>Ga0210383_10000949_pt1 | contig 26726 bp, 14 predicted proteins | sample IncBWC14OmetaG_FD_160072 | JGI IMG/M metagenome (GOLD analysis project Ga0210383, IMG submission 160072) | Forest soil microbial communities from Barre Woods Harvard Forest LTER site, Petersham, Massachusetts, United States - Inc-BW-C-14-O ... | reverse complement strand
GCGTGCAGCGCAGCGGTTCTTCTCTCCCTGTTATTTGGCCCGGTGCCGAGAGCGGCTGAGGAGCCCCGCGCATTCCACGTGGAGGGCGACGTCGTCGGGGCGCACGATCCCTCGATCATTAAAGAGGGGGACACCTGGTACCTGTTCACGACCACTCCGCCAGACTCGAAAACGCCCGATCAATTCCCTGTCCGCTGCTCTAAAGATCTGACTCACTGGAAAGCGTGCGGATATGTTTTTTCTGAGATACCCGCATGGATCAAACAGCTCAGCCCGAAAACGAAAGAGCTTTGGGCGCCGGACATTTCTTTTTTCGATGGACAATTTCATCTCTACTACGCGTATTCCGCATTCGGAGTAAACACTTCCGGGATCGCTCTCCTCACGAACAAGACACTGAATCCGCAAAGCCCCGACTATCGTTGGGCGGATGAAGGACTGGTTCTGCAATCGCGCGCCGAAGACGACTTCAATGCGATCGATCCAAATCTGATCCTCGACGAAAAAGGGCAAGCTTGGTTGTCCTTCGGCAGCTTTTGGAGCGGCATCAAAATGCGGAAGCTCGACCGAAAGACAGGCAAACTTTCCGCTGAGGATACGAAGACCTACTCGCTAGCGACGCGCAGCAAACCCGAGCATTTCGATCCGCAGAAACCTGGATTGCCGCCCGACTACCAGGCTATCGAAGCGCCTTTTATTGTTCGCCACGGCGACTACTACTATCTCTTTGTCTCTTTCGACTTGTGTTGCCGCGGGACGAAGAGCAACTACCGAACCATGGTGGGACGCTCGCGCGAAGTCACAGGACCCTATCTGGATGCGGATGGAAAAAAGATGAGCGAAGGAGCCGCGCGGCCACTGCTCAGCGCAAATCAGAAGTGGCTCGGTCCTGGTGGCGAATCGATCTTGCTGCAGAAAGACGGGGACATTATCGTCTACCACGCTTACGACGCAAAGACCGGGGTTCCCTCTCTGAAAATTTCGACACTCACATGGACGGGCGGCTGGCCACACGCTGCGTTGGATGGTGATGCGGCAAATGGGAAACGGTAGTTGAACTTTGTCTTGCCCAATGATCGCGGCCGCACAATTTCTAAAATGAGAATCTCGATAAAAGACGTGAAGCCGTAACCACGGAGGAGACCGCGATGATAAACCGGCGTGATTTCTTGCAGCAGGGAGCGATGGGAGCGGCAGGACTCTTATTGGCGCCGAAGGGCGGCAGGGCGTCCGCGGCCAGCTCACGCGCGGCGGACTCGCGTATCGAAGTTCTTTTCGATGAGCCGCTTGGCACGATTTCTCCCAACATTTACGGCCACTTTGTCGAAAATCTCAGCGGCGTACTGTACGATGGTATTTGGCTCGGCGAAAAATCCCCCGTGGCGAATATCGATGGTCTACGAAAAAGTCTCATCGAACACATGCGCAAGATCAAAGCCACAGTGATTCGCTTTCCTGGCGGCTGCTTTGCGGATAGCTACGACTGGCGCGACGGAATTGGTCCCGCCGAGAAGCGCCCCCGCCGCACGAACTTCTGGGCCATGGGCGAGCCCGAGAAAGCACCGGTAAGCCACCGCTACGATCCCAACGCTGTCGGTACAAACGAGTTTGTACACTTCTGCAAGCTTATCGGCGCGGAGCCTTATCTAGCCGCAAACGTGAGGAGCCTGCCCGCCTCGGCCTTCCAGCAATGGGTGGAATACTGCAATTCGCCTGCGGGAAGCACAACGCTTGCGGATGCCCGCGCCGCTGCCGGTTATCCTGATCCATTTCGTGTGAAGTATTGGGGCGTAGGCAACGAGTCGTGGGGTTGCGGCGGCGAGTTCACGCCTCAGGAATATGCCGTGGAGTTCCGGCGCTATTCCACATGGCTGCCAACGTACGGCGACAATTTGAACCTGATTGCCTCCGGACCGAACACGGACGATTGGAGCTGGACGCGGGAATTTCTAACCGAAGTGTTGCGCAAAGGCCCCGGCGAATTGCGCCGCATCTACGGAATGGCTTTGCATCATTACGCCTGGAACCTGAGCCGCGGCAAAACGCAGGATTGGGTCGCCGGCAAAGGCGAGGCCCTAAAATTTGATGCCGTGGATTGGTACGAACTTCTTCGCGAAGGCGAGCGAATGGAATGCCTTATCACCGGTCACTGGCAGGTCCTCAGCGAATTTGACCATCAGCATCGCGTGAAGCTTGTGGTGGATGAATGGGGCCCGTGGTACCGACCCGGAAGCGAGGCCACTCCCGGCGATCAGCTCGAGCAAATGCCTACACTGCGGGACGCCGTTTTCAGCGGCATGACGCTGGACATCTTCAACCGCCATCCCGAAAAAGTGGCGATGGCGAACTGCGCACAGCTCATCAACTGCCTCAACAGTCTTTATCTCGCGCATGAAGACAAATTCGTCATCACCCCGGTCGGCCACGTTTTCGATTTGTACTCGAGCCACCAAGGCGGAGAGGCGTTGCGCACGGTGTTCTCAGCGCCCAACGTGCACTACGACCGCGACGGACAATCGGCCTCTTACTGGGGATTGAAAGGTTCCGCATCCGTGCGCGACAAAGACCTGACAATCACCGCGGTCAATCCCAGCACCGGCGAGCCACGCCTAGCGGAAATAGCTCTGCGCGGTGCAACCGTCAAGGAAGCCAGCCTGCGCTTTTTGAGCAATGCTGATATGCACGCCCACAATACGTTCGAGCAACGAGAGGTGGTTGTTCCTCAAACAAAACCGTTGAGCATGAGCGGAGGAAATCTCGTCGTCGAGTTTCCGCCCGCATCCGTGGTGGCGCTGAACATTCAGCTGAACTAGCCAGCGACAGCGATCACGGTTCCTTTGGCTTTTGAATGACATCCTGCGTTTGGACGGAAAAGAGCTGGAAATCAGAAAAGGTGTGCTCGACGATCATCCGGCGCCCGGCGTAATCCGTGTAGCCTATAGCGAACTGCGGCAACCACACCTCGACATTCTGCACTCGAAATTTCACCGAAGCGTAGTCCACTGAAAACGCACTCTCCTCGAGCTCAATCAAGGGAATCTTCTCGAGTAAATTCGTTTCGAGATGCACCACTTGCCCGGAGTTCGCGGCAATCCACGCGCGCCCCGCGAGCCTCAGCGGGCGGATCTCCCTCGCGTTCGGATTGTGCGGCGCAAGCTCCGAAGCCGTCTCCATCGTCACTGTGCGGGGGCGCTTCCCTTTTTTCTGAGCAAAATAAACAACCCAGGCAGGTTGATCGTTCCACGTCGCAGAGCCCTCGCAACGCATTTCATAATCGCCTTGCATCGAGGGGTGGAAGATCAGTGCCAGAACCGGCAGCCCTTTGCCGACCATAGCGTCGAGGTTCGCGTTAGCGGTTTCTTTTAGCGGTGTTCGATGCTCGCGAACGTGGAGCGGCTCGGCCCCCTTTCCGAAGTCAACAATGTAATCAAACCTTCCGGTGAACGACATGTTTTCCGGTTGTCCGGGGATCGGCCCGAAGCCGGTGACACCAGTCGGGCCCGCCATGCTCACACTGGGCATTTGCTCGTAACGAATCTGCTCGTGAGCGATGAAGTTCTGAAGATGATCGACTAATTCCACTGCCCGGTCGCCGGCCATTTTCAGCACGTCGGGAAGGGCGCACGGCGGCGTTGCCGAGAGCGAGCGAATGGGAGCATCCGCGCGGGGCGGATCCCATTGCAACGCACGTGTCTTCTTTTCTTTTTCTTGAGGATAACAGGCCGATAGCATGCTTGCAGCCGCGAGGCTCGCGAGAAGGACCAACATGGAGCAGCAAGCGAGCGCGATAAATCGGGACGTGGTCCTGATACAGGCGGTCACAGGAAGCCAAAGCAGCGAACGCACGCGGCACCTCTTCATCCTTACTGTGCCTGACACTTCTTCTACTGTGAGCATGCGGCTACCAAAAAAGCAGGCGGGGCTTCACAGCCCCGCCCCTGTTCTGCAAAACCGGCAAGCTTGCATAGGTAACTTGTGACGTTTCGAAAGTGCCACCGACAGCCAGGCCTGAACCAAGCGCCCAAGGCACCGCCGCTCGGGGTGTGGAACGGCGGTCCCGGATGTCGCAATCCCTAAACCAGGCTAGAAGTAGAGCTTACCTCCCAATTGCCACCATCTCGGCAGAGTCTGGGCGGTTACTTGGCCGAAATTGCCTTGAGATAAATCGCCCTGGATATTCTGGAAGTTGGCGTGATTGAACAGGTTGTAAAACTCAAAACGGAGTTGAAAAACCAGGCGCTCGTTTATGTGCGTGTTCTTGTAGAGGGTCATATCCGTCTGTATGAAGGACGGATTTCGAAACGCATTGAATCTCTCGTTGCCGTTCGTGCCAGCGGTGGGCACGGTAAATTGGTCGGCCGAGAAGACCCCGGTAGTGTAAGCGCTCGCTGACGCTCCTTGCTGGTAGCTGGTGACATTCGGGAAGCTGAAGTTGTCACCGTTGGCAAGGTAGTCGCCGGTCTGGGTAGTTTGCGCGTTTGCACCCACGACGTAGTTTGCACCGTTGTACGCCGCAGACGTAAACACCGTGAACGGATAGCCAGTCTGATAAATACTGGTGCCGCTCACGCCCCACCCGCTCGTCGCGTGCCCCACGAAGCCTTGGCCGCCGTTCAGGCCCGGCTGCTCATAATTAAAGCTCGCGGAGATGCGGTTGGGCGCATCCCAGGGCGAGGGGCCATAAAACGCAGAAGGATTCTCCGGCGTCGGGTATCTGCTGCTGTCATCTTTGGAAGAAGACCGCGTATAGGAAACGTCAAAGTACCCGCGGCTTGCCCTGGCCCTGAGATCAAACGTCACGGCTTCATAGTTGGCGTAACGATTGTTCTGGGTATAGGCAATTTGGCCAAAACTATCATTGGGCCGAGGTGGCGCAGAGCCGAGAGGTAACCCGATCAGCGCTCCCGGCAGTTCGTTGATATCAACTCCGTAGGAGACCAAACCTCCTGCGTTGCCGTTTCCGACGAGGTTGGAGGTGTGGGACCCGGTATACAGCGCCGAGGCAACAAAGTGGCTACCCAGCCTGTGTTCCAACGTACCCGACCAAATATATGCGGTAGGAGAAACAATGTTGGGGTCGATTCCACCAATCCCTAAGCCTGCTCCCACAATTCCCCCAGCAGCGTCCAGACATGGAGCGACAGGACACAGGGCTGTGCCAGCCAGCTGCGGGAATATAAACCCAAATGGCGGCTTGTTACTCGTACCCTGGACGAACACCGGCTGGTTCCCCGGCGCGTTTGCTGCGAAGAAAGTAGGATTGATTAGGCCCGGTGGGTTGCCTCGGAACTCTTCCTGAATATTGGCGGGAGTGAGCCAATTGGAAAACATCCCGAATCCGCCGCGCAATAACCAGTCCCCCTTGCCGTTAATGTCCCAAGCCGCTCCAATGCGCGGTGTGTACGCTTTGGGGGTGCTGGCCAGCGCATTGTGTGTGGGCTTGGCAAAACCACCGGCCACCTGGTCTTGGAAGGTTGCTCCCGAGCCGAGGTAGAAGTTGCCAAAAACCGTTGTCGGTGACTTCGAATACGGGTTCCCTTGATCGTCGAAGCGGAAACCCAGCGTTACAGTCAGATTGCGCCGCACTTTCCAAGTATCCTCAGCAAAAATCCCCCAAGTCTTGGAAGCCGCGTCCCAACTCCAAAGCTGCTGCGTCCCTGTGAGTGGGTTGTACATGACGCCGCTCTCCGTGAGGGGCGAATCTTGAGCCAGTGCCAACAAGCTATTGAAACTGAAGCCTGGGTGCGACCACGGCCCCTGGAACGGTTCAACGTCATCGCCGTATAGACCCTCGTAGCCCACCTTTATGACGTGGGCGCCACGCACATGCGTCAGCACATCGCGCCAATGATAGTTGTGTTGAATGAAATCGCCTTGCGCGAAACCCACGCCGTATCCGACGCTCTGCCCAGTAACGCCGATTCCTGGGATGGAGAAATCACCGGTCTCGCCAAGTTTTCCCTCGATGCGATTCTGCGCAAAGATGACTTCGTTCAGTGTCGTGGGACTGAAATCGTGCGTCCAATTCACCTGCAAGGCGCGCTGCCAGTAGTTATTCGTGGTGGAGAATTGTGGGATGACGTTCGGCGCCGGGTTAGACTGCAGCGTGCGGAAGAAACTGCCGTAAACGCGATCCTTGCTGAAATACTTGTCCACGCGAATGAAATACTGCGTACCGTTGATGACGTTTGCGGAATTGAATATTCCGCTGTCGATCATCGCCGTATCGCAAGGCAGGTTCTCCGTCGCCGCTGTTCCGCAAGTTCCCGGAAAAACGTCATTTGCGGTTTTCGACACCGCAACGCCGACCACGTGCGTCGGAATGTAGGTAGTCAGAATCTTGGTCCCGAAAGTCCCTGGATTGTTTGTACTTGCGAAAGACGCGAACGCAGGATCCGGGAAAGTGATTACCTGGTTGCCTGTGGAAGCAGAAGAACGCAACGCTTCTATGCCGAAATAGAAGTAAAACTGGTGATGCGGAATGATGGGGCCACCGACGGTTCCAGAGAGATTATTGCTATGGAAAGGGTTGTAAGGGTGGTCGGAGCCGGGCAGCGAATATTTCGCAAACATGGACTGGTAGTTGAAATAATCGCTCGCCAAACCGTGGAATTGATCCGCGCCAGACTTTGTCGTCATGGCCACCTGAAGGCCGCTGCCGCGCCCGTATTCGCTGGAATAGGTGTTGACCTGATTGTTCGACTCTTGGATGACGTCCGGGTTGGGAGTGAGATTCAATACGCCTTGTCTGACGCTGCTCGTTACGTCCAACCCGTCAACGATCCACATATTCGCAACGGTTCCTTGACCGTTCGCGCTGACGTCAACCGCTTCTTCCGTCGAAAAGTTTCCTGCGTTGGCACCCGGAGTGCCCGAAGAGACACCTGGACCACCCGCGAGTCCTAGTCCAGTGACACCGGGGGCGATGGTTGACAGAGAGAGCATATTGCGGCCGGCGAGCGGTAAAGTCGACAGCTCTTGGGATTGCAGAGTCTGTTGATTGCGTGTCTCGGTCACATTGACGAGTGGATTTTCAGCAGTGACCGTCACGGATTCCGTCGTTGCCCCAACCTTCACGGTAATAGGCACGCTGAGGTTTTGGTTCGTCTCGAGTGTGATCGTCGTGCGCGCCGTGGAAAAGCCCGATGCCTCCACGGAAATTTGGTAGGAACCAGGAGCCAAGCTCAGAAAACGGTATCCTCCGTCGGCGTCCGTCGTGGTCGTCGCCGTAATATGGGTCGATAGATTTTCCAGCACGACCTTCGCTTGCGTGACAGCAGCGCCACTTGGGTCTGAGACGTTGCCTTGTATGTTGGCCGTGTACTGGGCGCGAGTCGCTCCAGCCATCAGGAGAATCATGACCAGCAGCCGGAAGGACCATCCAACAAATGCTCTTGCTCTCATGCCATTCACCCCCAAAGATAAGAAGCAAACCATTTACAGAACAATTTCTCTGTAAACGTTTTCTCGATTGCACAAAGATATATGCCAGTTAAAATCGGGTGTCAAGCATTTTCTAGTAGTTTTGTATTAGGCAGAGCCAGGAAACGTATCCCGGCGTTTTCCAGCCACAGGCTAGGTTTTTAACCAGCCGCGATTTGCGACGATTCCTACTCCCTCACGCAGGGTCACTAGCTGATTGATGGGGAGATGTTTGTAGGATTCCACAAGCCCGCTCGGCCAATGCACATCCACGCTCACAAGCGTGTTGCTCCCGAGGCCGAAATGGAGGCGGGGATCGTTACAGGAATAGTAGCTGGATTGACTCAGGACGCTCTGAACCTGTGTTTTCCCGCCATAATGGGCCAGAACCCTGGCTCCAATCGCGCTGCGATTGGACTTCACTCCCTCGAGCTTTACCTTGATCCAGTTCTGTTTCCCCCGGATATCGTTGCGCAAAAGCGTCGGGTTTTCGTTCAGATTGATGATGAGCATGTCCACGTCGCCGTCATTGTCAAAATCCCCAAACGCGCATCCGCGGCTGCAGTGCGCTTCGGCAACCCCTGGTCCGGCCGCCTCAATCAGCTCCTCAAAGGCGTTATTGCCCAAATTCCGAAATACCGCCCGGGGCGTCTTGTTTGCATACTGTGGAAGCGTTCGTTCGACTTCTGGGTAAACGTTACCTGTAACCATAAACAAATCCGGGTGCCCATCGTTATCAAGGTCCACCATACCCGCTCCCCAGCAGATATACCTCGTCTCGACTCCCACGCGAGAAGTGCGGGTTACATCGTCGAAATTCCCTTTCCCGTCGTTATGGTAGAGCACGTTGGCGTCGTCCGCGAAGTGCGTCTTGAAGAGATCCAAGTGCCCGTCGAGGTCATAATCGCCAACGCCAACGCCCATTCCCGCCTGTTCTTCTCCATCGTCGCTGAGAGCTACCCCCCGCAATACTCCCTCTTCGCGGAACGTTCCGTCATGGTTATTCATAAAAAGCAAGCTGGGAGTCGAATCGCAAGCCACATAGATATCTGGCCATCCATCTTCGTCAAAATCGGCCGCCACTACGGTCATCCCGTAGCATTTCGTCAACTGCGCGATACCTGCCTGTTGGCTGACGTCGGAGAACGTCCCGTCGCCATTGTTCTTGTAGAGCGAATGCTGTCCCGTCGGCAGCCCGCGTGGTCCGCACTCTACGGGAACGCCCTTCCAGTTACAGTTCGTGTTCGCTCCCGGAACGGGCGCATGTTCAATGGAAAAACGAACATAATTCGAGACAAACAAATCCAGGTGCCCGTCGCGGTTGTAATCGAGAAAACTGCACCCAGCGCCCCATCGTGGCTGTTCGTTCAGGAGACCAGCGGCTTTCGTCACGTCCGTAAACGTGCCGTCTCCATTGTTGCGGTAAAGAATGTTTTGTCCGAAGTAGGTGCAGAAAATATCTTCAAAGCCGTCGTTATTGTAGTCCCCGATGCACACGCCGCAAGCCCAGCCCACGGCATGCAAACCCGCTTTTTCCGTAACGTCCGTGAACGTTCCGTCGCGATTGTTTTTGTACAGCCGGTTTGTCGCCTCGGCCGGAGCGCCTTCGAGCCGTGTGCCGCACAACAGGAAAATATCCATCCAGCCGTCGTTGTCGTAATCAATGAACGCGCAGCCGCATCCGGTAGACTCCAGAATGTATTTCTTGCTCTCTACGCCGCCATAGATCGTTGGTGCGTGCAGCCCGGCAGCTTCCCCTACATCGACAAAATGCGCATTGAACGGCCGCCCAGACGGAGCTTGTCTGGCGAGAGGTTTAGCTTGATGCGTCGCCACGCCTTGTCCAAGCAGTCGCTCGGCGGTCATGGACATCGCCGATCCGAGGGAAAGTCCCATAAAAGCGCGGCGCGTATAGTTCATTCAGTCGAAATTCCTTCTCTCTGGAGTGTAGTGCCCTCTTCCGCACCCGCTCTGCTCAAGGCTGTTTCGTTGCTGTGTCCTCTTCAAATAACTTGTACCGGTAGCGCTCTTTTTCTTCTTTGGTCGCCTGTTCCCGCAGTTGCGCCAAACGCTGAAGCAGCTCGGGGAGTTCCTTTTTGTCGCCGGTTTTGCGCAATGCCTGAATCAAGCGGTAAACCGCCGTTTGATCCTTCGGATCGATGGCCAGCGCCTTTCGGCACTGCTCAATCGCTTCCGGATACTGTCCGGTTTGCATGTACAGTTTTGCCAGCACCCCGCGAGCCGCCGGAAGGGTCGGCTGCAGCGCCACCGCTCTCTTCGCCGACTGCATCGCCAGCTTAAACTCCGGTGTCCCCGGCTCAGCACCCTTTTGCGAAAGCACGTCCGCCTGCAAATAAAGCAGCAGCGGGTCATTTGGCTTCCGGGCCAGTTTTGCCTGGACCGACTCTAGCGCGTGATCAAGATCATTTGCCTGCACAGCCGCCAAACCTTGCGCTGCCGTACTCAAGGACTGGTTTGGATTCAATTCGTAAGCCTGCTCAAAGTCAGCCTCGGCTTTGTCGTACTGCGCCAACTGCACGTACAAAACCCCTCGCGCGACGTAAAGATCGTCTGCTTTTGGCTGCAACGAAAGGCCCTCGGTGATCACATCAATTCCCACTTGAAACGATTCGTGCGTAAAACAGATGTTGGCAAAGTCCAGGTAGAGACTGACGTTCCGCGGCGCCAGCAAAAGGGCCTGCCGCAACGTGCTCACCGCCTGGGGTGTGTCACCCGCATCTTCGTAAGCCGTCGAAGCAAGTTGCAGCGTGTCCGCATCCACATCCTTGGCCAGCAACAGCGGTTGCAGCGTGGCAAGCGCGTCTTGCGGCTTCTTCGCCATAAGCTGAATAGATGCGAGAACGAGGTGTTCGCGCGGATCCTCCGGCCGGAGCGCCAAAGCCCTCTGAAAAGTTGCCACCGCTTCATCCATCCGCTTGAGCTTCACGAGGCAGGTTGCGTACGCATGCAGAGCGTCGACCTGAGAATCGAGCAGTTCGCCGGCTTTCGCAAAATGCGAAACCGCCGCAGCGCAGTTCCCCTTCCTATACTCCATCACCGCCAGCATGGCGTTCGCCGTCGGCTCTTCTGGGCGCAATTGCAGCAAACGATTCAGCAGGGGGACTGCCGCTGTGCTGTTGGCCTGATATTCAATCTGCGCTGCTCCAGCGAGAGCCGCGATCGTGTTTGGAGAAATTTTCAGTGCCCGCTGAAATGCTGTCAGCGCGTCTTTATTCTCCCCTTTGCTCGCGAAAGCGATGCCTTGCAGCGTCCACAATTGCGCATTGTCAGGAGAAGCTTCCAAAGCCGCGCGGCTCAACTCCACTGCTTTGTCATAGTCCCGGGCGCGCAGGGCTGAAGTGACAGGCTCAATCTGGCTTTGAGAGGTCTGCGAAAAAACCGAGGAACGGCCGGCGAGCAGGAGCACTGCTAGCGCGAAAATCCTGCGGAACACTATCGAGATTTCAAGAAAACGCTTCATTGGCCCGAAGCACAGGATACTGCATTCGGGAAATCGATGACAGCTTGTGTTTGACGCCGAGGCTGCGTCGCGCTATACATAGGTCATTCGAGATAACGCTTACTTGGATTCTCGCGCTCGGCCGTCTCTCCCAAGCGCGCCTCCCGGAATCTGCGGAGGCCGTCCGTAAAGCGATCTCCGGAGGTTTCCCGATGCCAGTGAAGAACAGGCGCCAGTTTCTCAAGACCGCTGCCGTTTCCACCGCCGGCTTACTCGCGGCGCGTTCTCTTCCTGCATGGCCGCGCTCTTCAGCAACCGTGGCGATCACTCCGCAACTCTCGATCTTTGGCTATTCGCAAGTCCAACTGCTCGAAAGCCCCTTCCGCACGCAGTTCGACCAGAACCACAAATTATTTCTCAATCTCGACGAAGATGGTCTCCTGAAGCCGTTCCGCAAGCGCCAGGGAATGCCCGCTCCGGGCCCCGACATGGGCGGCTGGTACGACGATGGCGACGATTTTAACGAAAAGGACAATTTTCACGCGTTCATCGCCGGACACACCTTCGGTCAATACGTTTCTGGACTAGCTCGCGCGTATGCCGTGACGGGATCGAAAGAAACGCAGGCAAAAGTCCACCGCCTCGTGCGCGGCTTTGGCGAGACCGTCGAGCCCACCGGAAAGTTCTACGTCGACTATCGACTCCCCGGCTACACCTTCGACAAAACTAACTGCGGTCTGATCGACGCTCATCAATTCGCCGCCGATCCCGACGCCCTCGCTATCCTCAAGCGCGCCACTGATGCCGTCCTTCCGCATCTCCCCGAAAAAGCTCTAAGCCGCGCCGAACAGGAAGCCCGCCCGCACAAATCCATCGCCTACACGTGGGACGAAACTTACACGCTCCCCGAGAATTTCTTCCTCGCCTATCAACGCAGCGGCGACGTCCGTTACAAAGCACTCGGCGAACGATTTATCTATCACGAGTATTACGACGCCCTCGCCGAAAACCACAATGCCCTTCCCGGCAAGCACGCCTACAGCCACGTGAATACGTTCAGCTCGGCGATGCAAGCCTACCTGGTTCTCGGCGATGAAAAATATCTTCGCGCCGCGACCAACGGTCTGCGCATGGTGCAGGAACAGAGCTACGCAACTGGCGGATGGGGACCGGACGAAGCTTTCGTCGTGCCCGGTAAAGGACTACTAGCTGAAAGCCTGGGCAAAACCCGCTCCAGCTTCGAAACTCCCTGCGGCGCCTACGGCCAATTCAAAATCACGCGCTACTTACTGCGCGTCACGCGCGACTCGCGTTATGGCGACAGCATGGAGCAAGTTCTCTACAACACCGTCGCCGGCGCCAAACCCATTCTCCCCGACGGCACCAGCTTCTACTATTCCGACTACAACTCCGACGCCGCCAAAAAAGTCTATTACAAAGACAAATGGCCCTGCTGCTCCGGCACTTTCCCGCAACTCGCCGCCGATTACGGCATCAGCTCCTACTACCCGTCCAAAGAAGGCGTTTACGTCAATCTCTTCCTGCCCTCGCGTGTCACTTGGACGCAAGGCAGCACACACGTCACTCTGACGCAAAAAACCAGTTATCCCACTGCGAACACCACGCAACTCGAATTGGAAATGGCGCGCCCCGAAAAGTTCACGGTCTACCTGCGCGTTCCCGCATGGGCGGACGCGAAGACACGCATCTCCGTCAACGGCAAAAAAGTGGAAGGGGATGTCGTCGCAGGAAAATTCTTCGAACTCTCGCGAACCTGGAAGACCGGAGATCGCGTGGAGTATGAGATCGGAATGCCGCTCAGCCTGCAACCGGTCGATGCAGAAAATCCGCAGATCGTCGCTCTCCGCCGCGGTCCGCTAGCGTTGTTCGGCACAGGAAATCTGCCCGCAACGTTCTCGCGCGCTCAACTCTTAGCCGCCACAGCCGCTTCGCAATCTTCCGAAAACTGGCTGGTCCAAGGCGACGGCGGAAAAATCACCTTCCGTCCCTTCGCCTCGATCGGCGACGAAGCGTACCGCCTCTACCACACCGTAAAATCCTAACCACACACTTGTAGGGGAGGGGCTTGCCCCTCCCTCTCCTACGCCTTCACCACCGGTGTCCACACCTGCATCGGCGTCCCCGCCCGATTCGCCCACGCATAGTAAGGAATAAAGCTCAGTTCCACCTGCCGCCCCTTTGCCGATTCCGAACTGTACGAACGATACAGCGCGCTCTGCGAATTAGATTTCTCGCTAACCGCCCCCGAGTGTTTCAGCACTACGATTCCCCCAAGCAGATCCTTCTGGAATTCTTCATGAAAGGCCGCAGCACCCTTTTGCCGCACATCCAACGAAACATCAAAGAGCTGCACTCCATCCGGCTGATCCAGCTGCTCCAAACAATAAACCAGCGGACCACGCTGCACCGCCACGCGCCCGTAGTCATCCACCACGCGCGGATTCGCCTCAATCACCTTCGGCGTCATTCCAAATTTCACGCTGATCACGTCGCCGGCCGCCCACTGTCGCCGCAACGCCAGATACTCCCCAGGCGCCGCACCCGAAACCGCCTTACCATTCACCGAAACCTGCGTGCCGTCCGACCATCCCGGCACGCGAAGATAAAAAGTGAATTCCGTCGGCTTGGCTGGCGCCACCGTAATCTCCGTCGCGCCATCCCAGGGATAATTTGTCTTCTGCGCAACCTTCAAACCGGTCCCATCTTCCAAATGCCAATCCAATTGCGAATTGTCATACAGGTGCACGTAAAGCCCGTCTTTGCTCGTGCTGTAAAAATATCCCGGCAGCGATGCAAACGTCCGCTCCAGATTCGGTGGGCAACACGTCGTGTCGTACCACGGATTGCGAATGTGGTCTCCGCCCGACGGATCAAATCCCAGCGGATTGCGGTAGCAATACATCGTCCCGTCCAGCGACATTCCCGAGTTAATTCCGTTATACAAAGCGCGCTCGATCACATCCGCATACTTCGCTTCGCCAGTCGCCGCCAGCATCCGCCAGTTCCACATCATGTTGCCGATCGCCGCGCAACTCTCGCCATACGCTGTAAAATTCGGCAACTCGCACGAATCGCCAAACGCTTCGCCCTCGCTGCGTGCCCCGACACCTCCCGTCACGTACATCTGCGAGGACACCAAATCTTCCCAAAGCACGTTGAGCGTCTTCAGATAAGTTGCATCGCCGGTTTCCAGGTAGTAGTCCGTCGCGCCGCAGCAGGCGTACATCGCACGCACCGCGTGCCCTTCAAGGTGCGTCCGCGTCGTGAACGGAATCCCGCAAAAATGATAAACGTACCCGCGCGGCGGCAGTTTGATTCGCTCATCGCCTTGAAGAAGATAGCCTGCCAGCTCGAGATACTTCTTCTCTCCAGTTGTGCGATAAAGCTCGATCAGCGCCAGTTCCATTTCCGGATGCCCGGAAAGAAGCGGCTTCTTGTCAGATCCAGGACCAAAGTTCGGCAGTAAATAACCGTCAACGAACTTAATCCCTGCGTCCAGCAACGTCCGGTCGCCGGTCGCGCGATAATACGCAATCGCCCCTTGAATCATGTGCCCGAGGTTGTAAAGCTCATGCCCCCACCGCTGCACCTCCGGTAACATGCGATCCTTCGCTTTATCGCCCACGTAGTACGTATTCAAATACCCGCTCGGCTCCTGCACCGCGACAACTTCCTTGATGATCGCGTCCGTCTGAGCGCGCAAAGCAGGACGATCCCCGGACTGCAGCGCAAATCCCACTGCCTCCGTCCACTTGTACACATCCGAGTCCGAATAAACCGGCCCGTGCTGCGCCGCATCACTCTTGCCCACTAGCCGCAGAAAATTGTTCATCCTTCCATTGCTCTCCAGCAACTTCTCCATCGAGGGAATGCTGCTTTCAACGTTTGTCGTGCGCCGCGCTCCCCAAAATCCCGCGGTGATCGTCACCGCGTGCACCGGAATATTGTGCAGCTTCGCGTATGGCGACTTGTCCACAAAAAGCACGCCCTCATCTTTCCAGTCCTCGTTCGACGCACTCACACCGCCGCGCCAGGACGCCCCGAACAATCCGCGTGCAGGCGCAGCGCTTATCGCCGCCGCAGATACCGCCGCCCCCACAAATTCCCGCCGCGTCAATTTCGCTTTCTTCGTCATACTGGCCTCCCCCCGAACTGTGTGCTAAAGTCCGCTCTGGAGCAAACGTTTACACGCTCTGCACCATAAATCATTCCGGCGGATGCATGCAATCACTTTTCCCATTCTCCGCTCACGCTCCTTCACCCCAAAACGTGGCGCACCTGATGGACCGGCTACGACCACTCCTTAAGAGGCATCATCCGCAGAAAAGTCGGGCCATCTGCCCAGACTCCCGGTGCTTCACCGAAAGGATGCTTTCATGATCCGACGTGACTTCCTCCGCCGCGTGATTTATGGTGGCACCGCGCTTGCCGCCACGGAATCAGTGGCAGCCCACCTCCCGTTGCATGCGGCCGTTGAAGCCTTGCCAAACACTCATACTCATACGCTTCCGGTCCCTGCTGCCCTTCCCTTTCGCCTCGAGGATGTAAAAATTCTCGACCTAGATCTCCTCCGCATGCGCGGTCAAACCCTACAATATATGTTGGTCCTGGATTCTGACCGCCTCCTGCACAACTTCCGCGTCAATGCAAATCTACCGTCGTCTGCCGAGCCGCTCTACAACCGCGAGTCTCCCACCAACGGATGGCGCGGTCATTACGTCGGCCATTTTCTTTCCGCCTGCGCCCAGATGTACGCCTCTACCGGAGACGTCCGCATCAAAACCAAAGCTGACGCCATGGTGGCAGAACTCGCAAAATGCCAGACGCAGCTCGGCGACAAGGGCTATCTTTCCGCGTTCCCCGAGTCGAGCTTCGACGAACTGGAAGCAGGACGCCCCGCCGCCGTGGTCTGGTATGCACTCCATAAAATTATGGCTGGTCTACTCGATGTTTACGAGAGCTGGCAAAATCCGCAGGCGCTTCAGGTGCTCGAACGCATGGCCGTATGGACGGACTGGCGCACCGGCCGGCTCCCCGAAGAACAGATGCAGCGCACCCTGCAAACCGAATTCGGCGGCATGAACGAAGTCCTGGCGAACCTCTCCGCCGTCACCGGGAATCCGCGTTATCTCGAAGTCGCGAAACGCTTTGACCATCACGCCGTGATGGACCCTGCCGCGCAAGGCCGCGACACACTCACCGGCCTCCACGCCAACACTCAGGTTCCGAAATTTATCGGCGCCGCGCGGGAATTTGAGCTCACCGGCGGCGCGTACTACCGCGATGCCGCGCAATTCTTCTGGCAGCAGGTCGTGCTGCACCGCAGCTACGTCACCGGCGGCAACAGCGTCAGCGAACATTTCCGCACGCCTCCAGACGTGCTCGCCTCCGAACTCACCGACCTCACGCAGGAAACCTGCAACACGTATAACATGCTCAAGCTGACCAGCCATCTGTTCACCTGGCACGCTGAGCCGCAATATGCCGACTATTACGAACGCGCTTTCCTGAACCACATCCTCGCTACTCCCAATCCGGCAGAAGGCTCGCCGCTTTATTATCTCGGAATGCAGCCCGGTCAATGGAAAGTTCACTTTGTGCAACACGAAGGATTCTTCTGCTGCTGCGGCACGGGCTTGGAAAATTTCTCGAAGCTAGGCGAGGGTTTCTACTTTCATAGCGGGCATGACGCACAGAATGCGTCGCTCTGGGTCAACCTGTTCTTCGCTTCTGAAGTGAGTTGGAAGGAAAAAGGCGTCACCATCCGTCAGGAAACGCGTTTCCCCGAGGAAGCCGGAACCCGCCTGATCATCCAGACCAAATCGCCCGCCCGTTTTAGCCTGAATGTGCGCATTCCTTATTGGGCAGAGAACGCCACCATAGCGATCAACGGCAAGCCTTGGGAGCCAAGCGAAAAGCTGACGCCCTCAAGCTACGCGAAAATCAACCGCACCTGGAAGAATGGCGACCGCGTGGAAGTGAAGCTGCCCATGCGCTTGCATTTGCAGACAATTCCCGATGACTCAAAACTAGCAGCGATTATGTACGGACCGCTGGTGCTTGCCGGCGAACTCGGCACCGAGACTCTCGATCCCCAGCGCATTTATTCCGAAGATAAAATTCTGCACGGCGGTTTTTCCTCCATCGCCGTGCCCGAACTCTCCGGCGACCGGAATGCCCTCGACCAATGGATTCAACCGGTCAGCTTGAAAGATAAACCGCTCACTTTTCACACCGTAGGCGCCGGCCATCCAGAAGACGTCACTCTCAGTCCCTTCTATCGCCTCTTCAATCAGCGCTACTGCGTTTACTGGCGCTTCCGGAGCGTGGAGGCGCTGGGATGGCGGCCTGCGAGTCAACCTGCAGTCGGAATATTTCGCTGCAAATGCTGACGCGTTATGCCTGCGCTCAAACTCTTTACGGTTCGAAGCGGAAGTGAATGGTGATCGTAACGTGCGCGGGAATGGGCTGGCCGTTCCGCGTTGCTGGTTCGTACTTGTATTCCTTCAAGGATTCCACCGCGGGCTCGCGCAGTGACGGAGGCCCGGAGATCACGCTTATAAAATGCACCTCGCCCGACGTACCCACGACGGCATCGATAACCACATTTCCTCTTTCGAAATCCCGCATAGCTTCCAGCGAAGCCACCGCTTGCACCGAATGAATCAATTTTGGCGGGACGACAGCGCTGTCTTTCCCGGAATCCGCTTCCGAATTCGCCGCAGGTTTCGCCCCGGGCCGAATGGATGGGGCCTTCGCCCCCGTCGTGATTGCACGAGAACCTTTTTTCTTTGATGCCGACGGCTCAACCGGGGCACCCGACGACGCTGCTTCCACAGGTGCCGCACTTCCATCCGCTGGCGCCTTCGCGTCCACATCGGGCACCGGCGCGCTTTTCGCGGGCATTCCTGCCGAAGTCACCGGAGCATCGCTCGCCACTCTCATGTTGTCGTATGCTGAAGGTTTCCTGGACTTTGCTCCCGCCGACTTCCAGGGCAGCCAATTCTTGAACCAAGCCGTCCCAACCACCGCCGCCACCACCAGAATCGCCAGCACAAGCAGTACCCGATTAAATTCGGGGGTGAAGCCGCCGCGCGGCAGTCGCCATCGCTTCGATTTCGGCAATGAATTGATAAAATCGCTAACCGGTTGCGGCGTCTCCACTTGCTCAGCCGCTTCCGATGGCGGTGGACTAGCAGCGCGTTTGATTGGCGCAACCGCACTCGCCGCATCCAGCCCGCTTTCGAGGATCGCTTCCGTACTCAACGGGTCGCCAGGCTCAGGGATCGCAGAAGCCGCGTAATCTTCGCCTCTCAGCTGCGCCAGGGCACTCGCTTCCTCGTTCGTGGGGGGCGGCGTCTCCGTCAAGACCGGTTTCCCGCGCAACGCTTCCACTTCCCGCTTGAACGTTTGTAGTTCGGTTGCATCGGGCGCAGTTGGCAAAATCCAAGGTTGGTCGGCGGTAGCCTCCGCGGTGATTACCTGCGCGGCCGTTTCCACATCCTGAGTGTTCTTCGGCAGCAAAGCCGTCGCTGCCGAAAACTCCGTGCCCCAAAACCGCGGTGCAGCCTCGAGAAACTCAACCTCCAGATAGCACATGGTCGGTTTGTAGGAGCGCTTCCGCAGTATCTGGACGATCACTTCGCGCTTGGTTTCCACGTTGGCAAGAACCAGCAACTGCCCGGCGGCCACCGCGGCAGACAGTCGAATCACCCCGCCAGTGTCAGCCACCAGCACGGAAGTAGTTTCTTCATTGAAAAGCTGGCGCCCCGGCCCATTCTTCTCCGGTGAAATACCGGTCGCGCGCACAGGCACTTCGCGTGAGATCGCATTCGGTTTCAGAAGCGGGAAGGGCGTCGAAGGAGGCGCATCCGTTTCCTTCGGTTCCTCAGGATCGCCCGGTGTCTGTTCGACCTGAGGCTGCGCGTCCTTGATGTCTCCTACCGAAGACGCTTCGCTTGCCTTCACGGTCGCTTCCTCTGCGGCGACTGAGACATCCACAGCCCGCTGTTCTGGAAGTTTCGTGGCGCTGGAAGCTTCGGCTGCTCTCGATTGTTCGGGCGCCGCCAGCGCATTGGGAACGACAGGCTCCGGTTCCGGCCGTACTTGGTCCGGTACACCGACGACAAGTCCCAAAAGCAATAGGGCATAGAGCGCGCGAGAGGCTTCGGGCTTGGGCAACCCACTTTGTGCGACGACGTGTTTGGCCGAAGTGTGTTGGGAGATTAGGCTGAGCAAGTGCCGCTCTGCAGCTTCCAGGTCCTCGGCCTTAGAAAGGCGCAGCGCGTCAGGCGAAAGCTCAACCTGAAGATCGGAGTTCTCGGCGAGTTGGTCCAGAGGCAGGTCACTGGCTTTGCGCACGGCCGCCAAGAGCAGCCTTCCCAGCGGCACAGGGACGCCGATTCCCGGCACCACATTTTTTTCAAGAGAGCTGAAGAAAAAGTAGCGCCCGGCAGGATAGTCCAGCACGGACGCGGTTATTTGCAGGACCTGGCGTTGCACCCAGCTGACAATCTGCTCAACTCCATAGATCCCCATCTCGGCAATGGCAGAACCAAAGCGTTGGCCCGTCTCGACGAGCGTCGACGCCTCCTCAAACTGGCTCTGAGTCAGGGCTCCGGCGCGAAGCATCACTTCGCCGAGGCCATCCTGCCTGTCGCTGCTCGTCGCAAACACCAGTTCCCCGGCATCGAAAAAGAGCGCCTTTTCCACTCGTCCAAAGACCAATTGCAACTTGCCGGTCAGGTGCTGGGAGTAAATCCGATGCACGAGGGCGAGGAGGGTGTGGTGACTATCGATTTCACCCGAATCGAGAGGCTGTTCGGCGGGAGAAAACCAGCTGAATCGAGCGGCGGCCTTGCTCTGTTGCCCGTCCAATAGCTGAACAGACCCACTCTGTCCGGCCACAGTAGGATACGGGCTACGATCTTGCTTTCCGCTTGAGATGGCTGCTGCCTCTGCAACCAGAATACTCGAACAGAATTGGGCTGAGAAAAGGCTTTGCTCAATAACCTATTAATCATTGCGAGCAAATCAGCCACTAGGACTATTCCCAAGGACAATCCAAATCCCTACCAATCGGGGCGCAAGGCCTTCGCTGCACCTCGTCGGGATAGTCGACGAATTGGGATTGGGACGCTTGCGGAGCGTCGGGGCGTCAGCACCAGGAAGCCATCTGACGAAACCCGGCGAAATGCATTTCAATTGCGTTAGGTCCTGATTGGCACGGTTACCTGAGAAGACGAATCTCGGCCAGAACGAAATGTTAGACGACTTGCCTGGGGTTGGTCCTCAGCTTCAGCAAGCAGGTGTTGAAGGGCCTCTGGCCGGTACGCAAATTCAAATCTTAACTAGGCGCGAGAAGCCAACCTCTTTAAGTTGTTCATTCAGATGAACTAGCGTGGTGAATTTTATTGACTCAATTCCCAAAGATCGCGCCACGCTGACGTTGGAAAAGCGATCGTCAATGAACAGGATGGCAGAAGGGTCAAGTCCGAGCTTCTCCAGCGTATAGCGAAAGATCGCCGGATCTGGCTTGATCAGATGCACATCGGAGGAGAATACGCATACGTCAAAGAATCGCAGCCAGGGGCGATTCCGACGAAGGTGAGTCACCAACCGAAGATGCGAATTAGCGAGCAGAGCGGTCTTGTATCCATTGGCTTGCAGCATCTGTACCCATTCCAACAAGGGCTGTTCAGGCGTATCCCACATCTCGATATCCAGGTCTTGCAATCGCTCGATCGTAAATGCGTCTACTTTGCTTCCCGCTTCCCGTGCCAGCGACTTCCAATAGGCAGCCGGAGTGAGGTCACCCTTGTCCAAAGGACCCCGACTTTGCTCGTAGAGACGCCAAAAGGTGTGGTGATCAACACGGAACGCAGTTGCCATCCGATCGACGTGTTCTTCTCGCGGCGACCGACAGAGTACGAGGTCATAATCAAGTACGACCGCGCGTATCCTTTCGTTTTGCTGTTGGTCAGTTCGTGCTAGCGCGCTCATTTGCACCTGGAGAGGTGGCTTCGGTACGGGTAAGACCTAGTATCACCGAGCAAATCGCAACGGCAGTAAATCTCTGCAGCCGGATGCGACCTTCTAGTTACAGATCTCAACGGCATTCTCTTTAGGCGCTCATGGAGAAAAGGCCTGGGTCGCGGAGCCCAGTTTAGTCCTCTGACGCACTCCGTGTGGATCGGTGTCTAGCATTCGTGGTCACGAGACAGGTGCCGATTCAGCGTTCCTCAATGTCCGATTATCCGACTTGTCAGGAGTTGGCTGCGCGGGCCGGTAGTTCGTTACTGTGGGTTTGCCGACGGTTCTGGGGCAAGACGCGCCTGCCTTAGATTCGTGGAAATGGAGGCACTCAGGGTGACCCTAACCAAGCTGCACAGCCCTCGCCTCGTCGTAGAAATTCGTGTGTTCTCGCGTTTGACGCTGCCGAGTGGCACCACCTCATCCGGTGGCTAGAGGATTTCTGCCGTTGAATCTCACCCAATCTCCGGCTTCCGCCTGGGACGCAGTCTATGGAACCTCGACGGCCCAGGCGACTACTTTCCAATCAGTTTTCTCCTTGTTCCACAACAACAAAAGGCCGGGCGATTCCTCATCACCGAAATTCAAGCGGCTTGCGGACAAGTAGTAGCTGCCGTACTTGGCATCGCCCGGTTTCAACTCTTGATCTTCGCCTGGCAAATGCCGGTTTTGACACATAAAACTAGGGGCCATTTGGTCGGGCACCGCCATGATCGCGAAGGCTTTCGAATTGTCTTGCTCGACAGGACGCAGCAAATCGTTAACCGGCTGCAAGCTCGACATCATGTCCGCGAGACTCGGCTGCGAAGGGATTCTCTTGAGCGCTTTTTCCAGGCCGGACTGGATTCTCGCGGACGGCGTCAGCTTTTTCTGCTCGTCAGTCGGTGCATTTATGCAAGTGTAGGAGCGTTGCGACGCAAACCGAGCAGCCTGCGCGCTATCCCGTTTCCCGATCCACAACTGATAAAATGTAGTGATATCCTTCACGGCGGCTGGATCGCCGGTGATCGGCTCCGGTTCCTCCACCTCGGGCAGCTTAGCTGTAGCGCTCTTAGGCACGATTCCCGAGTCGCTTCCGTCTTCGATGCGAATGGCAACAATCTTCCAGTAGTCACCCTCCCGTGCCCAGACCAGAGACATCAGCTTGTTACGACTGTCGTCTCGCTTGCCACGGAATGCAGTCGCGTAGAGTGTCTCTCGCAAACTTTTGTCTGAATCGTCGGCCATGACTGACGCGCACTCCTGGTCCTGTCCCATGTCCGATGGCAGCTTTACCAGCCGGAACTCCGAAGTGAACGCATTCTTGGCATCTTTTAGCTCTGGCTCCCATTTATTGGCGGCCTCGAAAACGTCGTTCACGGACACCACAGTGCCAGAGTTATCGCTAAAAGTTTTCATCGCCATCTCTGTGCGTATCCGGACCATGCCCCGCTGCGTCGGTTTCCGGCCTTTCTGTGCTATTGATTCTAGGCATGGGTAGCTCCGGCGCGAAAAATACGCAACCGACTTATTGGGCTTTTTGTCGACAACCCACGCTTTCAGAAAATCGTGTGCACTCTTATCAACGCCTTCATCAGCCTTGACTGCAGGATTCAACGGGATATGACCGAGGCTTTCGGTTGCGGTCTCTTTTGGGGGCTTCGAACCATTTCCGAACTGTGCAAACACGTCGCGCCACCAGCCATTAAGCCCGGACCAACGACTGTCGTGGCGCTGCAAGTTGTCGCCGGCTCGCACGTCCGAGTTCGCCGCCGTTAAGTGTCCATTGAACAAGCCTTTTGGAAAGGTAGAAGACCGGTAATCCACGTCAGCGTCCGCCATTTTCTGATCCCGCGATATGGAGAGCTGAATAGACGGTGGCCCATTCTTGAGCCGATAGGAGATCGGAAATCCCTTGTGATACGTGGCGTTATCCTTATCGCGAAAGAACTCCTGGCTCTTGGCCAGAATCTCCATCGTGTTGGGTTTCAGATAGACGTAGAGGCGGAACTGGCGGTCACCTCCCACACCAAATTCCTCTCCCATTACTTCGTCGACCGCCTCCACCAAATCAAGCGCACGACCAAGGCTCTTGCCATGCGCATCGGTGAGTTTCACATTCAGTAGGGCATGAGTCACCGCGTCGAATGTGGTCCGCACCGACATTCGTGCATTGTCGTAGGCTTCTTCGGGAACAAACTTGCCGCCGGCCGTCGCGTTGTACCTCTGAACGAACTCATCGACCAACTGCCTCTGCTCGGGCCGCAACTGCGCGTATGACTGGCCAATGTTCTGAGAGCCGCTGGTCTGTTTGGATGTGGCCGAGGACTTTTGGGGGGAGGTCGCTTGGTTCTGAGCACTCGCCGAATTTGCCGCGACAAATATCGCGAGAACGGGAGCAAGTCTTCTGGGGTGTAGTTTCATTGGCGGTCGATCGATGTGCCGTCTTCACTCCCGGCCTTCATGTCTATCTGGTCCAGCGACGACACGATCCAGGAGCCGCGGTAAGCGACAGTAACCTTTAGTCTTTTCTCTAGAGATTAAACTGGAAATCGCTGCGGTGCGAATCTGTCGATTTTGACAGCCGACACGCGCTGCCAGTACTTGTTAATTGATTTGCCAAGGATGTCGCGACAAATTCGGCTGGCTTATTCCTCACGCCCAATCCATACGCCAGGCTGAGACAATTCCGGAGTTCATAGATGACCTCTCTTTCGCGGCCGCGTTGAGCGACGACGTGGTTACCTCTGCCGCCAACGTTGGAGAGCTTACCATTCTCCTTAATAGCCGACGCAGTGAAGAAAGGACTTTGACTCAACAAGTCCTGATTTGTCGGGTGCATTCAATAGGTCGATGCAACACCATCTAAGAACTGATGTGTTCAAAGGTGGTGTTTTATGATGCAACGGAAACGAACGAGACTCTCTCCCACAGAGAAGAACGAGATTTGGGGGCGCTGGAAGGCCGGGCAGTCCATGCATGAGATTGGGCGCGCTTATGGCAGGCCCCATCCCACCATTCGCAAGCTGTTGTTGCCACGTGGGGGCATCGCTCCCATTACGCGTCGTCGCTCGCGGCTGGCACTCACCCTCGCTGAGCGAGAAGATATTTCGCGAGGGATCGCTTCCGACTCGTCGATTCGCGAGATCGCCCGTGGTCTGAGTCGTGCCACCTCGACAGTGAGCCGAGAGATCGTACGCCATGGCGGCCGTCCTGCCTATCGTGCCCATGATGCGGACGGACAAGCTTGGCAGTCAGCTTTGCGACCCAAATGCTGCCTGCTGGCCATGAACCGCAAGTTGCGGGATATCGTTGCGAGTAAACTGATTTTGGACTGGTCGCCCGAGCAGATTTCCGGGTGGTTGAAGAATCGGTATCCCAACGACGAGAGCATGCGCGTGTCTCACGAGACCATCTACCGTAGTCTGTTCGTTCAAGCGCGTGGCGTATTGAAAAAAGAGCTGATGGACCACCTGCGATCGAAGCGACGCATGCGTCGCTCGCGCCATTTCAGCGAGCATGGACATTCACGGGGGCAGATCGTCGATGCCATCTCGATCCGCGAACGGCCGGCGGAGGCGGAAGACCGAGCGATCCCTGGCCACTGGGAAGGCGATCTGCTGGCCGGAGGAAAGAACAGCTACATTGCCACACTGGTGGAGCGGCATTCACGCTTTCTCATGCTGATCAAGGTGCGGAGCAAAGATACGGCGGCGGTTGTGGCGGCGTTGAGCAAACACGTTCGCAAACTTCCGGCGAGTTTGCGCCGCTCGCTGACCTGGGATCGCGGGTTGGAGATGGCCAAGCACAAGGAGTTTACGGTGGCCACGAATGTGCGAGTCTACTTCTGTGATCCGCAAAGCCCCTGGCAACGTGGAACGAATGAAAATACGAATCTGCTCTTGCGGCAATACTTCCCGCGAGGAACCGACCTGTCCGCCATCTCTCAAGAGCAGCTCGACCAGGTCGAGCTGCTCTTGAACCAACGCCCAAGAAAAACCCTAGGATTCCAAACTCCGGCGAGTAAACTCCAAGCAAGTGTTGCGTCGACCATCTGAGTCAGCAGCGGAAACCGAACAAGCGAAATTGATCCAAAACCACATGTCCGGTAATCCGACTAAACATCCAAGTGAAGATAGTGAGACCCACTCGACTTCCCAGAATGGGACCACGACGTGAACTTTGATCGTAGTGGAGGTCAAGAAAGCCTCGCTCAGGATTGCCGAGTCGCAGATCAGGAAAGACCGCAGCGAGACAACGGAATCAGCCCGGACAGCACAAAGGCCTACACGGTAAGGCCATTTCCAACCAACTCTACTGCCAGCGGAGCGCTACTGCTGGGTCGACCCGCAACGCCCGCCAGGCGGGGATCGCTGCGGATGCCAGCGTGACGAACACCGTGAACCCGGTCGCCGCGGCGTATACCAGGGGATCAGCCGGGCCCACTCCCACCAGCATCGCGGCCACCACGCGCGCCAGCGCCGCAGCCGCCAGTGAGCCCACAATCAAGCCAACCAACGCGAACCCAATCCCTTGACGGACCACCAGCCGCATAATGTCCCGCGGCTGTGCGCCCAGCGTCACGCGAATGCCAATCTCCCCCGTCCGCTGCACCACAGCGTAAGCCATCACGCTGTACAGACCGATTGCAGCCAGCAGCAATCCCAGCCCGCCCAGCACGCTCAAAAGGCTCGCCGCGATCTTCGCCCCGAACAGCGACGCGGCAACATATTCCGTCATCGGCTGGGCATCGAAGATGGTCAGCGCCGGATCGATCGCCCCCGCCTCGCGGCGTAGAGCCGCAATCGCTTCATTCACCGATCCGGAGGTGCGTACGTCAAACGTCAAACCATACTCTGGCCGGAAAATCTGCCGGATGGGAATGTAGAAATACGGCTGCGGACTCTCCGTAGCTCTGTGATACTTGCTGTCCTTCGCCACCCCCACGACGGTGAACCACTCACCCCACCCATGCACCTTGCGACCGATCACGCTGCGATTGGCCAGGAAGCGCCTCACGAACTCTTGGTTGACGATCATCACCTTCAGCGACGTAGCGTCATCGCGCAAATCGAAGTCGCGCCCGTCCACCAGCGGTATCTTCATCGTCTCGAAGTACCCAGGCGATACCAGGTCGCGGTAGATCTTCATATTCTCGTTCGATCCCGGAACGTAGCCCTCCACCTCCAGCGTTTCCCAATTCCCCCCGCTAAATCCCAAAGGAGCGGAATCATCGTAGCTGACCGCCCTCACTCCAGGCTGCCGCTCAAGCTCCTCCCGCAGACGCCGGCAGAAACTGTCGGTTTGCCGCGCATCATAACCGGCCGTGGAGAAATCGAAGCGCGCCAGTGCCACACCTTCCGGCTTGAATCCCGGATCCATGGACCGTGCGGTCTGAAAACTCTTCAGAAATAATCCCGCACCCACTAGCGCCACGACCGCCAGAGCCACCTCGGAGGTCACCAGCAGCCCACGCAATCGGTGCGAATGCCCACCCGAACTCCCGCTGCGCCCGCCTTCCTTCAGCATCTCGTTGACGTTGGCTCGCGACGCATGGAGTGCCGGAGCCAGTCCCGCAAGAATCGCCACGCCGAATGCGAGCGCCATGGTGAATGCCAGGACCTGCCCGTCGAGCGGCGGTTGCAACATTGCCGGCACCGCGACTGCGGGAACCAGCCAGCGCAGCGCGCCGCCTAGCAAGTTCGCCAATTCCAAGCCGCACACCGAGCCCACCACCGCCAACAACAGTGTTTCGGTGAGAAGCTGCTGGATCAGCCGCATCGGTCGCGCTCCCATCGCCAGCCGGACGCTA
>Ga0210383_10000948_pt1 | contig 26728 bp, 23 predicted proteins | sample IncBWC14OmetaG_FD_160072 | JGI IMG/M metagenome (GOLD analysis project Ga0210383, IMG submission 160072) | Forest soil microbial communities from Barre Woods Harvard Forest LTER site, Petersham, Massachusetts, United States - Inc-BW-C-14-O ... | reverse complement strand
CAAGTCCAACAAGAACAACGAAGCCTTCATCGACCGCATCTGCGTCATCAAGGTTCCGTACTGCCTGCGCGTCACCGAAGAGCAGAAGATCTACGAGAAGCTGATCTCCGGCTCCGAATTGGCCGCTGCGCCTTGCGCGCCGTCGACGCTGGAAACGCTCGCGCGTTTCTCGGTGATGTCGCGGCTTCGCAAGCACGAGAACTCGACGACCTTCGCCAAGATGCGCGTCTATGACGGCGAGAGCCTGAAAGAAAGCGATCCCAAGGCGCGCAGCGTCCAGGAATACAAGGACGCCGCCGGCGTCGACGAGGGCATGGACGGCGTCTCCACCCGTTTCGCCTTCAAGGTCCTGGCGTCGACCTACAACCACGACACCTCCGAAATCGGCGCCGATCCCGTGCATCTGATGTATGTGCTGGAGCAGGCGATCCGGCGCGAGCAATTGACGGAGGAAATCGAGAAACGCTATCTCGAATTCATCAAGGCCGAGCTCGTGCCGCGCTATGCCGAGTTCATCGGTCATGAAATCCAGAAGGCGTATCTGGAATCCTATTCCGACTACGGCCAGAACCTGTTCGACCGCTACGTCGATTACGCCGACGCCTGGATCGAGGATCAGGACTTCAAGGATCCCGACACCGGACAGATGCTCAATCGCGAACTGCTCAACCAGGAACTGACCAAGATCGAGAAGCCCGCAGGGATCGCCAACCCGAAGGACTTCCGCAACGAGGTCGTCAAGTTCTCGCTACGCTCGCGCGCACAGAACAGCGGCAAGAATCCGTCCTGGACGAGTTACGAAAAGATCCGCGAAGTGATCGAAAAGCGTATATTCTCGCAAGTCGAGGATTTGCTTCCGGTGATCTCGTTCGGATCGAAGAAGGACGGCGAGACCGAAAAGAAGCACGGCGATTTCGTCGCGCGGATGGTGGGGCGCGGTTATACCGAGCGCCAGGTCCGCAGGCTCGTCGAGTGGTACATGAGGGTGAAACAAGCCGGCTGAGGCGGGATGCAACAGAGCTGCCTATCTAACGTTCCTGAAGGTGCAACACGAACTTCGGAGAGTGGGCACTAGTGGCGATGTTCATAGTCGATCGGCGCCTGAATCCAGGCTCGAAGAGCCTGGAAAACCGGCAGAGGTTCCTGCGCCGCGCGAAGGCACTGGTTCAGGGCGCCGTCAAGAAAACCTCTGAAGGCCGGGACATCAAGGATGTCCTGGAAGGCGGCGAGGTCTCGATCCCGCTCGACGGGATGCATGAGCCCCGTTTCCGCACCGAAGGCGGCACGCGTGACCGGGTGCTGCCGGGCAACAAGAAGTTCGTCGAAGGCGACATCATCGAGCGCCCGAAGGGCGGCGGTGGCCGCGGTTCGCAACCAGGCGAGGGCGACAGCGAAGACGACTTTCGTTTCGTGCTGTCGCGCGACGAATTCGTCAACCTGTTCCTCGACGATCTCGAATTGCCCGACCTTGCCAAGCGCAAGCTCGCGGAAGCCGAGAGCGAGGGGCTTCAGCGCGCCGGCTATTCGACTTCGGGCTCGCCTGCCAACATCTCGGTGAAACGCACCGTGCAGCTTGCTTTGGCGCGCCGTATCGCGCTCAGGCGTCCGCGGCCGGAGGCGATTGCCGAGCTGGAAGTGGAACTGGAGACGTGCTCCGACGAGGCGCGCCGCGTTGAACTTCTGGCCGAGATCGAGGCGCTGAAGGCCAAGGCCAAGCGCATTCCCTTCATCGACCCGATCGACATCCGCTTCCGGCGCTTCGATACCGTGCCGAAGCCGGTGGCGCAGGCGGTGATGTTCTGCCTGATGGACGTGTCGGGCTCGATGACAGAGCACATGAAGGACCTCGCCAAGCGGTTTTACATGCTGCTCTACGTGTTTCTTACCCGCCGCTACCGGCACGTCGAGATCGTCTTCATCCGCCACACCGATCGCGCGGAGGAAGTCGACGAGGAGACCTTCTTCCACGGCCCGGCCTCCGGCGGCACCATGGTGTCGAGCGCGCTACAGGCGATGAGCGACATCGTGCGCTCCCGCTTCCGTCCCGCCGACTGGAACATCTATGCGGCACAGGCGTCCGACGGCGACAACTCGATCTCCGACAGCGCGCTCACCGGGCGGCTGCTGACGGAAAACATCCTGCCCGTGAGCCAGTTCTTTGCCTATCTCGAAGTCGGCGAGTCGTCCGGCTCGACCTTCGAGATGCCGGACTCCTCGCTCTGGACGCTGTACCAGCGCCTGCGCAGCGAAGGCGCGCCGCTCTCGATGCGCAAGGTCTCAAACCGCAGCGAAATCTTCCCGGTGTTCCACGATCTGTTCCAGCGCCGCCGAAACCAGGAGAAAGCCGCGCCATGACCGCGACGTCCGAGCGCCTGTTCGAAGGCGCCGATTGGGATTTCCGGCAATTGCAGCGCATCCACGATGCCTGCGAGGAGATCGCGCACGGCGAGCTTGGTCTCGACACCTATCCGAACCAGATCGAGATCATCACCGCCGAGCAGATGCTGGACGCCTATTCCTCGTCCGGCATGCCGCTGTTCTACAAGCACTGGTCGTTCGGCAAGCGCTTCGCCCACCACGAAACCTTCTATCGCAAGGGGCTGATGGGTCTCGCTTATGAGATCGTGATCAATTCCTCGCCCTGCATTTCCTATTTGATGGAAGAAAACACCGCGACCATGCAGACGCTGGTGATCGCGCACGCCGCCTTCGGCCACAACCACTTCTTCAAGAACAACTACCTGTTCCGGCAATGGACCGATGCCGACGGCATCCTCGATTATCTGGATTTCGCCAAGGGCTATGTCGCCAGTTGCGAGGAGCGCCATGGCCGGCTCGCCGTCGAAATGACGCTCGATGCCGCGCATGCCCTGATGTCGCATGGCATTGACCGCTATCCCGGCAAGAAGAACCTTGATCTTCGTTCCGAGGAAAAGCGCGCACGCGAGCGCCGCGAGCACGAGCAGAGCGTGTTCAACGATCTGTGGCGCACCGTTCCGACGGGACCTGCGAAGACCACCGAGATCCTCAACACCGAGCGGCGCCGCAGTTTGCTGGGGCTGCCGCAGGAAAACATTCTTTACTTCCTGGAAAAGACCGCGCCGCGGCTACAGCCCTGGCAGCGCGAATTGTTGCGGATCGTGCGTCACATCGCGCAATACTTCTATCCGCAGAGCCAGACCAAGGTCATGAACGAGGGCACCGCGACCTACGTGCACTACCGCATCATGAACCGCCTGCATCAGCAGGGCCGGCTCTCCGACGGCAACTTCCTCGAATTCCTGCAATCCCACACCAATGTGGTGTTCCAGCCCGAGTTCGACGATCAGCGCTTCTCCGATTTCAATCCCTATGCGCTAGGCTTTGCGATGATGCAGGACATCGAGCGCATCGTCACCGATCCCGACGACGAGGATCGCGAATGGTTTCCGGACATCGCCGGCCGTAACGACGTCATGGGCGTGCTGCGCCAGGTCTGGGCCAATTACCGCGACGAGAGTTTTATCAGCCAGTTCCTGTCACCGAAGCTGATGCGAAGCTGGCGCATGTTTCACCTGCACGACGATCCCGAATTCACGGAAGGCATCAAGGTCGATGCGATCCACGATGCGCGCGGCTATCGCCGCATTCGCCGCGAACTCGCGCGGCAATATGATGTCGGTCATATCGATCCCAATATCGAAGTGGTCGATGTCGATCTCGCCGGCGATCGCCGGCTGATGCTGCGCCATGTCGTGGTCAAGGGCGCCACGCTGAACGAGACCGACGCCCGGCGCGTCCTGCAGCATCTCGCCGATCTCTGGACCTATGACGTATCTCTGGTTGAAGTCGACGCCAAGGACAACGTCCTGAAGGAATATGTGGTCAGCCCGCGGGGCCTCGCGGTGGCCGCCTGATCGGCCGGCTTATTCCCCCACGTTTTGCCGTGCTCAGGTCCCGGATTGATGTCCAAATCGAGGCATAAAGAGCCATTCCTAAACGACGGGGGAAAACTCCGGCACGCCATTAAATGATCGCTTGCGACGCCGAATTTTGCCCCAATCAACCACAGATATGGGCATGCGGGTGTTCAGTAGGGGATTACCAATGGCGTACAAGCGGACTGAAGTTGCTATCGAAAAAATCATAGCATCTTGCGATGGCAACATGCGGGGGGCGCTTGAAGCGCTGATGCTCGTCAATGAGCACCTCGAGGAAGAATTGCAGCGGCTTTATACCATCATGTCGCTGGGCGATGAGGGTGAGGAATACCGCTTCGAAACGGTGCACTGAACTCTGCGTTATCGGGCTTCTTCCGGCCAATAAAGCCGCATCGGATTACCCACGAGCAGCCTTTGTTGCCGCTCGGGTGTGGTCGCAATGTGCGGAATAAAGTCGACCAGAAGGCCATCGTCGGGCATGTGGCCCTTCAAGTTGGGATGTGGCCAGTCCGTGCCCCATAGAACGCGGTCGGGAAATGTCTCGACCAGGCGCCGGGCAAAGGGCACGACGTCGCGGTAGGCCGCTTGCTCGCCATTGAGCGCGGGAGGCCCCGAAACCGACAACCGTTCCGGGCAACTGACCTTCGACCACACGTTTTTGTGGTGCTCCATGAAATTCACGAACCGGTTAAATTCCGGCCCGTCCGCCCCCTTGGTGACGTCCGGCCGCCCCATGTGATCGACCACCACCGTCGTCGGCAATGCGGTGAAAAAATCGATCAGCTCCGGCAGGTCCAGCGCCTCGAAATAGATCACGACGTGCCAGCCGAGTTTGGCGATGCGCCCCGCAATCTCCATCAGCTCATCCTTCGGCGTGAAGTCCACCAGCCGCTTGACGAAGTTGAAACGCACGCCGCGAACACCAGACGCGTGCAACGCCTGCAGTTCCGCATCGCTGACGCTACGCTTCACCGTCGCAATCCCGCGCGCTCGTCCCCGCGCCGCGGCAAGCGCATCGACCACAGCCGAATTGTCGGCGCCGTGGCAGGTCGCCTGCACGATGACATTGCGTGCAAAGCCGAGATGATCGCGCAAGCCAAACAGCTGCGCTTTCGAAGCGTCGCACGGCGTATATTTTCGCTCGGGCGCGAAAGGGAATTCGGCTCCGGGGCCGAACACATGACAATGCGTATCGACCGCACCTTCAGGCAATTTGAAGCGCGGCTTTGAGGGCTGCGCATACCAGTCGAGCCAGCCGGGTGTTTTTTCGAATGGCATGTGCGGCTTTCTTCTGTTCGCGGGCGTTTCTTTATCCCTCCCCCTTGTGGGGAGGGTGGATCATCGTGAGCGAATGCGAACGATGAGCCGGGTGGGGGGTAGTTTGAGGAACCCCCACCCTGGCCTTCGCTTTGCTCAGGCCGTCCCTCCCCACAAGGGGGAGGGATGAACGCTGCGGCCACAGCGCGCGTTTATTCCACTTCAGTTTTCGTCTTCGATTTGATCGACGCCAGAATCCGATCCGCCTCGGTACGCCAATTGCTCTCGCGCGCAAAACCTTTTGTCCCACGTTCCCCGAACAGGCCTTCGTCGGCGAGATCCGCCACCCAGGCCTGGCGCTCGGCGGTGCCCTGCGCCGACCACGGTGTCAGGCCGGCCTCGCGCACGGTCTCGGCGACTTCGCGCACCTCTTCGCTGCGGCGCCGGCCATGTTCGATCACGCGCTGGAAAAAATAGGCGCCTTGCTTCTCCCAGTCGATGCCGGGAAAGGTTTCCTTCAGCGAGGCCAGCACCGCGTCCTCCACGCCATAGGCGCGCGCGGTGGTGAAGCTTTCGATCACCATCGCCTCAAGGCCCTTGATCATCACGCTGCGGCACATCTTCACCGCGGACGCGACACCGAGCTTGTCGCTCGCGACCTTGGGGACGAACCCCAATTCTGCGAGCTGCGGTGCCAGCGCCGCGGCGTCGCTACCGCCGAGCAACAGCGGCACCTTGATGCGATAGGGCGGTACTGATGTCATGACTGCGCCTTCGACATAATGCCCGCCGGCGGCATCGATCAGTGCGGCAGCACGTTGTTTCGCGCCGGGCGAGGCCGAGTTGAAGTCGAGATACCATGCGCCTTGCTTGACGGCGGCCGCGCAGGCCTTGGCCACCGGCACGGCCTGGCTCGCGGTCACCGCCGAGACGATGAAATCCGATTGCGCGGCGAGGTCGGCATGCGAGGCGGTCAGTGTCACGCCGTGTTGCCCGGCGTGGTCGCGCAAGGCGCCGCCGCTTTGGTCGCTGCGAAGCTTGATGTCGTAAGCCGCGACCTTGATCTCCTGCTTGCGCAGGTCCTCCGCAAGAATGCGGCCGACTTCGCCATAGCCGATCAGGCCGACATTCCATTGCTTGGGATCGGTGGAGGGGGTGGTCATGATGGGCGTCTCTCTCCTGGACGAATTTTTGTGGGGCGAATTTTATTGCTTGGGAATTTTCGCCTTCTCGATCACGGCTCGCCATTTCTCGATGTCGGAGGTGAGGCGTTGTTCGATCGCCTCCGGCGTGCCGGCCTTGGCCTCGATGCCGAGCGCGAGCATTTTCTTTTTGGTCTCGGCATCGGCCAGGATGTCCTGCAACGCGGCGTTCAGCGTCTTGATGACTTCGGGCGGCGTGTCGGTGCGGGCAAACAGCGCGTTCCAGGACACTACATCGTATTCGGCGACGCCGCTTTCCTGCACGGTGGCTAGCTCCGGCGTCGATTCCGATCGCACCGCGCCGGAGGAAGCGAGCGCCTTGAGTTTACCGTCGGCGATGTTGCCCTGGAGGACCGAGTAGCTGTCGACCACGAGCGCTACATTACCCTGCAACAGCGCCACTTCAGCTTCGTGGTTGCCGCGAAACGGTACCAGCGTGAAGTCGATATTGGCTGATGTCTTGAACAGTTCGGCGGAGAGGTTTTGCGTCGAGCCGACATTGATGGTGCCGACGTTGAGCGCGCCCGGCTTGGCCTTGGCGGCGGCGATGAATTCGGCCAGCGTCTTGAATCCGGAGGAGGCGCTGGTGACGAACGCGAAATCGAAAAATCCAAGACTCGAGACCGGCGTGAAATCCTTTACCGGATCGAACGGCAGTTTCTCGAACAGCGACACGCTGACCGCGGTGCCGTTGGTCAGCATGATCAGCGTGTAGCCGTCAGCGGCCGCGCCCAGCGTCGTGCGCGCCGCGGTGATGCCGCCGGCGCCGGGTTGATTCTCGACGTAAAAGCGTTGCTTGAGCTTTTCGGCGAGTTTTTCGGCGACGATGCGCGCGGTCGAATCCGCGACGCCGCCGGCCGCAAACGGCACGACCAAGCGGACCGGACGATTCGGATAATTGGCCTGGGCGAACGCGGGAAGCACCGCGCCGATCGTGGTTATTGTGGCCAAAACGGCAAGGAGCGCCGGCAAAAGGTGAGGCTTGATTGAATCGGATGTTCTCATACGCAGGCACGATAATTGGCGAGGATGGATCGTTCAATCCATCTTGCGGGAAAGCGGCCATGCCCTCTCACGGCTTGCTTAATCAAATGAGCGACGACAGTGTCCCGGCCCCTGCAATCAGGGCGACCACTACCCATGACGGCAGCTTCCAGACCGTCAGCAGCAGGAAACCCACAAGCGCGAGCGCAAAGTCGCGCGGGGTTATGACGGCGCTGGTCCAGACCGGATTGTAAAGGGCGGCGCCGAGGATGCCGACCACGGCGGCATTGGTGCCGCGCATCGCTGCCTGTGCGGCGGGTCGGGTGCGAAAGCTATCCCAGAACGGCAGCATGCCATAGACCAGCAGCATGCCCGGTAGCAACAGCGCGACCAGCGCAATCGTTGCACCCGCCAGTCCGTTCGGAGGCGTGTTCATGACAGCGCCGAGATAGGCGGCAAACGTAAACACCGGTCCCGGCGCGGCCTGGGCCAGACCGTAGCCGGCGAGAAACGCCTCGTTGCTGACCCAGCCGGGCGTCACCACCTCGGCCTGCAACAGCGGCAGCACGACATGGCCACCGCCGAACACCAGCGAGCCGGAACGGTAGAAAGCGTCGAACACGGCGAGCCCATGCGAGCCCATCGCCGCCGCCGCGATCGGCGTCGCCAGCAATAGCGCCGCAAAGAAACAAAGCGCGATGCCGCCACTCAAGCGCGTCACCGGAAAGTTCAGCCGGCCGGATACGGCGGCAACCTCGCCGCGGCAAAGCCACAGGCCGAGAACCGCGCCGAGCACGATCGCCGCAATCTGTGCCAGCGATCCCGCAAATGAGACGACGACCGAAAGTGCTGCGATCGCGATGGCCGCGCGCGGGCGATCCGGTGCCAGGCTTTGCGCCATGCCCCAGACCGCCTGCGCCACCACGGCAACTGCAACAAGCTTCAGCCCGTGCAGAAAACCTTCAGCGACCGGCCCGGTGAAATGCGCAGCACCCAGCGCGAAGGCGAACATGATCACGGCGGAGGGCAGGGTGAAGGCCAGCCACGCCGCCAGTCCGCCAAGGAGCCCGTTGCCGCGCAGCACGCCCAAGGAAAAGCCGACCTGGCTCGATGCCGGGCCCGGCAGAAACTGGCAAAGCGCGACAAGATCGGCAAAGGTCGCTTCATCGAGCCATCGTCGCCGGATCACCAGCTCTTGCCGGTAATAGCCGAGATGGGCGACCGGGCCGCCGAAGGACGTCAGGCCCAATTTGAGAAAGGCCGCGAACACTTCGCCGATCGATCCGCGTTCTTTCGCGGCTGTGGCGTCGGGCGAAGTGGATGGCTTCATGGCGTTGTTCCGGAGTTGGATCATTCCACGCAATACCACGCGGCCACTGGCGCGGTCACCATGCGAGACAGTTAAGCGCAGCCGTTGGCGTTGACACACCGGCCTTGCGGCCCTCTATTGTCGGCCGGCGACCTCTGGGGAAACGAAAAATGCCGATCAATCGACGCAATGCGCTGAAAATGTCAGCCGGTTTTGCTGCCGCCGCCACAGGCGGATTTTCCTGTATCGAACTCGCCAAGGCCGGTCCGATTGAAGTGCCTGTTATCGACAAGCTCAGCGTGCGGGTTTTGGTCGATAGCGCGACCGATATCTATTTCAAGCCGGCCGAAGTCGCCGGCGTGAAAGCCGAACCCGGCCGCTCGGCGAATTCGATGTTGCCGTTGCACAGCGAATGGGGACTGTCGCTGTTTCTGGAGCCGCAGCGCGGCGATATCAAACGCACGTTGATGCTCGACTACGGTTGGACGCCCGAGGCCATCAACGGCAACATGGAGCTATTGAAAGTCGATCCTTCCAAGATCGACGTGCTGATCATGAGCCACGGACATTGGGATCATCTCGGCGGCATGATGGGTTTCCTCGACAAGCACCGCAAATCGATGCCCGCCGACCTTACGATGTATGCCGGCGGCGAAGACAATTTCTGCCAGCGCTACGCCCGGAACGGATCGGGCGACTTGAGCGACTACGGCATGCTCGACCGCCGCGATCTCGCCAAGCGCGACGTCAAGGTCATGTTGTGCGAAACGCCGACCGTGATTTCCGACGTGGCGTTCACGACCGGCAGGATCAAGCGCAACTCGATCGAAAAAGTGCTGCCGAACTCGATGGTGGAGTTCAAGCTCAAGGACGGCGCGGGCTGCAACTGGAGCCACTATTTGCCGGCCGAAATGGAAGGCAAGATCGTGCCCGACGAGCACATCCACGAGCATGCGACCTGCTTCAATCTGAAGGACAAGGGCCTGATCGTCATCTCTTCCTGCGGCCATGTCGGCATCGTCAACTCGGTGCGGCAGGCGATGGAAGTCTCCGGCATCGAGAAGGTGCATGCGATCATGGGTGGCTTCCACCTCGGGCCGGCGCCGGCGGATTACCTGACGCAGGTCGTCGCCGAGATCGGCAAGCTCAATCCGGATGTCGTGATACCCATGCATTGCAGCGGGCTCAACTTCACTCTGGAAGCGCAGCGGCAGATGCCGGGCAAGGTGCTGACCACCACGACCGGCACCCGCATCACCTTCGGCATCTGACCCGTAGCCATGAAGCGTCGTACGAGCGCGAAGGCGTGGCGTCTGATCGCCGCGCTGTTTGCGTTTGTCATTTCGGTCGATGCGACGAGGGCGGAAGACACCCCGCCCGATCAAGCCGCGGCCGCGCGGATGATGGACGATCTGATGTACGGTCGCGGCACGGTCGGCGGTCCGTTCACGCTCACGGATCAAAATGGCCGCACGCGCAGCGACAGCGATTTTCGCGGCAAACTGATGATCGTCTATTTCGGTTACACGTTCTGTCCCGATGTGTGCCCGGCCGACCTGATGGCGATCACGCAGGCACTCGACGCGCTGGGGCCTGCGGCCGACGGCGTGCAGCCGATCTTCATCACGGTCGACCCCGAACGCGACACGAAGGTGCTGGCGGAATATGTCCGGGCATTTCACAAGAGCCTGATCGGGCTGACTGGGACGCCGGAACAGATCCGAAAGGTCGCCAACGCCTACAAGGCGTTTTACGCGAAGGTGCCGGGAACGGGCGATGGCGACTATGCGATCGACCACACCGGGGTCATCTATTTGATGGGGAGAGGCGGCGAATATCTCGGCTTCATGCCGCCGCAGACCGGGCCTGAAAAACTCACCGAAATTCTGCGCAAACAGCTTTCGAAATAGCGAAAATTCTTACATCAGGCTTACGGCAGACGGTTCCCGTTAACCCCGCGAGCGTTTGCATGCTTGTCGATTGCCGCAAAAGGCCGCAAAGCTGGCGGTGAGAATTCCCCGCGATGGGCCGCGCCATGCGTCTATTGGTTGTCGAGGACAATGCGACACTGTCCGAGCTGCTCGCCAAGGGCCTGCGGACGGCCGGCTATGAGGTCGACCTGCTCGCGACCGCGGCGGAAGCCCGCACCGTGCTGATGACCACGACCTATGCGGCCGTCATTCTCGATCTCGGTTTGCCCGACGGCGACGGGCTCGCGGTGTTGCGCGAATTGCGCCATCGCAAGGATTCGACGCCGGTGCTGGTGCTCACCGCGCGCGGCGGCTTGCAGGACCGTGTCTCGGGCCTGCGCAGCGGCGCCGACGACTACATGGTCAAGCCGTTCGCGCTCGAAGAGTTGGTCGCGCGGCTGGAAGCGCAGTTGCGCCGGCCGGGTCAGCAGCTCGGCAACTCCCTGCACATCGCCAATCTCGAATTCGACCTGCGCGGCCGGCAGGCGCTGATCGACGAACAGCCGCAGATGCTGTCGGCGCGCGAGACCGCGGTGCTGGAACTGCTGATGCGCAGCAAGGGCAGGGTGGTCTCGAAGAAGCAGGTCGAGGATCATATCTTCGGGCTGTCCGGCGATGTCGCCTCCAACGCCGTCGAGGTTTATGTCCATCGCCTGCGCAAGCAGCTTTCCGACCGCGGCGCCAAGGTGACGATCCACACCATCCGCGGCGTCGGATATCTCATCGCCGAGGAAAAGCGTGATCCGGTTTGACTCGATCATCTCGCGCATCGTGATCCTGCATGTGATCGCGGTGGCGATCACGTCGGTTCTGATGTCGGTGGCGCTGTCGTGGCTATTGAGCGCGGCCACCAACAACATCCATAACGATGCGATGGAAGAGCAGGCGGTCTCGCTCGCCGCGCATCTCGTGCTCGAGCCCGACGGCCGCCTTTCGCTCGCTTTGCCGCCGAACCTTCAGGGGTTTTATTCGCAGCCCTATGGACGATATTCCTATGCCGTGATCGACGATGCCGGCAAAACGCTGTTTTCCTCGCTTGCCAACAACGCGCCGATCTTCGCCGCCGATCCGCGCGCAGGTACGGTGCAGTTCCTGGAGACCCGCATTGGCGAGGCCGCCATCTCCGGCGCCAGCGTGCGCCGTTCGATCGGCGGCAAGACGGTGTGGGTGCAGGCGGCCGAAGACCTCGCCAACAGCGACGTTCTCATCGACGACATCGTCGAGGACTTTTACCGGCATGTCGGCTGGATCACGCTGCCGATCCTGCTGGTGCTTCTCGTCATCGACATCGCGATTTTCCGCCGCGCGCTGCTGCCGCTGCGCCAGGCGTCCGAAACCGCCCAGCACATCACGCCCGCGCGCACTGACATTCGTTTGCCGTTGCAGGAAATTCCGACCGAGGTCCGGCCACTGGTGTCCGCGATCAACAAGGCGCTCGATCGCCTCGACGAAGGCTTCCGCCTGCAGCGCGAATTCACCGCGGATGCGGCCCACGAACTGCGTACGCCGTTGTCCATCCTGCGCACCCGTGTGGAGACGCTCGACAATCCCGGCGTTGCCAAGGCGTTGCGTCAGGACATCGAGGCGATGAGCCGGGTGGTCGGCCAGCTGCTCGACATCGCCGAGCTCGAGGCTTTTGCGATCGACCCCGCGGAGGTCGCCGATCTGCAAGCCGCCAGCGCCGAAGTCGCCGGCTTCGTCGCGCCGCTCGCGCTTGAACAGGGCCGCGAAATCGCGCTGTTGGGAGCGACCGCGCCGGTTCTCGTCAAGGGCAATGCCGAGATGATCAAGCGGGCAATCCGCAACCTCGCCGAAAACGCCATACGCCACGCCCCGAAAGACACCGTGGTGGAATTCGTCGTCCAGGATAACGGCACGGTCACGGTGCAGGATCGCGGCCCCGGCATTCCGGATGAAGAGCGTGAGCTGATTTTCCGCCGCTTCTGGCGGCGCGATCGTAACCACCAGGGAAGCTCGGGGCTGGGTCTGTCGATCGTGCAGCGCATCGCCGAATTGCACGGCGCCAGCATCGAGGTCGAAAGGCGGGTGATGGGCGGCGCGCAGTTTTCCCTGCATTTTATTAAGGCCGCCCCATACCCCGAGGCTTGACGCCGGCCTGTTCCGTGCGGTCAAGATGGCGGGCCAAGCCGTAGGGAGTTGAAGTTCGCTTCACCTCTCCCCGCTTGCGGGGAGAGGTCGTAACGCATCGGTAGATGCGTTACGGGTGAGGGGGACTTTCCATAGACTGTCCTCTTGAAAACTCCCCCTCACCCCAACCCTCTCCCCGCAAGCGGGGCGAGGGAGGAGACTTGTACCGCGGCTGGAGTCTAGACGTCTCAAAGGATGCCTCTCAAACGAGCATCCGTCATTTCTGGAGGAAATAGTAGATGCATCGTTCTTTTCTGGCGGCTGTCGTGGCCGGTCTTGTTTCGGCCGGCGTAACGGCCAGCGCGCAAGACGCCGCTCAGCCCGTCACCATCGTGACCTATACCGAAGTCGCGCCGGCCAAGGCGTCCGAGGGCAGAAAACTGATTCTCGGCTACGCCGCGGAAGCGCGGAAAGCAAAGGGCGCGCTCGAGATCACCGCGCTTCAGCGGATTTCCGATCCCGCTCATTTCGCGCTGGTCGAGCGATGGCAGTCGCAGGCCGACAAGCAGGCCTTTGCGTCGACCGATCCCGTCACCAAGTTTCGCGCCGCGCTCGATCCGTTGCGAAGTGCTGCTTACGACGAGCGCATCCACGCCGACCAAGCGGTTGGCCCGTCAAAGCCGACCAACGGACAGTCCGTTGTGGGCCTGACCCACGTCGACGTGATTCCGACCCAGCTCGAGCCGGGAACGGCCAAGGTGAAGGCCTTCGTCGAGGCCGGCCGCGCAGCACCTGGCAACTTGCGCTTTGACGATGTCGTGCAGGCGAACCGCAAGAATCATTTCACGGTCATCGAGGCCTGGAAGTCGCAGGCCGACAAGAATGCCTGGGTTTCGGGCAAGACCGCGCGCACCTTCCGCGAGGAACTTCAGCCGATCGGCGGCGCGCTTTACGACGAGCGCGACTTCAAGGTTGCGCAATAATCGATCTGATCCATCCCTCGAGACGGCGCGTCGCGCCGCCTCGGGATGAGGCCGGCCGGCGTTCAGGATTTGACCTGTACCCTCTGGTGAGGAGCCGCGTCTCTTGCGCGGCGTCTCGAACCATGAGGCCGCGACCAGCCTCGAAGCTGCCACATGGCGGCAAGGTAATCCTTTCCGCCATGAATCTTTTTGACCGATCTTTTTCGCCACGATTTATCGCTATTTGTTCAGAGCCTATTCATGCGTGACGAGTCAGATTAGCTGGCCTTTTGCGGCATCGCGTTTTCGCAAGGGTTCGAGGATTCGCATGACGAGCTTCATTCGATGGAACCCAACGATTTAAGCCTGTTCGGCCGTGGCCTGACGCGCATTCTCTTACATTGCGCCGTCATGGCCATGGGCGCACAAATCACCATAGCCAACGCGGCCGATCTGACGCCGCATGACCTGATCCTCCTCGATCGCCTGACCTTCGGCATCAGCGCGTCAAGTGCGGCGCATCTGCAAGCCGTCGGCGTCGAGCGCTGGCTCAACGAGCAACTGCACCCCGCACCAAATTCGCCGTTGCCGGAAGCGGCTCAATCGCAGATCGAGGCGATGGCGGATGTGCACAAGCTTCCCTTCGATATTTTGGTGTCGTTCGACGCGCAGGCCAAGAGCGCCAATCAAGTTGCCGATCCCGATCAGAAAAAGGCCGCGCAGCAGGTCTATCAGCAGGCGATGAACGACCGGATGAAACAGGCGGCTTCGCGCTCCATCCTGCATGCACTCTATGCGCCGGACCAGTTGCGTCAGCGCATGACCTGGTTCTGGTTCAACCATTTCAACGTGCATCAGTACAAGTCGAACCTGCGCATTCTGGTCGGCGATTACGAAGACCACGCGATCCGCGCGCATGCGCTCGGAAAGTTTCGTGACCTGCTGGTTGCGACCTTACGCCATCCCGCGATGCTGCGTTATCTCGACAATACGGACAACGCCGCCGGCCATCTGAACGAGAACTACGCCCGCGAGATCATGGAACTGCACACCATGGGTGTCGGCTCCGGCTATACGCAAGCCGACGTCGAGGCGTTGGCGCGAATTCTCACCGGCGCCGGCATCGACGCGAAACCGGAAGAGCCGAAACTCAAGCCCGAGCTGCAATCGCAGTTGTTGCGCGAAGGCGCGTTCGAATTCAATCCGGCGCGGCACGACTACGGCGACAAGACTTTCCTGGGGCACGAGATCAAGGGCAGAGGCTTCGCCGAAGTGGACGAAGCGATCGATATCCTGGTGCACCACCCGGCGACGGCGACGCATCTGTCGAAGCAGATCGCGACGTATTTCGTCTCGGACAGCCCGCCCGATGCGCTGGTGCAAAAGATGGCGCAGACCTTCAAGGCCACCGACGGCGACATCGCCGCGGTGCTCGCCACCATGGTCCATGCGCCGGAGTTTGCGGCGTCGTTGAAGCCGGGCGTGAAATTCAAGGACCCCGTGCATTGGGTCTTCTCGGCCGTGCGGCTCGCCTATGACGACAAGGTGATCCTCAACACCTCACCCGTGCAGAACTGGCTCAACCGTCTCGGCGAGGGACTGTTCAATCACGAAACGCCGGACGGCTATTCGATGGTTTCGGCGTCGTGGGATGGTCCCGGCCAGATGACGCTGCGCTTCGAGATCGCGCGCCAGATCGGCTCAGGCTCGGCCGGCCTGTTCAAGCCGGATGTGCCGAACGCGGTCGAGAAGCCGGCGTTCCCGCTGATCCAGAACGCGCTCTATTTCAACGGACTGCGCCAGACGCTCGGCCCGGCCACACTTGCCGCGCTCGATCAGGCGGTGTCGCCGCAGGACTGGAACACGCTGTTTCTATCGTCGCCCGAATTCATGCGCTAAAATTCCTGGAGGGTCACATGAACCGCCGCGAACTGATCAAGGCCTTTGCGGGTGCGGTGCCGTTGACTGTGGCCGGTCGCGTCTGGGCCGCGCCCGCGACCGACGCGCGTTTGCTGGTGGTGTTCCTGCGCGGCGCCTATGATGCGGCCAATGTCGTCGTTCCCATCGGCAGCGACTTTTATCGCGCGGCCCGTCCGACGCTCGGCCTCGCCAAACCGGACGGCGGCAACCCGAATGCGGCGTTGTCGCTGAATGCGGATTGGGGGCTGCATCCGGCCTTGCGCGACAGCATCTATCCGCTGTGGGCGAAACGCGAGATCGCGTTCGTGCCGTTCGCCGGCACGTCGGACGATCTCACGCGCAGCCATTTCGAAACCCAGGACACGATCGAGCTTGGTCAGGCGGCTGGCGGTTCGCGCGACTATCGTTCCGGCTTCATGAGCCGGCTTGCGGCCGAACTTGCGCGCGCCAAGCCGATCTCGTTTACCGATCAGCTGCCGCTGATTTTTCGCGGCAAGACGCAAACACCGAACATCGGCATCAACAGCGTCGGCAAACCCGGCGTCGATGATCGCCAGGCGCGCCTCATCAAGGACATGTATGCGCAAAGCGACCTGTCCTCGTCGGTGTCGGAAGGTTTTCGGATTCGCGACGACGTCTATCGTTCGATCTCGGAAGAAATGACGGCGGCCAATCGCGGCGCGGTTTCGCCGCGCGGCTTTGAATTGTCGGCGCGGCGGATCGGCCGATTGATGCGCGATCAGTTCAATCTTGGTTTTGTCGATGTCGGCGGTTGGGACACCCACGTCAACCAGGGCGCTGCGACCGGCTATCTCGCCGATCGCCTGGGCGAACTCGGCCGTGGTTTATCCGGCTTCTCCGAAGAGATTGGACCGGCCGGTTGGCGCGACACCATCGTCGTCGTGATCTCCGAATTCGGCCGCACGTTCCGCGAGAACGGCGACCGCGGCACCGATCACGGTCATGGCAGCGTCTACTGGGTGATGGGCGGTGGCATCAATGGCGGGCGCATCGCGGGCGAACAGGTCAAGGTCGAGCAGGCGACGCTGTTTCAAAACCGCGACTATCCGGTGCTGACCGATTATCGCGCCATGTTTGCAGGTCTGTTCCAACACCTGTACGGGCTGCCGCCGGCGAGCGTTCAGCGTATCTTTACCAACGTCCATCCCGCTGACTTGGGCCTGGCCTAGCGTGGCGGTTCAAAAGTCCGCATCATGCCGCGAGTTCGTCATGCCGACTTTTGAACCAAAGCCACACTAGGTTAATAAGGCTGCCGGTGTCCTTTCGATTCCGAAGTTCGTAAACGAGGGGCCGCATTCTGGTACGAACTCCGGAATCAGGACACTGGATCTGTTTCCGTGCGTTTCTACGGAACTCATGGCTGCTCTTCTCGGGAGCCGAATTTACGCGACCTTCACAGAGTCAGAGGTAGCTTCCGCCGCCCGGTACATTCCAAGAGCGGAATACCTTATGTTAAAGGTTTATAATTGTATCGCTACGGAGCACGATCTAAAGCTCGTCGCGCTTGCCGCTTTTGTGTGCATTCTCGCCTCGATCGCTGCGATCAGGCTATTGCGTTATGCCCGTAATTCTAACGGGCAGATGCGTGGCGTATGGTTGACGGTTTCTGCCATCTCGACCGGCTTCGGCATCTGGGCGACGCACTTCATCGCCATGCTCGCATTCACCCCGGGTTTGCCGAGCGGCTATAACATCGTGTTAACCGTGGTGTCGCTCGTCGCCGCGATCTCGCTCACCGGCATCGGCCTTGCGGTATCCTTGATCGGCTGGCGTCACGGTCCCTGGATCGGTGGCGCCATTGTCGCTGGCGGCATCGCCGCGATGCATTACACCGGCATGGCGGCCTTTGAGGTCGCCGGCACCGTGATGTGGGACCCCGTTCTGGTAGCTGCCTCCATCTTGCTCGGCGCGGCGATCGGCGCGGTCGCGCTGCCGGTTGGACTGCACGGCGAAAGTGAATGGTGGAAGATCGGCGGCGCGCTGCTGCTGACGCTCGCGATCTGTGCCCACCACTTCACCGCGATGGGCGCAGCTTCCATTGTCCCTGATCCGTCCATCGCCGTGTCGCAAACGGCATTGCCGGCCGAATGGCTCGCGTTTGGCGTGGCCATCGCAAGCCTCGCCATTCTTGGATTGGCGGCGGCGGGCGTCGTGATCGACATCCGCGATCAGCGCCGCTCCGAGCTCGAGACCGACCGGATGCGGGACCTCGCGGATGCTTCCGTCGAGGGACTTCTGGTCTGCAACGGGCAGACGATCGTCTCGGCCAATAAAAGTTTTTCGCAGCTCGTGGGCATCCCGGCCGACAGCCTTGTCGGAGGAACGCTGGAAAACTGTTTTCCGGACTCCGTCGCCCGCTTCAAGCTGATGTCGCGGCCCAACCACGGAATCGAAACCGAGTTGCGTCACCGCGATGGTTCGATGACGCCGGTCGAATTGATCATGCGGCCGATCGTCTTCGCCGAGCGGCCCCATCACGTCATCGCGGTGCGCGACTTGAAGGCGCGCAAGGACGCCGAACAGCACATCCATTTCCTGGCGCATCACGACGCGCTGACGGGACTGCCGAACCGCAGCTTCTTCAACGCCCGCGTCGATCAGGAAATCGCCGCGCTCGAGCCCGGCAAGAGCCTCGGGATACTTTGTCTGGATCTCGACCGCTTCAAGGAAATCAACGATCTGTTCGGGCACGCCACGGGTGACCGCACCTTGCAGGCCGTTGCTTCACGCATCGGCGCTCTGCTCGACGATCGTCAGATGATGGCGCGCCTTGGCGGCGACGAGTTTGCCATTCTTGTTCCGGAACTCGCCGGGCCTGCCGCGGCCGGCCGTCTCGCGGAATCCATTCTGGAGGCGCTCCGCGATTCGTCCGATGCGCCGGAAATCACGATCGCCACCAGCATCGGCATCGCGCTCAGCCCGGACGATGCGACCGATCGCCAATCGCTGCTCAATCACGCCGACGTTGCGCTCTACCGGGCGAAACAGGAAGGCCGCAACACCTATCGTTTCTTCGAAGCCAAGATGGGCGCCGAGGTACGCAACCGCCGCTTGCTCGAACACGACCTGCGACAGGCGATTGCCCACAAGGAATTGTGGCTGGCTTACCAGCCGCAACTCGATATCCGTCACGGCAAGGTCGTCGGTTTCGAGGCGCTGTTGCGCTGGAAGAACCCCACCCGCGGCGAGATATCGCCCGGCGTCTTCATCCCGATCGCGGAAGAAATCGGCGCCATCCTGCCGATCGGCGACTGGGTGCTGCGGGAGGCATGCCGTGAGGCTGCGTCCTGGAAGACGCCGCTCAAGGTCGCCGTCAACGTTTCGGCCGTGCAGTTGCACACCGCCTCGTTTGCCAAGGACCTGCATCAAATCCTGATCGAGACCGGTCTGCCCGGCAAACGGCTGGAGATCGAGATCACCGAGACGGCGCTGGTGCGCGACCTCAACCGGACGCTGGCGACGCTGCGTCAGGTCAAGGCGCTCGGCGTGGAAATCGCGATGGACGATTTCGGCACCGGTTATTCGTCGCTTTCCAACCTGCGCGCCTTCCCGTTCGACCGGATCAAGATCGACCGATCCTTCATCAAGTCGGTCCATAACAACCAGCAGGCGGCGACGATCGTGCGGGCGGTGCTCGGCCTCGGCAAGGGCCTCGGGCTGCCGGTCATTGCCGAAGGCGTCGAGACCAACGAGGAACTGCGCTTCCTGCAAGAGGAAAGCTGCGACGAGGTTCAGGGTTATCTCCTGGGCAAGCCGGCGGCGATCGACAGCTTCCGCCAATACACCCATTTGGACGCGAGCATGCCCGAGGCTGCTCCCCGGCGCGCCGCGAGCGCCTGACGCCGGTTTGGCCCAAGTCAAGGTCGCTTGGCTGTCGCAATCGGTGGCGATACTTTGTAGGAATGACTGACAGGACATTCCTACGAACGGCGGGTCCGTGACCGAACAAGCCATACCAGCTTCCGATGCGCCGACTTCCGGTGCGCGACAGGCCCCGCAGGGAAAGTTGCCGACGCTGGCGCTGTCGGCACTGGGCATCGTGTTCGGGGATATCGGAACCAGCCCGCTCTATACCTTCAAGACGGTGCTCGGCACCGCCGACATGCCCTCGGACCCCGCGACGGTCTTGGGCGCACTCTCGCTGGTGTTATGGACGCTGTTCCTCATCACCACGGTCAAATACGTCTCCTTCGCCATGCGCGTCGACAATGACGGGGAGGGCGGCATTCTGGCACTGATGGCACTGCTCGGCGTCAAGAAGCAACATCGCCCGTCGATCGTCGCCGTCGGCCTGTTCGGCGCGGCCCTCATTTACGGCGACGGCGCGATCACGCCTGCGATCTCGGTGCTGTCGGCGCTCGAAGGCGTGAACATGGCCACCCCCGCTTTGCAGCCTTACGTGGTGCCGGCCGCGGTCGTGATCCTGCTCGCATTGTTTGCGATCCAGTCGAGGGGTACGGCCGCGATCGGGCACTTCTTCGGCCCGATCATGCTGCTCTGGTTCGTCGCGATGGCGGTGATGGGGGTATCTGGCATCGTGCAGCACCCAACAGTGTTCGCCGCGCTCAATCCCTATTACGGGCTCTCCTATCTGGTCTCGAATGGACTCACCGGTTTTCTGGTGCTCGGCGCGGTGTTTCTCTGCGTCACCGGCGCGGAGGCGCTTTATGCCGATATGGGTCATTTCGGCAGCCGGCCGATCAAGCTTGCCTGGTTCGGCATCGTGTTTCCGAGCCTGATCATCAACTATGCAGGCCAGGCGGCGCTGGTGCTCGAGGGCGCACCGACCGACGGCAATATCTTCTTTCGCCTGTGCCCCGCGCCGTTGCTGTTGCCGCTGATCGTGCTCGCCACCATCGCCACCATCATCGCGAGCCAATCGATCATCACCGGCGCGTTCTCGATGACGCGCCAGGCGATCCAGCTCGGCTGGCTGCCGCGGCTTTACATCAAGCAGACCTCTTCGGAAGGCTACGGCCAGATCTATGTCGGCGTCGTCAACTGGCTGTTGATGATCGTCACCGTTGGCCTCACGATCGTGTTCGGAAAGTCCGACAACCTCGCCGCCGCCTACGGCATCGCGGTTTCGGCCACCATGCTGATGACGTCGGCGTTGCTGTTCATAGCGATGCGCGAAATCTGGGGCTGGAGCATTTTAGCCGCAGGCTTCGTGGCCGGCGGATTTCTCGTGGTCGACAGCGCGTTCTTTCTCGCCAACCTCACCAAGATCGCGGAAGGCGGATATGTGCCGTTGCTGCTCGCGCTGCTGATCTACAGCGTGATGTGGATCTGGCACCGCGGCGCCATGGCGGTTTCGGCCCGCATGCGCGAGGCGCTGATCCCGATCAGCGAATTCATGGCGCGGACCCGGGCTGCGAGTATTCCGCGCGTGCCGGGCACCGCAGTTTTCTTGACCCGCGCCGAGCGCGACACGCCGCCGGTGATGATCTGGCACGTCAAGCACAACCGGGCTCTGCACGAGCACCTGTTCGTGCTGCGGGTCGAAATCCTGTCGGTGCCCTGGCTGTCATCCGGCGAGCGCCTCGCCATCCAGGAAGTCGCGCCGAATTTCTGGCGCGCCGAGGCGCATTTCGGCTTCATGGAGCGGCCACATATTCCGGAATTGCTCGCTGCCAGTAAATCGCTCGGCTGCACGATCGAGCTTGCCGACGTCACCTATTATGTCGGGCATGAAACCGTGATCGGCCGCGACGACGGCATGGGGATGCCCGGCTGGCAGGAGCGGTTCTTCGCCGTGATGGAACGCAACGCGGTCCATGTCAGCGACTTCTTCAGCCTGCCCAACGATCAGGTGGTCGAGATCGGCCGGCAAGTGGCGATTTGATAAGTGGCTGCGTGAAGCCTTACGGCTTCGGACCCTTCGACACGCACGCGCCTGAAGCGCATTTCAGGTTCGAGGTGACGACCGCCCCGCCCTTGTTCGGCGGGGTGACGGGCGGGTTCGGCCGCGGGCCGGGCGCCTGACCCAGCGCCGCGGTGTTGGCGGTCGGCGTCACGCCGGGTGAAGCCGGCTTGGCAATGTTGACGACCGGCTTTGGCGGGGTAGGCGGCGGCGTATGGATCGCGGCGCCGCCGATCACAGGCGCGGGCTTCGCCACGCCGCCGATCTTGTTTTGCTGGGTCTTGGCGCCGCCAAGCGTGCTCTGCGCTTGAACCGGTACAACGCTGGCAATGAAGATGCCGAGCGCGCCGGTGAGCATCCATTTCATTGTCGTGTTTTTCATGGCGGTGCCTCGCGCGCTTTGGCTTTGACAGGATCATACGTAGTCTCCTCGCGTGACTTAGCCAAGAGTCCTGCTCGGCTATTTTCCGGCTATTCTTCGGCGCGCGGCCCCTACAGCAAAGATTTGACACGTCGGGCAAATCACCGGCATAGGTTCATTGTCACGAGATATGGCCCGCGCCGGGAGACCGGCCGCGGGCTTTTTCGTTTCCATTTTCCGAGATCGGGCGGCGGCCGCCGGGCGCAGTAATCTCGTTGTGCTTCAGGCAAGGCGCCATCGAAGCGCGCCGCCGTCCGAACCAGTTTGCCGGTGCGCGCGAACGCAATCGGCGGCGGCCTCTCACCCTCCCGAGAGACAGGGTTCGCGCCCCAAATGAGCCGCGCGCGTGAGCTGCGCCGCTCTGCCGCGTTTTTCAAAAGCATCTCCAACGGAAGAGAGAGACCGGCATGGCTCCCACCGCCGCCTACCTCATCGCGCTCGCGCTGACGTTACTGATCCTTGTCATTCTTTGGGAGGGTTTGTCGTGAGCGCGGAGATCATTCAGTTTGTGCCGCGGCCGCGGCGTGATCGCGGCCTCGACCGCGAGTCGACGAGCTCCTATTCGCCGTGGCGGCCGGACGACCTCACGATGGCTCATGCCCACACCGCGTCATGCGAATACGCGCCGCCGCTCGACTGCGACGATGATAGGCCGGCGTGACGGCGAGCTTTCAAGGAGACTCAAAACTCAATGCCGAAAGCCGTCACCGAAATCCGCTCGCTGGCACGAAGCCACACCCGCACCGCGCTGAACGTGCTCGTCGCCGTGATGCGCAACACCAAGGCGACACCACCGGCGCGGGTGGCTGCGGCGAACGCGCTCCTCGATCGCGGCTGGGGCAAGCCGACGCAAGCTATCGGCAACGACGAGAGCGCGCTCGAGCTGATCCATCGCATTGAACGCGTGATCGTTCATCCTGATATCGTTCATCATGTCGACGCTGAAAATCCCGACCGCGAAAATATTTGAGCCGCTGCTGGCGCCGCACCGGTACAAAGGAATTTTCGGCGGCCGGGGCTCGGGAAAATCGCATTTCTTCGGCGAGCTTCTGATTGAGCTTTGCGAAGCCGAACCCGGCACTTCAGTGGTCTGCATTCGCGAGTCGCAAAAGATGCTGGCGCAATCCTCCAAGCGGCTGATCGAGAGCAAGATCGAGAAGCTGCGCCTGTCGCATCGCTTCCGCCTCTATAGCGACCGGATCGCCACGCCGGGCGACGGGCTGATCATCTTCCGGGGCATGCAGGATCATACGGCAGACTCGATCAAGAGCCTGGAAGGCTTCCGCATCGCCTGGATCGACGAGGCGCAATCTTTAAGCGCTCGCTCGCTGGCGATGTTGCGGCCGACGATCCGCGCAGCCGATTCGGAGCTTTGGGCTTCCTGGAATCCACGGCGCAAGAGCGATGCGATCGATGATTTCTTCCGCACCCGAAAGCCCGAGGGTGCGATCCTGGTCCAGGCGAACTGGCGCGACAATCCGTGGTTTCCCGCGGTGCTCGATGACGAGCGCAAGACCGACCTCGCGCTTTATCCCGACCGCTATGCCCACATCTGGGAAGGCGATTACGTGAAAGCATTCGAGGGCGCGTATTTTGCGACCATGCTTTCGGAAGCGCGGGCGCAAGGGCGCATCGGCAAGGTTGCCGCCGATCCGTTGCTTCCGCTTCGCGCCTTTCACGACATCGGCGGCGCCGGCGCGCAGGCCGATGCCTACACCATCTGGATTTGCCAGTGGGTGGGGCAGGAAATTCGCGTGCTGGATTATTATGAGTCGTCGGGCCAGGTGCTAGCTTTTCACGTCAACTGGATGCGCGAACGGGGCTACGGCAACGCGATCAACACCCTGCCGCGTGATGGCCTGAACGCGAATGTCGTCACCGGCAAGACCTACGCAGAGCATTGGCGCGACGCCGGCTTTGCGGTCGAACCGCCGGTGAAGAACCAGGGCAGGGGTGCGGCGATGATGCGGATCGAGGCGCTGCGCAGGCTAGGTGGGCAGCTCTGGTTCAACGAAACGACGACGGAGTCAGGCCGCGAAGCGCTCGGCTTCTACCATGAGAGGCGCGACGACACGCGCCAGGTCGGCCTCGGCCCCGAGCACGACTGGTCGTCGCATGCCGCCGACGCGCTCGGCCTGATGGCGGTGTGTTACGAGGCGCCCGGCCGAAGCGCCAGCTTCAACCGGGTGATCCAGTACCGGGAGCAGGGGTGGGTGTGAGGAGCACCACTACTTCAGTGCTTCTGGCTCTGAGCTTTTTGTCGCGGCATTTTGCTTAGCCTCCTCTTGTTGGTTTCTCGATTGGTTTGGATTGCGATGTAAATAATTGATATTACTTTGTTATTTTTATCGATCAATATTTGACGCACGAGGCAGAATCGCCCGAATTTAATCCTATCTAAAGATGGGCCGCCGAAGATCGGTGGGCCACGGGATGCCGCTTGCGGAGCTAACCGCCGGATGGCATCGTCGTTCTCGCGAACAAATCGCTGCCCGTCGGAGTTTTAGCGGCAGGCGCGGTTGATGGGAGTTGGGCCATGCTGGTGACCATGCAGAATTCCGAGCTCGTTGGTAAGCTCGTGGCCTTGGCCAACGGCGATATCGATCTCGTTCAGCAGGCCATCCGGACTATTTCCGAGGGCGGCAAGGCTGCCGAGCTGGAAAAGGTCGTGGACTTCATCGTCCAAGAGCGCAAGGCGCGCATGAAGGCCGCCTAACATCGGGCTTTAATGGTTCATGTCGGTAGCGTGGACCACGGTACTGATCATCGCCCTCTTGTTTCCGGGCGTTTTCTTTTTTGTCGGCCTGTTTTTCACCGAACGATTTTCACGCGAGGTCGTCCGCAGCAATGCGATCGGCGAGGTCGGTCTTGCGATCCTGGTCGCGCTCGTTCTGCATCTTGCGGCTTACGGCGTTCTGGCCGGCGTTTTCGGATTTGACCTCGCCGCTTTCCTGGGGCCGCTCGAAACCTACGACAGATGGACCACGCTGAGGCCCGGCGTCACCATCGCCGTCAACGGCGGCATCTATACGGTCGTGATGGCGGGCGTCGGCTTTGTAGCGGGGCTGATCGCATCGAGATGGGGCCTCACCCGCCACAAGTGGATCGCGGTCGTCAACCGATCGATGCGGGAGGGTATCGTCACCGCCTTTGTCATGACGACCACCGTCGAGAACGACCGGGTGCTGATGTACAAGGGCGTGCTTTCCGAATTCTATCTCACGCTCGACGGCAGCCTCACCTATGTGATCCTGAAGAATTGCTCGCGCTTCTTCATGAAAATGGATGGCGACAATCCGACGCCGACAGACCTGCAAAAGCTTTTTGGCGACGAGCAGGACAAGAGAAAAGACCAGTGGGACTATCTGTTCGTCGACGCCAAGAACATCGCCAACATCCTGTTCGACCCCAGTCCCGAAATCAAAACCTCAGACAAGGGCAACGAAGCGCTCGATAAGGCTTTGGCCGAGTTGCGGACCGCCGTGGGAAACGCGACGCCTGCTCCATGACATTTGCTTTGGCGTCTTCGCCGGACGCCCAATTTGACACGTCGGGCAAATCACCGGCATAGGTTCAAACTCGCAACTCCCTTCAAAAGCCCGCCAGTATCGCCGATCGCGCGCTCGCGGGCTTTTTGCGTTCGATATTCCCTGCACATGAGAAGGCTTCTTGATGCCGAAAATGTCCACCTCCGACCTCAAGGCGATGCTGTCAGCCGAGAAATCCGATGCGCTGGCCGCGATCTCCGCCGCCGAACTCGCCGAAGAGCGGGCGGACGCGATGGATTACTATCTCGGCCACATGCAGAAAGACATGCCGGCGCAGGAGGGCCGTTCGCACGCGGTCTCGACCGACGTCGCCGACACCATCGAGGGCCTGATGCCGAATCTGATGGATGTGTTTGCCGGCTCCGACGAGGTCGTACGGTTCGAGCCGGTCGGCCCGGAGGACGAGCTAGCTGCCGCACAGGAGACGGACTACGTCAATCACGTCTTTATGCAGCAAAATCCCGGATTCATGATCCTCTATTCCTTCGTCAAGGATGCGCTGCTCTCCAAGATCGGCATCGTGAAGGTATGGTGGGAGGAGCGCGAGGAGGAAGAGCGCGAGACCTATTATGACCTGACCGACGATCAGTTCGCGCTGATTGCACAGGCGGTCGCCGAATCCGAAGGCGCGATGACCATCGTGGCGCACTCGGTGCACGAACTGGGCGAGGCGCCGGAGGAAACGGAAGCGACGAGCTAGCAGACCGGCCGCCTCAGTCTTTTTGCTGCTATGCGGGAAAGCGCCGGTATCGCAACCCCCCGAGCGGCCCGTATCCGGTGGTGAGGCCAACGAAAATGGATCAGCTCATCGCATCGTTCTTTTTTGATTTCTTGATCGATATGATCGGGTATTCGGTGGCGCGGCTCGCGCTGCCGTGTCTTTCGTTTGGCTGGGTATACGCCCAGCCGCTCTCTTCTTTGGAGAACAATTTCAATATCTTTGGCTACCGCCATGACGGCAAAGGGCGCATAGAGATTAATACAACCGTCGCAGGCTTTTTGGGCTTCATCGTTGCCGTCGCCATGTTCTTCTTGTTCGGGCTTCTGATCTCGAAGCTTTTCTGACCAATCTAATCTAACCATGCTGAATTCGAGCAGGGAGCCATTGACGCTCTCGGGCTTCTTTGTGGGGACCGACACGCCTGGCCCAGGTTCGTCTTCCGCCAGCTCTGGCAACGCCAATCCGAATCCATTGACCTCTCAGACCGGCGTCGGCTCGATCGGGTCGAGCATTGGCGCGCCGCCGATCGGTCTCTTCGGTGT
>Ga0210383_10000944_pt1 | contig 26783 bp, 27 predicted proteins | sample IncBWC14OmetaG_FD_160072 | JGI IMG/M metagenome (GOLD analysis project Ga0210383, IMG submission 160072) | Forest soil microbial communities from Barre Woods Harvard Forest LTER site, Petersham, Massachusetts, United States - Inc-BW-C-14-O ... | reverse complement strand
CGAAGAAAAATCGGGACGGCACTTCGTCGGAGTCGAATCGAGGACAATCAGTGACACTGGGGTTGTAGCCGGGGAGGCAACAGGAGTGGTGTAGTCAGGAGAAGAGGGAGGTGAAAACAGTTCAGCATTACGAGCACCTCGAGGAGGATAGAATGCGCCGGCAGCTGGAGCAGGTTGGAAAAGATGACTGATGCTGGGGAGTGTCAAATCTTCATGGTATCGAGCAGGGGCTTGGGTACTACGAGGGTCCATGTATTCGTAACCAGCACCAACTCGCTCCCTGTTGGGAATGCGTAGGATGTTATTGAACATCTGGTCACTATGGTAGTGTTTGTTGTTGAAGTTTCTGTTGGGGTGCGACATGCTAGTGTGAATGTTAGAGCAAAGAAAAACAAGGATGAACGATGAAGAAGATGCTTTATACCTTTCTGCCTTGACGACGAACATCGTCATCCGGTGGGTGCATTATTGCGAAGAGTAATTTGTATGGACAGCCTGAGTGGTTCGACGAACTAAGTGGAGTATTTGTCAATATTTATTCAAGGCTTCTTTTTGTGGAGCACTTATATCAATGCAAAACCAATGCAAAACAGATCGTTTTTGGATACACAAAACACTGATATATACACCTGCTGATACCCTCTATTGCTTTCAGTTAGACAGCTAGCAAGCCCCTTGAAAATTGTGGACACCATTACGCAGCACTACACCTCCTTACCTCAGCGATAATTTATGTTGTTCACCCCAAGCATCAGAACATTCAAATTATGCCGTCCTCCGCAAGTTATCACTGTGGACAACAGACTGCCGGTGATTCCTCACGGAACACGTCGTCTTCTGGGCCCAGAGCTTGAAATAGATCAGGCGTGTTTAACACATCCATTGTTCGTGCACGGTGCAGCCCTCCACACCCTCATCCGGCCAATCTTTCCACGTCCGAGTCGTTGTAGGTCTACAGCACCTTGTTGAAAAATGGAACCGTGACCCTTGGCCTTTTTTGCGGACCTCCGTTTAAGGGTTAAAACATCAGTTCAGTGTAGCCAGTTTCGCCCTCGAAATTCCTCTGAGAGTTACTCACTCAGACGGTCGCTGAGTGTCCCGAATGAAATTTGCAATTTTGTCGTGACAGCTGCTGAGAGTTGGGAAGCCGTCTGTTGAAAGTTCATACATGAAACGGCGCTGAGTTTCCAAGGAAAAAACCTTCCACGAGGCTCTTGGTACGGGGAACAGATTTTCCACTCCCGGTTCGCACTGTTTTTTTTCTCCAGACTTTTGCTATGGCAGCCTAACTAATCTTGCCCAATTTCGCCAACAGTGTACAATTTTCCAGATTTACTTGTACCTCAGCTAGGTCAATCAATATGCCATGAGATTGAACAGTTCTTGATTGTCAAGTGTGTAAACTGTGTGCTCTATATATCCCATTTCCAAATCCATAATGTTGACAACAGAATGAGCATGTTCACAAGGGTCCTACAGTTGCTGAGAGATGCTTGTCCTCTGCCCATAGGTTGGTGGTGAGGCTATTTTCATCCCTGAACTATAGAATATGGATTCACAGGCACTCGATCACCCAATGGCAGAGTTCTTTATTGGCTATTCTGAACCATGGGCAACTCTTTGCTCTACATAGACACAAGTATCACTTCCCATCTGTGATAGACTGTTTGCAAACCTCATGAACCCAGTTTGAATGCACTGTGGGTTTGGGTGCACTGGTCAAGCTGCACCCGAACCTGAACCTCAAACTGAGGTGCAAACTGAGGGTGCACCTGGTGCACCAACATGTCCTTGCACCCTCCCATTACCACATCTGCTACCTTGTGAGAGCAGCACACATGTCAATTGACATGTGTGTGTGTGCTTGTGAGGTAAAATGGGGTGTGTGGGGTAGTCCTGGTGTGGGGGGCAGTCATAGTGGACATTGTCCAGACCATGTCTGCCTCATGTTTGGATGCGAGGGATGTCATGGGCATCATGGTGTGTCCCTGTGATGCACTTGCCTCCTGTTTGCATGTGAGGGTTGTGGTGGGTGTCATCATGGGTCCATGAGATGCATTTCACATCTGCCTTGCATTTGGATGTTGGGGACATGGTGGAGGTGGTGGTGTGGTCTGGGATGCATCCACCTTGCATTTGGGTGCAAGGGATGCAGTGGACATAGTTGTGGGTGCCTGTGATGTGTTTGATGACAGTGGCTTTGTCTGGATATGTTTGCCTTGGGATGTGGTGGGTGTGGTGGCAAGTGTGTGCCTTGTGTGTGGGTGCAAGGGATGAGGTGGGTGTGTTGCAGTTTGTTGCAGTGGTGTGGTCTGGGACGTGTCCCCCTTGCATTTGGATGCAATGGATGTGGTGGATGTGGTGGGTGTCATGGTGGGGTGGATCCCTGTGATGTGTTTGGAAGTGGTGGAGTTGTCCAGGACATTTGTGTCATTATTCATTGGTATTTTAATGGCAGAGGCCATGGTGGGGGTGCAGATGTGGCTGTAGTGGACACTGGAGGTTGTGGTCATAATTAATTATTAGTTTAGTAACATGAAGAAAAAAAAGGAGATGTGCACCTTGATACACACATATGAGGGCGCATTTGATGCTCAATCACATTCACCTGTCAACTCTGCACCTGGCACTCCTACTCGCAACATGGGTTGTCATCTGTGTCATTGTCTGTGTTATTGTCACCTCTATTTGTCCACACTGCCCATGCATGTATGCATTGACCTTTTTGTTGTTGGTGGTGAAAAGGTAGGGTGGGTTTCATAGTGCACGAGGCCATTGAACAACTGGTACAAACAATGTTGAGATTGTGTCTTGTCAGATTTGGCTGGTTTGGTGACATTGAACCAGGTTTGAACTGTGTGCACCCAAACCTGAATCTAATGAACCTGAACCTGTAGGTTCAGGTTCAGCAACAAGCTGCACTGAACCTCTGGTGCAGGTTTGGGTGCAGCTAAAAAATGCCTGAACCTGCACCAAACCAGACTGTGGACAGTCTAATCTGTGATCTATGTCATAAGATGGCTTCATCCACACTGTTAATCCCTCATTGGACTCAATGTATGATGCTAAATGGTATATAGATGGATAAAAAACAACTTATGTAATATCTCATCTGAGGACAGCTAGATCCCTCAAAAGCATCAATGATATGACTTGTGTAACTTATAAGGGAACACTTGGATTGGATGAATAACAAGATGAGTGTGTATGATTAAGCAGAGACAATGAAAGTGAGAAGTGAGTTTCGGAATGGGAAGGGACAGAAGTATATGTATGGATTATGTAAGTGTTTGGTAAGCAGAGACAATGAAAGTGAGAAGTGAGTTTCAGAATGGGAAGGGACAGAAGTATATGTATGGATTATGTAAGTGTTTGGTAAGCAAGAGTCTTACACTCCTCCACACCCAGAAAAATTAATGTCCAGCTCTATGAAAAGATAAGTTCCAAACTGATAAATTCAAATGAAAAAGAAAAGAAATTCAACATCAACTGTGGATGGGTGCATCAAAACCCAGAGGGAAAAAGCTACTGTCATGCAATAGCCCCCTCCCTTTTTTGCCAGGTGTCCAAAGCTTCACAATTGTTGAGTTCATGTCACAGTAGCCATTGGTCTTCTTCAGGTCCATATCCAACCCAATGTACAAGGTATTGATGTCCCCTGCCCCTATGCCATTCGTCTATGATTCTATCAATTGCATATTCCTCCATGCCATCTGATGTCATGATTGGGCTGGGGCTGATATGTTCATGCAATGGGAATAATGATGTGTCATTCTCGGTGAAGCGTTAGAGTTGTAAAGCATGAAAGGTGGGAAAGATATTGGGTGAGTTCAGTAATTCCAAGGTGTATGCCAAAAATTCAGGCATGTTGTTAATAATTTTATATGGTCAAGGAATAAACTTGGTGACGCATGACAGGTCCCCAGCCATAAATTCTTGTTGGCAATGTAATGTTGACAACATCACATGATCTCCAATCTTGAATGAGTCTTTGGGGGACCTGTCCCTATTTGCATAGAATGCTTGCAGGCACTTTGCTTCCAACAGGTGGTCTTTTGCGTCCTCCACATCACATTTCAATTGCTCAATCAGTTCAGCTGCACGTGCCTCTTCTGTGGTCAGATTTTCCCCAGTTGCAGGTAACAATGGTGGGATCAGTCTCAGTGATCTTCTCATCAGCAATTGAAAGCCAGAGTAGCTCGTTGAGCCATTTACAGAATTCATGATCTGAAATCAGATTAGTGGCAGTGCTGTGACCCAACCTTTCTGGTTCTGTTGCACATGATAACGCAGGCACTGGGTCACTGTTTTATTCAAGCATTCGCTACTACCATCTGTCTGAGGATGGTAGGCCATTGACATTTTCAATTGAACACCTGTCAGGCAATGTAGTGCTCTTCAAAATTTAGAGATAAACAATTTGTCTCTATCCAACACAATATCAGTAGGCAATTCATTTTCACAATACCAATGTTTGAAAAACAGTGATGCTAATGCTTCAGCAGTGATGTCTGTCCAAGTTGGTACAATCTGTATATCTGATCCAAAGTGGTCTGTCATTGTTAGAATACAATTGAAGCCCTCATCTTCTGGTAGTGGCCCAACAAAATCCATAGCAACCAAGGATCCCCTCTCATCAGGCACTGGTAGGGGATGTAATGGTCCTTGTGGTTTACTGGTCTGTGACTTATTGCATTGACAATCCACACAGCCAGGCACATATGCATTTTCCAGGTCTCTCCTCATGTTAGGCCAGTAATAGCTCTCCCTCAAGTTTGCATATGCTTTATCAGCACCAAAATGTCCCATCGAGTCATGAGCAAGACAAAATAGATCCTCCCTGCAGGATGCAGTCCATGGAATAATCAACCTATCACCAACATACCACAGACCATTTTCCTCACGCATACCAGGTACATTTGTTCCTGTTGTGATCTTCTTTACAAAATTGTCCTCCAGGTATCCCTTCTTCATGTCATTCAAGAAACTTTTATCTGCACTGATGGTCATTGTAGTGTTCACAGATCCCTGTATCCACAACTCATAACGAGGTTGGATGTCCTCCATGGCATTGACAACTGGTAAATGGGACAGTGCATCTGTGACCATGTTATCTTCACCTTTCACATAGTATATCTTCATTTTGAATTGTGCCATGAATTCCCGCCAATGGGCCTGTCTGCGGGATAAATCTCTCTGCGTGTCAAAATTTTCCAGTGTTCTATGGTCTGTGAAGATTGATATTGGACCACCAAGTAAGTCTGCTCTCCACTTCTTCAATGCATGTATAATTGCTAACAATTCTTTCTCATGTACTGGATAACGTTTCTGCACATCATTGAGTTGCATGGAATTGAATGCCACAGGGCAGGCTGCTTCCCATGAAGGGCCCCAACTCAGAACAGCACCTGTTTGCAAGTCACTTGCATCTGTGGTCACGAAGATCTTGTTGTCACCAGGATTTGAGTGATCAATGACTGTCAGACATTCCCGACTAACAACCAGACCTTTAATTGCATCGAATGCTGCTTGGTGAGTTGCTGACCATCTTGGAAATGATCTCTCCATGTCTTTCGTTGTCAGTGGCATCAGGGCTGCCATAAATTCTGCCAGCTTTGGTAAGAAGACAGAAATGTATCTGACCAGGCCCAGGAATGCTTGCATGTCAGAATCAGATTTCGGGACCAGCCAGTTCAAAATCTTATCAACCTTCAATGAGTTCACTTTGATGCCTTGGCCTGAGATGTGGTGGCCCAGGAAGTCCACCTCTGTGCAAAAAAACTCTGATTTCTTTCCATTCAATTGCAGCCTGTGTTTCCTCAAACAATCCATCACCATTCAGACATGTTTCTCATGTTCTTCCAAAGAGGCTGACCAAATTATGATATCATCTAAATAAATATGGCATATCTTGCTAATCAACTCTCATAGTGTATTTGCCACCCTTCTCTGGTGTACTGGGGGTGAGTGATGCAATCCCATAGGCATTACCATCTACTCATACAAACCAAATGGTGTTGTAATGGCCGTGAGAGCAATACTATCAGGGTGCATTTGTGTATGGAAGAAACTATTTGTCATATCCATTTTACTCCATATCTTGCCCCTCCCAGCATCTGCCAATATGTCTTTGACCCATGGTAGTGGGTACGAATCAGTGACTGTGTTTGTATTTATCAGCTGGTAATCATTTACCCATCTTGGTAAGACAGTTGGATCGGATGTTAGTACAATGAATGCTGGTGATGCATACAGTAATAACAACAGGCGTATCCTGCCAGCATTGAGATGCTGCTGTATCAAGGTTTTCCATGTGTCTCTGTACTTGTGAGGACAACTATATGAGCAGGTTGTTATTGTTTTCAACGCATCTTTCAGGATCACCCTACAGGGAATCTTGTCTGACAGGTCATCATAGTGAGGTAATGGATCAAACACATCCTTATATTCTTCACAGTGTTTCTCCTTGAGCAATCAGATTTGCTTTATCCACCAGTACCTCAATGCATTCATGGATTGCTGCTGTTACATTGGGTAACTTCAGTTTTGGGCATATTCTATCCAGTCCCTCCTTGTGGTGACATCCCTCACTTTTTAATTGTCTCATCACAAGCTTCCTCTGTTTCACAACCAAGTGCGGTAGCTCCCAGTGAATTATTTGCAATAGTAATCTTTCTCCTAATGGCACTGGTGGTGGTGGCGGGTGGAGAAGATCATACCCTGAAGCTTTAGCTACGCAAGTATTCTGGTCATGATCAATAACAATTTTATTCATGCAGAGGAATGGTAGTCCTAATATAACATCTGTGCACAGGCCAGGTGTAACTACTGCACATACAGTTCTCAAAGACCATGAGTCATTTGGGTCATGAAGTTTCAGTTTTACCCACTCTGTCAATGTCTGTACAACACGATTATTTGATTCAGAGACAGCAAGAGAAATATTCATAGGTTCATTCAAAGTTCAGCGTTGGAGGCCTAAGTGGTTCACAAGTTCATCATGGATCAATACTGTATGTGAGCCATTATCAATCAGCACCTCTATTTCTTCACGATTGATCAGATGCTGGTTGTCTACCGCACATTTCCAACGATAGTGCAGTATTGACAGTGGTACCAAATGGTCACTCACAGAGTCATCAGAGTCTTTCAATAGGTCACTACTATCCCCTTCTAAAACAGCATGATCATTCATTGGCAGCATGATTGCAGTCACTGGTAGGTTGCCTGAGCCTCGTGAAGACTTCATGACAGTCACTACCATGTTGCTTGGCTTGTGGCGTGCAGTGTTCACATCTTCATTCATCAACCCTTTGTATTCCACAGCTGACGGGAAGTCATTTGGACAGTCTGAAGCATGGTGCTTCATGAAGAAACACCTGCATTTGAGGCATCCCTCATTGTCAAAAAGGAGCAACCTCTTGATGTCTGTAAGTTTCAGTGACTTGTTCGTGTCTTTCCCTTTACTAGCTGACAACTTGTCATTTGTGGTACCTTGGAAGGTGTTGTAATGACAAGAAGGTTTGGACAGGCCTGCGGATGTTGTGTTTCATTTCAGGTGAGAACAGGCAGCCTCTTCCGCATCTGCTCTCCGTTGCTGCCACTCCCTACGCTTCTTCTTGTCAATGACCTTGACCTTGTCCAGCCATTTGTCTAGGTCCACTTCCTTGATTCATTTGTTGTTGCATGCGCAGCTAAGCCAGGGTTCCAAATTTGCCTCCAGCTGGTTCAGCAGTCTGGCACCATCCAGGTGTGCAGATGTTCCTTGCAATAACATATTCAGTGATCACATTTTTATGGCCCATTCCCAGAATGCACCAGCTTACTTTGTGCCCAGCACCTTACGGCAAATGTCCTGCTCCCAGTCAGTCACCAACCATTTGTTATGTACCTCCTTCTTGAAGTCATTGAATGATAACATGTCAAAGGTTATTTGTCCGGTCCAGTACCAGTCCAAAATGAGGGGGTCATGAAGACTGCCTGTGATAATGAATTGTAGGTGGGTCAGTTATTCACAGTAGTTGGCGATGGTAAGGGTGTTAGCGGCAACAATGGGGGTAATGGAGATGAAGGCAGCACCAGCAATGATGGCAGCAGCGGTGAAGAATTCAATTTCATCTGCTTACCAGATTTTGTTTTTGCCAGTTGCGAAGCCACTGGGTTGATATTCATATCAGCAACATAATCAGCAACATTAACACAAATAGAATCAGATCATCGTTGGTCAGAAAACATAACAGTATGCCAACTTTTGTTGGTTATGGTGTGTAACGCTGGTGTAGTCGACATCACGCCTAGGTGTGAATCTCTTGTAGATATCAGTAATTGTTCATAGATATTGGGAATCGTTCCACAATCAAATCGTCGGTCAGGGACAAGCCCCAACCCACATATATCCACTGAAGTGGTTAATGTTCAAGATGATGAAAAATTAAGTACTCACAGTTCGTACATGTTAAAAAAAAAGTATAAGGGAACACTTAGATCGGATGAATAATAAGATGAGCACGTATGATTAAGCAGAGACAATGAAAGTGAGAAGTGAGTTTTGGAATGGGAAGGGATGGAAGTATATGTAGGGATTATGTAAGTGTTTGGTAAGCAAGAGTCTTACAACTTGCTATGATCACACTTATCTGCAGTATTACCATTCCAAAAAATACTGTGTGAGAATGTAGTCTCAGAAGACTAAGTTAAAACTATTCTCATTACTACACTATAAATATGTGGTAACTACTCAAAGATGTACAAATCAAAATGGAATGGTTTATAGCTGAAAGTGAATATGCAGAAGTTACAAGTCCTTATATTTACATAAGACTTGTTCTTATAAGAGGGCTTTTGGCATGTTTTTTTTCTTCATGGGAACAATGTATTGTGACTGTTGTAATCAGAGTCTAATTATGTTTCTGATGTTTTGTTGATAGTGCTTTATAAGTTGTAATCAGAGTTGATATGTTTCTAATGTGTCCTTTACAGATTGTTAGCTGATGTGTGGTTTTTGAGCTTTCAGGAAGGTCTTCACTGTTTTGTCATTCTCAGCACAGCTTGGAATAGTGATAGTGAGAACTTGTTGTGTTGTGATATAATAGTATACTACTGTTGACATTGTCTATATGCCATCTATGTTGTCTATGATCATTCCAATATTCATTATGGCAAGTTCTTTTCTTGCTTGTATAACAGTTGTGTCCTCCTCTTTGTAACCTACTTTGCTCTTTTTTGCAGCCTGGGGATTTATCATGTTTTGGGTTTGTGAAATTGATGCTCCCTGTCCATTATGTGTCCAGATGTCTGTATGCTTGTAATATTAATATATGGAGCACTGAATCCTCTATCAATCAAGGCAAGTGATTGAAGAATTAAAGTCATCTTGTATTGACTGCCTTTGATGGGCACAACAACAAATGAACAAATGATTACTGTGCTTCAACAATATCACTGACTCTAAATTTGAGCAGATTGGTAACTTCATATCTGTATTATATGTAACATGTTAATGATATGTTTATTATGTATGTACATTGATAACACTTACCTCTGTGCATGATCTGACAGTTCAAAGTACCGAACCTTATTTTCTGTGCTGTAGATAAAGTTTTGCCCCATGAGTGTCATTAAAATTCCCTGTGGATTGACAGAATGGGCAATTTCAATGGGTGTAGCATTTGTAGCATTGAGTTGGTCTGTAAAGTATCTGTTGCCTATGTTGATAGCTGTGGAGTTGTCTAAAAATGTGTATGGTTGCCAAGTTTGAAGTGTTCCTTCCAGAAATGAACATGCAATGAGATTATGTAATTTGAATATGTTTTCTGTGGCAACTGTAAAAGTCTGAGTGTCCAGGCCAGTGATTTGTATGCTCTGCCACATGTTTTTTTTTTCTGAGGTCCTTCAGGCTAGTGTTATATAATTGTCACTTACACAGTATCATGTCATTGATTTGATAGCTCACAGATGTTTGTTAGTGGTCAGAGGCAAGTTCTTGTTGCAGAGTATTCCCTGGAGCCTCATTACAACTTCTTCCCCCTCTTCTCCTTTTCCACTTGAATCCACCTTGCAGGTGAGTCTCCAAGATTTAGGTTTGTTGATCTTGGTGACCACAGTTTGGATATAATAGTCACTCTATTCATTATAGTGATCAGTTTCCTGAATACCCAAAATCTACAAACCACATACTTTAAAAAGTTGGGCAAGTTGTGGTTTACTCTACTTTCCTTCAGATGTCTGACAAGTGATATCTTTCAATGCTTTTGCTATGTCCTGTTAAGTAAATAACCTTGCTTATGATTGATGAGATCTTACCTGCTGCTTTAAAGTAAGTTGTAATATTTGTCTGTGGTGTTTCATTCTGTGTTTTGGGCTTGTGAATTTATGAGGTGATGTGGGTGGTTACTGGTTAAATTGGGGCATTGTTCACCCCTTTCCAAGTTAATTTCCTATATTCCAGGTGTCAGCTGTTTGTTCCCCTGCTAATGTTGTAAATTATTTTGGTTACAGATGTTACTTCCTAAACAATTGTTTCCATATTGATGTAATTCTTCCATTTTACTTGTCCTAATGTTGGTTTCTTTGAATCTGTCAATCCTTGGCATGACATTGTAGTTCCATATTATATTTCTGGATATTGGTGTTTGAGTTTGTCATGTCAGATGAAGCAACAAACAAAACCTACAACAAAAGAACAAAACCTGAGATACAAATAGAAGCACTAAAAAAAGAAGCACTAAAAATTGAAGCATACAAGACAGCTGTTATATACTTATAAAAACATCAAAAGATGAAGAAATAATGGGCAAGAGTTGAGATGAGTGTGGCAAATACCAACATCCAAAATGGGACTACCACCTCCGATGACAAGGGATGAGTCAGACTCTGAATGACAAAGAACTGTGACACCAATCTCAATGCCATATTATAGAAAGAATGTAAAAACAATTTAAGAAACCAAAAATCAAATCAAATCAAAAAAGATGACTAGCCAAGATATCAGACTAAACTTAGCAACTTTACAGAGAGTATTCCCTGAATCACTCCTGAATTGACAAACATCTCAAATAACTTTCCAGATAGATATGGCAATACAAATAATATTTAACAGATAGACAATATTACAATATACATCAGCACATATTTACAAATTCACCGGCTTTAAGTTAGCCAATACACCAGTTATTATTCATTTACCCACTTTCAAAGTCCCTTATTCCTTTGATTAGTTTGAAACATATTCAGCACCATTGTATGTCATTATTGATTCTCAATGATATTTGATAGTGCTACTGATATTTTAACTATAATTAGATAATCAAATCAGGTGTAGAGCACTAGTAGCTTGTGACAAAAATTAAAACACAAACAATTTAAATGGATATTCAGAACCCAACATATCAACAAATTAGTAAATGTAAACTTGCAATAAAATAAACCAAAAAGAAGAAGAAACAAGAAAAAAACCAAAAAACACACTTTCTGACATGCAAGTCTTTAATATAAACAGGATTATTATCTTTGTTGTCTTTGTCATGCCTATAAAACAGAAGATAATTTATAACTTCAGCACATAATAATTACAAGCAACTTACAGGGTTAAACTTTTTAAGGTCCATTCCTTTCCTCTTTTTTGACCTTGAAACAGAGTTAGTTACCAATAAGATCACAAATATACAGTGAAATGCAACATACAGTGACACAGGTGCTTCAATAATTTCAACCTTACTATCAGAGGCATCAATTTTTTTACTAAAAAATTATATCACAGTGAGTCAGTGTAATGAAATAAGAGAAGAACAGACATACCCTTCATTATCAATCTCATTATCAGTGTTCTCAAGCTGATTATCTGCATCCTTTCTGAATATTCAACTTAAACTTCAAGCTAATAACAAATAATAGTTAATGGTATGTCAAGCACTTGAAGCAGCAAAGCTCCTGCCTAGAGGCAATAGCACCACTACTAAAGACACTATTTTCAGGATTAATAGACCCAAATGATAAGTGATGAGAAACAGTTTTATGAGATGGCTGAGAACTGATGAATAAAAAGGCAGACAAAAATGTAAAACAATTAAATTTAAAAGACAGTCCAGAATACAACATCACTTACAGCATTATAACAGGAGACAATGCCTCAAATTCATCAGACTGAGCAGATGGAGAATGCTTAGAATCACTAGCATTTGAAGTGTCAAAATTAAAAATTAAAATTAAAAACAAGATAAGCACATTGCATGACAAAATGTCCTCACAGTCTTTTATTAGATAAAACATTAGTGGTCATTGTTTCTGTCATCTTAATTGGAGGCTCTCTGATATTATAGATGCAATAACAGTCAGACATGATAAAATTAAGAGAAATAATGCACTTGCATTTCAGAATCACTTTGAACAGCAGTGGCAAGCTCTAAAGTACATTTCAAGCCTTGATCACATCTGCAGAAAATTAAATTAAAAAAGCAAGTACATATAAAAATAACCACACTAACTTGGCATCACTACAAAGGGACGCAGGTGTAGGAGGTAGTGCAGAACTATAAAATATTCATATCAAAATGCTAATCAGTAATTTAAAAAAAATATACACTCACACAGTATTCTCAGGAGTATTAAAACATTGACTGTTCAAGTTAATACCACAAAAATTATAGCAAAACAAATAAAAAAAATACAAACTTCACATGAGTAGTATCTAATTCTAAACCACTATTTTACAAGTTCCAATCAAAACCATGACAAATATAAAAGTGACTCATGAATCAACCAAAGAAGTAGAGTACTTAGACTTGGATGCTAGATGAGAAGCACATCAACTAGGATCAATAAAACAGAGTAAAATCAACATATTGAAACTATATATAAAAATGTGATGACTTACACAGCAGGGGTAATAGATTTTTGTAGAGGCATTGGCAACAACAATGAAATACAGGATAGTAAGAGCAAATAAATAAATAAATAAAGTCTGGAGATATTGAAATGTGGTCGAGGGGTGCTGAGTTTGTATGTGGGTGGTTGGAGGAGAGCGGGATCACCGTTGACAACAGTAAAAGCAGAACGGGGAATCTGGTTGTGAGATGTGTGGTGGATCTTTGCAGGAATGTTTACCTTGCGTATTCCTCACTTCGAGCACCTACAGGGCTGCATGGTGTTTACAGACTTCTTGATATTGACCAAAAGCACATCAGCCTGGACAAAAGGTGAAACAATTTATCAGTCTTGAACCATGAAGATAGGAGTGGAAACAATGAATAAGAAGCTTGCAGAAAAAACCTGGATTTGCATCCTGCGGTTTTCAGGCTGAGCAAACAAGTCTTCAGGGAGTGCTTTGGGGTGGTTAGGAGGATGATGGTGTCAAAAGGCTTCAATTCAGCGCTCAGGTGACATCGGGATGTTGGTGGGGGGGAAGGGTCACAATAGTGGTCCTGGGCTGCCTGGAGTAGACAGGGGACTGGGACGACTTCAGTAAGGAAAGTGAGCTGCTGCAGCCGTTGAGGTTGATTATGAACTCAAGGCAGATGGAAGGGTCAAGTACTTGTAGTGTAGCAGACGAGGAAAGCCGCTAGAATGATGCTGAATACAGTGACCATGAGATAGAAGTAGCGGTAAAGTTTGTATACAGGCACAGAACATGCTTGTACTCATCTGCAAGATCTCCATAGCCTGGCAGAACTAGGGATTGATATAATGAGCCTGCTGAGGACTTTGTAACGCAAATAGGCAACATCAACAATTAGGATAGTACAACATGACTTGTTGAGTGGAAAGGCTGTTGAAGACAGTTGGGCGGTCTTGGATAGAGTCACACCACATAAGCAGGAAAGTGACAGGACCAGGGATGTCATTCACCTGTCATGACAAAAGTCACATCACTAGAGTAGTGCTAATCTGAGTTTGAATTTTGAGCACAGTGTATCATGTAATGACAGGTCAACTTTATCATGATGTCATTTTTGCGACATGCTGGACCAATATGCTGGGCCGCCTTGCTGAAAGAGAGCTTGAAACTTGTTTTAAAAATGACATCATGACAAGTTTCATGCTGGCATGACTCATCAAGTTTAATACTCACCTGTCATTAGTAGTCCAGAAAACAAATTAATTAAATAAATTGATTAATTCCACAGTAGGAGAAGGGATTTGGCATCACTTGTTCTAATGATGGTTTCTTTGAATCTGTTGATCTGTGGCATGACATTTTAATGCTGTATTGCATTTCTGGGAATCCAACTTAAATAAAGTTGAATGTATCATAGAACAATGTTGCTCATACAAACATTTGAGTTTAAGACTTACTGTATGCTCAAGTTGTTTCATCCCAGCCTCAAATTGGGTGGTGTTCCATTGGTAGTGTGTGTTGGTGTATATAGGTAGATATCTTTGACATTTGGATTGAGGGCTGTAATCACCATCAATAATATAATTGCAACAAAATGGGAATTAAAGCATATCAAGGCAAATGAAATAAGCATTTGACATTATTACAGGCCATTGTGCCCTATTGTTTCATCAGAAACTCAATAGTCAGGATGATATGCCAGACAGTGGAATTACATGTGCTTGAAAATGATTGTTGGACATCTGCAGGCTCCTATAAGACATGAGATAGGAATGAGTTAATATACCAACGAGAGGTTTATAAGCAAGATATACCTGAAGAACAATTTGCACCACCTTCAGCTTGTCCCATTCCTTCTTTGAAAGCTGGAAGTCAGCATAGCTTTGTTTCTGAAATCTGGTACTTCATCATACATATACTTATGCATATCACTAGGCATTAGAAAGAAGGATAAGCTGATCAACTATAATGTCAGCCAATGATGATGCACATTAAATAAATGGTATACCTTTTGCATGATAAAAAATCACTTCAGGAATTTGTGAAGGGATGCCTAGTGAGTTCAGATGCAGAGGAGAAGTTTGAGAGATGGTACGTATAGGATTATTTGAAAAACATGTGTACTTGAGATGACATTCAGATTTTCATACAGTTTGAAATGTTATTTATTACTACAAGCACAAGTGAGTAAATTGGTGATAGATTATCAATAAAATATTACCAAGCCTCAACATGGAAATTCCACTGGTAAAGACAATCTTTTCAATGAACATGAGATGATTACAAGCAGTTAATTACAGAATAGATTATTGTGATAGTTGAACTGAGTTGCAAACTTTACACCAATGACCTGGTTGCAGTAAGTTAGTATCCTCATTCTGGCATTCATTGTCTGGCTTAATAACCATCAACAAATGAATGGCCATTCTTTCACCTTGTTTCTGACCAGCAGACCTCAAGTCCTAATGCAGACTTTGAAGGTGGTCATGCAGAATGTTTTTGGCCACTGTCATCTTTATCTATGTTCTATCAACCTCTCTGTCAGCTTCCAGTCTCCAGAGTATAACATTATGTCAGACATTCCCTGCTTCTCATCCTCAAACATTCTGTCTCTCATCTCATGTATCTCCCACATTCATTATCTTGCTACCCTTTATTTACATTCAATATCATTTTATGCAGTGACTAACTGCTTTACCCATTAATGAACAATATAGGGGGTAAGCACCATCAGTTACTCAGTACATATGATCCATTCCAAGTCAATCTCATCTCAATTTTCTAGACACTAAAACATCTCTGTTCCTGCTAGAATTTTGTCCAACACAAGAGTCAGACCTGCCTCTCAGTCCACCAAACTCACATATCACAATTCCTACTAAATGTAGTTCAAACATTAGCTACCTGATCACTTTTTCCATATACACTGATGCCCTGAAGAAAGGATAACTAAAAATAAAGTGAAAATGACAGCAAGTATAATATTGAACATACCTGGTGATCAGGTTTCTATTGTTCCAGAATATAAGAATGATATACCCATTGCAGGAGGAAGCTGAGCAAAGTCACTAGCAAAAACAAAGTTGATACCTTCAAAGGGTTTATTATATGGAATTTATCTACATTTAAATTATATATTATATATTGCTCTCTTTAAAGACATATGTCTATATCCAAGAAATGTAAAATAATGCTAATCTCTATGATGCATTCTCTGTATAATTATAAAATTCATTTGCAGGCCATTTTATGCATATATCTTTTAATAAATATATTTATTCTAGGATGTTATATTCTCTTTCTTGTTGCTGTATTTAATAACTATTTTCTTTTTGCCATTTTCAACAAAGATTTATTTAATCAGAAGTATGAGTATACTATATAAAATAACACAAGCAATAATGTTGATAACACTATCATATCCTCATTAAGTTATAATATCAGTGGAGGCCAAAAACCCATTTTTACCTATGAGTCATTGCATCAATATGTAAGTCCTGTATCTGATATGGATTTGTTGCTCTAAATTTATGTAAACAAAAGGTTCAGTTTATCATACAGAGCCAAAGTGTTGCAAATAACTAAATTTCTATTAAATCACTACTGTAGTTATTGTAAAATCTATGCATGTGTTTGCCATAACAAATGTATTGTAAGAGAATCCTTTGGTATGCATACAATGAAGGCAAATGCTATTATGTTTGAAAATCCCACTCCAAAAATTTATCATGTACTATCTTCATCTATTGAAGAACTTGATGATGTTCTGGCTTTTCAAGTTATATTTACTGGTCTATATCATATATAATTAGATGATTAGATTTAGTTAAAAGTTCCCAACAAAAAATTAAACAACAAAAAGGAAAACTTATTCTAGGGATTCCTAATATCCCTTCAGTTGCCTTTCTGAGAGGTCCATGGTAAGAACTTTTTGGATTATTTATTACCCAAGTTTTCTTAGTACTGTCAACAACACTATTATTACTTGTGAATATCAGTATCAGGTAGGTATATTATGAGGTGTATATTGTCTTAGCTGGAGGCAAAGAGGTACAACTTTGGAAACTGCAGCCAAATGTATACAAATATGAGCAGATATGGTTAATTCCATTACCAAAAGTGTCATATCTGAGTCAGATTTGGTCAAATTAAGAAACAGTTCATTGTATTGGAGTCAGTTTAAAAATACAATTCAGATGGTATATAGAAACATGCATATAACAAAAAATAAACATTGTCATATGCAATACCCTGTTGTTATACATGCCAACTTTAGATGACCTGCTGAAAAACTTTCATGATGAGCTACCCAAGCTTATTCAAATGGCCCATGCCAAACCTGGTGAGAGGTTTCTAGACATTGAGGTGGTGGAGCTTAGATGTAGTGAAACTTATCATTTGTGAAACAGACATTGCACATAGGCAGGAGAAAGCAAAAGAGTCAAATATAAGAGAGGTAAAATACTGGAAAGGAGACCAACCAAAGTCAATGCAAAGCAATGATAGGGAGGAGCTAATCATATATTTTCCTGGACTCTGGGAGACCCCAGAACCAGTGTGTAAAATTTGTATTGTTCATCCTGATTTCCAATCATTTAGGTGGATTTACTTTCCTTAGGCTCATTTACTCACTGGTCTGCTCAAATATGCACAGACTGGCCATCTGTCACTGAAAGACTTAACACATAGGGAGTGAATTGACACAAAGTGCTCACTGTGGAAATTGTCAGAGTCCCTGAAGGGGTGTGTTCATTTTGCAAATGCTTGGCATGCCACTAGCCACACAGTAAGTTTATATAAAGAATACAGATTAGAACAGACACACAAAAAGCCTCATAACTCAGTCAGTTCTACATAATGGTTGATCACATTGAATTTGGCATAAAATTCCCATTCCAATGGTATATAGAAACATGTCAAAAATAAGAAAATAAAAGTTACCTAATCCAGTTTAGTCAAGTACTTGCAGGTACTTGACTAAACCTAATCAGGTAATACAGGTTAGTATGTATCATATCTCAGTCAGTTCTGGTGCAATTACAAAATGGATTATTGCATTGGAATCAGCATAGAAATGTGATTCCAATGGCATATAGAAACATGCACATAACAGAACTTATAAAATAAACATTGCTATATGCAGATAACAGACAAAAAACCTCATGACTCAGTCAGTTCTACTTGGATTGACAAATGATTGATCGCATTAGATTTAGAATGAGATTTATGTTCTAATAGTATATATAAGTAGCAATATATAAATAACCACACTAACTTGGCATCACTACAAAGGGAAGCAGGTGTAGGAAGTGGTGCAGAACTATAAAATATTCATATCAAAATGCTAATCAGTAATTTTTTTAAAAAGACACATTCACACAGTATTGTCAGGAGTACCAAAACATTGACTGTTCAAGTTAATACCACAAAAATTACAGCGAAACAAATAAAAGAAACACATAAATTTCACACAAGTAGTATCTAGTTCTGAACCACAAGTTCCAATCAAAACCATGACAAATATAAGTGACTCATGAATTAACCAAAGAAGTAGAGCACTTAGATTTAGATGCTAGATTAAAAGCACATTGACTAGGATCAATCAAACAGAGTAAAATCAACATATTGAAACTATATATAAAAATGTGATGACTTACACAGCAGAGGTAATAGATTTTTGTGGAGGCATTGGCAACAACAATGAAACATAGGATAGTAAGAGCAATATATATATATAAAGTCTGGAGATATTGAAAGGCAAAACCTCTACCTCTCACATCATTGATGTTATGCACTGTTGATGCCCCATCTGTCTTTCTACATCCAGTCTTTTTCCATCCTGTATAATTCTTATCCAGTCGCTGACTGTCTCACATGCATCATTGATGCCACATCTGCTAACTGCTTCACATGCATTGTTGATGTCACATCCAGCTTTTCCCCATCTTGTATAGTTCATCAATGTCTTATCTGCTAGTTGCCTTGCATACATTGTCAATGTCACATCCAGCCTTTCCCCATCTTACATAGTTCATTGATGTCTTATCCAGCTGCTAACTGCCTCACATGCATCATTAATGCTACATCTGATCTTTTCCCATCTTGCATAGTTCATTGATGTTTTATCCACTAGCCATCTTGCACACATTGTCGATGCCACATCCAGCCTTTCCCCATCTTGCATATGATGACTTATCTGCTAGCTACTGATTTTATATGATTTTTAGACTCACATGTCATATTGTTGTACATTGTATAGTCTATGCAAGTGTTCCATAGCCACTTGAAATATTAAAAGATTAAAAATTAATAATGATGTTATAGATAAAAAACATGAGACTACCTTGTGGTGTGGTGGGTTGAAAATACTCAACTTGATACTTTTCTTTCAGCTTTGCTATGCTGTCTCAACCATCTTACCTGCACAGCTGGGAATCTCATTTGGATAAGAAAAACAAAATATACTTGAATCAAGACCCTTTAAAAACCTACTTTGAAGAACAGATGACCAGTGGCATCAGTAGCCATTCATGCATTGAAATATGGAGAACTCAACTTCACCAGATCATAGAACATGATGAAGACTTAATATGTACTTATGATCTCATTTGTCTATAAACCTGAAAGGACTATTTCATTCCTAGTTTAATATCATTGAATTTGAACTTTGGGTTGCTTATCTGGAATGCTGCCACAACACAATCAGATCATCCTTTTCATTGATGTGCTCTGGAATTGATATTTGGAAAGATGAATCTGCTATGTGCCTCCTAAATGAAGCTCAATTGAAATCCATGGAATACCTGGTATATTTAAATGTAATATATTTCATATATTTTAATTAACATTGTAATTTTTGTAAATAGGAATTGCCACCGCCAAAGAACAATTTACTTGTTATTCAACTAGATTCTAATCAAGAGGATAGTGAAGCCAGAAATTCCCCTGGAGATCCCTATTTCTCTGGTGGTGATAATAGCCATGATATTACAGCTCCAATCATTTAAACTGCATGTAATCATGCATTATGGTGGTGTCTTCTATTTGATAGTTTTGAAAAGTGAAGGGAGATATGCCAAAGATAGGCAGACATTTTTCAACCATTTTTCTTTCCTTCTGCATCTATGGTAAATTTGCCTTTTATTTATTTATTTTTTAATTTACGTTATGTATTTTACTTAAAAATTTTTAATAGGTCCAAGTATCACTTGAACCAGCTAGAGACTCACTCTGAGAAATGCAGGCTATTTCAAAAGCAATTTATATCCAGTCATGATGGATTGGGGCTGTCAAAGTAAGTTCTTTATTATGTATATATATATTAATCCTTATATTATCATCTGTAAACAGACAACTGGTTTGGCATCTGTCATAACCCACATATATTGACCTGGAAATTTGCCGGAATTGAACCAATCTCATATTGCTGAAAGTTTTTAATATCATTTATAGCAAGAGTCATTAGGCAAGTTGCTTCATGAATGGACTCCTGCCAGTGTATTTGCAAGTCAACACACCACATCTGTGAGTAGCAAATATCTATCCTTTATTATACTAGTTTTGATTGGTTTTACTTGTCGATCTTCTACCACTTCCCAAATAAAAGGCTGAAATTAATGCCATGGATTCCTTTTACATCTCAGCAAATCTAAAAACCTTATACCAATGATTTCCAACCCAATATCTGTTTTCCTTCTGGCTTCACTTGATAATTTTCAAAAAGCTTGGAAAAGATGGCTACAGCCTTCTCTTCATCACCAAAAGCATTCTGTAAGTATTGTGCTGATATTATTATTTTTATAATATATACTCATATCTGATTTAAGATATCTTGCTAGGATACATCCAAACTTTATAGATTGATTGGTAACATTAAACCCAAGGATCTTCAAAAACATCATCTAGACTTTGATCCAAATCTTTTTTGTATCCTTCAACAAGAGACATTCAGTCTTAAAGAGTGCAAAAAGAAATCTTTCAACTATGCTTACTGACCTCATTAGGATCAACCAGTTCCAAAGGATTTTATATCAAATCAAATATTTATTCATTCTGGCCATATCACTTTCTCCCGTTATTCTTCTCAATCTTCTGGTAACCCTTCAAGCAATCTGCCCAAGATGCAAAGATCTTGATATAGTAGAGCACTGCATTCACCATTATCCTGTCACTGCTATTAAAAATACTGCTTCTTTGGTTGTGTCTGTTTTGACTTTTGCTCTACTAGATGATCAATTACTACCCAAGGTTTATTTTATTGTATTCTTTCATCCCAGTAAATGCTGATATAACAACAAAACCTTCTTGTCCTTTTGTAATGCAGAGTTCAGTTGCATCATTACAGGCATGCTAAGATACAGAAAGAGCTTTCCAGCCAAATTTTCTGTGGCACCATGACAGACTTTCCAAATTTCTTTTTGAATATTATATTCAATATCAGTTGAAGAGTGCATGGTCTTTAAGATAGATTTTGATATTTTGGTTTTTTGAATGTGGGATTCTTTTTTCTCCATATTTGTCAATAGAATAAAAGTTTGTCAATTTCTGATTGATGTCAGAGGCAAATCTTTCACATCCAAGAATATTAATCTGATCTTTTTGTGAATGAAGACCACATATAATAGGGACATTTTTAAACTCCTTGGAAGCAACATTGGGCTAACCATTTTTTCTCCTGAAATTTGGGATCTTAAAAATACAATATCATTAGGTGTACATCTACCATAATGCATATTGACAAGTGTAGTACACAGTAAAGCATCTTCTGGACTATGTTGTTTGTCTCATATTTTCTTTAAGAATGACAACTGTAGTAATCTGATGCCAAAGTGCTTTTCCAATTGATGCTTCCTGAGCATATGATATTATGATGTAATAGCTGAATCAGTATATGCTCTGAATTCACTATACAAAGATGCTCCTCTAACAGGTGGTAATTGTGCAAAGTCACCAGCAAAAATCATGTTTATACCACTAAATGGTTTATCATAAACATTAAGAGCTTTTGGAAACTGCCGTAAATACTAGTTTAAAACTAAATTTTGATAGCAATAAAATTGTGATAGTGTGTACTTACTGGTATATAAAATGGCAATGGCACAGCCACAGGAATTTGGGCTCTGGTTCCAACAACTCAGCTGTATGTCGGTGTGTCTTGTACTCAATATTTGTTTGTTTTAACTTTTTGCTTCTTTTTTTCTGTGGGTCATGATGCAGCCAAGTCCTAAGCTTCCTAAAGATTGTAAACATAAAGTCAGCAATAAAGTGCTGTAGCAAAGAAAATGACTTGCTAGCCACTTTCCAAAGCCAGCTGATCTTGGCTCTTGCAATGCTTACATAGTGGTTTCAGCCAACAGCAAGAACTTCTCACTGTGGCATTGTGCTGTATGTCTTACAAGTTTGAATATAAATATCCCAAGACATTAACCAATTGAAATTGTAGGCTTGAGATGTTTTCGGGGGTTTTTCTTCAATATTCCATGGGTGTCAACTCATAGTGAAGGACAGAATGAGGTGGGTTAAGAGAATGTATATTGAAACAAAGACAACAGGGCAAAAAGACATAAAATGCATGTGTCATGGATACTGGTATAGTTACCCATTTCTCCTTTCTCACTTCAGTCTACATCCTCTCACATCTTCCCTTATACTCATTTCCTCTTGTTATATTAGTCTACCCCACTTTAATCCACTATTCCTACTTACTATACCTTCTATTATGGTTTATTCTACCCAGAATTATCCATTATTACTTGTACTACACTTATTTCTTGAATGTGTCTGCTTTAACTTCCTTTTATAGATAGAACCAAACATGGTGTTGCCAAACATCCCTTTTGGAAATGCCACATGACTAACACATGTTTGGGGCTATCTCAGAATGTCCAGGAATGTAGTAAAATCATTTGAAATATCCTCCCTAATTCCAAGGTAGTGGTATATAAACTTACAGCAGAGTAGAAGATTAATAACTCAACTCTATCATCACATATCACTTAGCTACATTGCTACCAATGCAATATTGTTACTTACCTTAATCCTTGTCTGAGATTAAGTCTGAATACCTCATCTGAGCTCTATCTGCATCAGATTCTCATGTGATAACCTAATCACCCTTTATTCACATGTATAAATGAATCACTTCCATTCACATCTTCAACATCAGTTGTGATAAGATAAGAAGTTTACATAATCACTTAGTGTACTCATTCTAGTACACCAATATTAAATCATATATTCTCTCAGAACCCCTATTCCTTAACAGCATGCCACATAGCATTTTTCATAGTTTGGGCTCACCATTATAATGATATTTTATCCAGGATATCAACACAATGACTATCAGGAAAGATGACTGTCATTGGCCAGTATAGGATTGGCCCAACCAAGCAGTGATGATCACTCTTCAGAAATGATTCTAGCACTGCTGTCTACACCATTGACAATTCCTCACAAGAGAGCATTGGTTCATACTCCATGCTCTGGTACCATTGAAATATTTTCCTCTGATGAGGATACAACTCTCCTGCTCACATCATACAAGTCATCTCCCATCAAAATGTTTTCTAGCAAGTTTAGCACTGATTTTGTACATATCATGGCATGAAAGCATAGAAACCTTATTAATAAAACTATAGTCAACTCCTTCAAGTCTGGTTTTGAGCTATGCAATTGAAACAGCCTTACTTTGAATTCTTTAGTTTTAATAAAGAAGTCCATTAAAGCTTTTATAACCTGAGATTTTCTAGTACCAGCCATTCCACCAAAATACATATTAAGTTGTTCATTGTTAAGAAATGAAGAATGAATAGTAATAATTCTGAATGCTTTTTTTGTTCTATATTCAGGTGAAAGTCTGTTATAGTAGTATCAGTAATTGCAAGTCTTATGCTCTGAAACTAAATTCAAAAGATGACTGATCAATAACTATTACATCATCTGCATTTGAATCAGGAAGGGACAGTAATGAGCAGTTTGCTTGCAGAAATATTTTGAATATGTTCTACTACAAGTTCTTGTTTCTTGTCTTGTACAGCAGTTTTCCATTTGGTAGCAGGTTGATTTATTTCAGATTCAAGTGCCTTTTTGTGGACAGGTATCATGTTATTAGGACTTTCATCAAGCCAGTCTGTGTTTTTGACAATATTTTCAATAGTCTGTATTTGAGCTTTAATAAAAGATCCATGTTTCCCAAGATCATAGTAGTTTAGGTCATGAACATTATTCTTAGAATTATAATCTGCAGAGTTATCATTGAATACAAATTCATTGCCATTATAAATATTATCATCATCTAAATCAGATATTGTCTCAGATGTCATAAATTGAGGAAACATTCCTTTGTCAAAAGCATCTTCTTATCTTAATTGTGCTAAGTAATTGTGTCTGGCATCAAGGCCTTCACATCTGATATTGAAATATTCCATATTGCAATTAGATGTGGGGTGAAATCATGAGCTATGAATGTATCATCCAAAGAATAATTATCATATTTCATATCTTTGCCACTTCTCCATGGTTTGAACAAAGTTAACATAGTGGTACAGTAGTATTCTCTATCTCTTTAGTCACTTCTAGGCCATGAATCTCTAATAAAATTGAGAACAACATTTTTTTTTCTGAAACCAAACTCAATGCAATGAGTGTCATATAATAGATGATTAGTGAGTGAGAAAATGCATGTGCTTATCATTGTCATCATAAGAGTCATTATAGAGTTCATTATTGTTATTACTCAGGTCAGAAGTGTGATTATCTGCTTTTATGTCATAAAGTGTTTCAGCAAACTGCTTATGTTGAGATATAAATTTTGGCATATCTTCAATAATATCAGAATTATGTTGAACACTAAAAGCAGTTTTGATTGGCTTTTTTATTCTTATTGCACATTGTATCCATTTATAAAGAGACATTTTTATAGATTTTGGATCTGTCAATGCATTGCCATTACATTGCCCTCACATTAATATTAATTTTGACTCTTAGAGTGCTGCCAGTGACCTATCCAAGTCTCCATTCACTATATATCCTTGTAACATTCCAAATACAACCTGCCTGTGACCCTCTTTCACTGTCTCTATGGATCAACTTGAAAATCTGCTAGTTTCACTAATAAGCTAGGAATATTTTGAAGGATGTGTAGACAATATTTAGTAACTTTATAAATTCTGCCACATTGGTAAGCTTACAAGCTAGATTTATTTAAATAAGCTCTAACAATCTGCAGAATGAGCCTCATTTTCAGAGAAGTGACAACTTGTTTAACAGCTTACTCACTACATACACATATGATAACTTTGACTTACCCAATCTGGATATAACACTTGTAAGTGGCTTCACCTTTATTGTTGGCAGGTGAAACTGAAGCAATATGCAGAGTACCCCTTGCCATCCAAAGCACCACCTAGTGCCATTTTTTAATAATAAAGGCCTACCTTCAAGCACTGCCTAAAACAGTCTATAGTATATATTGAGGAAGGTTTCACATGTATATTGTGACTCATTGCACTCCTTCACTCTGTCCTTTATATTTGCTGGTGAGACATTTGGGCTTCCCAGAGTCTCTTCACACAATCATGTATATCTTCACCCCTACTCCACTCAAGGTTGAGCCCATACATATTGTGTCATAAAAGTTGAAGAGAATGGGGTGGTTTATTAGTGTATATCTACATGGCTTTTTAACTTAGTTTATGTTCCAACAGCTGAGGTTTACATGAAAGGAGGTGCAGTTCAAGCAATATAAAGACTACTTTCAATGTAATCTCATCAAAAAATGGACAGATTCATTTCTTCAAGGCCATCCTATTGTTATAGTTGACATCAACTCATAGATAGGATTATGCAAATATATGGGCTTAACTAAATTTCAATAACTTTTCATTGCTAATTATAATCCCCATAGATGAATATTGGTTGTCAAATCAAGCCAATACCAGCAGTGCTGACATGGGCTTTACTTCAGTAAAATATTATCAGAGTTGGAGAACACAAGACAATACTAATTTATTTTATGGTGAGTGTGACAAGGTCTATGCTTATTCATTTGAATATAATATAGTGGTCCATTAAAGCATTTGGCCCCACTTAACCATTGTGTTGTACACTCAGTAACCTTAATAATCAGCATTGCTGGTTCAATCACTCTTACTGTGATAGTAGCATTAGTAAAGAAAGTGCGGGTTAAGATTTTTTGTAGATTGTTGGGTGGAATGTTAATGACATTGATGATCACATTGTTCAGTACATAGTTTACCCCTGGTAGACCATTACATTTCCTGAGGAAATTTAATTCCTGCAATATTTTATATCATGTATGACACCATAATTCTATTATAGACCTTGGACTTGCCTTAATGATCCAACATTATAGTTACTACTAACTTTAATAGCAGAATGATGAGCTTTGATATGAATTTGGATGAAATGTCAGCAAAACAACTGCTATAACCCAAAAGCAAACTAATCTACTCCAACACTGTCTCTAGCACTAGCTCTGCAAATTTGAATTCAAAAAAGACTTTTGGGCCTTTGGTATTCTATACACTGAAGCTCTCTGAGACCATTCCACCAATTGAAGCTCTTCTCAATGCTATGTGTGATTGAAATGGACTGTATGCACCAATAGTGGTGCATGTTGCCACAGTATAAACTTGGGCAGTTCATTGGGCTTATAAGACAAAGGGTTGAGGGATTGCAAGAGAAAGATTAGATGTGGTGGAATGGTGTGATAAAGGAACTATTGAGCCACTCGGGTCATCTCAGCCCTGGCTATCTCAAATATTTAAATTTTCAATCTCATTTAAAAATTCTTTTTGCACTGTTGTTGAGCACACATTGAAATGACCTATCCCCATTGACAACGGAAGACCCGAGGCTGACACGTTCCCGTTGACAATGGGGCCAGCCGGCCGGCCGAGGATAGTGGCAGAACCCCATCGGCAACGGATCG
>Ga0210383_10000940_pt1 | contig 26835 bp, 42 predicted proteins | sample IncBWC14OmetaG_FD_160072 | JGI IMG/M metagenome (GOLD analysis project Ga0210383, IMG submission 160072) | Forest soil microbial communities from Barre Woods Harvard Forest LTER site, Petersham, Massachusetts, United States - Inc-BW-C-14-O ... | reverse complement strand
AAGGCTCACCTGCGGAACAAATCGTGGGCGGCCAAGGTCCGGAGCATGACTACCGTCTGGTACGACGACTACGAGGTTGCGGCCCAGGCTGAGGCGGTAGCGATTGTCGCGGAGTATCCGCTGCACAACATCGCGGGTGTTCCGGCGGAGCGGCTGTGCGTGATCGGGCTGACCCGGGCGCTTAGCCGGGGCATGGTGCCGCATGATGAGCGGATGGATGCCTGGCTGCTGATTCTGGCTAATGCCCTGCTCGGTCACCTGGGTGAAGATGCTGGGACAGTACTGGCGTCGGTAGTGCCGAGTCCCCGGTCGTTGTCTGGCGAGGATTCCGAGTTCAGCCAGGTCATCACGCACCTTGGAGACCTTGGACCTGGCCTGGATCTTAACGATATGGAGGATCCGCCGCGCCGTATCGACCCGCGCCGTACCAGGATCCGCAGTTTCCTGCACGTCCGCGGTGCTCCGGGTTACACCGTCGGCCGACTAGTAATTTTGCTGGCTGGCGAGGGGCTGATCTGCCCGCGGGAGACCGTGCAGCGCTGGCTTGCTGCCGATGAGGCAGACGGCCTGGTCAAGCGAACAGGCAAGCCGCTTTATCGCTGGGTCTGGGCAAGCTCATGAGCCTGACCCGGGTCGGGAAGCCTTCACTTGCGGCGATCGTCGTGACAGACCTGGACTTGTCGACCAGGGCGCACAACTCCCTGGCTGGCGCGGGTATCACCATGGTGGACGACCTGTGCACCTGGCGTGCCGAGGACCTGCTGGACATCTCGTACCTCGGCACCGGCCAGCTGGCCGAGATAGAGCGGGAGCTGGCCAGGGCCGGCCGCTCGCTTGCTCTGCCAGCACCTCCTCCACTTATTTCTGCACGTCAGGCGGGCCAGCGGGCTAGGCGCCAGCGGGAGCGTGCGATGCGGGTCAGGGAGCCGAAAGACCCGGGTACTGCAATTGCTGCCTGGCTGAAGGCGCGGCACGGGGCTGCCTGACCTGCGGTTACGGCCTTTCTGGCGGTAACGACGGCACCGGGTAGGTCTCGGTGATCACGAGGTACCCGATCCGCCCGGTCAGCCTCCGGGCCTCGCGGATGAGGGAGTACCCGCCCTGGGTCTCCTCGTCACGCTGCCAGTTCGCGGCCCGCGGGGGCAGCCAGCACAGTGCCCGGGTTACCTCGCGCCGGATCGCCGTTCTCTCGGTGTCCATCAGCCCAGTCTGCCGGAGTGGCCGTAATGACAGTCTCCCGGTTTGCTACAGTGCCTGCATGAAGCTGTCCCTGATTTCGGCAAGGGTTCTCCGGGCCCTGCTCGATGACCCGGCCGTCCCGAAGTACCTGGGCGCGACCGGGTACGGCCTGTGCGCTGAGCTCAGCCTGGCCAACGGGTCCGTATGGCCGGTGCTGCGCAAGCTGGAGGCCGAGGGGCTGGTCATCTCGGAAAATGAGCAGCCCGGCCCGGCTGGCCTGCACCGCCAGGCCCGGGTCTACTTCCGGCTGACCGAGGCCGGCGTGCGGTATGCCCGTGACGTGCTGACCGAGCTCGCCGACCAGCTCCGCCCGCCGGAGCCGGCATGAGCCAGGATGAGCCGGCTTGCTATCCGGCCCGGGCGGCGGAAGCTGAGCCGGCCGGGCCAGGCCGGTGATGAGCCGGCCAGTGAGCCAGGATGAGCCGCCCCGCGCGGGAAGCGGCAGTGAGCCGGCCAGACCGGCGGGCGGCTGCGCGCTGAGCCAGCTGTGCACGGCGCACGCTGCCCTCAGCTGCCGGCCGGCTCAGCAGGAGCGCATGGCCGCGGCAATCAGCCGGTGCGGGGGAGCCGGCTGCTTCGCGGTTTTCCGGGAACTGCTCGGCGGCCGGGACGTCCGGGTTGCCGGCCCGGGAGCTGATGGCTGATGGCTTACGCGGAGAAGCACGGTCGCGGGTGGCGTGCCCGGTGGCGTGACCCGGCCGGCAGCCTGCGGTCTGCGTCCGGGTTCGCATCCCGCGAAATCGCTGTGGCTTACGGCCGGGACCGGGAAGCCGGGCAGCGCATATACCAGTTCACCCGGCCCCAGCTCATCGATGCTTTGCGCAGCCGGTCCTGGCGGATTGACAAGGTGCTGGAGGGCGATCTCGCGCTCGGCGCCCAGGCCGACAGGATCATCGAAGCCCTGGAATGGCAGGACAGCCGGAACGCCCGGGGCTAGGCTGCCGGCATGCCTGACGTCTGGATCGTCCTCATCGAGGACCGGCACGGTGATCCCGAGGTGCTGCCGTTCAGCGACGAGGGCCGCGCGATGGAGCTGGCCCGGGACAAGGCCGGTCATGACGGGATCACGCAGGAGGAAATGACAGCTGAAATGCTCAGGGCCGGGTGGGTGCTCCGGCTGCCGGTCAGCGAGGAAGGCGACCGGATCACCGTTATCAAGCGCGCCGTTGACGGCGGCCGGCACGGAAAGCGGTTCGGATGAATACCAGGATCCCGGCAACGGCGGTTAAGGATTACCGCGAGCACTGCGGGGAAGATGACGGCCTGCGGAAATGCTGCGGAACCCGCCAGCTCGGCCCGCACACGCGAGCCTGCTCCCTGTCCCCGTCATTCCAGCAGGCGGTTTACGACCACGAACGGGTCTATTCGCATAAGACCGAGGTCTGCGACGGTGATGACCAGGCGCCCTCATTTCCTGCCCCGGCCCGGTGAGCTCTGGCGACGGCGGGCCCCGCGGAACCTGTAACCCAGCGGACAGAGCTTCGTCACTGTAGCACGAGGTACCCGCCGGGCCGTGCTACCCTGCCGGGGACGATCCGTACTTCCGCGCACACGGAGAGTGTCATGGCCAGCCCCGCCACCACGCAGGCCCCCCCGGCAAGAACGACCTTCCTCGACGTGTTCGCTGTCCGCGAGTTCAGCGTCCTGTGGCTCGCGCAGCTTGTGTCGATCGGCGGCGACCAGCTGGCCCGCATCGCCCTCGGCGTCCTGGTTTATGACCGCACCCGCTCCGCCCTGCTCGCTGCCGTCACGTTCGCCGTCACCACCGGGGCGATGGCCGCGGGCGCGCTGGCCCTGTCATGGACCGCCGACCGTTACCCGCGCCGTGCGGTCATGCTCGTCTGCGACCTGGTCTGCGCTGCCCTGGTCCTGGTCATGACCGTGCCTGGCGTGCCGCTTGCCGTGCTGATCGTCCTGCTGTTCGCGACCGGCCTGGCTATCGAGCCGTTCCTGTCCGCCCGGATGGCGGTCAACCGGGAAATCCTGGGGAGCCGCCGGGTCATGCTCGGCCAGTCCGTCACCATGACCACCTATCAGGTCGCGCAGCTCGGCGGGTTCGCCGCCGGCGGCGTCATCGTCGGCCTCGCCGGGGTCCGCACTGCCCTGCTCATCGACGCCGGCTCATTCGCCGGCTCGTTCCTGCTCATCCGCCTGGGCGTGCGCCGTCACCCGGTCCGCCGCGAGCCCGGCAGCGGCCCGCAGATCCTGGCCGGCCTGCGGATGATCTCCGGCAGCCCGGTGGCCCGCTCCGCGATGGGCCTGCTGTGCCTGGCCGCGTTCTTCGCCGCTCCCGAAGGGGTGATGGTGCCGCTCGCCCGGCAGTACGGCGGCGGCCCGGCCGCGGTCGGCGCGCTGTTCGCCGCGTCGACCGCCGGAGCCGCGATCGGCATGGCCGGCTGGACCCGGCTGCTCACCCTGGAACGGCTGGTCCGCGTGGCGGCCGTGCTCGCCGTCCTGGCGTGCGCTGCCCTGGCCCTGTTCGCCTTCCCGCTCGGCCTGGCCGGGGCGCTCGCCGTCCTTGCCGTTTCCGCCCTGTTCACCGGGTATGTCCCGGCTGCGGCGGGGGTGCTAATGAATGCCATCCCGGACGAGCACCGCGGCAAGGTGAGCGGGGTCATGGGAGCAGGCATGTCTGCAGGGCAGGGCGCGGGCATGCTTGCCGCGGGCGCGCTCGCCAGCCGGACCGTCCCGTCGCTGGCCCTGGTCACGATTGCCGTGACCGGGACGGCGGTCGCGCTCGCCCTGGCCGGCGCCTGGCGCAGGGTCGTGCCCGGAGCCCTGCTGAGCCTGCAGTAGCTCCGGAGCCGGGATGGCGGCAGCCTTGCGGGCGGCCATGGCCGCGATGACCGCGGCGGCCGAGCATGCCAGCAGCTCGTACCCCGGGTAGATGAGCCCGGCGGTGTCCGTGGCGGCGGCTGCCGCGATCGCGCCGCCCAGCGCGTACAGCAGGTACGGCCGGGGTACCTCATGCCCGTTCCGGGCGTTTTCGTACGTCGGGGCGAACGCGGCCAGGTCGGTCAGTACTGCCACGGCGAGCGCGGCGGTCACCGGGATGAGCCGGGGCCATGCCGTCGCGGCGGCGAGCAGGGCTACGCCTGATCCGCCCCCGGCCAGGGCCAGCATGTCGAGCCGGCCCAGGTCCCGGGTGCTGTGCTGCCACCCCGATACCAGCACGGTGACTCCGGTTATCGCGCCGGCTGCGGTCATCGCGCCGGCCGGCCACTGGGCTTTCTCGGCTGAGCCGGCTGCTCCGACAGACATCGCCAGGAACCAGATCAGCCACGACGCGAGCCGGGGGTGAACCGCCCGGGCCCGTACCTGGCGCAGGTAATCCAGGTTGGCCCATACTGCCAGCACCACCGCGCCGGCTGCCGCCAGGCCGCGGGCCAGCGTGAGCAGGGTCACCCGGCGGGCCGGGTAATCCTGCCGTCCTGGCCAGCTTGCCGGCCGGGTTCCCGAGCTCGGCAAAAACCGGCTTCCACACCAGGACGTCCGGCCGGAACACGCGGTGAGTAGCCGTGACGGCCAGCTGGTAGTCGAACGGCTTGCATGAGTGCAGGTCAATCGTGGCGAAAGCCCTGTTACCGGCCTGGTCCCAGGCCATCAGCGACCATCCGCTGAAGTCCCAGTGGCACATCCCGGCGAAGCCGCAGCCTGCGGCCATGGTGACGGACAGGTCGATGACGTGCATGTCCAGGGCGTCGGCGGCGGCCAGGGCGGCCGAGTACTCCCGGATTTCCCCCTCGGTGACCCAGCCGGCATCGCGCCGGAACTCCATCACCATCCGCTGGCGGTGGATGTACGGGGCAAGGTCGAACATCCTGGGTTCGAGATGTACACCAGCTGAATGCGCAGGGTGCATAAGTGACTCCAGTGAGCGCGCGGGCATGAGTTTCCGACCGTACATCATTCTCATTAGATGATCTAGCCCGGCGGCCGTCAGGACACGCGATGGCAGCCCACGTCGTCACCGAGCCCGTGCAGGGTTCCGATCACGCCGCTGAGGGCGGCCCGGGACGGGTTGGTGGCCGGGTCGCCGGGCGGCGGCACCGGGAGGTGCGCGAACGTCGTGCAGATCTTCTCCACCCAGCCCGCGTACTCCCGCTGTACGTCCGTGGCCTTCTGCGCGGCGGCCAGCGCCTGGTTACTGGCCCGGTGCGCAGCCGCGGTGTCTGAGCTGTCCGAGACCAGCGCGAGCGTCAGGCCGATGCCCAGGCCGGCCACGATGACCGACAGGACGATGTCGATCAGGACGAGGCGCCGGTCGAACCGGGTCCGCCCGGCCAGCCAGGCGACGTCGGCGGCGTCCGCGGGCACGCCCGGGAAGCCCAGGGCCCGGTACAGCAGCTCGTACCGCTCGGAAACCGCGTGGTCCCCGCGTTCCCAGGAGGCGATCATCCGCGCGAGGACCTTGTGGCCGGCGACCGGGGAGCCGTTCGCGGCCCCCCGCAGCCGCCGTGCGGTCTCCGCCTTGTCCCATCCCCTCGCCCGCCTCCATTTTTCCAGGTCATGCCCGGTAATACTGCTCATGATCGGTTCCCGCCCCTGTGCATCTCCTGGTCAGTTGCTCCTGATTACACCTGCGATGATGCCTCGTGATCCCCGATCCCGGCTAGTCAGGACACAAGTGTCCGGGGTAGACACCTGTGGATGACCGCACTGCTGGCCTCGGCCGCGCAAGGGCAGGACGGGCCCGTCATCACCCTGGCCGGCGAGGCGGACCTTACCAACATCGGCCAGCTGCGGACGGCGATCGCCACGCAGATCGAGCGCCTGGACCGCCGCGGCGGGGTGCAGCACCTGACCCTGAACATGACCCGGCTGGACTTCCTGGACGCGGCGTCACTCCAGCTGCTGCTGCGGGCGGCCCGTGCCCTCCGGGAGCGCGGCGGCCGGCTGACCGTGACGCGGCCGGGCCAGGTGGTGTCCAGGATCCTGGCTGTCACCGGGGCCGCCCGGCTGCTCGACGTGGAGAACGGCCAGCCAGCGCAGTGGCGTGAGCACCCCCGCGGGGACGGCCGCGACGGGTAGCCCGCGGCGCCCTCGCGGCAGGCTCTTTTCCTTACGTACACGAGGTTTCCGGCAGAAAATTACGTAGCGCGCCGGCTTGAAATACCCCCTGGCTCGCGTCATATGATTCCCGGTGAGCAATCACCGAGGAGCAGAAGATGGCTATGGCTGCCGATCCTCGTGCCGGCATGCGGCTGGCCAGCATGCACCGGTACGACGAGGTCACCGTGGCGCAGGTCTGTCACGCTGCCCTCCGCGAGCTCCGGTTCCGGACCGGGACCCGGGACCAGGGGTCCTCGTGGGAAGATCTTGACCCGGCTGAGCGGGAGAGCATGACGGAAGCTGTTACCGTGGCCCGGACGCTGATCAGGCTGCCCGGATCCCGGCACGCTGCCCCGCAGGACCCTGTCCCGGAGGACCCTGCCCGGGAGCAGCACACCGCGGATGAGCTGCTTCAGCTGATCACCATGGCGCTTACACCTTTCTGACGCTCTCCCGTGGGAGAATCGGGTGCTGTGACATCCGGCGGGAGACGTGCCGCCGACCGGGACCCGGAGGCGTACCGGACCTGGCTCGTACTGGAGTGGGCCGGCCCGTGGGAACGCCTGCTGGACTGGCTCACCCCGCAGGCGGCGGACGGGGCCCTGCCAGCCCGCGGCATCGTGGCCCGCTGGCTGATCCGGCGCGATGATGCCTGGCGGGACAAGTTCGCGGCCCGGCTGGCCGAGCCGCCGGCCCGCTGGCGCAGGCGGCAGGGATAGGAAAACCCCTCATATCAGGGCCGCGGAAACCACCCTGCCTGGGCGGATGCGCGAAATCTGCGTTGTGTCAGTATGCGTTGTGCGAATGCACGTGCATGGGATAGCCTGGCGTTCCCGGCACGGTCCAGGCCGGGACCGGATTCGAGCTAGGAGGATCTTGTGGGAAACCCCAACGGCGCATGCCTCGGCATGATCGACACCAAGAACGGGCAGGCCTCGGCGCTCGGCGGCGCCGAAGCACGGCTGTCATCGCCCGACCCGATGGAACGCCGGTACTGAGGAAACGCAGCTACGGCCAGCCGCTGCCAGGGCCTGGCGCGGCTTCCCCGCCCGGCAGAAGACCCGGAGCTGAGAGTCGGCTAGGCTGACGGCCAAGGTGGTCCAAGGTGGTACAGGGGCCCGGGTGACCGGGTCCCTGTACTGCGTCCGGGCCGGGTCCGCCGGTCAGTCATCGTCAAGCCTCCGCAGGTCCCGGTACTCAGCCGGGCGAGCGCACCGGCACGAGCCTGCGGGGCGGGCAGCCAGTTAGGCTAGAGCTGCCGCGAACGTGGTACAGGGGCCTGGGTAACCGGGTCCCTGCACTGCGTCCGGGGTCGTTACCGCCAGTACCCGCAGATCAGTACGGGGTGCGTCCACCGCCACCAGCGCGGCTGGTGAGCCCGGTAGCCCGGCCCGTACCCGCACCGGCACACCGCCATCGACCGCCCGGGGAGCTGCGGGCCCGGCTCGCCATCGGCCAGCAGGACGGGCACGGCGTCCAGGCCCGTGAGCACGCTGGTCCGGCTCCAGGTGTCCGGGTCGAACGGGTGCGGCCGGCCGCTGGCCCGCAGCTCCGGGTCTTCCGCGTCGCCGGCTGCGGTGACCATCACCTGCTACCTCCACCGGGCCAGCGGGTGCAGGAACCGCCACCACCACGGCTGGTGCACCCGGTACGGCTCCGTGTGAGCACAGTACGCGCAGGCCGGCACCGGGCGCCCGTCATCCCCGGCGATCGTCATTCCGTGATCATCGCTGTCCGGTTCGAACGGATGTGGCCGGAGAGCCCTGTCCGTCAACTTCCCGCGTCCGGGTCGCCCGCGGCCAGCCACGCGCGGGCCGCTTCGGTAAGCCGCCACCGGGTCGGCCTGCCGTGACCCGGCTCGCCCTGCGCCGTGATCTCCACCGCCGCGCCGCGGAGATAATACAGCGTCGACCGCACGGACGCTTTCGAGGCGGGCCAGCCGTCCAGGGCCAGGAAACGGTGGATGTCAGGTGAGCTCGGCGTGCCGCCCAGGATGGCGATCGCGAAGACGCATGCCTCGCGCAGGGTCAGGCGTTCCGGCTGGCTCACGGCAGTGCCACGTCGTACTCGCTGATGGCTTCCGGGGCCAGCTGGCCGGTGACCAGCGCCAGCGACCACGGCCCGTCATTGACCTCGCCGCCCTTGCCGAACCCGACCCATTTGCCGGCCATCGCGTTCTCCTCCTCGGCCATGATCATCTGGATGGCGCCGTGGTAGGACGCGCCCCGGTAGTAACCGCCGGGCTGGGTCTGCTCGGTCCACGTCCCGGTGACCACCCGGCCGCTGGCGGCCAGGGCCATCGACAGCCCGGAAGCGGAGGCAGGCACAGACCGGACCATCAGCCGTGCCCCGGTCTGCAGCAGCACGACATAATGCTGGCCGGTGTACGACGCGCTGCGCCCGCTGGAGACGTAGCTGTACGAGCTCAGCCAGACGCCGGACATCGGCCCGTAGGACTCCGCCGGATCCGGGAGCGTGAGAGCGGTGTCCAGCCCGGCCTCGGCCAGGACCCGGGCCCGGTTCATGCCGTAGTGCAGGTCAGCGTCGAAGCCGAGGTTCGCGGCGGGCTGGCCCAGGACGTTCTCCAGGCGCAGCAGGTAGCGGGGCTGCGGGCGGCGTACCGTCCCGCTCTCCCACCTGTGCACCATCTCGCGGGTGCAGCCGTTCGGGTCACCGGCCTGCCACCCGTCGTTACGGATGGCCCGGGCCAGGTCGTCCTGGCTGAACCCGGCGAGACGGCGCGCCTCGACCAGCGCCGTGTTGGGCATGAATCCAACGGTATCAGCAGGAATGATCCAGGAATGATCCCCGGGTGATCCCCTTCCGGCGCTGGCATCCTGGGCCGGCGCGGCTTAACCTGACGGCGCGGACAATTTAGTTTTGCTAACGACAGTGGTACTCTAGGCCCCACAAAGACCACAACGGGAGCGTGACCAGCCGGTCCGCGGGTCACGCTCCCTAGTTCCGGCTACCGAGCTAGGCGGTGTACCGGTCCCATGGCAGAGCCTATTCTGCGCGAGCCCAGGTCACGAGCCCTGGGCGACATCATCGCGGCTGCCCTGCTCGTTTTCGGCGCGGCGATCGAGAACCGTCGCGGGCGCAAGCGCGGCGGTCACCGGGCGTGGCTGGCGGCCGTCCCGATCGCCGGCGTCAACTTCGTCGCGTTCTACGGCCAGTTCTCGTACTTCCAGGCGCACCGTCACCCGATCCCGGGGGTCACGATCCCGGCCGCCGTCAGCGCGGTGGTCGCCACGGCCCTTGAGAGCATCGCGGTCTACCTGGCCTGGCAGGCCCACGTGGCGCGGCTCAAGGGTGACTCCGCGTTCCGGCTCCGGCTGGGCGCTTACCTGACAGGCCTGGTCATCGGCGCCCTGAACTACTCGCACTTCTGCGACCTGGGCTGGCGGCCCAACGCGTTCGCCGTCGCGTTCGGCCTGGCCTCGGTGATCAGCCCGGCGCTGTGGGGGATCCACTCCAACCGGGAGAGCCGCGACGCCCTGAAGGCTCAGGAGCTGATCGAGGATCATGCGGTCCGGCTCGGGGCCACCCGGTGGTTCTTCCACCTGTACCGGTCGTTCCGGGTAATGTTCCGGGCCACCTGGGTAGGCGAGAACCGGCCGGCCGAGGCGATCAAGCTGATCGACCCGCCGAAGTGGGCGCGCGGCAAGGACAGCGACCCGGCCCCCGCAGCCGCCGGGCCGCCGCCGTCAGCCCCGCGCAAGCGGGAGCCGCGTCCGGCTGAAGGCGACGCCGCGCGTGCGGCCCGCAAGCCGGGGCTGACGGCGGTCCCGCCCGTGACCCTGGCCGCGCTGTCCGAGGCCGAGCGGGTCATCGCTCTCGGCCTGATGGGCACCCAGCCGCTGCCGGCTGTCCGCAAGCTGGCCGGGGACCCGCGGCTGCCGGGATCGCTCGCCACCCGCAGGCGTCACGCCGGCCGGATCCTGGAAGCGGTCCGGGCCGGCCGGAACGGCGGAGGTCATCGTGGCGTGGACGACGGATCCTGACGCGCCGCCGGACACCGCGGACGCCCCCGGCCGGGACGCTCCTGTCCGGACCGGGCACGTCCGCTGGCGCCGGGTCATGCTGTGGGTCCTGCTCCCGGTCACCGCGCTCATGGGCGTGGCCAGCGTCGTCGGCGCCGGCACCATGGCAGTGGCCGGCCTAGCCCTCGGCGGGGTCGCGACAGCCGGGTTCGTGGCGTACAAGTACCCTCACCTGCAGCACCACTTCCACCCGTGGGGACCGCGGTGGGCTCGTCCGCAGCACAACAGCGGCGGGCAGAAAGGCCTCAGCCGCCAGTGGCGCGCCAACTGGCGCAGTCCTGGCTCAAGCCGGTCCCGCCGGTTCGGGGCCGGCGGCCGGCGCGGCCTGGGCACCTCCGGGTCCCGCGCCGGGCGTCGCCGTGCCGGAGCGGCCCTCCGCTCCCCCGGCCTGGGGCGCAAGGGCAGTGCCCTGGGCCGCCGGTCAGGCCGTTCCGGCACGGCACTAGGCAGGTCCCGCCGCGGTTCGGGGCGGTCCGGCACAGCTCTGGGCAGGTCCCGCCGCGGTTCGGGGCGGTCCGGCACGGCTCTGGGCAGGTCCCGCCGCGGTTCGGGGCGGTCCGGCACGGCTCTGGGCAGGTCCCGTCGCCGTTCCGGGGGGCTTTCCGGCAGTTCCGGCCGGTCCAGGGGACTTCTGCGGGGTTCGGGGCGCTCACGGGGACGTGCCGGGGGAACCGCGGGGAACCGCCGCAGCCGGTTCAGCCCGTTCCGGCGCGGCAGTTCAGCCTCCCGCGGCACGGGCGGCCGGACGGGAAGCCGGGCTGGCACGCGCAGGCGCTTGTCCCGCCCGTCGACCTGGTTCCGGCCGCGCGCTGGCACCGGTCCGGGCGGCAGGACGCGGGCAGGCGGCGGCGGCGGACGGTCTAGCTCACCGCGTCCCCGCCGCCGCCTGTTCCGCCCGTCCACCTGGCGCCGCCGCGCTGGCGGTACCCGGGCCGGCGGTCCCGGCGGCGCTGCCGGCCCGCGGGCTGCCCGGGTGCGAGGGCACCGCCGCCTGACGCGCCCGTCCACCTGGCTCCGCGGCCGTAACGGGCGTGCCGGGTTTGTCGCCGGCCCTGGCGGCCCGGTCCGCAGGCGCCGTCTGACGCGGCCCTCGACCTGGCGCCGCTCCCGGGCGGCCGGAAACCCTGGTGCAAGCGGTCCTGGCCAGGCATTCAGCCGCAAGCCCGCAGGCTGGCGTCCCGGCAGGATGCGCCGGGCCTGGTGGTCGGTTGCCGGGTCGCCTGCGGCACGGGCCGGGCGCCGGCACGGTCACAAGCTGCACCGGGCCCGGGTCAAGGCCATGCGCGCCCGGCGGAAGGCGGCGTTCCCGCCCCGGCGCAGCTGGCTCACCCCCTGGCGTGCCCGGCCCGGATCGCACGCCCGGCCTGGCTGGCGGGCCAGGTACCGGCGGTTCAAGGCTTCCGGCGGGGTCCGCGGCGCGGCCCGGGCCAGGTACAGCCGGTACCGGCTGCGGCACGGACGGCTTATCCGCCCGCACAGCGGCCTGGGCTGGACCCGTCAGCACATGAGCTTCCGCCGCCGGATCGCGCGCAGGTGGCAGATGCGGCGCAGGGCCCACCGCGGGCTCGGGCTAGGCCCGCAGAAACGATCGCTCTGGGCGCAGCTGCGCGCGAACATTACCTCGCGCCGCAACCGGCGCCGGGCGCTGCGGAAGCTGCGCGGCAAGCCGCTGGGCTGGTTCCGGCGGCGCGGTCCGGGCAGGCCGCCCCGGCCGTGGGCCGAAACCGGCTGGCTGGCCTGGGCGCGCTGGCCGCTGCGGCGGCTGGACCGGACGCGGGCTGCCCGGTACGTGTCACGGGCCGGCGCATCTGGCGGGCGGCACCGGGCCGCCCCGGCGGTCGACCCGAACGTACGGCCCGCGCCCGCCCCGGAGCATGACCCCGGGACATCCCGGCCGGGAACTCCGCTGAGCGCCCCGGCGGGAACCAGGAACGGATCAGGATCAAGACAATCAGCAGGAGGACACACGATGGACGTCGCATCAATGGCGGATGAGATCAGGTCGCAGGGCGGCCGGGACTTCGCCGACCCGCAGGACGTGCATGACACCCTGACAGGCGCGCACCAGATCATCGAGGCCATGCAGGACATGTTTGTCCAGATGGGCGAGCGGCTGGGTGAGACAGGCGTGCACCCGAGGTACGCCGAGGCGGTACAGGAGGCAGCTTCCGGCATGAACGGGATCGCCGACCAGCTGGAGCAGGTGACTTCCGGCGGGGTCATGCGAGGCCCGGGCTGACCGTCTGGAACACCTGGCAGAACACGAGCACGATGGGTGCATGAGCGATGAGCACGAAGACCTGCCGGACAAGCCGTCCGCCCGGTGCGGCCGGGGTGAGCTGGACGGCGCCGTCTGGCGGCCCGGGGACCCGGTCAAGCATCTCGGGCCGCCTGAGTACCTGCACATCCGGCTGCACTCGCAGCTGTTCTCGACCCGGTGCGGCCTCGGCTCGCACGACGGCCTGTGGCGCCGCCCCGACCGGGACGAGAACGATGACTGCTGGTGCCCGCCGTGCCTGGACCAGGCAGGCATCCCGTACACGCTGCGGGCTGACGACGAGAACCCGGGAGAGGTGACCAGATGGCCGGATCATGGGCGCACATGACCACTAAGAGCGGCAAGCTGCGGAACAGCGAGACGTATACCCGGTCGATCGAGAACCTGGGTGACGCTTATGAGGCCGCGGAGGAGTGCTACGGCATGGTCTGGTGGCTGGCCCGGGCGCTGGCTGAACGCTGGCCGGAGGAATCAGAGAACCCGCCGCGGGACAAGGTCCAGGACATCATCCGGCAGGCCGCCGCGAACTACCGGGACGGCCTGAGAACCGGCGGGGTCCAGCGGAGCAGGTAACAAAGCCCTCTTGACCAGGCGTCAGGCGGGGAGGAGGAGAAGCACATGAGCCAGGCTGAGCACGAAGACCGGGATGAGCACGAGGAAATCCCGGGCCGCGGCAGGGCACCGGGCGGACGGCCGCAGCATGACCGGGACCCTGGCGAGGACCAGGACGAGCACGACGACGAGGTAGCCCCGGCTCGCGCGATGCGGCAGGCCGGGGCTCTGTACCGCGAGCAGCGGCGGCGGCCGGTCCAGGTAGAGCACCATCTGTGGCGGCACGCCCTGGAGAGCTCCGCGCTGGTCATGGTCGGCACGCTGCTGGCCGGGATGATCCTGCCGCACGCCTGGCCGCTGTGGAGCATCATCGCGTTCGGGATCGCGCTGACCGGCGTCATGTGGTTCACCGCGCTCAACGCCACCGGGTCGCTGGTCATGGCCTGGTACCTGGCTGCCTGGGGGGTGCTGGTCACCAGCTGGCTGACGGCTGCGCACGTGATCGGCTGGAAGCACTCGGGCATGATTGCCGGGCTGCTTATTCCCGGCTTCATCCTGGCCCCGCTCGGCGCGCTCGCCGTCGGGCACCACCGCGAGCAGATCCGCCGGGACGCCGAGCGGAACGACAAGCTGGCTGACACCGCGCCGCTGCGCCGCTGGGAGCGGACCCTGGCCCGGCACGGCGTTCCCGGCGTCACCATCCTGGACGTGCTTGAGCACCCCAGCGGGAGCCTGGAGGTCGTCGGCCGGCTCGGCAAGGCTACCGACAAGGCCCGGGCCGTCACCCGCGATGTGCTGGAGGGGTCCGCGCCGTCGATCGCCGTGAGCAAGCGGCTGGACGAGGACGCGATCTACTTCGAGAAGCCGAAAAACGGCTCGGCGGCTGACTTCATCATGCACGTCAGGGCCCGCAACGGCCCCCGGCCCAACGTGTTCCTGCCCAGGAACAATCAGGCCACCTCGATCAACCGCCCGTTCCCCATCGGGGTCATGGACAACGGCCGCAAGTTCGAGCTGACCTACCGCGAAGTCGCCGTGCTGATCATCGGGCTTAGAGGCATGGGGAAGTCGAATTTGCAGTCGATTTTCATCGCTCAGCTGGCACGTTGTGTCGATACCGTGATTTTTATGATCGACCTCAAGGGCGGCCGGGCGGCGCGTCCGTGGATGATGCCGTGGGTTGAGGGGCACACCCCGCGCCCGGTGATCGACTGGCTCGCCACGACCCGTGAGGAGGCCGTGGTCATGCTGGAGGCGCTGCTGGCCGGCGGCCAGGCCCGGGCCCGGGGTGCCGCGGGAGGCTGGGAGAAGGTCACCCCGTCCGCTGATCTCCCGGCCATCATCCTGGTCGTGGACGAGACCGCGGTCATGACCGGCCACGGCATCCGCGCGGACGGCATCAGCAACTACACCATCGCCCAGCTCCTCGCCCAGTTCGTGGAGACCTACCGGTCCGAGGCGATGGACCTGCTGTGCGCCGCGCTGCGCGGCAATGTCGACATCATGGGCTCGACCGCGGTCAAGGCCATGACCGAGGTCCGGATCGGGCTGCGGGTCACCTCCTCCGCCGACGGCGACTCGATCTTCCCTGACGACCACAACGCCGCCAAGGCGCTGGCCCGGCTGCGCAACCCCGGCGACGGCCTGGTCAAGGTCGGCCCGGAAATCTCTCCCGCGGTGCACTTCTACAGGATCGGGGGGGAGGAGCAGATCCGCGACGTCGCCCTGTCCACCGGCGACATCCGCCCTGCCCCCGAAGCCCGGCTGACCGCCGCGATGGGCGAGGCGTACGAGCAGCGGTGGACCCGGCCGCACGGGCAGGACCTGCTGAAGGAATGGCGTGAATCGGTCGGGCTGCCCGAGCCGGCCGAGCGCGACCCGGCGGACCCGTTCTGGGAGATCGTCGCCCAGCAGGAAGATCCCGAGAAGCCGCTGGACCCGCGGCGGGTCAGGATCCGCAAGTACCTGTACCAGCGCGAAACCAAGGGTTCCACGGTCGGCCGCCTGGTCACCATGCTGGCCCAGGAGGGGCTGACCTGCCCGCGTGAGACGATCCAGCGCTGGCTGGCCGAGGACGAGAAGACGGGCATGGTCCAGCGGACCGGCCCGCCGCTGAACCGCTGGCTGTGGCACGCGGGCTACGACCCGGATGAATTCGCCGGGGACGGTTAGGGACACCGTCGTACATTGTGGACAATGGTGACTTCCGGGTAGACTCCGGGAGACAAGCAAAGACAGGGAACAGGAGACCGGGATGGGGTTTGACGCGGACTACGGCAAGGTGACCACCGAGTACGGGGAGATCCCGCCAGACGAGCCGGTACTGATCCTCCGCGCCCGGGACACCCAGACGCCGGCCCTGCTGGGGCACTACCGGGACCTGTGCGAGGCAGCGGGCAGCCCGCCCTCGTACCTCCGGGTGCTCCGGGAGAACCGGGACCAGGTCATCCGGTGGCAGGCCTGCCATCCGGGGGAGCTCCGGGTCCCGGGCACCGAGCCCGGCTCCCTCGTGCCGCCGGAGGTCTCCCTGCCGGAGGACTGCAGCCCCGCCAGGTTCGTCAGCCCGTTCCAGGTCGGCGTCACCGGCACCGGCCGGAAGTTCGAGCTGACCTTCCCCGGCTCGCTGCTGGTAACAGGGTCGCGCGGGTCCGGCCGGACGAACCTCGAAAACGTCATCATCGCCCAGCTGGCCCGGTGCACCGATACCGTGATCTTCCGGATCTGCTTCACCGGCGGCCGGAGCACCCGCCCGTGGATGATGCCCTGGATCGAAGGGCGCACCCCGCGCCCGGTGATCGACTGGCTCGCCACCACCCGCGAGGAAGCCGGCCTGATGCTGGACGCGCTGATCGCGGGCTGCGCGGCCCGGGCCCGGTACGGCGGGGACCAGGAGAAGATCACCCCGTCCGCGGGTACCCCGGCGGTCATCCTGGTCGCGGACAGCATGTCGGTCGCGAGGTCCGGCCTGATCCCGAAGCTGGCGGAGTTCGCGGAGGTTTCCCGGTCCGAGGGGATGAGCCTGCTGCGCACGGAGCTTAGCGGCGACACCAGCATCCCGGCTGAGGTCCGGATCGGGCTGCGGGCCGCCTCCCTGGCCGGCGCCGGGCTGATCTTCCCTGGTGACCGCAAGGCTGTCAGGGCCCTGGCCCGGCTGCGTAACCCCGGCGACGGCGTGGTGCAGGCCGGCCGTCACCGGTCACTGACGGTGCGTTTCTGCCGGATCGGCCCGGACCAGGTCCGCGAGACCGCCCTGGTTACCGGGCAGCTGCGTTCCGCCCCCGAAGACCGGCTGGCCGCGGCCATGGGCGAGGCGTACGAGCAGCGGTGGACCCGGCCGCACGGCCTGGACCTGGTCAGGGAGTGGCGCGAGACAGCAGACTTGCCCGGGCCGCCCGCCTGGCGCTGACGGCAAGAGGCACGGCACAGGACAGGAGACAGGAATGGCAGACGACGGCACCAGCGGGAACGCGCCGGCTACTCAGCTGAGCGAGCCGGCGGCCGACGAGTACGGCCGCACCTGGGCCGAGACCGAACGGGACCTGTGGCGCAGCACCGACGGCCGGTACACGATCCACCGCTCGGTCCTGCCGGAACCGATGCCGTCGCTAGCGGTCATCTTCACCCTGCGGTGGTGCGAGCCGCATACCGCTGCCGCGTGGCCAGGCTGGATCGGCGCCGAGATCGGCACCGTGACCCCGGTGTTCAGCCTGGGCATGGCGCAGCAGCAGGCGGCGGTCCACGCCCGGGCCCGGGCCGCCGCAATCAGTAACGACCTGGCCCTGCAGGAACTGCCGTCGCTCGGCGCGAGCATGTTCTTCTGGCCTGTCTCCGAAGGGCTCACCCGGGCCGCGCTCACGCTCACCCTGGACGGCGGCCGGCTGCGGGCCCGGGTGACCGGGATGAGCTGCCGGACCGCCGACCCCGGGCCGGCGGGGACGTGGGAGCCCGTTACTTATGCCGAGATCGGCATCACCGGCCTGTGGCGGAAGGTGCTCGCCGCGCGGTTCCGCCAGGTCCTGCGTTTCCTGCGCGTGACCGGATGGGAGTGACCGCCATGACAGCGGGCGCGCTGACCTTGCCGGACGACCCTGACGGAGTCGTGCACGCAGGCAACGTCTCCACCGCCGAGCAGGCCGCGTGGGAGGCCGCGGTGGGGCTCGGGCTGCCCGTCACCAGGGCGGACCTCCGCAGCATCCTGCGCGCGGCGCAGACATCAGACCGCAGGCAGGAGGCAGCCATGACAGCAGCGGTGTTCCGGGTGACGCAGCTCGACCTGGACGAGGCGGAGGAAGTCAGCGCCGTGCACGCGGTCGCCGACGACGCCACCGCCGGCGTCCTGCGGGCACTGGCCGGCCGCGGAATGGCCGTCACCGGCCGGGCAGGCAGCAATCATGAGCTCGTCAGCGTCCTGCTGGACCGGGTGACGCTCATCGCCGCTTTCCAGGCGAGTGAGAGGATCCCAGCCGATGACCCCCAGTACCGGCCGGCCCTGAACGAGGGCCTGTCCCGGGTCTGGGGCTGGCTCCTGGAAATCGGAGGCTGACCATGACCATGCAGGCTCTTGAGCCGGGCAGGAGCTGGCGCACGCTGTGGTTCCGCCGCAGGGAGATCTCGCCCCAGGTTGCAGACGGCCAGGCACGTTACTGGGAACACACGCTGGCCCGGCTCGGCATCCCCGGGGTCACCGTCCTGGACGTGACCGAGCAGCCTGGCGGCCAGCGGGTTCGCGGCCGGCCCGGGGAGGACAGCCCGGTCACGCAGGATCAGCTGGACGCAGCGGCGCCGCGGATCGCCGTGAGCAAGCGGCTGGCGGCTGGCGCGGTCCGTTTCGAGACACCGGAAGGTGAGCCTGCCGCCGGCTTTATCATGCATGTCCGGACCGCGCCCCTGGCCGCTACCGGGGCGGAACCGCCGCTGGCGAGGTTCCTTACTTGCGGTGGTGCCGTGGTGGAGCTGCGCCGCTGTACCCGGGCCGGCCGTTACCACTGGGAATGCCTCGGCTGCGGCGAGTCTGACTTCGGGTTCGAGCTTAGCCCCGCCCGTCGTGACGCCAACGCGCATGCCGCCAGGTGCCGGTCCATGCCCCAGACGGAGGAGTGATCATGTTCAAGCGCATCTACCAGGCCTGGTGCCGCAGTTCCGCGCGGATGGCCTGCAACCCGTGGGTCCTGGTCATCGGCGCCGCGGTCGTGCTCTCCGCCGTCATGGGCGGGCGCAATAAGATCGCCGGGCACGAGAGCGGCGTCATGCACGTGCTGGCCGGCCTTGCCGCGCTGGCCCTGACCGCGGTCGCGGCCGTCCTGCTCACCTGGGCAGCCCGGACCGTCGCTGCCGCGTCCGGTCACCACGCCGACCCGGCCACCATCCCGGTCCAGGCCCCTGCCGGGGTCAAGCCGGTCACGGTCCCTGCCCCGCAGGCCATGCCCGCCCGGCCTGGCGAGCCCGCGTACACCCTCCGGATCCGGCCGCCGGATCCCGAAGCCGAGGCCATGGCCGCCGAGGCCGACGCGCTCCGCGATGAGCGTGTCGTCCCCGTCGTCACCACTGGCGGCACCCTGTATGAGACTGCGAGGCGCGAGCCGTGAGCGAGCTGGCGCTGCCGGTCATGCTGGCCCTGCTCGGCCTGGCCGCCGCGGGGATGCTGTACCACTCGGTCACCGAGCACCACCTGCACCTGCTGATCGCCCGCAAGGTCAGCCCGGACACCGAGGTGCCGCCCACCCGGCACGACACCGGCTGGCACGCGATGAGCCACGGGAAGCGGTTCTGGGTTGACGTCGCCATGCTGGCCGCCGCGGCCTGCCTGGGCCTGGCCTGGCAGGTGGAGCGCACCGCCACGACCGCGGGCGTGATCCTCGCCCTGGCCTGCGCCGGCATCTGGCTGGCGGCCCGCCGCGTGTCCAGGACGGTAGGGCCGCGCGAGCACCGCAAACGCGTTCCCCTGGATCCGGAGGAGTAGCACATGCGCTGGCTCGGCTGGCTCATCGTCGCGTTCGTCGTCTGGTGGATCATCGAGGACCCGCACGGCGCCGCGCTCGCTGCTCAGCACATCGCGCACGGGTTCGACGTGGCCTTCACCGGCATCTCGCATTTCATCGGTGATATCGGCGGCAGCGGGAGCTCGTCATGATCCTCCTCGTGGTCTTCGCCGGCGTGCTGGCCGTGAGCGCCGCGGCCGGGCTCGGCACGTTCGCGCTGATCCCGGCCGTCCTCGGCGCGGGTGCCTACTACTGGTTCGACGTGTGGCGCCGGCCGCACGTCTCGTGCCGGGTCTGCAACGGGTCCGGGGCCATGGGCTCGCGCCTGGGCGGCGGGGGGACGTTCCGCAGGCCGTTCGGCAAGTGCTGGTGCTGCCAGGGCAGGAAGTCGCACGCCCGGTTCGCCGCGCGCATTCTCACACCCAGCCAGCACCGGGCCATCCGGTCAGGCCAGAGCGGAAAGAACAACTTCTGAGATGTCTGCACTGACGGAGCGGATGGACGAGGAAGGCCGGGAGCGCAGCCGGGACCTGGCCCTGGAAATCGGGTCGGAGCTGACCGCGGATCCGGACCGCGGCGATCCGGATGCCGTGCTCATGAACACCGGCCCGGTCATGGACTGGCTGCTCAGCGGCCCGGACGACGAGGGCGACCGCAGGAACAGGCGCCGCGCCGCCCGCCGGCACCTGGCGAACCTGACTACCGCGGCAGCCGCGAACCAGGACCCGGCCGCCCTGGCTAGCGTGCTCACCCGCGAGCCTTTCACCTGGCCCGGCCCTCACGGCTTCGTGACCGCCGCGGACCGGTACTACACGATGATCACCGGAGGCTGACCGGCGTGCTCCCGGACAGCGAGCCAGGAAAGGACCGCAAGTGATCGAGATCCGCTGTGACACCGAGGCCGAGGCCAGGGTGATGACCCGGCTCCTGACGGAGGGGGTCCGGCCCGACTGGGCCTACCAGGTCCTCGTCGGCGAGAACCTGTACGCAAGCCGCCAGGCCCTGGTTCCCGCCGGGGCGATGCAGCCCGACGACCCGCGGCTGGTGATGATCCGCCAGCTCGTCCGGGCCGCGGGCCAGGCCGGCATCACCGAGCCGCAGCTGCGCGGCCGGCTGAAAGACGCCGGGTTCACCGTCGACCGGCAGAGCGTGCGCAGCTGGCTCGAAGCTGACGCGGGCGCAGGGCTGGTCCTGCACACCGAGCTCGGCTGGGCCGTGCCGGCCAGCGCAGGAGAGGCGGGACCCTGGTGAGCGCCATCCGCGCACGGATCGCCACGGCGTGGCCGGGCCCGGTCCGGCTCAGCCTCCCCGAGATGGCCGCGCTGCTCGAAGCGGGCCTCGACACCGGCGGCGCAGACCCGGGCGAAGGTGACCTGTACCGCGCCTGCAGCAAGCTCGAAGCGGCCAAGATGCGCCGCGAGCGCGCGGTACGGCGGGCAGCTGGCCGCGGCACAGTAATCCAGGAGGCAGGCTGACATGGCTAAGGTCCCTCTCGACCTGATCCCGCAAGACTTCCGCCGCGGGCACCGCAACAGCACCCGCTCCTGCATGATCGAGCGGGCGATGGAACGCGTGTACGGCGGCCAGTGGATCGTCGGCAACGACGTCCGCGAGCGCGGCGTGGCGTGGCCGCGGATCCTGCAGACCGGCGAAGATGCCTACGCGATCATGGCCCTGTTCGACAGCCACGCGTCCATGCAGGAAATCTTCCACGGCCGCCCCACGGTGCGGATCTACCTGCGCGGCAAGCCGCTCCAGCCGCAGAGCCGCCGCAAGCAGGCCGCAGCCCGCCGCCGCCAGGCACCCGGCCGGCAGCTGCGTACCACCGCCCTGATCTCGGCCGTGGCCTCCGTCCTGCTCATCGCCGACGGCCTGCTCTGGGCCGTCATCACCGCGGCCGTCATGGTTGCCGCCGCGTTTGCCGGCGTCCGGATCAGGAACACCCGGAGGCAGGCGCGTACTGGCGCGCCCGCGCCGCAGCCAGCCTGGAGCACCGGTCACGCTGGCCAGCGGGCACCTGAGCCGGGCTGGCACGCGGAGGACGGGCCCGTCAGGTACTCCGGGGCAACGGCCCGGGCGGGGAGCGGGGAACCGGGTTACGCCGGGCCTGAGCCAGCCCTGGATCGTGATCCGGAGTACGCCGGGCCTGAGCCAGCCTGGCCAGCTGAGCCGGCAGCAGGCCGCCACTCCGCTGAATGGTCTCCGGCGGGCCGGCTCCGGGCCTGGATCACGGCTCAGCACGCCAGCCCAGCCTGGCACCCTGAGCCGGGGTACGCCTCACCTGAGCCAGCCTGGGCTCCCGGGCCTGAGCCGGGGTACAGCGAGCCCGGGCCAGACCAGGACGCTGAGCCGGAACAGGAACTGGCTAGTTACCCGTGGCCGCCGCAGGTTTCCTGGGATGACGGCCCCGAACCTGACCCGGAGCCGTACCCGAACCCCTGGCCGGAGGCAAAGCCGGGCCCGGATCTGCGCCCGTACCTCCTGCCAGCTCCGGAGTCCGCAGGGACGGGCATAGCATGGCCGGACGCTCCGGACACGGTCCCGCCGCAGGCCCGGGTCCCGGAGGCAGGCTGACATGGAGTACCTGATCAGCACCGAGGTCCTGAAGGCAGTCCTGCCTTCCCTCGACGGGGACGTCGCTGAGATCATCCGGCGCGAGATCGCACGCCGGGAAACCGGAGCAGCCCAGCGGGCCAAGGCGGCGATGTCCTGATGGCTGTCCTGGCCCGCCGCCGCCCGCAGGTCCGGTACGTCAGCCGGACGGCCGTCTTCGGCCCGGCCCTCGCGGTCCCGTTCGCTGGCTGGGTGTACCTGCACGAGCCGCTAGACGTGACCTGGCCGCACGCCGCCCTGTGGCACCTGGCCGGGCTCGCCGCGTTCACGTTCGCGGGGCTGATGACCTGGCCGTTCCTGGTGCTGTCGGTGCTGTTCCTGGCCCCCGAGGCAGCCCGCGGCGGCCTGTTCCCGCGCCACTGGCGGGCCCGGTACCGGACCGCGCACGGCCGCCAGTACACAGGCCGCGACGGCAAGATGCACGAAGCGGACAGCTCGAAGATCAGTGAGCGGCTGCGCCGGATCGTCTACTTCGCGGACCGGAACCGGTGCAGCGCCTGCAAGTCCCGGATCGGTGACTGGTACACCAGTGCGCAAGGCCAGGAAGCCGTGATCACGCATATGGAGATCGACCACCTCATCCCGTGGATCGGCGGCGGCCTGACTACCCTGCTGAACTGCTTCACGCTGTGCCCGCCGTGCAACAACGTGAAGTCCTGCTACCAGAAGATGGCGGACGGGTACGAGTTCTACCACCGGGGCACCCGGTCCTCGCAGAACCTGGCTGCGGCCCGCTGGGTCACCCGCCGTGAGCGGCGGCACCGGCTCAGCCTGTACCGCTGGCTCCGCGCAGCCTGGGCGATCGCGGCATGAGCGGCCACGACGCCCGGCAGCCGGAGCGGCTGACCACCAGCATGCGCCTGGTCCGGAGCACCCGGCGGTCCGTGGACGAGCTGCGCATCCTGCTCGGCGGCCTGTCCCGCGACGACACTGTCCAGCTGCTGCTGACCGAGGGCCTGGCCGCCCAGTACGCCCGGCTCGGGATCAAGCGCGACCCGGCGGTCATGGCCCGCGATCTGCTGCGCGTGATAGCCGGGACCTGGGGCGCCGATCTGAGCGACGGCGAGCTTGCCGCGTTCGACGTTATTTTCACGGCCCTGGACCGCATCGTCCAGATCCGTGACCGGGAACAGGAACAGGAACAGGAACCAGGAGACCGCGATGACAAGTGACGACCACCTCATGACCGTCAGGTCCGCCGTGCTGCTCATGGCCGCCGCGGCGGTATGCCTGACCGTGGCCGCGTTCTTCGGGATGGCCGCCGCCGGCGTCTTCGGGCCGCCGGCCAGTCCCGTGCACGATGCCCGGCTGTTCAGCGCCATCACGTTCGCCGCCCTGACCGCGCTGGCGGGCCTGGCCGGCCTCGTGCTGATCGCGGGTACCGTCGCCGGCCTGGCCCGCGGCAGGCCGCCCCGCGAGGTCGCTGCAGCAGGAGCTGAGTCATGATCGCGGTCACCGACCTGCTCGATGAGGCCTCCGCGGGGTTCCTCCCGCACGACGGGGGAGGACGTGACCTGAACGCCACCCTGGCGACCCTCCCCGCCATGTTCGGTTCCTTCAGGGACAGCCTGACGGCGCTGGCTGCCTGGATGGAGGAGTTCCCGCCGGCCCGGGACTCAGCGGCCTCCGTCACCGAGATGGCCCGGAACGCCGCCGCCTGCGCTGAGTCTGCCCGGGAGGCCAGTGACCAGTACCGGAAGGAAAACGAGTTCTGGCTGGGGGACGACCCCGGCGGGCAGATGAGCCCGGCTGTGTACGGCCTGACGGAGATGGCCGGGAGCGGGTTCATCCCGGATGGCAGCTACACGACCGGCTACCAGCTCGCTGACCAGCTGGAAGCCTTTCCTGAACTGACCGACCTGATCGGCGAGAACCTGGGCATCCTGGCCGGCTGGATGCGTGACAACCACATGTCCGGGACGCCCGAGCTGCTGGTAACCGAGCTGGCCAACTCGGTCAGCGTCCTGTCCGTGGCCTCCGAGACCGCCAGCACCACCTACCAGCGCCAGAACGCGTTCTGGCTGTCGTCACGGACGCTGTGACGGACACGCCCGCGCGGCGGGATGACCGAGGAGGGTGAATGGAAGACTCCGCAGCTAGCTACATCACCGAAAGCTACATCCCGGCTAACGGGCCGCAGCTTGCCCCTGTGCTGGAAGATCTCCCCGAGTTCACCGCTCTCATGGCCAGCTGGCTGGAACGGCTGGGCAAGTGGATGACGGAACACAACCTGGACGACGGGGTCTCCGGGCCGGTCACGGAAATGGCCGGTCACGCCCGTACCATGGCAGGCCTGGCTGAGAGCGCCGCCAGCACATTCGACAGCAAGTACCAGTTCTGGCTGAGCTAGGAGAGCGCCATGAGCACGATCGAGGACCTGACCGGGGCTATCGAAGCCGGGCTCGTCCCGGACAACCCGGCCGACCTGCACAAGACGATGGAGGGCCTGCCCGGGTTCTACGAGGCACTGGCCGCGAAGCTGGACGAGCTGGCCGCTTTCACCGGGGGCTCCGCGCACTGCGAGCAGGCCAGCGCGAGGCTCACCGAGCTTGCCGCAGCCGCCAAGACCGCCTCGGGTACGGCGGGTGAGGCGTTCGTGGAGTACCAGCATGAGAGCTCCGGGTGGCGCTGACCCCGGCGGCGGAAGCGGACGCTGAGCCGGAGCTGATCGGGACCCGGGAGACAGCCCGGCGCCTCGGCGTCCACGAGAACACCGTCAGGAACTGGGCTGACCGCGGTGAGCTCAGGGTCGCTGAGACGCTGCCCGGGTCCGGGTACCGCCGGTTCGACGCCCGGGACGTGGAGGAGCTGCGGTGCTCGATGAGAAAATCCGGCACTCCCCGGGAAACAGGGTCGTGACGCGGCTGGTACCGCCGTGTTACGGTCAAGACACGATCCGTCACTGAAGGAGGAGATCATGGCCACTGACGTGTCGTACGTCTGGTTCCACGGGTAGGCCGTACCCCTGGAAAGGCAGGCCCGGTGCGCGCCTGGCGGATCCTACCTCCGTCACGTACCCGCCCGGGCCTGCTCGTATTCCCGGCCGCGGTGACACCCGGCTGACGGCAGTTCTTGCGGCGGGTCTTTCACCAAGCCTTGCATGACGCCTATGATGAGACATGCCCAGCGACAGCCCGCCAGCCCGCTTCGTCCGCGACCCGCGGGTAAGCGCCGGGCTCAGGGCGGCCCGGGCCGAACTCGGCATCACCGGGGACGTCGTGGCCGCGGGCCTGCGGTGGTCCACGTCGAAGATCTCCCGGTACGAGCTCGGCCGGTCCAGCCTGCGCGTGACGACCGTGAAGCGGCTGCTGGACTACTACGTCACCCGGGGCCTGGACCCGGTCCGGGCGGAGTCGCTGATGACGCTGGCCCGCCAGGACGCCGCCATGCCGCCCCCGGACGAGCGGCTGGCCGGCGCTGACATGGCCTCGGCCGTGCTGGAGTGGGCCCCGCTGACCGTCCCGAAGCTGCTCCAGGTACCCGGCTACACCGACGCGGTCCTGGCTGCCCGCCAGCAGGTCCTGCAGATCTCGCCCGGCGCGGCCCGCGACGCCGCCGGTGCCGTCTGGCAGTGGCAGGAACGGCTGACCGCGGACCCCCCGCTGCAGCTGCGCGCTGTCCTGGACGAGTCCGTGCTGTACCGGCTGGCCGGCGACACGGCGCTCATGCGGTATCAGCTCCGCCACCTTGACAAGATCCCGAACCAGGCCGGCACAGACGTCCGGATCCGGGTGCTGCCCCGGGACTGCGGCGTCCCGGTCCCGGTCGGCCCGTTCGCATACCTGCAGTACCCCGCCCGGCACGGGGTCGCCGCGCAGGCCGCCGTCCTCGAAGACGACCAGGACGGCCTCCGGGTCCTGCCCCTGGCCGAGGAATCCGTCTGGCGCCGGTCCCTGGCCTTTCATCAGCTCTGGGGACTCGCCGCGGCACCCGGCCCGCTTATCAAGCGGGCGCTGGCCGAAGCCTGGCCCGGGACAGCCTGAGCGCTGCCCGGTTTCACCGCGACGCTGCGGGGCACCACCCAGGGTGACGACCGGGCCGGCGGGCGGAGCCGACGCGGGAGGCTATAACCGCAGGCGGTACAGCCAAGGCTGGCTGCTTCCGGGCGTGGCTGCGGCAGCAGGCTGTCACCCGCTCGCGGCCGTATGCCGGTCCCGGCCGTCGCCACAGCGGGCCCTCCCCTCCGGGCCTGATGCGGCACGAGGCCCGGGAACCTTCCGACTGGTCGGAGGATCCCGGGCCTCGCTTGTTCCGCGTGTCTAGTACATCACGCGGGTCGCATCACCTGGCGGTCAGGTGCGCCAGCCCCACGTGTCGCCGGCCGCGGTGCAGGAACCGGTCGCCCGGAGCTCGCGGCCGCCGGCGGCTGAGTCGATCGCGTCGGACTCCGGGGTTCCGGGGGCCAGGGTGGAGTTGTCGATCAGGCACGAATTCGCCTTGTTCGACATCGCCGCGAGCACGTTCTGGATCCAGTACTTCGTGCTCACGTTGGTCTGCAGATCACCCTGCGGGGTGCCCGCGGAGTTGAGCGCGAACCAGTCCTGGTACTGGTTCTTGCCCAGGGTGCACACCTGCAGGTTCAGGCCGCCGGACCCGTTGTCGTCCGTCACGCACTGGTTCGACCAGACGCCGTTCTTCGCGTAGACGAACGTGTAGTACGGCACGTCAGTCAGGGTGACCTTGTTGCCCGTGATGACCAGGGTGAACGAGGCCGTGTCGATGACCCCGCCCGGCTCGGTGTAGACCACCCCGATGGACGTGTACGTGCCCGGGATCGCGGTGGAAGTGTCAGCGGTCAGGACCCCGCCGGACTGCGAGACGCCAGCCGGGAGAGCGGTGAAGCTGAACGTACCGCCCGACACGGAATCGGTGAACGTGTCCACCGACGAGCCGGTGTTCGTCTCGTGGATGTGACCGCCAGCGTTGCCCGTGTTCAAGGTAAACCCGGTGAAAGTGACGTCGCCACCAGAGACACTTACGTCAGCAGCCCACAGGGCCACGCACCCAGCTCCGTAGGTCTCAGCCACGACGATGTTGGAGGTGTGGCTTCCGGCGCCGACCCAGTTGAGTGTCTGAGTGT
>Ga0210383_10000937_pt1 | contig 26843 bp, 27 predicted proteins | sample IncBWC14OmetaG_FD_160072 | JGI IMG/M metagenome (GOLD analysis project Ga0210383, IMG submission 160072) | Forest soil microbial communities from Barre Woods Harvard Forest LTER site, Petersham, Massachusetts, United States - Inc-BW-C-14-O ... | reverse complement strand
ATCAGGGTCGCTACTCGGGTTATTTGGCGAGCGGTTTGAACGCGCATAGCTCTCCTACGAAAATGTCATTCCGAGCGGAGCGAGGAATCGCTACTCCCGCGACAATCCGGCGGCTATAGGGATTCCTCGCTTCGCTCGGAATGACAAAGGATATTTTTTGGCGGATCATTACTCGATCCCCAGCTCTTTCCACTTCTTGTCGACCAGCGCTTTGGTCTTTTCGTCCATTAGGATTTCGTCGGGCCACGGGCGGGTGAAGCCTTCGCTGGACCATTTGCGGGTGGCGTCGATGCCCATCTTCGATCCGTAGTTGGGCAGGCGGGAGGCGTGGTCGAGCGAATCGACGGGGCCGAGCATGAACTGAATGTCGCGCTCGGGATCGATGTGGTTGAGCACCTTGAGTGTGACTTCGGCGATGTCCTGGACGTTGACATCTTCATCGACTACGAGGATGCACTTGGTGAACATCGCTTGACCGAGCGACCAGACCGCGTTCATCACTTTGCGCGCCTGCCCCGGATACGATTTCTTGATGGAAACAATCATCAGGTTATGAAACACGCCCTCGATGGGAAGGTTGATGTCGACGATCTCGGGAATCGTAAGGCGCATGAGCGGAAGAAAAATGCGCTCGACGGCTTTGCCCATCCAGCCGTCTTCCATCGGCGGCTTGCCGACGATCGTGGTGGAGTAGATCGGATCTTTGCGATGGGTAATGCAACTAAGATGAAAAACAGGATAGAGATCTTCAAGCGAGTAGTAGCCGGTATGATCGCCGAAGGGGCCTTCGGGTTTTAGCTCTTCGAGGTTTACGTGGCCTTCGAGGATAATTTCCGCGGTGGCTGGGACTTCGAGGTCTACAGTCTCGCACTTCACCAGTTCTACTGGCTTCTGGCGGAGGAAGCCGGCGATTAGATATTCTTCGACGTCGGGCGGGGCGGGAACGATTGCGGAGAAGGTGATTGCGGGATCGGTGCCGATGGCTACGGCAACTTCCATTTTGCCGGTGGGGCGATCGCCTTCGGCGAGTGTGGACCCTCCGGAGGAACGCGCCATTATATCCACCGCAGCACGCGCGAGGACGCGCGCGCCCACATTTTCTTGCGCTGCAGCCGCTCTGAGTTGTTCGCGATAGTGCTCGGCTCCTACCTTTTGTCTTTGCCAGTGCATCCCCGTTGTGTGCTGATCGTAGACTTGCATGCGATACATGCCTACGTTGCGTTTGGCGGTTTTGGGATCGCGGGTTACTACGCATGGGAGCGTGATGAAACGGCCGGCGTCCTTTGGCCAGCACTGCAGGATGGGAAACCAGTCTAAGGAAAAATTGTCGCGGCGGATTACTTCCTTGCACGGTCCGGTGGAGACTGTTTTTGGAAAGAACTTTCCCATTTCTGCGAGCATGGGGAGCATCTTTACTTTGTCGAGGAAGCCTTGCGGGGACTTTACATCGATGAATTGGCGGATGCGGTCGGCGACTTCGTCCAGCTTTTCTACCCCGAGCGCGAGGTTCATGCGGCGGGCGGAGCCGAATTGATTGATCAGGACTTGGGCGCCGGGATGGCCTTTGATGTTCTGAAAGAGCAGAGCTGGGCCTCCGGGCGAGGACGCCCGGCCTCCATTATTTCTCGCGGTCAACTTGCTGACGCGGTCGGTTATTTCGGCGATCTCCAGGATGGGGTCGACTTCCGTGCGGATTTTTTTCAGTTCGCCGGCGCGGTCTAGCGCGGTGATCCATTGGCGTAGGTCTTCGTAGGCCAAAAAGCCCTCCGGTGGAGAAACGTGATTATAAAGCAATGCAGGAGCAGAAGAACCTTCAACCACCCTTCGACTTCGCTCAGGGCAGGCTCCGGGCACGAAGGTACACAAAGGAAATCGGGCCGAACGTTGGTTGATGTGGTTTTCGCCGGTTTTTCATATATGCTTGATACCGAAACCCGGGGTGAGAATTTGAAACGACGAGTTGTAGTTACTGGCATGGGTGTGGTCAGTCCAAATGGCGTGGGGAATGCAGCGTTTTCGGAGGGCGTTCTGGCGGGCCGGAGCGGGGTGCGGCGAATCTCGCGGTTTGATTCGGAGGAAATTCCGGTGCAGATTGCCGGGGAGGTTCCGGATTTCGACGAATTGGCTTGGGTGGAGAAACGCGAGCGAAAGCATGTATCGCGGGTGTTGCCGCTGGCTTTGGCAGCGGCTACGGAAGCTTTGGGGACTTCCGGGTTCGATCCCGCTTCCATGCCTCTCGAAGAGAAACAGCGCTTTGGCGTGATCATTGGCTCGGGCGGCGGATCGCAGGAATTTACCGAAGAACAATATCGTCTGTTTTTTCATCAACAGTATAAACAGATGAGTTTGTTCTGCGTGCCCACCGGAGTGATGGGCGCGCTTTCCAGTGAATTGAACGTGCGCTTTGGGTTGCGTGGAGCTAGCCACGTGATCACCACCGGTTGCACTTCGTCGACCGACGCGTTTGGATATTCGATGAGGCAGATTCAATCAGGACGGCTTGACATGGTGTTGAGCGGAGGAGCGGATGCGCCCATCGCGTTAGGGATCATCAAGGGATTCATCCTGATGAAAATTCTGACGGACTCGTGGAACCATGCGCCGGAGCGGGGATCGCGGCCGTTCTCGGTGGACCGCGATGGCTTCGTGCTGGCTGAGGGGGCGTGGATGTTCGTGCTGGAGGAATACGAACATGCGCGAGCGCGGGGAGCGAAGATGCTGGCGGAAATCTGCGGGTATGGATCTACGTGCGAGGCGTTTCATCGGGTACGGCTGCAGGAGTGCGGCGAGGAGCCAGCGCGGGCAATCGGACTGGCGATGAAAGAGGCTGGCATCGCGGCCTCGGATGTGGACTACGTCAATCTCCATGGAACTTCGACGCAGTTGAATGATCGCATCGAGACGCGGGCATTGAAGCTGGCGCTGGGCGAACATGCGCGGTCGGTTCCGATGTCGGCGCTGAAGTCGCAGATCGGGCATCCGCAGGGGGCTTGCGGAGCGGCGGGCGTTGCGGCTGCGATTGTGGCCATGCAGAGCGGGCAGATTCCGCCGACGATCAATCTGGAAACGCCTGACCCGGAATGCGATCTGGATTATGTACCGGAGGTGGGGCGAAAGGCGTCGGTTGAACATGTGGTGTGCAATTGCATTGCGTTTGGGTCGAAGAATTCGGCTTTGGTGTTGCGCAATTGCGCTTGACTATCAATTGGGTGTTCCTTTAGCGATGTCGTGCTGCCTACGCCCGCCCTTTCGTACAGAACACGAAAGAGCGGGGCACCCCAAACCTAATTTGTCACGTTGTCCGGCAGAATGCGAGACTTGCGCATTGCCTCGATACCGTCAAAGGCTTTAACCACTAAGGACACAAAGGTACACAAAGGTACACAAAGGAAATCACCGGTGCAGGATTTGGGAGCCACGATTGCGTCTGGGTTGACGGAGCGTTATTCGGCATTGGCTTCGCGGGTGCGCGAACTGGCTACTCCGCTTAGTGAAGATCAGTTTTGGTTGAAGCCCTTTCCGTTTGGAAATAGTTTTGGCCACCTGGTTCTGCATCTGACGGGTAATTTGAATTACTACGTCGGCGCGCAGATTGCGGGGACGGGATACGTCCGCGATCGCGACCGCGAATTTACGGAGACGCGGCGCCTGCGAAAAGAAGAAGTCCTTCAGCGCTTTGAAGAGACGGTTGCGATGGTGCTGCGGACGGTTCAGGCACAATCGGAGAAAGATTGGTCACTGCCTTACTCGGCAGAGCGCGCGGGGGAGGTGGGGAGCCGTTTCCACATGGTTCTGAAGTGCGCGGCGCATTTGGATCATCATGTTGGGCAGATGATCTATCTGGGTTTTGAGTGGAGACGGAGCAAAACGTAGTACCGGTTTCACTAGCGGTACTGCGCTCTTGGATGGTAACTACTCAACCGATAAAAACGACCGCCTATGGCGTGACCTTGAATACGGTGCCCAGGCGGTCGCTTCGACCGAAGCCGTTATAGGCAACGCCATAAAGGTTGCCCGCCGCGTCGCGGATCAAGTTTCCTGTGGGGGTTGCGCCGTCCGTAGACCCATTTAACTGATGCAGCACCTTCATTACCCCGGCCTGGTTCAGTTCGTACACAGTTCCCCAGATTGAATTCGTGGTGCCGATTCCGGTTGTTCCAAAAAGATTTCCCTTCGAATCGCGGACCAGGCCGCCGTTTGGGTAGTTTCCGTCCACCGCGCCCGTGAACGAGTACAGGACCGTGAACTTGCCGTTCTTGCTAAGCTTGTATAAAGTCCCACAGCCCAAATCGCAGTTGCTATTGCCGCCGAGTTCGGCCGCGCCATAGAAGTTGCCGGCTTTGTCCGTTACTAGTCCCGGCTGCGGACCCGCTCCATCCGCTTTGCCGGTAAAAGTGTATAAGACCGTGAGCTTTTCGCTCTTATCCAGCTTGAATATGGTTCCGCAACCTCGTGTCGGCTTTTGTGGACAAGACAGATCTCCTCCGTACAGGGCGACGCCATAAAAGTTTCCTGCGGCGTCCTCCAGCAGCGGTCCGTAAGGCCAGGCGCCGTCCGCTCCTCCCGTGAACGAGTAGAGCACGTGGAACTTGCCGCTGGTGTCGAACTTGAATATGGTTCCGCAGCCCTCTTCACATTGATAGCCCTTTCCCCTCACGCCTCCTGACGTCGTTGCGCCGTAGAGATTGCCTGATGCGTCCATGAGCAATGCCCCTTCAGGCACTTTGGGTCTGGTGCAGTCGGCGCAACCCCCGAAGTTGAACATTACCTTTTCCTGGTCCTTCGGGCTGAGTCTAAAAAGCACACCGCCGCCGTTCGTGCCTTCCTGAGCGGGACCGTAAAGATTTCCTTTGCTGTCCAGAATGAGGGCGGAGTCGAAGCAGCATCCGTTTGAGCCACCGTTGAAGTTGAACAGCACGCTCTCATCGCCGGATTTGTCGATCTTGAAAGCGACGCCGTTGGTGAAGCTACCGCCAAAGTATGTGGTGCCGTATAGGTTGCCGGCGTCGTCCTGCACCAGGCCTCCGACCGGATTCGCTCCGTCCGGGCCGGTGAATGTATGGAGGACGGTGAAGGTTTGTGCTTGCGCCGGTTGAATGGCGCTCAAGGCCAGTATCCACATGGCGATCAAGACCACGACCCCGCCTGAGAATTTCGTTTTCACAATGACTCTCCCTGGCAGCGATAAATGCGGGTTAACAAATACAACCAACAGATGCAGACTTTGTCAGCGCATGGTCAATTATTTGTCAAAAGGTTGTCAGTGGAAATTCCTTACTGCCCTAACAGGCGGCGAATCGTGTTTTCGACTGTGGGCCATGCTTTCGAGCGGGGGTCGATGAGATCGAAATGGCCTGCGGTAGAGATTTCGGTGTAGTGAACGTCTTCTCCCTTGTTTTTCTTTTGCTCGGCGTAATGTCGGCTGAAATACGAGGGGACGGTGTCATCTCCGGCTCCATGCATCAGCCATTGGGTGGTGGCGTGGTCTACGGCGAGTTGCATGGGATCGGCTTCGCGATAGTGTTCGGGCACGTCTTTTGGTTTACCTCCGAGGAACTCCACGACTGCATCGTCGCTGAGATGTTGTTCCCACGCCTGCTGCAAATCTAATACGCCCGCGAGCGAGATCACGCGCTTAAGAGAGGATTCGTGGGCGGCCAGGCAGAGGGCGAGTTGTCCGCCGGCAGAGTGACCCATCACGAGGATTTTTGTTGGGTCGAAGTTGTAGCGCTTGGCGATTTGCGGGAGGTAACGGTAGGCGCTGCGAATGTCTTCGAAGGTGCCGGGCCAGCCTCCGCCGGGATTGCCGACACGGCGGTACTCGATGTTCCAGGTGGCGATGCCCTTGGCGGTGAGCGCGGCGCAGAGGTGTCCGGCGTGGGCGAGGTCATATTTCGCTCGCCAGTAGCCTCCGTGGATGTTCAGCGCCAGCGGAAATGGGGGTTTGGTGGTGGGAACGCGAAGGTCTCCGAACTGATTAGGGTCGGTGCCGTAGGAGAGACGGGCATCTGCGGGCGGTGGCGGGAGTGTGAGAATTTCGTCGGAGGACATGGGAGATAAAACTCAGTTCTCGGTTATCTGTTCTCAGTTCTCGGTTGACTTGGAACCAACTCTACGATTGTGCCTTCGCCCCAGCCGTATTTCTGAGTGGAGAGATCGGCAATGGCGCGATGCAGTTCGGGCTCGGTGATGAAGCGGGCGTGGGCGGTGAAACTTTGTTTCCCGACCCGCACTTGCGCTTTTGGATCTGCCCGCAGATTCTGCACCCAGTTCGAGTTCGGGTATTCGGCGATCAGGAAGAAAGTTCCGTCGCGATAAGTGAACCAGATCTCGATTTCACGGGGCAGACCGGTCTTGCGTCCGCGAGTGGTGAGATAAAGATACTGCTCGCGGCTGAAGCTACTGTCCTTTGAGCTTGAGTTTGGGTTTGTTTTCTTCAAGGAATTCGCGCAGCTTGTCGGCGGCCTCGAGCAGGCGCGTCCATTGTTCGTAATAGAGTGTGACCGGGAAGCGGCCGAGGCCGTAGACGCTGACTCCGCCTTTTTCGCTGACCCGGAATTCCATGCTGGCGGTGCGGCGTGGTCCCTGCTTTTCCAGTTCCGCCAAACGGGCTTTCAGTTCTTCATAAGTTGGTTCAGGCATTTATTACACCTCGCGATGAATACATGATAGGGATTGCTCGGGAATTCGTCGAGTGGAAGCGCGGAAAATGTTTAAAGCGAGGCTTCAGCGTGGGACGGTGCAGCCGACATTTCGTCACTGCCGACTACGGTTGGGCATCCGGCTTTCGCGGCGCGGAAGGCTCGCGGCTGTACCGTGATGCATTCAAACCAGTTCGGCTTAACGATTGGGTTAAAGCCTTTCGGTCATCGACGTGCATTGCAATGCACGCTCTGGTTCAGAACCGTAACATCAGGAGATAGCACGTGCTGCATAAATGCGCCAATCCCGCCTGCCACAACCCCTTCCGGAAACTGAGCCATGGGAAACTCTTCCTGGTGGAAACGGATCCAATGCAATTATCGGGGGCGAGGCGAGCGCGTTGGAGGGGTCTGTCCAATCACCGTATCGAGTACTACTGGCTGTGCGACGAGTGTGCATTCGTGCTGACTCTGTCGTACGAAAAGGGCCAAGGGGTGGTTGCGGTTCCGCGGCCCGATTTCGCCAGGAAAAAGCCAGCGGCCGCGGTGCGCGTGGGAGAAATGCCCAGAGATAGAAGTATCCAGCGAGACCAGTCGCCACAGGAAGGAAGGTAGCAGTCATGGAAGGGCCAAGGATGCAGGAGTGCACGATTTGCGGCGAGGAAAAATCAGCGCAGCAGGTTTGGTTTCTGGTCGCAGAAAGCCACTGGGAGGACAAGCTAAAGGTTTTGCAGTGGCAGGACGAGTTGGCCAGACGGCGGGGCATTTATGCAGCGTGCAGCGCTGGGCACGTGGAGGAACTGGTTATCCACTGGATGACGACGGGGAGCCTCGATTATCCTTTTGCGACGGTTGGACAGAAGCCGGAGAAGCGTAGGCGGCGGCTGGGTTCGATTCTGCCCTCAGCGGAGGAGCCCGACACCAGGGGCGCACGGCAGATTGGCGAGTTGGCGGTCGATCGGGAGAGTGTGCGGCGGGCCCTTAGAGACGATCCGGATTCGCTACGGGTTATTTTAGACGAACTGGTTCACGCGTTAGAGCGAGAGACTACGGGCATCCCCGCACGGCTGGAATCTGCGGATGCGATATCATATGGCTTCCCGCGAGAAATCTAACTGGAGCTATCTTTTCGCAAGCAGACAACCCGCGCTCCCCAAAAAGATTGCCAGCGAAAGAACAGATGATCAAGCGCTCTCCGACTTTTTCCAGGCGCGCCAGTCGCTGTTGACTGCCTTCTCCATATCTTTGGCGGCTGCGAGCAGCCAATTTGGTTTGAGCCGGCTGAGATGGCGGAGGATGTATTTACGCGCATCCACGGTACCGAGGTGAATGTTGGCGGTCTCCCATCCCATGGCAGCCAGCAGCCGGAGTTCGTCGCGGTCGGTGGGAAGTACGCTTAGTTCGACGCGGCAACAATGTGGCGACAAGCGGCGGACGATCCAGCGCCCGCGCAATTGCACAAAAGGATCGGGGCAGCGCACGGCGCGGCTGAGGATAGCGTGGTACAGGATTTCCGATGGCCCCTGGTCTCCCCTAGCCCAATAAACCGAGGAAGGTACGAGCGCCTTGGCTTCGCGAGCGATTTTTGCGCCATGGCACAGCGCGATCGCGACCAGGCGCACATGCCCCAGACTTCCCAAACCAGCGACGCGGCGGACGGTCCGGTAAGTGAGACCACGCTCCGGCATGAGATGCTCTAGAGCCTCCTGTGCGCTGGGCGGGATTTGGCCGCCGATTCTGGGCAAACTGTCCATCTTCTGCCAGAAATGTACAGGGTCGCGTAATACCCCGGTTGCGACTTGGCGCAACCAAGTGTTTTCCTCTTCGAGTACGTAAGGACGACCCTGACTGGCAAGAGATTCCTTATAGCCTTGCAGGATGGTCGCACAAGCGTCCTTCGGCTTCAATGCCAGGTGTCCGGCTGCGATGGCGAAGATCGCGCTGGTGGCCAGGCGCACCAAGTCGATGGTGTAGGGCAAGACCGCAGCTTCATCGAAATCATTGATGCCCCAAACCAGGCGGCCCTCGATGTCACGCCAAGTGCCAAAATTTTCGACGTGGAGATCGCCCACGGCAAGAACGCGGGGAGCTTTGGCAAGGTCAGGGCAGACCTCGGGCCAGACTTGCATCCAGCGATAGAAGGTTGCACGAAGAAACGGGAACACCGCCTCCGCCATGCGCTGGTGTTTCAGGCGAAGATCTGGTTTTACCAGCGTAGTGTGGCGCCCAAGCCACTCTTCAAAGCGGTGGGTTGCCTTGACAATATTCATTGCCGTCCCGGTTGGCAACGATAGGGCCGGGCCAGCCAAATGTCAATGCACGAACCCCTGAACCATGGGCATCCGACCGGAAAATGGCGGTCCGGCCAGGATGGAACGAGGTGATTTTCGCTTGCGCAGATTGCTACCTAGCGCGCAAAGTATGCCGCGTTGGTCTCGATGAATCGCTTTGATTCAACGGGCAGGTCGTCGACTGGATAAATCGAATCCGAGGTGCACACCGGGACGCAAGCGCCGCAGTCGATACAGCCTTCCGGATCGACATAGAGCTGAGTCGCCTCCTCGAAACCGGGTTCATCCGTCTTGGGATGAATGCAATCGGTCGGACATACATCGGCGCACAGCGAATCTTTAATGCAGGAATCAGTAATTACATAAGCCATGGACCAACTCCGAGATAGGAATTTGCAAACCAGGGCCAGAGTACGGTGCGCCAGATTTATTTTCGGTGATCTACATCACAGGTTGCTGAGACCTTAGCCGGGCAGTCCGATCCACCACAGGATCTTGGCGACGATCCGCCATCCGTTGCTGGAAACCTCGGTCGACTCATACTCCCGGTTTTCGGGAACCAGAACCTCGGTGCGATCAAAGCGCTGCAAACGGGAGACCACCAGACCCTGCTCCTTGTGGGCGGCCACGATAACCTGGCCATAGAGTTTGGCGTGATTGGTCTGCGAAGTATCGATTACGACGATGTAACCGTCATGAATCAGCGGCATCATGGAGCGGCCGCGAACTCGCAGACAACTGGTATGGGCGGGATTAGGACACCAGTTGCTGGGGGCGGCCAACATCGATTCCATCGGGACCTGACTGAGGCTCTCGGCAGAGTCTCCCTTGCCTCCATGGGTGGCCGCTACAACGGGCAGAAGGGGAATGGCTACGAGGTCATGAGGTTTCTTGAGCCGCCGATGGGTTCCGGCCTGAACCAGTTGCAGATTGAACACCTGCTCCTTGCGCACCCGGGACCGAACGGCGGGCAGGACCCGCATCAAGTCATCGCTGCTCAAACCCGCCCGCCCCCAGAAATACCAGCATTCCGGGTCGCCGGTAAGATTGCCCAGTTGAACGTAGATATTGGCCGGGGGCTCCTGAACGCCGCGTTCCCAGCGTGAGACCGCCATGGCGGAGGCGTTCATCTGTTTACCCAGTTCGGTTTGGCTCATTCGCAGGCGGCGGCGAATAGCAAGAATTCGTTTTGCCCACTCGATCTTTGAACGGCTTGTGTTGCTCATGGCGCGCCTGCTAGACTGGAACTAACGCGAGTGTTTTAACCGTCGCGTTAGGGCGGCACCCTGTCGCCAGTGATCATGAAAGGTTGTCATGTACAATGACAATTTTAGCACAAATCTGAGGCCGGGAATACGATCCCCGCAGACTCTGTATCGCGGCCTTTATATAAGAATCGCACGCCAGTTGGGCGTGGATCCTTCCTATGTCAGCCGAGTTGCCCGCGGGGACCGGCGTTCAAGCCAAGTAGAAGATGCATTGCGCCATGCGCTGGAAGAAATCGACCGGAAACTGGGGCGCATCCCGTCCTCCGGTGAGGGCAGGCTTCCGCCGCGTGCAAGCGCGGCTCACCGGCTCAAGGTTCTGGTGAAGCAAAATCGCAACCGGATTTGTAAGCAGTGGTTGGCGCACAGCCAGGCAGATCCCAATCTCAAACGGGTCAAACTGGCCACCCAGAAAAGAGCGGCTCCCATCCTGCCCTTGATTGAAGAAACCATGAAGGTCATGAAACTAAGTTTGCCGGAGATGGCACTCGCCTCGATGAAAGCCGCCGAGCGGCATGGCCGAATGCGGCACGCCCAGGGCTTCACGGCGATGGCCCTGATCGAAGAATACAACCTGGTTAGGCGTTGCGTTTTTGCTTTAGCTCAGGAAAATCTTCCTCTGATGGACCCTCAGATTCTGATTCAAGATCTCACTCAATTTGGCGAAGCTCTCGATCTTCAAACTCAGCGGGCGTTGGGAGACTATCTAGCGTCGGCTTAGCCAACCCGTTCTCGCTCCGTCGGGGCCCTGCTTGACTCACGATTTTAGGCGTGAGGCGTCCAGGACCAACCCTCGCGCGTTCCCAGCATCTAAGCCGCGGGGAGCACAGTGTCCAACTCCGATCTGACTTCGATTCTCTTGATACTCCTGCTGCTTGTCGGTTTGGCGCAGTTGCTCGGGTATCTTTTCGTGAAACTCCGCCAGCCGAGGGTAGTTGGAGAAATTCTGGCCGGGGTCGTACTGGGCCCGGCTCTAGTCGGCCGATTGCCCTTCGCGTCAGCGCTGCTGGAAGCCACGAGACACCAGATCAACATTTTGAATTTCGTCTACTGGCTGGGTTTGCTGCTACTGATGTTCCTCTCAGGCGCGGAAACCCGCCAACTGTTCCGCGGCGAAGAGCGCCGCGAGGTGGGTTGGCTGGCCATCGCAGGCACGGGCATTCCGTTCGTTCTTGGGCTGGGGCTGGGTCCATTTCTGATTGGACCTGCGCTCGCGGGCGCCAACGGCAACCGCATTTCTCTGATCATCATTCTCGCGGTCGGGGTAGCGGTAACCTCGGTTCCGGTGGTCTCGAAGATTTTCGCCGACTTGAAGATTCTGCACACGCGCTTCGCACGGCTGGTTCTAGGCGTCGCCGTGCTGGAAGACATTGTGTTGTGGCTGGCGTTGGCAATAGCAACAGCAATGGCTGGAAAGCCCGCGCTCGACCCGCGGCAAATGTCGTATCACCTCATCGTCACGGTCGGATTCTTCGGGCTAGGGCTGACGATCGTCCCCCGAATCGTAAAGCGCATCAACAGATCGCGCTTTAACGTTATCGCCCAACACTCGCCGACGGCTTATGCGATTGCGGTTCTGCTGGGGTATTGTGCAGTCGCCGGGGTGCTCAATGTCAGCCTGGTATTCGCCGCCTTTCTTGCAGGCTTCGCTGTCGTGCACAAGAAGCGCAGACTGTTCTCCGAGGCTCTCGACGCTATCGGGAAGGTTTCGTTTGCCTTCTTCATTCCCGTGTACTTCGCGATTGTGGGATTGAAACTCGACTTGGTCCACGGTTTCTCATTGTGGATGGTGGTGGCCTTCGTCGGGGGAAGCTGTATGGTCAAGATTCTTTCCGTGTCCCTGGCTGGGCGATTCGCGGGGTTCCGTGGACTGGATTTGATCAACCTGGCGATCACGACCAATGCGCGTGGCGGACCGGGGATTGTGCTGGCGAGCGTGGCATTCGATGCCGGGATCATCAGTCCGAAGTTTTACACCACACTAGTACTGGCGGCCGTCTTCACTTCGCAGATGGCCGGCGCGTGGCTTGACTACGTGTTGCGTCGAGGCTGGCCGCTGCTGACACCAACTGCCGCCAGCGAGTCGGCAAACGTGCCGGCCGCAGAGAGTCGGGCCGCCGCGTGAGTGCGAGTGCGGGCGAAACGGGGAAATGGTTCGCGCTGGATCGCGATCACTTCTTGTCAGCCGCGCACGAGCGCGGACGCTCGCGCCTACATTGGCTTGGGTAATCGGCCCAACAACGCTGCCGCTTTGCGAAACCAGGGACGCTCGCGGCGACGCAGGTATCCGGGCATGGTCGGCTTCTTGTCCAGAATGCGCTGCGCCCATTGGCGGGCCTCGGCTGGGCGTTGCCGATCGGCAAGAAAGCAGGCGTAATTGTAGTACGTCTCGGACGAAGTTGAGATTTTTGTGACCTCGCGAAACAAAGCCTCGGCTTTTTCGGGCTGGCCGGTGTTGGCGTAAGCGTGGGCCAAGAGCGCGGCGGCGCGCTGAAAGTCGTACTTGGGGTCCTGCGCGACTACACGCTCCAGATCGGGCACCGCTGCGGCAAAGTCTCCCATGAACGTGGCGGCCATCCCACGGCGATAGAACGGGTCGGGAGAGTCGGTGCGCGAGGAGATGGCCTTGTCATAGCACTGGCGGGCGCGGGCGTAGTTCCCTTCCTCGAGGTAGAGGTCGGCCAATTCCTCATAATTTCCCGCTGAAGGATTGTCCAGGATGGCGGCCTCGAGTTCGTGAATCCTCCTGCGGCGTGGAAAGACTTTGAACGACTGGCGGGCTAAACCGGCGTCGGGGATGACTTCGGCGGCAATATAGATTAGCGCTCCCAAACCTCCGAAGAAAATAATGATCCACAGCCAATAGCCGTCCGGACGCCGGCGGATGAAGTGGACGATGGCCACTGCCTGCAGAATCAGGCCCCAGGGGAAAAATAAGAAAATTAATGATCCCATGCTTTGATCGGACTATAGCATGGTCGTGGAGGATGGTCTTGCCGAGCGAGGACGTTGGCCTGCGTCCATAGAATGCTAGAATCTTCTGTGCTGACACCTCCTATCCGCCTGCTGGCCGCCGATATCGATGGCACCTTACTCAATCCTCAGTTTCATATCTCAGATGTAGATATGGCCGCGCTGCGCCGCGCCCATCAGGAGGGCGTCGAAATCATTCTCGTGACCGGGCGGCGGCATAAATTTGCTCTGCCCATCGCCGCGCAGTTGGGCTTTGATCTGTGGCTGATCAGTTCGAACGGGGCCATCACGCGGTCGTTTTCTGGCGAAACTTTTCATCGCGACATGCTCCCCGCCGAGACTTGCCGAAAACTCTGCTCCACGATGCGGGAATTTCGCGGAAACACTGTCCTGACTTTCGACATCGAAAGTAAGGGCGCTGTGGTGCTCGAACACATGCGCGATTTAAACGAGAGCATTCAGCGCTGGCTGGAGAAAAACTTGCAGTACATCGATTTCGTCATTCCGCTGGAAAAGTCTCTCACCACCGATCCGGTTCAGGCCATGTTCTGCGGGCGGATCGAGCGCATGCATCAGGCCCTTGCGGTGCTGGCGGCGAGCGAACTGGCAAAGGACATCACCGTACTGCGAACCGAGTATCCGGTGCGGGATCTTTCCATCGTCGATGTGCTGAACCAGGGATGTTCCAAGGGCCATGCCGTGGAACGATGGGCCAATTACCGGGGCATACCCCGCGAACAGGTCATGGCCATTGGTGACAACTACAACGACATTGAAATGCTTGAGTTCGCCGGACTGCCATTTATCATGGGAAATGCATCCGAAGAGTTGCGCGGAAGGGGCTGGACAGTGACCCTGACCAATGACCAGAACGGAGTAGCCGCGGCCATTGAACAGGCGCTGGGAGCCCGCGTCGGGGTTTAGAGCGCGCAAGTTTATACGGGGCTATCGTTCTGTTTTATATGAGGTTATTCGGTCAAATCATTCTCGCGCTTGGCCTTGTGGGGACATCCCTGTTCGCGAGCGGGGCCGACCTCGCTCTTTTGCACAACGGCTTTTCGATTCGTCACGAGCGGCGGGAGGTAATCGGTTCGGTAACCCGTCTTTATTTGGGCGCTGACCGCGACGGGTATGTGGATGTGCCCACCGCCGACATCGATGGTTTTGAAAAAGACTTGTCGGCTCCTATGGCGGGGAAAGCGCGTGTCAGTGGGCAATCGATGAACGAAGTGATCAACGCCGTCAGCAGCCGCCATCACCTTGACCCGGATCTGATCAACAGTGTGATTCACGCAGAAAGTGACTTCAATCCGCGGGCGGTGTCACCCAAGGGCGCGCAGGGTTTGATGCAACTGATGCCGCAAACCGCTTCCCGCTTGGGAGTGGTTGATTCTTTTGATCCTGGCGCTAACGTTGAGGGCGGCACTCGATATTTGCGAGAATTGCTTGAGCGCTACAACTTTGACTTGATAAAAGCCCTTGCGGCTTACAACGCTGGTCCGCAGCGCGTCGAGCAGTACCACGGAGTTCCACCTTATTATGAGACCCAGGCTTACGTTGCCCGAATCGTCCGTGACTTCAACCGGAAGAAATTGGCAGAGCGCAAGACGGCTGCGTTGAACACCGCCAGTTACCACAAGAGTGCGGCGCGCCATCCTCTGACCGTAAAGCAAGCAGCACTCCCGGATGCAACCCAACAAGTTTCCCGCTGAATGGCGGCCTCTTCGCTACAGCCAGCCTGCGTTGACCCCCCGCGTCTGTGTCATTTACCTTGGCATGAGGAGCAATTCTTGAAGCATTTTTGTAGTGGGATGTTGCCTCCGGGATGTATCGAGTAAATGGGCAGAAAACGCATCGTAGCCTACGCGGTGGTCGCGGCGATTCTGGCTGCCCTGGTCTACACACAGTTCAGGACGTGGAAAGACTTCGACTGGCCCACTTTTTGGGCGCAAGGGAAACAGCTCAGCCTGCGCCATATCGTGCAGGCCATCGCACTGATCTATGTCAGTTTTTATCTGCGCGCGCTGCGTTGGAAAATCTTCCTGCGCCCGGTGCGTCCGGAAACTTCCGCCATCGCACTGATCCCTGCGACGCTGATTGGGTTCACCGGCCTGACCTTGCTCGGACGGCCGGGCGAATTGATTCGCCCTTACCTGATTGCGCGCAGGGCCAATCTCACCTTCTCTTCGCAAATGGCGGCTTGGACGGTCGAGCGTATTTTCGATGTTGGCGGATTCACGGTCTTGATGGTGCTTGCCATCTTCTTGCCGACGGAGCTGCGATTCCTGCCGAATCCCGAGATTTATCCCCGGCTCCGAATGGGAGGTTTTCTGCTTATCGCTCTGGTGGCGGGGCTCGCCTTCGGAGCTTTCCTAGTTGCCAAATTTGGAGAAGCATTAGCTGCGTGGATCGAAATTCGCTTCTCTCATCTGGCGGCGAATTTTGGGCATCGGCTGGCGCAGAGGGTGCGCGAATTCCACGGCGGCCTGGACACCATCCATAGCTTGATTTCGTTTCTGCAATTGTCGGGCGTGTCGATTCTGATCTGGTGGCTGATCGCGCTTGCCTATCGCGAAGTTACTCACGCCTACGGCACGCCCCTTGAGCACATGACCGTGTCCAAAGTTTTGCTGCTGATGGGTTCCAGCATGCTGGGTTCTTTGATTCAGTTGCCGGGCGTGGGTGGAGGCTCGCAGCTGGCGACAATTTCCGCGCTGCAGCACATTTTCAACGCCTCGCATGAATTGGCGGCGAGCTGCGGGATTCTGCTATGGCTGGCTACGTTCGTCTCCGTCGTTCCCGCCGGACTGTTGCTGGCTCACCGGGAACGGCTTTCATTACGCAAGCTTTCGGAAGAGACTGAGCAGGAGGAGGCGCATTCTGAGCTTGCGCCATTGCCTCCGGCGGGCTGATGCGTCGTCCCTGCTACAGGCTTCCCTGCTACAATCAGGCGGACCACTGATGCAAGCGCCATGAAGTGTCCTTTCTGCGGGTTCGCAAATGACAAAGTGGTGGATTCGCGCGAGAGCAAGGAAGCCGATTCCATCCGCCGCCGCCGCGAGTGCCTGAAGTGCGGCAAGCGCTTCACCACGTACGAGCGCATCGACGAAATTCCTTACATGGTGGTCAAGAAAGATGGCCGGCGCGAGAAATTCGATCGTCAGAAAGTGTTAAACGGACTTCTGCGGGCGTGCGAAAAGCGACCCGTTCCCATCGGAAAGTTAGAGCAGATTGTCAATGAAGCGGAAAGCTTCGTGATCGAATCGGCGGAGCGTGAGCGTAAAACCAGCGAGCTTGGCGAACTGATCATGAATCGTCTGCGCCGGTACGACAAAGTGGCTTACGTTCGGTTTGCGTCGGTTTATCTGGACTTCAAGGATGTGCAGGAATTCATGGTCGAGTTGAAAGACCTGCTCAAGACCAAGGAACCGGAAGTCCGCGGGAAGTCGGTAGCCAAGAGTTAATCGCACTGTAGAAACTTAGCTTTGCTACGTTTCGGGCTGACAAAAATCTAATCCTCATTGTCATTCCGAGGAACGAATGCGACGAGGAATCTGCAGTTTGGCACTAATGGCAAGGACTGCAGATCCCTCGCTTTGCTCGGGATGACAACAACGGGAATTTTAAGCGGGGCTGAGACGTTGCGAAGCAACGTCATTACAGTTTGTCCGGCATTTGCCGATTGGTGTTTCAGAGACATGGCACACAAGATCACCCTCATCCCCGGCGACGGCATCGGCCCCGAAGTGACCCAGGCGACGGTGCGCATCCTGGAAGCCACCGGCGTCAAGTTTGAATGGGAAACCTTCATGGCCGGAGCTGAAGCATTTGAGAAATACCACGAATACATTCCAAAAGAACTTACGGAATCGATCGAGCGCACACATGTTGGACTGAAAGGGCCGGTAAGCACGCCGATCGGCGGCGGCTTTGCCAGCATCAACGTCGCCTTGCGGCAGAAGTTCGAGCTCTACGCCAATTTCCGTCCCATTCGCAATCTGCCCCACATTCCGACCCGTTATCCCGAGGTCGACCTAATCATCGTGCGCGAGAATACGGAAAGCCTGTACTCCGGCATCGAGCACGAAGTTGTTCCCGGCGTGGTTGAGAGCATAAAGATCATTACCGAAAAAGCGTCGACTCGCATTGCGCGTTTCGCTTTCGAGTACGCTCGCAAGAACAAGCGAAAGAAGATCCACGCCATTCACAAAGCCAACATCATGAAGCTCTCGGATGGCCTGTTCCTGCGCTGCGCCCGCACTGTCGCCAAAGACTATCCCGAGATCACTTACGGCGAGCACATCGTGGATAACACCTGCATGCAGTTGGTGATGAATCCTTATCAGTACGACATGCTGGTGATGGAAAATCTTTACGGCGACATCATTTCCGATCTGTGCGCTGCGTTCGTAGGCGGACTGGGATTCGTCCCCAGCGCGAATCTCGGAGATCACTGTGCGATCTTCGAGGCGGTGCACGGTTCGGCTCCGGACATTGCCGGCAAGAACCTGGCAAACCCGACTGCCATCCTGCGCTCTTCCCTGCTCATGCTGCGCCACCTCGGAGAACACGATGCAGCGCTCAAGATTCGCAACGCGTTGGAAAAGGTTTATCGTTCGCGCGACAAACTGACTCGCGACGTCGGCGGGAAAGCAGGCACATCCGAGTTCGCGGATTTCATCATCGAGGCGATGGCGACTGGAGCTGAAACCCCGGTCGAGGCCTCACGAGCGTCAATCTGAATGCATGACCTGCGTATTGCAACGGCGCTGGATTTCTTGGATTAGAACATTTTCGTGCTTCGTGGTCGTGGCTTCCCTTGCCGCTAGCTCCTACGCACAGCACCTCAAAGTCGTTCTTCTGGGCACAGGCAATCCGCGACCGGTGATGTCCCGCTTCGGCCCAAGCATCCTGGTCGAAGCCGGAGAACAGAAACTGCTTTTCGATTGCGGACGGGGCGCGACGCAGCGCTTGTATCAACTCAAGATTCCTTTCACGGCAGTCACCGCCTTGTTTCTCACACATCTGCATTCTGACCATACGGTCGGGATCCCGGACCTGTGGCTGACCGGTTGGGTAATGGGGCGCGATACTCCGCTTCCGGTATGGGGTCCGGAAGGCACGAAGGCGATGATGCAACATCTGCAGGAGGCATACGCCTTCGATATCCACATCAGGCGCGACGTGGACACAAAACTGCCGGGCGCGGGTGTGGAGGTAGTCGCCAAAGACATCGAAGAGGGCGTCGTATACAACAGCGCGGGCGTTAAAGTAACTGCATTTCTGGTTGATCACGGCGAAATCAAACCTGCGTTCGGCTACCGCGTTGATTACGGCGGGCACTCGGTTACGTTGTCAGGCGATACCCGACCTTCGGAAAACCTGATTAAATTCGCGCAAGGAACGGACGTTCTGATTCACGAAGTGATCGATCCCGAGGCGTTCGGACAAACTGTCACGTCAGACTCGCTTGCGCAAAGGAAGAAAATAATCGAGCATCACACCACTCCTGAGCAGGCTGGAACAGTTTTTGCTCGCGTGAAGCCAAAGCTCGCCGTCTATTCGCACATTGTCCCACCCGACGTTCCTGATGTGATTCCGCATACTCGGAAGACGTACACCGGCCCCCTGGAAGTCGGCGAGGACTTGATGAGTATCGACATTGGCGACAAAATCGAAGTGCACCGGCCATAAATTAAGCTCCAAGGCATCAGTTCGGCGTTGACTAACCCGTCCACTATTCAGTAACATCCTTTTTCATCAAGGAACGGGGGGAATGGCTTACACAACACGGCGGGTGGGTGTGGTGCTCTTCCAGCTCGGCGGACCCGACACGCTGGAAGCGATTGAGCCTTTTCTTTTCAATCTGTTTTGCGACCCCGATATTATTGATTTCCCGTTCGCCCGCATCGGCCGCAAGCCGCTAGCCAAGCTCATCTCCAGCACCCGAGCCAGAAAAGTTCAGCATCATTACGCGACCATCGGCGGCGGCTCGCCCATTCGCCGATTTACCGAGCAGCAAGCCCGGGCGTTGCAAATGAAGTTGCGAAGCGCCGGTATAGATGCGCGTTGCTTCGTGGCCATGCGGTATTGGCATCCGTTCACCGCGCAGGCGATCGGACACCTTCGGGATGCCCAATGCGACGAAGTGGTACTGCTTCCTCTCTATCCGCAGTATTCCAACACGACGACCGGCAGCAGTCTCAACGAGTGGCGGCGGCGCTTTTGCGATGACATCCCAGTTCATTGCGTTGAGCCCTTCTATCATCACGAGCTTTATTTGCAGGCGCTGGTGGAGAGAATCGACGAGGCGCTGGCGCGCTTTCCCGACCCCGAGCGCCCGGAGATCGTTTTCAGCGCGCACAGCGTTCCGCTCGCTGTGATCGAAAAAGGCGATCCTTATCAACGCCAGATTGAAGAGACTGTCGGACTGGTGATGCAGCGTGGAGGATGGGCAAATCGCCACAGGCTCTGCTACCAGAGCAAGGTCGGCGCCAGCAAGTGGCTGCAACCGTCACTACATCAAAGCCTGCGCGAACTTGCCAAAGAGAAGATTGGCGAGGTTTGCATCGTGCCTATATCGTTCGTCTCCGATCATGTTGAGACTCTTGGCGAGATCGACCACGAGGCTCGCGAAGAAGCTGCGGATCTGGGGATCGGGCAGTTCGAGATGACGTCAGGACTGAACGATTCGCCAACATTTATCGCAGCGTTGGCTGACTTGGTGGGCGCAGCAATCGGAATTGATTTAAGAAGAGAGCGCGGCGCGGAGTCGCTCGCTGCCGCTGCAGACTGAAAACAGAAGAATTAGAATCTACTGTGGGGCAAGAGACCTGAAAAAGGGGTGAGGACGGATGGCAGACGAGTCCGCCAAGGGCGTTCTGGGGCACCTTCCGCCGTGGCCACGGCAGGCGCTCAATAATTCGGTTATCGGGATGGAGCAGGCCTACCGCCAGCGTAAAGGTCTGCCCGCGCTCAGCGACGCCGATATCGAAGCGCTGAAAGCCGGTCAGCCGATGTCTTGGGAAAGCGGAGATGGGGCATCTGCGCCCGTGGTGGTCGCGGCTGCGCCGCCTCTGGCAGCGCCTGCTGCAACCCCGGCGCCGGTAGCATCCACTGCCACTCTTAGCGAGGAAGTCGCAAAATGGGTGGCGGAGGGAAGAAAGTGGAGCAAGTCAACCATCGCGGCGGAACAGGCGCGACGTGGACGCAAAGGGTTGCCCGCTCTTAACGATGTCGAAATTGCTGCTCTGCTCGGAGAGCCAGTTGAAGCCGCCGCCAGCCCCGCCCCTGCGGTGCCCGCCCCTGCTGCGGCACGGCCCGCGGTCGCGTCCGGGTCCATCAGCGCGGAAGTCGCCAAGTGGGTCGCGGAAGGAAAGAAGTGGAGCAAGTCGACCATCGCGGCGGAACAAGCGCGGCGTGGCCGCAAAGGGTTGCCCACTCTTAACGATGCGGAAATCGCCGCTTTGCTCGGAGAGCCAGTCGAAGCCGCCGCAACCCCGGCCGCTGCAGTTCCAGTCGCCGCGACGGCAGCCGCTGCCGCCCCTCGTCCTGCGGCGGCGAAAGGTGTAGCTGCCTCGGCGGCTGCTTCCGTAGCCCGCAGCGGCGAATCTACAAGCTATGTCGGCACGCCCGCGGTGGGAACCTCCAAAGCGGCAAAAGCCGGCGGCGTCGCATCGATCGGTCCGGAAGATAGCGAAGTCAATCAGCAGCGCCGCCGCTTGGTATGGAGCGCGGTCGCTGCTTTCTTGGTGGCGTGGTTCCTGGCATTTTTCCGCTTCTTCTTGCCGCGCACCTTGTTCGAGCCTGCAACCAGCTTCAAGATCGGCTATCCCGAAGAATACGGTTTGGGAGTAGATACGAAGTTCCAACAGAAATACCGCATCTGGGTTGATCGAACGCCGGATCGCATCTTCGTCATCTATGCGCGCTGCACTCATCTGGGATGCACGCCTGATTGGAAGCCGAGCGAGAACAAGTTCAAATGTCCCTGCCACGGCAGTGGGTATGACAGTGAAGGTATCAACTTCGAAGGACCTGCGCCGCGCCCCATGGATCGAGCCAAGGTTGAAATCGCGCCCGACGGCCAGATCCTGGTGGATGTTTCGAAGCTGTACCAGTGGCCGAAGGGTCAGCCAACTCAGTTCAACGATCAGGGAGCTTTCTTGCGAGCGTAATGGATTGTGTGGCGCGGACCTGCTCCGAGCGAAGTCGAATGGGGCCGTCGCCCGTGGATGTAGTTTCGAGAAGCAGAACAAGAGGAACCAATGCCTGAAGACAAAAACGGCAAGAACGGCAATCGCGTAGGCCTGCTGGAGCGAGTGAAAGCTGGAATGAAAGAAGATGTCCAGTCGCTCAAGACCGACATGCCCGCGAAAGCCAAAGAGCAGATCGAGGGCCTGAAAGATCCCACGAAGACTCAGGTTTTCACTTCGATCTTCCGCCACAAACATGACGACACGCCGCGCAACCGTGCGCTGGGCGTGCTGTCGAACGTATTTCTGCACCTGCACCCGGCCAAGATCAATCGCGACGCGGTGCGCTACAGCTACACCTGGGGCATGGGTGGAATCACGTTCTACTTATTTATCGTGCTCACTTTCACCGGCGTGTTGCTGATGTTCTACTACCATCCCAGCAAAGTGCAGGCCTTCCGCGACGTTCTCTATCTCGAGCACGATGTTCCCTTCGGCAAACTGCTACGCAACATGCATCGCTGGGCCGCGCACTTGATGGTAATCGGGGTCTGGCTGCATATGTTCCGAGTGTTTCTGACCGGCTCCTACAAAAAGCCGCGCGAGTTCAACTGGAACATCGGAGTGCTGCTACTGGTCTTCACGCTGTTGCTCTCGTTCACTGGCTACCTGCTTCCGGACGATCAACTCGGATTCTGGGCCGTCACGGTAGGAACGAACATGGCTCGCGCCACACCGCTGCTCGGCCACGAAGGCCCGTTCGGCAAGATGCTGGGAATGACTCCGTATAACGATGTCCGCTTTGGTTTGTTGGGCGGCTCGATCGTGGACGCAAATGCCCTGCTACGATCCTACATCTGGCATTGCATCGGCATTCCAATCGTGGCTTCGGTTTTGATGATCGTCCATTTCTGGCGTGTAAGAAAAGATGGCGGCATCTCCGGCCCAGCGCCGGTGATGTTGACAGCAGAGGCAGACAAGCCGCGCCGCGGATAGATTCGGAGACTTTATGGATTGGCGACAACTTTGGGAGATTTGTTCCGCGCCCGACAATGTACCCATCGTCGGGTTGATCCCGCTATTGATCTTCTATATCTATCTGGCATGGTCACAGGCGAAGGCCAACGATGAACTGATCGGCGAACTCGAAACCAATCCCGCGATGGCGAAGACCCATCATCGCAAGACGTGGCCGTTCCGTCCCGGCTGGCAAAAAGAAATCCACGTCTGGCCATTTCTCCTGCGCATTGAATTCCTCGCCGCAATTATCGTCACCATTATTTTGATGGTATGGTCGATCACGCTGAGCGCGCCGCTTGAGGAACCGTCCAATCCCAATCTGACGATGAATCCTGCGAAGGCGCCGTGGTACTTCCTCGGCTTGCAAGAAATGCTGGTGTACTTCGATCCATGGATCGCTGGCGTGGTGATGCCGACGCTGATCATCGTCGGACTCATGGTGATTCCATACATCGACACGAACCCGCTGGGCAGCGGCTACTACACCTGGAAACAGCGTAAGTTTGCCATTGGCACGTTTATGTTCGGCTTCGTAATTCTTTGGGTCGCGATGATTATTATCGGGACGTTCATCCGCGGGCCCGGCTGGCAGTGGTTTTGGCCAGGACAAACTTGGGATCACAATCGGCTTATTTATGAGGTGAATCGCGATTTGCCTGATCTTTTCGGACTGACCTCGAACCTGGCCAAAGCCATCTTTGGGGCGATAGTGGTTGGCGGATACTATTTGGCCGGCGGATTTCTGGTTCACGCCCTGTTCCGGCGTTACAACCCGAAAGATTATCAGCGCATGAGCTTGCTGCAGTATTCCATCATGATGTTTTTCTGGCTGACCATGGTGGCCCTGCCGCTCAAGATGCTGTTGCGGCTTGCGTTCAATATCAAGTACGTGTGGATAACGCCCTGGTTCAACGTGTGAAAAGTCGTTAGTCAACGACGAACGACCGACGACCAACGACGAATGGGAGAAACTGGTGCCTGAACAACCAATCCCCGAGCAAGACCCGGTTGTAACCAAATCGTACACGATGTACTACGTCGTCTCGATGGTGCTGCTCATGGCGACGCTGTTCTGGGCGCTGTGGGATGAGGCTTACGGACAGCGGCCATGGAAGGCTTTCCAGCAGGAATGGAAGCAGCGCTACACCGCTTTCCTTAATAAGACCGAACCGGCATCCGACAAGTCGGTTAAGGCTGTGGAGAACAACCCCGACTATCAGAAACTGGAAGAGGCTTACAAGCAGGCTGATGCGGCGGCCCGGCCCCGGCGCGACGAACTCCAGAAACAGATCACCGATCTCAGCGCGAAAATCCTGGCGGTCCAGAACATCTTTACCGACAAACGTGCCTACGCCAACGCCCTGACCTATCAGATCGAAACTGAGACAAGTGCGTCGGGCAAGGAAAGCAAGAAGAAGGAACTGGAGGATTACAAGAAGAAGTTCTGGTCAGTCGAGTATCCCGACGGTCACAAAGAGAAATACGCCTTCCGCCAACTGGAAGAAAAATACAACGAACTCAAGGACGAGCGCACAAAATTAAACGCCGAACTCGGCGACGTGCTAAAGCCTGTAACCGCGGCCAGCACCGCGATGTCGGCTTACATTTCCGAGCATCTGGTCGACCTCACTCCCACTCAAATCGAGGGTCTGCAGAAGAAGACGAGAGAGTGGGATCCCACAATCGTGCAGATCAATGTGGCGGACGCCAATATCGTAGACCGCTGCGAGTCCTGCCACATGGGGATTCGCGAGCCGCTGAAAATCACCGCCGTCGCAATGACCCCCAAGGGCGAGAAAAAGCCCGATGAATATGCCCAGGCGTTCGTCAGCCACCCTGAACCTGGGCTCTTGAAGATTCACGATCCTGACACCTTCGGCTGTTCGCCCTGCCATCAAGGGAACGGCCGCGCGACCACGAGTATCGAGAAAGCGCACGGAAACTACGAGCATTGGCTGTGGCCGCTCTTTCCCAAGCAGAACGTCGAAGCGGGATGCCAGACCTGCCATGCCGCGGACATGGTTTTGGTCAGCGGCGATGCGGGATGGACGATCAGCGAAGGCAAGGACTTGTTCCGCCAAAAAGGCTGCATGGGCTGCCATCGCTATGAAGGGTACGACAAAGAACCCGAGGATTTAAACACTTTCAACCAGCAGATCAAGCAACTGGAGCAGCAGAAAACGGACAACCTCAAGCAAGCCGCTTACTTGATGAAGCAGGCGGATGCCGCAGAGAGCAACGAAGAAGCCAACAAGCTGAACGACCAAGCCATCGCCCTCAAGGTCGCCAACAGCAAGGCCGATGGACATATTCAACAGCTCGACTTTCAGTTGCACAGTGTGATGCAGGACATGAAAAAAATTGGGCCGAACTTGAAGGACATCCGGCTCAAGTTGAATAAGAACTGGATTCCGGTGTGGTTGAAGAAGCCGACTGACTTCCGGCCCACCACCAAAATGCCGAACTTCCGCTTGACCGATCATCAGATTCAGGCGATTTCCGCTTACTTGTGGCAATCGGCGTTGACCGATCAGTTGCCACAACAGAAGCCCGGAAATGCAGAGCACGGCAAAGAACTCTTCGAAACGCGCGGCTGCCTGGCTTGCCATTCAATCGGCGAAGGCGATCAGATGCAAGGCGGCGTCTTTGCCGCCAATCTGACTCGCGAGGGCGAAAAGGCCAACTACGATTACCTGGTGCGATGGATTCACAATGCCCGCCAACGTACGCGTCCGTATTGCCCGTACGAAAAGAAAGATATCGGTCCTGAAGATTACGCCAAGAAGGGCCTGCCTTACGTCTTCGATTTGGAACACAGCCAGTGCCCCAATGACGGTCACGAACTGCAAGTACAGAACATGACGGTGATGCCGAGCCTGCGCCTCGCGCCCGAAGACGCGCAGGACATCGCGTCCTATCTGATGACGCAGAAAAAGCAGGAACCGTCTTCCTACGCCAATGCCTCTTTCATGGATGATCCCGCGTTGAAAGACGAAGGCAAGCGATGGATTCGCCACTACGGTTGCTCCGGATGCCACGAAATTTCCGGCATGGAGGACGAAGGCCGAATCGGCACCGAGCTGACCTTCGAAGGCAGCAAACCCATCGAGCGCCTCGATTTCGCGTTGTTCACCGAAATCGCGCAGCGTGGCGGCAAGAGCGCCGAACCGATCAAGAATCCAGAAGATTTGGCGCGACTCCCTGAGGGACCAGCAACGGGACCGTGGTACGACCACAAAGGCTTCTTCGAACACAAACTTGCAGAGCCCAACATTTACGATCAAGGCAAGATCAAGTCCGAGACCGAAGCCCTGCGCATGCCCAATCTGCACTTGAGCTCAGAGCAGATTCGCGCGTTGACTACATTCCTGTTGGGCAGCGAAGAAAATTCCCTGCCCATCCAGTATCAATACCGTCCCGGCGACGCCCGCCGTGACATTCAAGATGGTTGGTGGGTGGTCAAGAAATACAACTGCATGGGATGTCATCAGTTCATCCCTGGGCAGAAAACCATTCTCATGGGGCTGCCGCAGTATCGCGAGAACCCGGAGCAGTTGCCGCCGAAGCTCCTGACCGAAGGCGCGCGCGTCGATCCCGAATGGCTGCGCCGCTTCCTGTCCAATCCTTCGTTGAGTACGTCGGATACAAACCGTAACGGCGTGCGTCCGTACTTGAAAGTGCGCATGCCCACGTTCTCTTTCTCGGACAACGAACTGCGCAAGTTGGTGCGCTTCTTCCAGGCCTTGTCGCAACAGCCAATGCCGTATATTCCGGAACAGGTCCCGGTGCTGACCGCAAAGGAATCGGAAATGGCGCGCAGCTTGTTCTCGAGTACCGCCGCTCCGTGCCTGAAATGCCATGCCACGGGCGATCCGGCGCACGACAAGATTGCGACCGCGCCGAATTTCCTGCTTGCCAAAGAGCGACTGAAGCCGGACTGGGCGGCGCGTTGGGTGGTCGATCCGCAGGCCATCAGCCCGGGAACATCGATGCCATCGGGATTGTTCCGGCGCGAAAACAATCACTGGGTCTTTGCCGGACCAACACCACCGTCGTTCCAAGGCTACGAAGGTGACCAATCCAAGTTATTGGTGGATTACATTTTCCAACTGACGCCAGAAGAACAAAGGCGCGTAGCCTCGTCGATGGGACGAAGCAGCGCCTCGAATCAGGCTCCGGCGAAATCCAGGCAAGCTGCGGCAACGCCTCACCGGGCAAGCAGCGGCGGTTCGCGGTAGAATAAAGGGTTTCGTAGCGCTGCCGTTCCGGCGGCTGTCGCGTGGGCGTCCCGCCCGCGCATTTCGGTGCAATTTTTCGGGATAGCCAGTGAATCTGAATTGAAGATTTCAAAAACGCATTCAACACTTCACGAAAGGGCGACATTCATGAATCAGAAAACATCTCTAGCAATGTATAGCATTCTTTGCCTGCTCAGCTTCTGGATCCTCGTGGGCTGCA
>Ga0210383_10000935_pt1 | contig 26880 bp, 23 predicted proteins | sample IncBWC14OmetaG_FD_160072 | JGI IMG/M metagenome (GOLD analysis project Ga0210383, IMG submission 160072) | Forest soil microbial communities from Barre Woods Harvard Forest LTER site, Petersham, Massachusetts, United States - Inc-BW-C-14-O ... | reverse complement strand
GACCAGCGAGGCTGACGACGCGGTCCAGGAAGCCTGGCTGCGGCTCAGCCGCACCGACCCAGGCAGCATAGAGAACCTCGGCGGATGGCTGACAACAGTCGTAGCCCGGGTGTGCCTGAACATGCTGGCCGCGCACCGGGACGAGCCAGTGGGAGTGGTCCTGCCCGAGTCAGCCGTCAGTGATACGGACGGCAGCGGCCCCGAACACGAAGCGCTGCTTGCCGACTCAATTGGTCCCGCGCTACTCGTAATCCTGCACACGCTGGCGCCCGCCGAACGGCTCGCATTCGTCCTGCACGACATCTTCGCCGTCCCGTTCGATGAGATCGCGGCCATCGTCGGACGCTCGCCCGCCGCGACCCGCCAGCTGGCCAGCCGCGCCCGCCGGCGGGTCCAGGACGTGGCCCCAGTCACCGGCACCGATCTGCCCCGGCAGCGGGCGATCACCGACGCCTTCCTGATCGCCGCCCGCAACGGAGACTTCGACGCGCTGCTGGAGGCCCTCGACCAAGACGTCGTGGTGCGCTCCAACGGCACCGAGGTGATCCGCGGCGCGGCGGCGGTGGCCGCACGCGCGTTCCCCTTCACCCGAATCGCCCAGGTCAGCTTGCCCGCTGTGATCAACGGAGCCGTCGGCATCGTCACGGCCGCGGACCGGAAGCCGGTCACCCTCGTAGGTTTCACGATCACAGGCGCGAAAATCACCGCGATCGACCTTATCGACAACCCCCGCCGCATCGCTGAAGCCGACCTGGCCCTGTCGGATCCGGCATGGTCTCGTTCGTGGTGAGGGCAGGAAGGGCGTCACCTCGGCGCCCTTTGGCTACCACCAAGGGAGCAAGAGATGTCGCATCCAATCGTGCACGCTGAGATCCGGTCGACAGACCCCGACGCCACCCGCAAATTCTTCGGAGACCTGCTCGGATGGACCTACCCGGACCAGGGTGCGATCCCCGGCTACACGTTCGTCGACACCGGTGTGCCCGACGCCTTGTACACGGCGATCAGCCCGCTGCAAGGCGGTAGCGATCTGGTCACCTTCTTCATCGCCGTTGATGACGTCGACAGCGCCGTGAACCGGGCCAGGGAACTCGGCGGCCGGGTCGTTCAGGAGCCCCAGCACGTGCCCGGCGTGGCCTTCGCGCTGATCGCCGACCCGCAAGGCCACGTCGTGGGACTGACCAAGCAAGGCTGAGCGCTAGGGGCGCGGGTCCCCATGATCCCGTTGCGCGAACGACCGAGAGCATACGAAGACCCGCGCGTGCCCAGCGAACGACGGGCCTGGCCCGGCCGGGCCAGGTCCGTCCCATTCCCGCATGACATCCCGTTGACCGCGTAGGCCTTCCGCAGCCCCGCGAGTTCACGCCGCGGCTGACCCGGCCCGGGATTCGTCCAAGCGGTCGACGGCATGACGCGCAGAAGATTTGCGGCACGTCGCCCTCGGGGTAGAGACTCTACGGCCATGTGGGGTTAAATGAAGGACTGCTGGCGTTCGCCTGTGGTTTACCTACCAGGCATCGTGGTGCTGGGTGGGGGGGATCTTTTTGACGGGCACTGAGTTTCCACGCTTGGACGTGCCGCGGCCAGAAATGCCAGCCGTGCCTCATGATATGCGGCAACCCGTCACCCGGATGGCCGCACTGGCACTCTCCGCGCTGGCCGAGCCCGGTGTGCCTCAGCCCGCGCGTGCGCGCCTGGAACAGATCTTGGAGCAGGCCAACTGGCTGGAAGCTCTCATGCACTCGCCGCATAGCGTCGGGCTCGACGATCCCGGCAGCTGCCAGACTGACCTCCGTCAAGTCACTCATGAGGCGGCCGCCGCCGAGTGCGTGACCTGGCCTGGCGACATGAATATCACTGGCGTAGCGGGTCCGGTTCTCGTCGCGGTTGACTCCGTGCCGCTGCGTCGCGTGGTTGCGAACCTGCTAGCCAACGCGACCCGCGCGGCGGGACCCGCTGGCGCGGTGACGCTTGATATCGGCTATAAGGGCCGTTCGGCGATGCTCGCCATTGAGGACACTGGCCCGGGCTTCGGGAAGATCGAGCGTGGCCTCGGGCTTGGTCTGGCCGAGGTGTCCAGATGCGTCGCCGCGTACGGCGGCAGGCTCCGCCATGGCTGCTGCGCCAACGGCGGGGTACGGGTCAGTCTGTGGTTGCCGCGCCCGATAAGCCCGCGGTGCGGTGGGCTCGGCGATAGCCAATGAGTTCCGAAGGACCCAGCGCCCATATAGAGGATCCGTCCGGGCCGACCCATTCGGGGATCGGTGTAGAGCGGTCGGCCGCGAGACTTCTGCGGGCCGAGGCCGCACAAGCGACAGATGCCGTCCGAAGGTTGCGCGAGACATGCCATGACATGCGGCAACCAACCGCCAGCGTGCTCGCACTGGCGGGGGCGGCGTTGTCGGAGCCGGGCATTCCCGGGACCGTCCGTATCAGCCTGGAACAGATTATTCATGAGGCCGAACAGCTTGCCGACATGATCCAGGATTGGCTGCGCGGCGACGCGGGCAGTTCCGGCTGAGCCGGTTAAGGCACACGACATAGCTCGTCAGCCGGGTCGACGGCACCCGGCAGCGAATCTCTGTGCCCCTGCAGAAAATCCCCGGTGAGGACGCGACCGAGGCGCGGCCCGGCAGCCGGCACGTCCGGCGGTAGCCCGACGGTATCTGGTCATGTTCCGTTAATCTTCTCTTCACTATCAGTTAAGATTCCGGTAAGATTTTGCAACGGCCTGAAATCCTGCCGCGGTGGAGGGACTGCCCAGGAAGGTGATCCAGAGCGGGGTGGAGAGTTCGCCTGGGCCTCTGGTGGTGTCACCCGTGCAGGGACGCCCGCTGGGGACGATCACGTTCCAACGTGATCGCTAACTTCTCTTCGGCCTATAGGCCGGGTACAAAATGTAGAACTACACGACCATAAAACGGAGGTATTAGGGCAAAAGGGGAGGCGCGCCTGCCGTTGATTCACTGCGGGCCGCCGCAAGTGAATATGGGGTGCAATGATGCGTCTCGTGGTGTGCGATGACCACAAAATTCTGGCCGAATCGCTAGCGGTCGCTCTCCAGGCGCGGGGCCATGAGGTGGTGGCGGCTACTACAACACCAGAGGAATGTCTGAGAGCGGTCACTGCTGCCCAGCCGGACGTGTGCCTGCTGGACCTCTACCTACCAGAACGTGAGGAAGGCCTGGAGACGGCGCGGGCCATTCGGATGAATCGTCCCTGTACACGGGTTGTCATCCTGTCGGGTGCTGCAGATCCGGAACTCCTGTCCAAGGCGATCGATCTGGGCGCTGTCGGGATAATACGTAAAGATCAGACAATCGATAAGATCGCGGCCGCACTGCAGCAGGTAGCCGTCGGAGGCTCCACATTCCCGGCCGATGTGGTCCGCGATGTCGTCGGACGGGTGACGTCACAGCCGCGCAAGGAACCGTGGGAATACCTCACTAAGCGGGAACTGGAGGTGCTGAGCCGGATCGTCGCCGGCGAAAGCACTAAGCAGATGGCACGGTCGATGCAGATCGCGGCCAGCACGGTCCGGACCTATGCCCAGAACGTGCTGACCAAGCTCGGCGTCCATTCGCGCCTCGAGGCATCGGCCATTGCGGTCCGAGCGCGACTGGTGGACGAGGTACCGACCGACGCGCTCCTACATAAATCGTAGGGATTCACCGACATCGTGAGGTTGCCTAGCTCCAGCGAGAAGGCCACACTGCCGGAATGACGCAGATCAAGGTGGGTGTGATCGACGGGCAGCGTACCTTCGCCGAGGCGGTCGCTTCCAGGATCGCGGCTGAGCCGGGCCTTGATCTCGTCGCCGTCGCAGAGTCAACCACGGCTGCGCGCAGGTTGCTCCATGGCCGTCACGTCGATGTCGTGCTGCTGGATAGTGAGCTGACAGGGAGCCTTGACTTCGCCGCTGAGCTGGCAAGTATCGACGCCGCCGCGCCGCCAATCCGCGTGATCATGCTGGGACCCGTGTCGGGCGTCACCCGTGCCGTGGAGGCGCTGCGCTCCGGAATCGCCGGATGGATACCAAAGGAAGAGTCGGTTGAGCAACTGCTGCGCATCATCTCAGGTGCCATGCGGGATGAGCTCTGGCTTCCCCCCACGGTTCTAGCGTCCGTTCTCAGGCTGCTCCTGCGCAACCACGACGAACGGAATACAGCCGGAAAGCACCCGCTCGGAACCCTCACCCCTCGAGAGCGCGAGGTGCTTGCCTACCTGGCCGAAGGCAATGGCAGGCGCGAAACCGCAGAGCGCATGCACTTGTCTACCCATACGGTCCGCAGTCACCTGCAGAACCTGATGGGGAAGCTAGGCGTGCACACCACCTTGGAGGCAGTGGCGGTCGCGCGCCAGGCGCAGGCCATCGAAGCGCGCTCGGGAGCGCCGTCAGCGCCCTAGCCGAAGGCGCACCGGAGCCGGAAGCGGCAACTGGCGGAAGCCCCAGCCTGGTCCCTGTCAGTCGCGCACCATGGTGATGTCGTCGACCACGAACGCGTCGCGGGGGTTCAAATCCGCGGCTGAGATCGTCAGGCTGAGCCGACTGGCCCCCGGCTGCCTCACCGTGTAGGTGAGGTAACCGAAACGGAACGTGGAGTCCAGCTTCATCGTCACCTGCTGAGTTCCGACGACTGCGCCACCGGACAATTCGCGCACCTCCAAGGTGACCGTCGGTGCGCCGGCCAGGGCGCGTGCCCACAACCCGATCTGCTCCGATCCCTTCAGGGTGGGGGAGGCCGAGGACGGCGCGGCCGTGAATCCGGCCATAGCGGGGCTCGGCGCCGTGCTCGCCACCTCAAGGCTCCAGGATGACGCGTCATGCGCGGTAGCCGAGCGGGTGAGCCTCGTATTAGTGCTCGCCGCCCCACCGCCAGCGCCGTTTGCGACGCCTGTATCGACAACCGAGCACGTCCGCCCGAATCCGCTCAGCGTTCCGAGCAGGTTGAAGAACGCGCCCGGGTACGCGGGGGCGTTCGGGTGCTGCATCACTGCCTGGAACGCGGTAAATGCGTCGTACGCGTTAGCGAGACTCTCCTGAAGGCCATCATCGGGCGTCGCGCGGGCCAGCGTTTCCAGGCCGGCCAGTTTGGTGGCGAGGGATGGCCGCGCCTGGGCGGGCGTAACCGCCCCGTGCTGCAGCTGCGTAAGAACGCTGAGCGCGCTCTGAACGACTGGCGAGGCTTGCACGCAACCGGAGTTCGCCGCGACGGCGAGGCTCGTCGTGGCGGTGGCCGCGGCGCTGCTGGTTGCGGCTCCCGCGCTGCCGACCACGGCTCCCGAGTGCAGCTGGCCGCAGCCAGCGAGCAGTGCGGAACCGGTTACCAGCACGACTATTGGAGCGACGGCCCGCCAGCGGGACGAGACCGCCGGCGGTCTCGCATTGCTGACGTGCGGGTTGCGGATCCAGTGTTTCATTGCCACCACCTCACGAAGCCCCTCCACTCGGGGCCTGCCGAAGGTAGACGAGGGCCGCCGCCTTGTGCGACTCCGCGTACACTGCCGTGGCCGTGTAGGAGTGGGCACCCGCGCAGGTCGCGACCGGCAGGGAAATTCCCCCGTTTGAGTCGGCCACCGCGATGGCGACCCACGGCGACGATGCGGCCGCCGAGTTGTTGGCGTTGACGCGCTGGGTGAGCGACGGGTCGGGCGTCCAGGAGTTGTTGTTGCGTGAGCTTGTCGTCGAACGAATCGAGTAGAGCGCTATCGCCCAGCTTGTCGCGGCGGACGGGGCGAGGGTTGGCGTGGTCAGGCTGGAGGAGCTGGAATCGTCGACGCCTCCCGCGCTGCCGGCCAGCGGTGCCGAGTTATCCACCCCGCTGTACGCGGTGATCGCGAGGGTGCCCTTCGAGTTAGTCGTCCAGGACGCCGTGTAGCTGGCGCCCTGGTCCGCGGACGTGGCGACCTTGTAGTAACCGAACACCTGGTAGGCGGTGCCGTCCGTCTCAGGCGACCAGCTGAACGGCGTCCATCCGGAGCCGAAACTGAAGCCGGTGACCGGGGACCCTAGCGCCAGCCATGCGATCATGACGTCGCCGGGCTGGATGCCCGTCGGAGCGCCGATCGACGCGTGGGTGGTACCAGAGGTCATCGAGGCCTGCGAGGCCGCCCGGAAGGCGATAGGTGAGGTGGCGGCGCCGCCAGGGATGGCGCTGGCTTCCGCGGACATCGACGATGTCCCGGTCGAGTTGGTCGCGGTGACCTGGTAGTAGTACGTCGTGCCTGGAGTAACCGACCCATCTGTGTACTGGGTGGCCGGCCCGCTGACCGTCGTGAGCAGCGACTCGCCGCCGGCGCTGGTGCCACGGTAAATGGTGTAGGTGGCGATGGCAGGCGTACCGGCTGGAGGTCCGGACCAGGTCAGTGTCACGCTGGAGGCGCTCGCGCTGACCTGCAGTACCGGTGCGGCCGGGCCCGGCTGGAACTCGTACGCACCGTTGTCATCGTAATTGCGCGGGCCGATGCCAGCCTGCACGACGGAAGGGTCGATCACCCGCGGATTGCTGATGATGTCGGTGGCCGGCTCTCCCGTCGCACCGGAGTTGGCCATATCGATGGCGGGCGAGCACTCGCTGAGCTGGAAGTTGGCGCCCGCCGGGTTATTCCACCAGACGGGGGTCTTGAACCCGGGGCTGGCCTGTTTCCCGTTCGGCTCCTGGCCGGAGGCTGCCTGGAAGGACGACAGCGTGTCGTAGGTGCTGTTGCCCCAGGTCGCCAGGTGGGAGCCATTGCCGGTAGCGTCCTGCCAGATCACATCCCGGTCGAGGGTCGTGCCCGTTTGCGAGGTGCTGTCCACCCGGAGATCGCCCTTGGTCGCGGGACACGTCGTGGTCCCGCCGTTTCCGTCCGGGCAGTTCATCGCGTTGTCTACGCTGACGTTGTTCTCGATGACGAACCCGCTGTTGGTCCCGGCGGGGAGGCCCTCCAGGTTGATCCCGGCAGATGTGTTGCCGTAAACGGTATTGCCGATGATCTGGTTGCCGGTCACGCCTAGGTCGTCGATGCCATGGTCGCCGGTGAAGCAATCGGAGGTGTTACCCGTCGAGGGGTGGACGCAGTTGGAGAGCTGCGTGCTGGTAATGCCCATGTTGTCGTAGCTGAGATTGTCAGCCACGATGTTGTTGTTCCCGCCCGGATAGAACTGGAGCCCGGAGTCCTCGTTGTTGTGGACGACATTGTAGATGATTGTGTTCCCTGGGGAGATAACGTCGATGCCATTGGCATTACGCACCCACCCCTCCGCGTTGTGCGACGCCTCGTTGTTCTGCACCGTGTTCCCCGCGGAGCCCTGCGTCAGGTAAATTCCGGGATCGCTGTTGTAGTCCACGGTGTTGTTGGAGATCATTGAATTGTTGGTGCTGCCCACGTAGATGCCGTACGCGTTGGCACCCTGCACAGGCTGGCCAGAATACGTCACCGTGTTCCCACTCACTACGATGTTGCTAGATTTCCACAGGTAAATCCCATTGGAAGTCGCGCCGGTGACGGTGAATCCGGTAATAGTGATGTAGCTCAGTGACGATACCGTGAATCCGTGGGCAGCGCCGGTCACAGTGACCGTCGCGCCGGATGCCGCCTGGAAGGTGATTGGCGCGCCTGCGGTCCCGGAATGCGCGGGCGTCACATTCTCCTGGTACGTGCCCGAGGAGACGAGGACGGTATCACCGGCCACCGCGACTTTTGCCCCGGCGGAAATCGTGCAGAAGGGCTGACTCTGAGTGCCAGGTCCTGAGTCCGAGCAGTTCGCCCCGCCGACATACCACGTGGTTGTCTGGGCCGCGGCGTACGATACGGGTCCCACCGTGGCGGCAATTCCTAGCACGATGACAACCGCGGCGCGTTTCAGTACGCGCATGGTCCCCCCTCAGAGCCACCGGTAAGCTACTCACTGCGTTTCATGCTGCCACGCGGCGACCCAAAACCGGCCCATACATTTGTACTAGTTGGATCTCATCTAGCTGCCTCTGCGTGCAGGCTCGCTCACGCAGAGCCTCCCAGCCGGCGCTTGGCGGCGCAGCTCGCTCAGAGTTTCCGCGCGAAGACGAAGATCGCGCTCCTGATGCTGCGGCGCGAGCCGCTCATCGCCTTGTAGTCCGCATGCACAGATACCCGCCTGGCCTGATCATATGTTCCGCGTTAAATGTCTATTCCCATAACCTTAGCAATGACCGGACGCGCGTGCAGAACACGACCAGCTGGTCGATATCGGAGTACCCGCCGAACTGCGATTCAGGAAATGGCGGTGCTAAGGTCAAGCACTGGGCACGCGATCAGTTCAGATCGGCTGGATTTCATGATAAGTTTCTCTTCCGCCGGTTTCCGAGCTGCACGGTGAATTAAACGGGCTGGTGCTCGCGACCGTCCCAGAACGCGGATCGACCAGCCCGCCGATCGCCAGGCCTTCTCATCCAGGACGCACCGCGCGTCGATCATGTTTCGCTGCGCCACCACAGTCGCCAGCATCGCCGGATCGATGACGCGGTAATCGGCCCACTCGGTCATGTGCAGTACGGCATCCGCGTTTACCGCTGCCTCGGTAACAGAGCGTGCGTAGCACAGATCAGGCCGGATACGCGCGGCATTCTTCATGGCCACCGGGTCATGAACCGATACGAGGGCCCCCTCCCGCAGCAACTGGCCGCACACGTGCAGGCTTGGTGAGTCCCGCACGTCGTCGCTCCCCGGCTTGAAAGCCAGGCCCAGAACAGCCAGCTGGCGCCCGGCTAGGGGGCCACCCAGCACTTCACGAGCGAGATCCGTCACGCGAGAGCGGCGGCGCAAGTTGATCGTGTCGACTTCGCCGAGAAGGTTGACCACCGACTCGACACCGAGTTCCCCGGCAACGGCCCGGAAGGCGCGGATGTCCTTAGACAGGCAGCCGCCGCCGAAGCCGAGACCCGGTGCGAGGAATCGCTTGCCTATCCGTTCGTCCCGCGCCAGCGCGTCTGCCAGGCTGATGACATCCCCGCCTGCCTTCTCGCAGATCTCCGCCATGGCATTGATGAACGATATCTTGGTGGCCAGAAACGCGTTGGCGGCGGCTTTAACCAACTCCGCCGTTTCCAGGTCCATGACAAGCGCCGGAATGCCCTTGGCCACCGGCTTCGCGTAGACCTGCCGGAGGACCCTGGCGGCCTGCTCCGATGCCACGCCGAATACGAAGCGATCCGGTGACAGGCTGTCTTCGACGGCGAAGCCCTCCCGGAGGAATTCCGGGTTCCAGGCAACGTCCGCTTGGCTGCCCGCGGGTGCCCGCTCCCGGATCCGTGCCGTCAGGCCGCGGGCTGTCCCGACTGGAACGGTCGACTTCCCGACGACAAGACAGCGGCGCCGCAGATAAGGGGCGAGAGCGTCGGCTGCCGAATGGAGGTAGGTCAGGTCGGCCGAGCCGTCCGCCGCCTGCGGCGTGCCCACGCAAAGGAAGTGGATGTCACCGAACTCCGCGGCTTCGGCAAAAGACGTGGTGAACCGTATCCGGCCCGCGTCGAGGTTCTTCCGGAGCAGCGGCTCCAGGCCCGGTTCGAAAAACGGTGCCTCTCCCCGGGATGCCCGGACGACCTTGTCCGCGTCCACGTCAAGACCGATCACGTCGTGGCCAAGGTTGGCCATGCACACCGCATGGGTAAGGCCGAGGTAGCCGATGCCGACCACGGTCAGCCGTACATGTTCGGCGGGTCTCCTTATATCGGCCTTTCCGTTGGGCCGGGGACCTTTCGCCTGCTGGATACCCAGTTCGCTCCTGCTGTCAGGCATGTCGGCTTCTCCTCACCCTGGTGGCCGGCCGCCGCGCGTCAGCCCGAGCGAAGCAGACGCGGCGGCCATGTCGCGCCACAGGCCGTTGCTGCTGCCGTCCTTGTCGAGGAAGGTGTAAACGCTGCCCTGGTAAAGCTGGTGCCAGGCCCACAGGGCCAGCCCCTGCGCGCCGCCGCGAGCCGGCCCGGTCATGTACGTCGCCACCAGGGCGGCTGCTGTACCCGGATCAGCCGGCTGCCGTGGGTCGGGGAAAGACAGCTGTGAGCATGTACTCCACAGCATGAACGGGCTCGGCCAGCGGGCCCGTGCCGCCTGCCATGCTCGCACCTGTACCGCCACGTTGTCGTTCTTGATGTTGTCAGCCAGGAGGAAGCCGTCGAGGTAACCGCTGTTCTTGATCGTGTCCAGGGTGGCGTTGGTCTCGAACTGGTAGCGCGGGCCGTACGAGCCGCAGGCCGACTGGCCGGGCAGCCCGCAGGTGAGATCGTCGTCAGATACGTTGGCCAGTACAGGGACCCCGGGCAGTTCGCGGTGGAATACGGCCGCTGTGGCGGACAGGTACCGCAGGCCCTGCTGTGCGTCGTAGTCTTGGTTCAGCCGGTCGGCCACGTCGATGGCTGCGATGGTGCCGGGGTTGGCTCGCACCTGGTCGACGATCGCCTGCACTTTGCCGGAGATGTCTTGGTCCGCGAAGAAGTACTTTTTGTAGTCGAATTCAAGGACCACCGCGAGCCCGGCCCGCCGCGCCTGCCGCACCGTCGCCTGGTCGCCTGGTAGCAGGCTGACCGCGTCGAATACCGCCCGCATCTGGGTGAAGTCCCAGGCCTGGCTCCGGAACAGATGCGCGGGATTCGCGCTGCTCACTCCCTGGGCCAGCACGAGAGGCCGCGGCAGAGGAGCCGCGATCGAGCCTGTCGGGCCTCCCGCGCTGGCTCGGCCGCCGGTGCCAGCCCGGCCGCCGGTGCTGGAGCAGCCGGCCAGGGCCATGGCCGCGAGGATAAGGGCGATGAACGTCGCCCGAAGGCGGGATCGACGCAGCAAGGCGATCACTGGGGAAGACCGCCCCGGATGGCCGCCCCCATGAAGGTGGCCACTGGCACCGGGAGGTGCCGCCATACCTCGGTTCCCCAGTGCCAACGCTGGACGTCACTGTCCGAATTGTCCTCCGGCAGCCTATGCCAGTACAGCTGCGCCGGCTCCGCCGCCCACTGAAGCTTCCACAGGTACGTCCCAGAATCCGGTGACGAGCGGCCGAGGTCGAGAACCCGGCACCCACGGTCGATGCCATGGCACAGAGCCTGCCAGTAGACAAGCTGGCTCGGGGCGCGCGGGTAGAAAGAGCGCAACGCGCCCATCCAGGGCATCACGGCCCGGTCCCCGTGGTGCAGGATCATCGCGGCGCCGATCGCGCGTCCGTCGTACCGGGCGAGGACGATGCGCGCGTCGGCGCCGAACGCGTCCATCAGGCGGCGGTAGAAGTCCCGCCGATGCACTGGCGAGCCGAGGTCCCGCAGGTTCGCTGCCAGGACCCGGTAGAAATCAGCAAGCGCCTCGCTTCCGTGCACGGACGCCGTCACGCCAGCGCCGCGCGCCTTGCGGACCCCCGTGCGCCGGTTGCCGTAAATCCGCTTCCAGAGGGCTTCCGCACCGCCGGTCAGGTCCACCACCATGGTCACCTTGTGCCGTGACGGCACCAGCGGAACTGCCCGGTCCGTGCTGTGCCGCAACTCCAGATGCGCACCGTTCCCCTCGGCGAGCCTGATCGCGGCGGCAGCGAGTGCCGCATCGACAGCCTGGTCGCCGGCCGTGCACAACCCACCGGTATCCAGGAAGGGCATCGAGACCAGATGGCGGCCGAAGAGCCGGCTGCGCATCTCTACCAGGGGCAGCACCCCCGCCAGGCTGCCTCCGCGGACCGCCGCCAGCGGGAGCACCTTATGACCGTATGTCTCGGAGACAATCTGCAGCCACGCCCAACGGTGCGCTATCGTCCCGTCGGGTGCCGCGAAGACGAAGGCGTCCCATGCCTCGGGGTCCGTCCATATCCCCACCTCGACGGAGTTCCGTCCGGCATGGCCTTCTCCCGCGGGCATCTCGCTGGGCGAGAGAACCGGGTACCGTCGGCTCGCTGACTCTGCGGTCCTCACCACAACCTCCTCAGGATGGTGACTACCTGCCGGATGAGCAGGGCCAGGTCATAGGCGAATGAACAGTGGTCAAGATAGGAGAGGTCGGCCCGGACCCGGTCGTGCAACATCGTCGTCTCGTAGTACGCCGCGGGATCTGGCGCGGCCGCCAGGATGTCCGCCTCGTCCATGAACGCCAGCGTGGACGGCCCGGCGATACCCGTCCGCACGGTCAGCACGCGGCGCTCCTCGGGCGCCAGCAGGGTTACGTACTCGACCGTTTCAGGCCGCGGTCCGACCAGGCTCATGTCGCCACGCAGCACGTTGTACAGCTGAGGCAGTTCGTCGAGGTACCACCGGCGCAGGAAATGACCCAGGCGCGTGACCCTGGGATCGCCTGCCGGGCTGACGTTCCCGCTCATCCGGTCGGCTCCCACCACCATGGTGCGGAATTTCAGGATCTCGAACCGGTCCCCATAGCGGGTGACCCGTTGCTGCCGGTATAGCGCAGGGCCCTGCGAGAGCCATTCGGCCAGCACGATCGCCAGCAGGACAGGTGTGAGCACGAGCAGCACCGCGGCGGAGACCACGATGTCAAACAGCCGCTTCCCCGGCCAGGCGTCAGGCGGGGAGAACATCGCCGACCTGCCATTCCTGCCGTTCCCGCCCGACATGCCGCACCAGCATGAACGCCTCTGCCGCGTCGACCCCCGCTGCCGCGCCATGCCTGCGGCTGATCGCCTCGAGCGCCTCATAGGACCGCGGGTGCGGGAAGGGGTGCATCTCGCCGGAGAAGGTCTGTTCGTATGCGCGCATGGCGTCCAGCTTCACCGGCAGCGTCGCGCTGATGTCGACGAAGAGGTTCGGGCTGAACACGCTGCCAGGAAACGGCGGTGCCCATTCGGTGGACGATGCGGTCTCGTAGCACAGCACGGTGGCGACGCTCGTGTCGGGCATCGGCCTGGTCGCTACCAGCGATGCCTGGAAGACGATCCGGTGATCCTGGTTCGCGTCCTGGCTGAAGTGAGTGAACGCCAGGTCTGGGCGGATGCGGTCGACGCATTTTTCGATTGGCGTGATGACGTCGAGCAGCGGCAGGGCATCGAGCCGCTGGTCCGGCAGGCCGCAGAACATCACGTCTGATACGCCGAGGACTTCACACGCGCGCATCGCGCATTTCTGCTGCTGCGCCACGTGGCGATGGCGCGCGGTCACCCCTTCGGTGAGGATGCAAACGTGCACCTCGTGTGAGGCGGCCGCCAACCTGGCCATGGTGCCGCCCACACCGAGGGTCTCATCATCGGGATGGGCGGCGACGATCAGGATTCTCATTGTGGCCTAGCCTTCGTGATCGGTCGGGAGCGGTCGGGGTGGGACGGTGACCCGTTTCGCCGGCGGCGGAACTCCGGACTTAGCGTTCGGGTTCCGTGCGTCTCGAGCGTGCGGTCTCGCCTGGGTCGCTCGAAAACAGACGATCAGCACGCATGTCGTCGTGAGGTAGGCAAACGTGGACGCGGTGGCCGCGCCCGTGATTCCCAGATGGGGGATTAGCGCGAGGTCGAGTGCCACCGTGACCACCAGGCCGGCGGCTTGGGCGATGGACGTCAAGCCCGGCCGCCCCACGCCCGACAAGAACGCCGACAGTACGCCGTACACGCTGCTGCCCGCCATTCCCACCAGCAGGATCCAGGTGGGGATGACGGCCGCGCGGAACGAGTGGCCATACGCCAGCGGCAGGACCACCGGTGTCGCCGCGGCCGCGGGCACGGCGAGAACGACGGGCACCCACCATGTCCTTCGGATGGCCGCACGCGCTTGGATGGCGGCGGCAGAGGGGCTCAGGCGGGCGTACGCCGGGTAGAGCACGTAATTGATGGCGAGTGAGGGAAGCCGTAGCAGTTCGGCGGTCCTCGACGCCACCGCATAGATCCCAAGGGCGCCCGGGCCGACGAGATAGGTGACGATGAGGAAGTCGAGCCGTCCGTTGAGCAGCAGGGTGACGCTGTTCAGTTCGGCGCGCGTCCCGTAGCCCGCGATATGTCGGGCAAGCCGCACCGAGGGGCGGCCAGCGCCGCGGAAGTAGCCGCGCCGCCAGAGCCGGATCCAGCCTGACCCGCCGCAAAGCACGTCGCCGAGCGGCAGCGCGACAATCATGGCGAGGTAGGGGGAGGCTCCGGCGGCTACCGCGATCCCGTAGATGGGCACGAAGAGCAATTCTTCGAGAACGATGATCCGGTTGCTCCCGGCCATGTCGTCGAACCCCTGCGAGCAGCACTTGGCCGTGGTCTCCATCGCCTGGGTGAATACCGTGATCCCCGCCGCCAGCAGCAGGGGGCGGGAGAGTTCCGGCAGGAACCTGGGCCCGAAGAACGGTGCCGTGGCCACCCACAGGACCGCGCCGACCACGCCAGCGGTCGCCGCCATCGCCGGCAGCGTCGCGCGGTAGCGTGGCTCGGTCCGGCCGGGACCGGACAGGAAGTACGGTGCGGCTCCGTACAGACCGCAGCTCAGCAGCAGGCCGGCGAACCATGGCAGCACGCGCAGCAGTGCCAGTGTCCCCACGGCGGCGGCCCCGCCGGTGCGGGCCACGAGCAAACTGGCTGCCCACAGCGCACCGATCGCTCCTACCCGGGCCGCCAGGTTCGCTGTGATCGTGATTGTGTGCCCGCCGAGCCGAAGCCGCTCAGCCATCGCGGCCCCGTTCATAGCGCCGCCTGCGGGGAACGAAGGCGCCCAGAGGCGCTCTCCTGGCACACCCGCCGGAGCAGGTCGCGGTAGCCATTCCGGTAGGTCGGCTGCTGCAGCGCGAGGACCTGCTCCACCAGGAAAACCTGCAGGAACAATTGCGAGGCAGCCGACGGGACCCCAAGCCGGCCCAGGTGGTCGTTCAGGAAGCGGCGCACCAGCTCGGGGAACCATCCCGAGCCGTAGAAGGAGTACAGGATTCCGGTTGCGTTGGTCCATCCCGGCGTGGCGCCCCACCGGTCCCGAGCCCGTGCCCACCCGGGATGACCCGCGATCGCGTCCCGGGTCGGCGGGGATGCCCGGTCCAGGTAGGAGCCATAGGAGGTGGCGAATTTGAGCAGATCGGAGAACGGCAGCCCAGCTGGCCGGCCGAGTTCCCAGTCGACTACTCCGGAGACCCGCCCTGACTCCAGGAGGATGTTCCCGATCCCGTAGTCGCCGTGCACCGCCACCACCGGAACGCGGACTCCCCTGAACAGGGCACACAGGCTCGACAGGTGGTCGAGGAGGCCGGATTCCCAGTCGCTCCAGCCGACTTCCACGCGGTAGCGGTCCAATGTCGGCCGGATCCACTCCTCGAACATCTCTTGTCCCAGCGTTACCGCCCCACAGCGCGTCTCTGCCTGGAAGCGGGCCAGCCACGCACCCGCCATGGCGAAATCCGCCGCTACCAGGCCGGTGTCGCGGACGTGACCGGGTGTGTAGTAGCGGACGGTCAGCGGTGCTCCCCGCACGGCGGTCGAAAGCAGCACCAGGCGTCCGGCTATGCGCTCGAGGGCGAGCGGGCGGGGGAGCTCGGCGGTGACCGACCGCGGCCCGGCCGACCACAGGCTCCTCAGTGTGTCGTACTCGGTCGTGAGCGCCTCTTCGCCCGCGGCGTGTCTCGCCAGCTTGGCGGCGAGCAGAGGCACGCCATCGGAGCCGAAGAGGAGCAGGGTCACCTTGGCCGTCGGCGCGTAATCGACGGCGATGAGGATGCCGCTCGTGACCTGGGGAAGCCCGTGGTTCACGGCGATCAGGTTGGCCCTGTCCCTGATGGCGCTGATCACTGTGGCCTCTGAGCGACCAGGTAGTACGCGGGCATGAGGTGGCGCCGTGCGCGGGGCGCGGCGCATGCGGCGCGGCGCAGTACCGACAGGACTCGCCGGAATGCGACCGCCCCCCGGCCGCCAGCGGGGAAGGAGGTCTCGAAGAGCACCTGGAGCATGTGGTTCATCTCCGCCGGGCGCGTCAGCGGCACCAGGAACGCGGCCCTGCGCTGGTCGGGGAGGGCGGCATACACCTCGGTTTCGCTCAGGCCCGCTCGCCGTACAGCGCCGAGGGCAGCCAGCAGCGAGAGCGATCCGGCCCGCAGCGGCGCGGCGGCATACCAGCGGTTCGGGAACCCCACGCACAGCCAGCCCCCGGGCGCTACCGCCGCGGCCAGGGTAGTGAGCAGGCGCGACGCATCGCTCCGCTGGCCGTGGGCCACCCAGACCGCTAGGTCAGGGACCGCGACCGCCGGGTACCGCTCGGTCAGCAGCGCCTGCGCGAGGACATCCCTCCCGGGCGTCACGGCGCCGGGAAGCGTCTCGGTATCGGCTTGCAGCAGGAGCAGCCCGTGCGGCTCGCCGGGCACGACGAAACGCCAGTTCAGCAGCCGCGCGTCCACCTCCGTGCTCATCACGGTACTTCGTTCGCCCGCGGCCTGAGGGGCAAGTCGCCGCGCCTGGCACGCCGGCTCACTCCCGGGTCCTGCGCGGTCCCGAGGAGCGACGAATAGATTTCGTCGAGCACCGCGCACATCCGTTCCGGGGCGAACAGCGCCCGCACCAGATCGCGCGCCTGCTTACCCATCAGGGCGGCCTCCTCGGGGTGATCGAGTAGCCACACCACCCGCGCGGCCAGGCCCTCGGGGTCCCCGGGCTCGGACAGCAATCCCGTCGCCCCGTGCTCCACGACATCCACGACACCATCTACGGCAGTCGCCACGACAGGCCGGCCAGAGGCCATGGCCTCGGTGACCGACCGGCCGACGCCCTCGTACAGCGAACTGACCACGAAGACGTCGAAGGCGGAAGCCAGCCGGGGCGCGTCGTGCCGGAAGCCGGTGAAGAGCACCTCCACTCCGAGGGTTCGCACCAGGCGCCGCATGGGCGGCTCGAGATCGCCGTCGCCGACCACGACGAAACGCGTGCGCGGGCGCAGGTCGGCCACGCGAGCGGCCATCCGGATGAAGTCCAGGGGTGCCTTTTGCGCGTCCAGGCGGCCGACCATGCCGACCACCGGATCGCCCGGCGGGATACCGAGTTCGGGGCGGACCGAAGGATCGCGGTCGTACGGGATGGCGCGGAGGTCGACGGCCGATGCCGCCACGTCGGTCCGCCCGGGTGCAGCCACCCGGGCCCGGATCGCGTCTCTGGCGACGGTCGGCGCCACCGCGACGAAGGCGTCGGTCAGCGGACGTGCCATCCTTTCCAGGGTGGAATACAGCCAGAGCCCATGCGGCATCAGGTCCCGCAGCGCGGTGTTATCCGCTGTCCGCCACCAAGGGTCGCGTCCGTGCAGGGTGACCACGACTACCGGTGTGCCGCACGCAGTGGCGGCGAGCCTTCCGAGAAAGCCCGCTTTGGCCTCGTGCACGTGGACGATGGCGAACCTCTCCGCGCGGATCAGCCGGACCAGGCGGACAAGGACTGCGGCATCTCGGGCCGGTGAGACCTCGCGGCGGAACTCCGGGATGCGCACCGTACGTATCCCGGCGCGCTCTGCGCTTTCCCACAGCGGGCCGTTGCCGCCCGCGGCGATCCAGACGTCATAGCGCTGCGGGTCCATGCCGAGCGCGGAGACGAGCGTGTTGCCGCCGGCTCCGGCCTCGAGCCGGGTGATCACGTGCAGGACCTTGATCCGGTTCCGCGCCGGGCGGGCGGGCAGCCAATCCGGCTCCAGCACGGCCGGGGGAGCGGGAAGCCAGCGACCAGTCATCGCGACATCCCGTTGGCTACGGGAGTGGTCGTCTCGTAGCCGGAGGGTGCCGCGCTGCCGCGCCAGAGGGAGAAGGCGGCCAGGAGGCCGAGCAGCGTCCAGGCGTTTCGGTCATGGAGTACCTGGTGCGTGAAGCTGTAGACAGCCAGCGTGGCGAGCGCCCCTACGATGAACTCAGGAGCGGGCAACCCGGCCGAGAGACTAGGCCCGAGCCGCCGGCGGCTTCCGACCCTGGACGCCCGCACGGTCATCTCGCCCACCAGCAGCAGCAAGCCGGTGAAGCCCAGGACGCCGCGTTCCACCAGCGAAGCCGTCCAATCGTCGTGGGCCTGCTTGGGGTAGGGCGCCTGCTGCCGCAGCAGGGTGCCCTTGGTGGCACCGGGTCCCAAGCCCAGCACGGTGGAGGTACGCCAGAGCTGCAGGGTCTCCTGGGTGATTGTTTGCCGCTCCCAGGCGCTCTGCTGCGCCCGGCCAATCGAGTTGCGAAGCAGGGTGTTCTGACTGCTCTGCGCTCGTTCCACCACCTGGTCGCGGTGCATCACCTCGTAAATGCCCGCGCCCGCGACCGTCAGGACGAGGAGAAGGATCAGCGCGGCGGCGGCGCCGTTCCGGGCCGCGGTGCGCACCACCAGGGCGAGCGCCACCCCGGCAAGCAAGCCGGTTATTCCGGCGAGCGAACCGGTGAGCAGGAGATCGAAGAGCAAGCAGCCGATGACTGGGACCCGCCACCACAGCCGCCTGGGCCAGCGTCCGGCCAGGATGACCAGGATCGTAAGAGCGAAATACAGCCCGGCGCCGTTCTGCTCCCCGAGGGTGAAGCCCACCCGGCCCGAGTACGAGCCGGAGACGGCCGCGCCTGGACCGATGAATCCCAGGAAGCCGACTCCCCAGGCGCTGCCTGTCACGCACCACGCACGTACCAGGAACGCGCCCGCGGTACCGGTCCGGCCCACATTGGCCACCGTCGTGGTCCAGGCCAGCAGGAAGAGGTCAATAACGATAGTGAGGATGCCCGCGTACGGGTACTTGCCGAAGAGTGCGGCCAGGCATCCGGCGATGACCATGATCCCGATCCCGATAACGTATGGGAACCTCAGCGGCTGCCGGCTCGACCCGGCCCACAGCAGCGTCGCCCCTATCGCGATGACTATGAACACGTCTACCGGCGCCGTGTTGGCCGGTCCCTGAGGGGTGAGCAAGGGCAGAGCGGCGATCGCGATCGCCGCCGCCCACCGCGGGATCCGGTCATCGCTGGCGGACCGCGCTTCGGGAGCGGGCGCTACCGGACCGGGCCGGGAGTCCAGTGGTGTGGCGGTCATCAGCATCGGGGTTCAGCTCTCACCAGGCGTCTGGGGTGTCAGTTCAGCACCGCGACCGGATGCAGCCGGGCCACCGGTCGCACCAGCCCGTTCTGGGCGAGGATCGCCAGCGCCTCGTCGACCCCGCGATCATCCAGTTGCGGCACTGCGGTTGGCTCATCCTGGCTGTACCGGAAGCGGAGAGTCGTCCTGTGCCGTGCGTCCATGCCAGACCGGCCGGAGGTGGCGAACTGCTCGATGAGCGTTCCGGCGCCGTGGCAGGCCGAGTACAGGCTTCGTTCCGCTCCGTCGGCGGCGACGCAGAGATAGGAGGAGGTGCGGTGCGTGCCCGGCACCAGGAGAGCCTGGCCGACGCTGCCGAATGCCGTGCCGGGCGGCATCATGGACGCCGGGTAGGCGCGGCAGGCATTATGCCGGTGCACGATGGCCCGCTGGCCGCCGATCTGTTCCTCGTAGATCGAATTGTGTGGCGAGTCGACCACCAGCCGGACGTCGCGGGCGCCGAAGACATCGCGGGCCAGCCTGGACAGCGTGCCATAGGTCGCGGTGCGGAAGGCGAACCCGTAGTTCATCGCGGCCGCGTTCGCGAGCAGCACGCGCTCGCCCTCGGAGTCATCGACCGGGATGGCGGGGCAGCCGTCGGTGAAGTAGAGCGCGAGCCGCTGCCGTAGCTGGGCCATCGAGCGTGCGGTAGTCAGGTGGGCAAGCGGACGGCCGGCTGCCATAGTGAGCCCGAGCGGCTTCGACATCTTCTTTCGCTGAGCGAAGAGCCGTCCCACCTGTCCAGTGAGCTGACCCCCGCCGGCGTGATACTGCATCGTCAGCTGTCCGGCACCCACGCCCAGGACCTTCGCCGCCGCCGGATCGAGTATCTCGTCCACCACCTGCAGCTCGACGAAGTGGTTGGATGGGCCGATCGTGCCGAATCTGAAGCGGGATGCGTGGAATGAGAGAGCCGGAAGCTCGCGCCGTAGCCGCCGCACGCCGCCGTACCGGTCGAGGTCGAGGCGGCCGCCCTCCTCTATGCGCTGCAGCGCCTCCGGGTGCAGCCCGTATCGCTCCACGCCGAACGCCGCTCCTTGATCGGCGCAGCTGAGCACGTCCCGCATAGAAAGGTCCCGACGCAAGCTCGGCGGGTACGGGTACTGGCTGCGCACCTCGCCGAAGAAGCGCCGCAGCGCGGCTTCGCCAGGGAACTCCATATCCAGGCTGAGCAATGCCATCCCGCAGTTCACCGAGGCGCTGGTGAATTCGGGCCGGACGGTCCCCAGCGTGGCGACCGCGATGCTTGAGGGCATTTCCAGGTCATGCTTGTGGTGGAAGTCAGGCAGCACGACAGGCGCGGCGGCGAGGTCGATGTCAGACGTCGCCCTGTTCAGTGTGTCGAGCGCCTGCTGGTCTGCCGGAGCGCCGAGGCTGTCGAATACCCGCGTCGGCGCGCCAGTGTTCTCAGGCATACGATCGAACACTGTCACGTCCATGCTTCCGCTCCTTCGATGGTGAGGTGCTCTCCTAGACGTTCGCCCCGCACCTTCGGCATCTCCACCCGCAGGCAGCGCAGCCGATCGGCGAACGCAGCCGCGGTTTCCGCCACACGCGGATGCGGGGGGCCGACCCCGGTGCCCAGCGCCAGCAGGGCATGCACACCCCAGTAGCGCCGGAGTTCGCCTGCCGCGTAGGTCGATGCGATGAGGGCCCGGGCCGCGGCCTCGGGTGGGCATTCCTCCACCCTGCGCCCGGTCCCGCGGCTGAGCACAGCCAGTACGGTCGGCTCGAGCATGGGCGCCCGCCCAGGCAGGTGCATCATCCGGCGGCCATGGGGTTGCCGCCGCCCAGTCCCCTGGTCGCTGTGCATCGGCTCGACCACACCCCAGGCGCTGCGTCCATCGCCGACAGCCAGGTTGTCCCCGATCGCCGTGCCACCCGCCGCGATCTCCTCAGTCACGAGGGTGGTCTTTCCTGCTCCGCTCGGTCCGGTCAGGAGCACGGCGCCCCGGTCGCCGACCGTGAGCGCGGCGGCATGCAACGGCACCCGCCCGCGCGTCGAGGCAACCCACAACGCGGGATACTGGAGCAACACCGCGCGCGTAATCATCCGCGCACGTTCGCGCAGCATCAACGCCGCGGCGCGCGTCCGCCTCGGCGGACGCCAGCGCAGCACCAGGTCGGGCACCGGGCCGTCCCACCAGGCATGCAGGTCGAAACCGGACGTGGCTACGTCCCGCAGCACCACGTGACCGTCCAGGCACCAGGCATCCCGGGCCAGCGGTGCCCACCCGGCGACCGGGAACGGCTTACGATCCGTTTCGACGCATATCCGCACGGTCGGTGAGTCGGGTGGCCCAGGAATGAAGCACCCGTCGGCTCCTTCGACGAGACGGTCGGCGATCCAGCCCTGCGGACATAGGATCGCCAGCCGCTCGCCGGCTGTCGGTAGCAGGCCCTCCACTGTCACTCACCGTCAGCCCGTCGCGGCGGTCGCCGTTGTGGCGACTTGCGCCCCGCCCTCGGCCAGCGCGGTCATCGCCTCTCCGCTTAGCAGGGCCTTGTAGTTGTTGTAGCGGGCGTCCGTGTAGTCCGGTACCGCACCGCGTGCGATCGACGCTGCGATCTCTGCCACGCCGTCGGCCACAGTACGTTGGGGAGCGAACCCGATCGCCGAGCGGATCCGGGCGAAGCTGACACGGTAGTTGGCCTCCTCAACGGTCCCGGGCGCCATGTTGACTTTCACCCCCGGCACAGCGGCGCTGATGATCTCCGCGATCTGGGCCACTGTGTAGTTCTCGTCGTCTCCGCCCACGTTGAACACCTGGCCCTCCACCGCGGGGCCAGGTGCATGCAGGCACCAGAGGATGGCGTCGGCCGCGTCCCGGACATGGACGAACGGTCGCCACTGGGTGCCGCCGAATATCGTGATCTCACCAGTCGCCACGGCCTGGGCGGCAAGCAGGTTGACCACCAAGTCGAAGCGCTCGCGCTGCGACTGGCCGTAGAGCGTGCCGAACCGCAGGACGGTGGGCCAGAAGTCGTGCCCAGGGTGCGCGAGCAGAAGCTGCTCGGACTCCATCTTGCTGCGGGCGTACACCGAGATCGGGGCAAGAGGGGAGTCTTCGTCGAGGACTCCGGCGGATGCGCCATAGATGCTGCAAGTTGATGCGAAGATGAAGCGCTGGATTCCGAGCCCGCGGGCAATGGCTGCCGCCTTCGCGGTAGCGTCCCGGTTGATCTCGAGTGTCAACTGCTCGTCGATGGCGCAGGCGGGATCGCCGACCAGCGCCCCCAGGTGGACGATCGCGTCCGCATGCCGGAACGCCTGCACTGTGACCCTGATATCGCGGAGGTCGCCGCACCCGAGCTCTAGGTCCGGCCGGCCGAGAAGGTGGCGAATGCCCTCGTCTCCGTACAGGAACGCGTCGAGGATGGTGACCTTGTGCCCTTCATCCAGGAGCTGTTCGACCAAGGTCGAGCCGAGGAACCCGGCGCCCCCGATCACGCAGATGCGCGACGGCTGCCTCGCTGGCACTCCGCCACTCGCCGTCTTCCCGCTCATCGCACCGAGCCTTTCTCTATCTGGACAGAGTCGGCGCCATTCGCCGACGCTAGGCTGTGCCGCTTCCCAGCGGAGCGACCTGATGAGCCGCTGCTCCGGGTCACGTCGGCAATGGCCTGGCAGACGCGGTCGACTTGGTCGTCGCGCAGAGAGGGATAGAGGGGCAGGGAGACGTTTCGCTGGCTCACCGCCTCCGCCCCAGGGAACAGGCTCGGATCGGCTTGCTCTCCGAGAAGTTCGCGCAGGTAAGGCTGCTGGTGATTGGGAATGAAGTGCACCGAGCACTCGATCCCCTGGTCGGCGAGCTTCGCGATCAGCTCATTGCGGGAGACGCCGAATTCCGGCAGAACCTGCACCGCGTACAAGTGCCACGCGTGGCCGCCGTCCGCGGGCCGCGCCGGCAGTCGCAGTCCCCGGACGCCCGCGAGACCGCGGTCGTACCGGGCCACGATGGCCTCGCGGCGCGCCTGATACTCGGAAAAGCACTGCAGCTGCGCGCGCCCTATCGCGGCTTGCATGTCGGTCATGTTGGCCTTGAGCCCGGCGTTATCGACACTGTAGCCCCAGGATGAGCCTGGCCCGCGGCGCCGCCAGGAATCGCGGCTGATCCCGTGCAGGCGACAACGTCGCACGTAGTCCGCCACGTCGGCGAGGTTTGTCGTCACCATGCCGCCCTCACCGATGGCGAGGTTCTTGGTGGCGTAGAAGCTGAAGCAGGTGGCAGCGGAAAGCGCCCCGACGATCCGTCCGTCCGCGACCGTGCCCGCCGCGTGGGCGGCGTCCTCCACCACCTGGTCCAGGCCCAGCCCAGCGGCGGTGGCCGCTTCCTCGACAGGAGCCGGATGCCCGGCGTAATGCAGCGCGATCATTGCGGCGGCCTTTCCGCCTCGGGCCACGGCCTGGGCCGTGGCCCGCGCCTCGGGCATCAGCGTGTCGGGATGCGCGTCCACGAGCACTGGCCGCAGGCCCGCATGCAGGATCGCGTTGATGGCACCGCAGAAGGTGATCGTGGGCACGAGCACCCGCGCGCCGGGGGGGAGGTGAAGCGACCTGAGGGACAGTTCCAGCCCCGCGGTGCACGACGCCACAGCGACCGCGTGCTCGGCCCCGACCCAGCGGGCGAACTCCTCCTCGAACGCGGCAACTTGGGGGCCCGTGGTTAGCCAGCCTGACGTCAGGACCTTGGTGACAGCGTCCACTGCTTCCCCGCATATGGTTGACCGCGCGAACGGGATACGCTCCCCCGACGCCGCACCAAGATCTGTCACCATGCGTCCACCTCCGCGTGTCGAGTGACCGAACTATCGCTGCCCGAGTCGGCCGTGCCAGCGCTGCGTGTATGCCTCCTGATGGCTTTGCGTGGTGCCGCGTAAGTGATCACGCCGAGCAGGATCCAGCCGGAGATCCAGGTGAAGTTGGTCAGCGCATCTATGTCGGCTGCCTTCACCACCTTCGGCACGGCCACGACAAGACCGGTGCGCGGCGAGTCCTCGCCGCCGTTCTGGCTGGCAGCATGTCCGGAAGACCCATGATCATCGGCATCGCCATCGTGAGTTGAGGGTGCCGGCCGGACCGTTGGCCGCGGCTCGTTGAATCTCAGGCGGTGCAGGGGGCCTTCCAGCATCCGCACCCGGGCCCTGATGCGGCCGTGCCTCGGCTCTAGGGCGGCGAACCTCACCTCCCGCACGTTGTTGGCATCGGCGGCGAGTTCGACGTAAGACCCGGTGTCCGGCAATGCGGCCACGGTCCAGGAGTCGGGTGGCGTGTTCATCTCCCCGAGCAGCGGTGCGCCGATGGCCTTGGCGACCGCCGACGGGCCCACGAGACTTGGCCGCACGACTTCTCGCGTGGCGGCGATGGCGATGCCAAGCACGAGGCCGAGAAGGCCGCCGAGCAGCGCATTATCAAACTGACGGCCATGGGTGCGCGCTGCGGAGACAGCCTTGTCGATCAAGACGGTCTGGGGCCCGACATCGGATTGCGGAGTGTCCCGCTGCACGATGATCTGCGTTGCGAGAACCTGCAGCGAAGTGACGCGCGCTTCCAGTGCACTTAGCAGGGCTATCGAAGCAGCATCGGACTGCGTGCTCAGCGCCGCTATCCGGGAGTTGAGTTCCTGGATCTGCGCGTTTGTGGATGCTTCCTGCTGGTTCAGTGCGCGAAGGGATGCCGTCCTGCCGTTTTGGATGAGGGCCGCACGGGTCGTGACCACCCGGTTGGCGAGCGCGTTGGCAAGCGCGACCGCCACGCGCGGATCTCGGTCTGTGACCGAAAGCATGACGACCTCGGAACTGCCCAGCGTCTGGATCGTGATCGCGCCCGCTACCGCCTGTTCGCTCCGGTCGACACCGGCATCGGAGATTGCCCGGCTGACCAGTTGCGGTCCCGTCGCGATGCCGCGTGCGGTGTCGGCGAGCACCCCCGCGTCCTCGGCGCTCTGCGGGTCCGACACGCCCATGGTGAACCGGGTGTTCGCCTGGTACTGGGAACCGCTGCCCCGCTGAATCGTCAGCCCCGCCAGCAAGCCGATGACGAGACAGGCGAGGATCAGCTTGGCATGCAACCGGAACAGACGATTACCTAGTTCGCGCAATTCCATGCTTACCTACCTCAGGTTCAGTGCTTGACGTAGTTCCATGTCTGGCGGCCGCTGGGCTTCGAGGCCGATCCGGTCCTTGACCATGTGGGCGAGTCCTTCGGCTAGCGGCGTGGCTGGTGCATAGCCGAACGCCTGCCTCGCTAGGGCTGTGTCGGCCGCCGTGTCCTTGACGTCTCCCGGCTGGGCCGGCATTCTGGTCGTCTCTACGGGTCGGCCAACCAGCGACCCCACGATGCGGAGAACCTCAGCCATCGAGGTCCGCGCACCGCCGCCTATGTTGGCGACGCCGGTCCAGGCAGATGCGGCGGCCGCGCATAGCGCCGTCACGACGTCACCCACATAGGTGAAGTCCCTCGTCTGACGTCCGTCCCCGTATAGCGGGAAGGGGTCTCCGCTCAACGCGGCTCCGATCAGCCGTGAGAATGCCATGTCGGGCCGCTGGCCGGGGCCGTAGACCGTGAACAGGCGGAGCGACGCCGTGGGCGTGCCGAAGTTCGCGCGGTAGAGCTCGCACAGGTGCTCGGCGGCGAGTTTGGTCACCCCATATGGGGACACGGGTCGCGGGCAAACGGTTTCCGCTGTGGGGAAACTCTCGGCGTCGCCATACACAGATGAGCTGGACGAGTAAACGATCTTGCACAGGGGGACCTGGCGCGACACCTCCAGCAGGCACTGGGTCGCCAGGATGTTCCGCTCGGCGTACACGTCGAATTTCCGTCCCCAGGATGGCCGGACGCCAGGCTGTCCCGCGAGGTGGAAGACCACGTCCGCGCCATCCATGAGCTGCCTCAGCGGCGCATCCAGGAGATCGGCCCGGTGAAAGGTGAAGGAGTCCCAGTCCGCGAGGGCGGCGAGGTTCGCCTCCTTGAGCGTCACGTCGTAGAAGTCGGTCACGGCGTCAATGCCGACCACGTCGTTCCCCTGTTGGAGGAGACGCGCGCACAGGTGGGATCCCACGAAGCCCGCAGCGCCCGTCACGACGACGCGCATTACTTCCCCCCAAGTGGCCAGGCACTTCCCGACACGGGACGGTTGTCCGCGTCCGCAAGCCGTTGGCCGAGTACTGCCCGGATCGCTCTCGCGGCTGCCCGGGCTCCCGCTCTACGGGCGCCAGTGACTCCGGTCGGAAGACTCACACACCACTGGCGCACGTCCACTCGGTCATTCTCTGGACCAGGTCGTTCGACAGACAGCAACACATGACGGGGAATGCCTACGATCAAAGCAGTAGGTCCTGGCTCAGTCGTATGACGTAGAACTGCGACTAGTGCTACGGCGGCGTGTATGCGGAGCCCGATTCGCTTCAGTGACCGGGCCATCCCGTTGACCGCGGTCGGCCAGAGGCTTATGCTCCGGCTAACGGTATGAGACAGGCCGGTCTCTCTCTAAATGCACGGCATGGTCGCGCTGGTTCCGGCGCGCCTCAGTTCAGCCAGGTCGTGCAGGGTTCACATCCAGCGCAGCGCATCGCGGCGCTCGCAGACAACGAGGAGAGCCAAGAGCCATGATCGACTACGATCCGAGGACTGCTACCGGGATTCCCACTGAACCTGTCGGCTCGCTGCCGCGCCCAAGTCGGTTGCAGCAGGCGTACGCAGAGTACGACGCGGGGGAGATCACCCGCGAACAATTGGAGAGCGAGCAGGACACGGCGGTCCGAGACTCCATCGAGCACCTGGAGACGACAGGCGCGCCGATCATTTCGGACGGCGAGCAGCGGTGGTCGAGCTTCGCGACCTACGCGATCACTGACACGCTAGCGGGCACCGGGCTCGCCGACCATCTGGCCGGGACCGGGGGCCAGTACTTCGCGATCTTCGC
>Ga0210383_10000933_pt1 | contig 26911 bp, 25 predicted proteins | sample IncBWC14OmetaG_FD_160072 | JGI IMG/M metagenome (GOLD analysis project Ga0210383, IMG submission 160072) | Forest soil microbial communities from Barre Woods Harvard Forest LTER site, Petersham, Massachusetts, United States - Inc-BW-C-14-O ... | reverse complement strand
GGCCGCTTTCAGGATTTTTGGGAGCGCAGATCCGAACGGTTAGCGGCATGACCTACAACTTTTTTGGGGTGCACCCCGACTTCGCACATTCTTTTTCCTCTGCTAAACTGTTGGCTGCGGTTCCGGGATAGTGCAATCGGTAGCACATCAGCCTTTGGAGCTGAGAGTCCTGGTTCGAGTCCAGGTCCCGGAACCAAACTTTCCCCTGCCCCGCCGCAGCTGCGCGATAGCTGGCAAGCCTCTGAGAAAAACACTGCACTCGCGCACTTCAATGAAGATGAAAAGCTAAGGCGATCAATTGCCAGCGGCGGCGCTCTGGACTATCGATCGAATGAAGTCAGCTTCGTCTGGGCGGTACGGTTGGCCGTTGGTACGGAAAATTTCGTGGAACCACACTGTTGGTTCGCGATCCGTATATGGATTCTTCCAGGAGTCCCATGGCAGATAGGTCTGGGTTTTGCCGGCGACAAGTCCCCAATTGATGGCGGCGACATGATACTTCTTTGCAATGGGGAGCGTTCCCTGAAACGTGCTGCCATTGCCCCGAGCCATGTACTCAGTGCAGAAAATGGGGCGGTGATACTGCTCGAGCGACAGCACTCGCCTTTCAAACACTTCAGGCGCGTCGTAGCTGTGAAAGGAAATAACGTCGGAAAAAACCAGCTGAATTTTTTCCATCGCGCCAAGCTTGTCGGAGGCCGACCAATCCCCTGTCCAGACACCGCTCGTGAGCGGTTGCGACGCACCAGCCTCGCGCGCCCACTCAAACACCCGCGGCAAGAGCGCCCGCACCAGTTCTTCCTTCTTGGGCGGCTCCGAGCTCGCATAACTTCCGCCGTTCGTATTGTCCGGCTCGTTCCAGACGTCCCAGCCGAGAATCCGCTGGTCCCTGGCAAAGGCTCCTACTACTCCTTTGACATAGGCTTCAAGGCGCTGATATTGACTCGGATCTTGGAGGGCAGCGGCTCCGGGGCTTTGCACCCATCCTGAATTGTGCACGCCCGCTCTCGGCGCGCGCTGTTTTCCGAGTTTGGGATTTGGGTCCCAGCAGGAATCGAAGAGGACCAACAGCGGCCTGATCTTATGTTTCTGCGCAATCGTCAGGAAAATGTTGAGGCGCTTCTTGAAGCCTTCCGGATCCTGCTGCCAGAGCAGGTCGTGCAGGAACACTCGCATAGTATTCAAACCGAGTGATTCGGCCCAGCCCAGCTCTGTGTCGATGCGTTGGGGATCGAAACTCGAAGCCTGCCACATCTCCAGTTCATTGATTGCCGTGGATGGAATGTAATTACTGCCAACGAGCCACGGTTGCCGCGCGTACCAGTCATTCGCGGTTTTCTCAGTCCAGCGCGCTGTCTGCCCGTACGAACAAAGCGCCAAGCCCACGGTAAGCATCATGCCAGCTAGGAAGCGTTTCATCGGATTTGTTTGTCTCCGTTTCTCATAGCGAATCGGGATCCATGGGCCGATGGTTCCTCATCTAAAGTTGCTGCTGATCTGCGCGCGGCATTTTTGTGGCATTTCTATGCCCCACTTTCAATCATAGATCGGACGCGGGCAATTACTATCGGGCTGTCCCGTTCGCACCTTAAAGCGCTCCGGCATTTTGCAACTCATCCTTCATTCCGGCCCAACTCTGCCGCGTGGATTCCTCGGCTGTGGACGCACCGCGCCAGTGCGTTTCCAGGCTGACGGCAAAATGATAGCCGTCGCGCTTCAGCGCCGCAAATTGGCCCGTCCAATCGATGATCCCGCGGCCCATCGGGGCCCAATCGTAATTTTTGCCGTCCGGCTTTTTCGCGACATCCTTGCAATGACAATGCCCGATACGTTCCTTGGGTAAAAGAGCATATCCATCTGGATAGGCCTTCTCGCCGCGCGAAGCGGCGTTTCCCGGATCCCAGTTCAGCATCAGAGAGGCTGACTTCACCCCGGCGAGAACTTTCGCTGCCTCCGCCGCTGTGCCGGTATTGCACGCGGCTTCGTTTTCGAGGAGCAGCGACACGCCCTTCTTTCCCGCAACACCTGCGGCGGCAAGGAGCTTTTCATTCATCGCCGCACGATACGGCGTCTGGTCATCCAGCCGCCAAAAATCGAAGCAGCGCACGCGGTCGGTCTGGAAGACTTTGGCCAGCTCGATGCTGCGTTCGAGCACTTCGTCCTGCTGCTCGTAAGTGAAATCGGCGTTGAACTGCGCGCCCTTTGGACTGAATTGGGATTTCGGCGCGCCCGGCCAATCCACTTTGAAGAGCGGACTGGCTATGTCCGTCACGCGTAATTTGTATTTTTCGAGGATGCGGCGTGCTTCGGCAATTTCTTTAGCATCTAGTTTTAGCAGGTTTTTGTTCCACATGCCCCGCAGCTCGATCCACTCAAGGCCAAATTCACGCGCGATAACTTCACAGGAGCGGCCGAAGTCTTGACCCACCTCATCGTTGATGACGGCAATGCGAAACGGGGAATTCATACTTTCAGCCCCAGCCTTTGTTTGGTGGAGTTCGAAGGGCTCCGGAGGAATCGGCGTTTCAAAGTACGTCAAGTCGACGGGCGGATAGAGCCGTTCTCGGGCGGCCCGCGGGACTTCCGGAAAAGATGCTGCGGCTGCCAATGCACCCATCCCTGCGAGAAACTCTCGACGAGCATTGCGACTTTCCATTGACGCTCCTTTCGTGTCTTGGTATGCGGACAAGATACCGCAAGAGCTTGCTTCTGGACAGTATTCTCCGCAGGAAAATTGGTGGTTGGACACCGGCGCAAGCATGAGAGTTTGCCACCACGGCGGTCAGCCCTTATGATTTTATCGAAGCAGGGCTGAACGTCTCCGAACGAGCGGCTCGAGGTCTTGATGTCCCCGGAAACAACGCAGAATCATCCTCACATAAACCCCTGGGTCATCGCCATCGCGGTCATGCTCAGCACTTTTATGGAAGTGCTGGACACCACGGTCGTAAACGTCTCGCTTCCTCACATTGCCGGCAGCCTTTCGGCGACGGTCGACGAAGCTACCTGGACCCTGACTTCCTATCTCGTCGCCAATGCCATCATCTTGCCGCTCACCGGATGGCTCTCCAATTTCTTTGGCCGCAAGCGCATGCTGATGCTCTCCGTCACGGGGTTTACGATCGCGTCTTTTCTGTGCGGCCTTGCTCCCAGCCTTCCGTTCTTGGTTGTTTGCCGAATCATCCAGGGCGCGTGCGGTGGAGGTTTGCAGCCCATCTCGCAGGCGATCTTGCTGGAATCTTTCCCGCCGGAAGACCGCGGCAAGGCCATGGGCTTTTGGGGACTCGGCATCGTCGTCGCTCCCATGCTCGGCCCCGTCCTCGGCGGCTGGCTCACGGATAGCCACTCGTGGCGCTGGGTCTTCTACATCAACGTTCCCATCGGCATTGCCTCCATCGTGATGACATCGCTGTTCATCTTCGATCCCTCCTATATCCGGCGCGCTTCGCAGAAAATTGACTATTGGGGCATCGGGCTGCTCGCTGTTGGAATTGCCACGCTGCAGATTGTTCTCGATAAAGGTCAGGAAAAGGACTGGTTCGGCACGGATTGGATTATCGCTGTGGCCTTGGTTGCCGGCGTGACGCTCGTTGCTTTTCTCTTCTATGAGCTTCACATCAAAGACCCCGTCGTCAATCTGCGCGTTTTTAAAGACCGCACCTACTCCACCGGCGTTTTTCTCATGTCGCTCTTGGGCGTCGGCCTCTACGGCACCACGGTGCTGATCCCGCTGATCCTCCAGACGCTTCTTGGCTACCCCGCACTGCGTGCCGGCCTGGCCATGGCTCCCCGCGGTCTCGGCTCATTCATCGCCATGCCGGTTGCTGGCATCATCATGTCCAGGTTTGATCCGCGCAAAATGCTTACCGTGGGAATGATTGTGTGCGGCCTCACGCTATTCCAAATTTCGCGCTTGAGTCTCAGCGCCGGCTACTGGGACTTCTTCTGGCCGCAACTATTCATGGGCTTGTCGCTCGGACTAATCTTCGTCCCCCTCACCACCATTAGCATGGCTCCCATTCGCAAGGAAAACATGGGCAACGCTACGAGCCTTTTCAATCTCGTCCGCAACCTGGGAGGAAGTATCGGCATTTCTGCGGTCAGCACCATGCAGACGCGTTTTCAGCAGAGGAACATCAACCAGTTGGGCGCGCACGTCACTCCTTTTAGCGTTGGCGCCCGAAATATGATGACTTCCCTCAGAGGTATGTTCATGTCCAGCGGATCGGACATCGCCACCGCAACTCACCAGGCTCGCGCCGCGATGTTTGGCATGGTCGAGCGGCAAGCCAGCATGCTCGCCTACAACAGCATCTTTGTGATTCTGGCGGGATTGTTTGTCTTGATGCTGCCGTTTATTTTTCTGATGCGCCGCCCGCAAGCAAGGGGCGGCCCGTTAGCCATGCACTGATATGCCAACGCAGTCTCGTACTCCGCCTAGAGAACTCCCTGTACGATACTTGGGAAGTCCTGTCCGATTTAGCTTATTGCGACGCCAAGCGTTGGTGAAGTCCGGCCGCTGGAGTCTCCAGCTACTGCTCCGGATCATACGGAATAGGCCCGGTCAATGGTTCAAGAATCTCTTCGGTGGAAACTCCCGACTCTTTCTCCGCGGTCTTGTCCAGCTTCCGCTGCACGCGCTTCTCTTCCTTCATCTTGCGCTTTTCCATTCGCTTCATCTCTTTTTGGCGCTTCTGAAATGTCGTCGTCATTGCGTCTCCTCGCAGGCGCTGTCCGGCGCGGCACAGGCCGTCGCCGCCAAACTACATACATCGCGTTGCTTTACCAGCGCGGTTCGCGGGGCTGCCGCGCAGACTCGCGGTAGTCCTCATTCGAAAAGCGTTCGCGTCCACCGCCGCCGCCCTTACCGCGGCCTCCACCACCGCCCCCCGGCCCGCCAAAATTGCGGGGCCCGCGCGGCGGTCCGCCTTCACCCTTCGGCCGCGCTTCATTCACTTTCAAATTGCGCCCGCCCAATTCTTTGCCGTCGAGTCCAGCCATGGCCTTAGCCGCTTCCTCGTCGTTGGGCATTTCCACAAACGCAAACCCCCGCGCCCGCCCGGTTTCCCGGTCCATGGCCATGTGCACGCGCGTCACTTGTCCAAACGGCGTGAACAGGTCACGCAGCTCGCCTTCCGTGGTCTGAAAGCTCATATTCCCGACAAACAAACTCTTCATCTTGATTCTCCCCGTACTCTTCGAAGCACCATGAGTGCAGGCTCTCGGCAAGCTCGCGCTTCCCGGACGCTACGATACACTGGCCTAAAATTGGCTGAATTCGATGGAGGGAGAGCGAAACGCACGCCCTTCAAGGAGTTCAGGCAACCCTACTTCGGGAGTCTACAGGAAGACAATAACACATTTAGCTGCGAAACTCGTCAAGCTCATTTTGTCGGAATCGATCCTCGCCCGCTCGCCTAGCTCCCCTAGCTTTTCAATATCTCACCCACTGCGCGCCAGGCCTGATCGATGGCGACATCCGAATACGCGCTCGCGCCCGCGTCGGAGTTCGCAATCGCAATTTTCCCGAACGGTCGTCGCCCGATCACCCACGGCTTCTCTTCCTCTTTCCAGTCGGGATCGAAGAGTGAATTTGGCGTGTACGCATATCCGTGCGCCCAGCGATTCACGGTAATGCCCTGAATGTCGTGCGCAGGATCAAATCCTGCGCCGCCGAGCATTCTCAGAAGCTGGTCCCGCACCTTCAGTTCGAATTTCTCGAACGGCGTGTCCATCAACTCCATGCGCCCCGCACGGAACTGATCGCGCATCGGTAGCCCCGGCTTGCAGGGAGTGCGCAGCATGAACAGCACCATCGGCTCTTCCGGCTTGCTGGGAAACGCATATTCGCCAATGCTCACCGGAAAATCAAGAGCCGTGTAAGTGTGATATCCCCCCGGCGCGACGATGTGATGCACTCCCAGCTTCTCGAACGAGGTCCAATTCCGCAGCGCGACGTGCGTGTACACCAGAGGCGTTTTCACGAGATACGACAGCGCTTCCTTTTGCTTCTGCGGCAGCTCCGGGCAAACGTACGGAATCATCCCGTTGTAACACGCCAGCACGCAATTCTTCGCCTCGACCGATTGCAGCCTCTTCCCACGCATGTAGGCAATGTCCACTGTCTTTGGCGCGCCGCCCGTCGCTTCGCCTGCCCCGGAGTGTTCGACGTGCACCACCGTGCTGTTCAGCCTGATGCGCACTGGCGCTCCCTCGACATCCAGCTGGCTGTAATCCGCTCGCGCGATTACAACGTCGTCCATCGAGTGCCCCGGCACGGCACCCGGAATCAGCGCCCGCACCAGCAGCCGCGCAATCGACGCATTGCCATCTGGAAAATGAAAAATGTACGGCTCTTCTTTTTCGTGCTCGCCGATGCCCAAGCCGTCGAAGCCCGGATAGGTGAACGAGCCGTAGTCGTCGCCCGATTCGAAGCACCCGAGCGCAGAAACCGCATCAATCCCCACGCCGTACAAGTCATGCGGAAACGTCTGAAAAAACGGCAGCGCCTCGGAATGTACCTTGCAGAACTTCGTCAGATACCCCGCGTAGCTGATTTTCGCGAGCTTCGCGCGTTTCTCTTCCTTTGAAAGCCCCGCCAGGTAGTCCACTTTGTCCGCATAAACTCTCGCGATATCTTGCTTCGCCACGTCTGAAAGCGGGGCCTCCACCAGAAATTCCGGCCATGGCGTCCGATTCATGCCAGCGATAAGCCGGTCTTCGCCAAAGGTCTCCTTGTCAAAAAAAGCCGCCGTCCCCATCTTGGCGTAGAGCTTTTGATCGTAGGCCTTATAAAACCGCTCCGTCGTAATTCCAATCTCTTTGATCAACCCTTTGGCGACATCGCTGTAGCTCCCCGGGCTCTCTATCGACTGCGTTCCTCCATAGCTCAAGACCATCCGGTTTCCCGCGCGGAACTCGTTGCGCTTGGCATGCCCCCCAAAATCGTCGTGATTGTCCAGAATCAGTATCCGCGCGCCGCGTCCCGCGCTCCTCGTGTAAAAATAAGCTGCCGCCAGCCCGCTGATCCCGCCACCCACAACCACCAAATCGTAAGTCTCGCCGGTCTTCGTGGCCGCTGCGCCAGAATCCCAACTCTCCCCATCGCGCAGGCGGTGCGCAAACGTAAAAGTTCCATCATGATTCCCGCGCATGCCCACAAGCGCCGGTGGATAGTAATCTGCCGCCTTCTCCGGCCGGAAGTCGTCGAGCGCCGCCGCTGCCAGCAGGGTTTCCGCTCGAAACGCGCTGCCGGCCAGAGTTCCACCGACGCCCACGGCCACGCCATTCAAAAAATCACGCCGCGTAATCGCGCGGTCCATCCCCAATTCGCGGTTCTTCTTTTCCACACTCATCCTCAGCTCGTGCTCCGTCCTCGAAGCAGGCCGATTGTAGCGCAATCTCCCACAACCTTACAGATTTTCAGTAGTCTTGAACTAGCCGTGATGGCAGGCGCATGTAGTCAGAGGGCACACTGTCTCTCTGCCCTCCGTGTCCTGTATGTAACTATTTTTCTGGTGGCAGCGATGGAAAATAAGAGGTTCACAATTCCCGGAGAGCTGTAGCGACAGGCCGCTGGGCAGCCCGCACCGCCGGCGGCAATCCCCCGAGCACTCCCATCGCCAAAGCGAAAATCAAACCGCTCAACAACAGTATCGGCGTGATCTGAAACGCAAACTCCATATGCGAGAACGTCTGCCAATTCATCGCTCCAGTAGTGAGCCCGTTCAAAGGCAGCACGGCAACAGCCCCCAGGGCCCCGCCCACAAACGAAATCAGCAGCGCTTCGATAAGAAACGAGAAAACAACGGCTGCCGCCCCGAATCCCAGCGCGCGCATCGTAGCGATTTCCCGGCCGCGTTCAGCCACAGCAGAGTACATGGTATTCAGCGCGCCAAAAATCGCTCCAATCGCCATCACCGAGGCGACCAACCCCCCAAGAATGGTAATCAGCTGCGTCATCCGAGTCGATTGCTTTGCGTAGTAGTCAATCTCGCGCGTCACATCCACATTCAAACGCGGATCGGCGGTAACAAAATCCTTAAACTGCTCAAACGAGGCCGGCGTCGCGAGATGAACAGTCACAGACTGATAACTGTCCTCCGGCCGCTTGAACGCTCCATTCAAGAGGTGCGCATCGCACCACACCTCCGAATCAAACGCGCTGCCGCCGGCATCGAACACTCCCACCACTTTCCAGTGCTCGTCGCCCATGTTCAGTGTGCTTCCAAGCGTCAAACCCTTATAGCTGTTGGTGGCGTTCCTGCCGACGATCACTTCGGCAAGCCCCGCCTGAAACATGCGTCCCTGAACGATCTTAAGGTTGTTCCGAATGCTCAAGACATTGGGAGACACACCACGAATCTGTACGTTCGCGTCGGTGCCTGTCGAGACCAGCGGAATCGGGGCGACAAGCACCGCTTCCGTTGTGATCAGCGGTCCTCCGGCAGTGCGCGCAACGCCCGGGGCGTCTTGCAAGATCTTTGAGCTCTCCAGCGGTACCGCACCTGTCATTTCCGACGTGGACCCCGCGCGCAGAATGAGCGCGTTGTCATAAGAGCCGGATGAGACTAGCGTCGCTCGGAAGCCGCGGGCAAGAGAGAGCATCGCGATAAAGACGCCAACTGTGCCGGCAATGCCCAGCACTGCTACGATCGCGGAAGTCCACCGCGCCCTCACGCTTCGAAAGTTGTAAACCACCGGAATAGCCATGTCACACCCTCCGCAGCGCGTTCACAACACGCATGCGCATTGCTCCGATTCCGGGCAGAACCCCGCTGAGGGCTCCGACCAGCACGGCCACCAGGAGACCGAGCGACAGAATCGCAGGCGACAAAACAAGCGCCGGCAACAAACCATTCAGAGCCGCTCCCAGTAACGGCACCGCCAGAAGGGCAAGCCCAAGTCCCACAACTCCACCGATGAGCGCTATGACCAGAGATTCCGCGAGGACAAAAAAGAGAATGGAGCGATCGCTGAAACCGATGGCCTTGAGCACACCGAGTTCGCTAATCCGCTCGCGCACGGAAATAGCCATGGTATTACCGGTAACCAGCAGCAACGTAAAGAACACCACGATGCCGATACTTTCGATCAAAAACTCAATGTTGCCGAACTGCTTGATAAATCCGATAGCGAAAGCCGACTCCGTCTCTGTCTTTGTTTCCGAGGAGGAATTCGCAAACATGGTATCGATGGCCTTGCTGATTCGCGCCGCATCATCGGGGTTATCCAGTTTGAGGACGTACCACCCCGCCGTACTCTTCACCGAGGCCGGCACGTTTTCGTCAAAGTACTTCCACTGAATCCAAAACTGATTTTCGTCGCCGCCAGGACGGCTATTGTGATAAATCCCGTCCAGATTGAACTCCCAGGTCTTCGTGGGTCCATAGAGCGAATTCTTGATGGGGATGCGGTCCCCGATTTTCCAGCCGAAGCGCTGCGCGGTTTTAACGCCAACCACGGCCCCCTGCCGGTCCTTCAAAAAATTCGCCCACTGATCGTCGGGCACCACGAATTCGCTCATCACCTTGCGCATGTTGTCCGGATCGATCACAAATTGCACAAAAAAATTCTTCTCGTCCTGATACACGCCTCCGAACCAATGGTTTTGCGTCACCGCCTTCACGCCGGGGATCGACGCGATTTTGTCCTGGTAAGAAATCGGCAAGGTTTGAATCAGTCCAATCCGGTTGGTGGTAACCAGCCGGTCGGCCCCAGCCACTTCTGCCCCGCGGCTAAAAGCACTCTTCACCACCGCCAAAAACGCAAAAAGAAACAGCGCCACGGCAAACGATCCGATGGTTAGTACCAGCCGTACTTTCTTTCGAAAAAGATTGGCGAAAATCAGCCCGCGGAATCTCACGCTACCCCTCCTGCGGCGACTTCCTGTCGCACTCCCCCCTCAACCAAGAGTCCTTTTTCGAGATGCAGCGTCAAGTCCGCCTGTTTCGCCACCACCGGATCGTGCGTTACCATCAGCACGGTTTTGCCGTACTCCTTCACCAGCCGTTGAATCAAATCCATGATCTCATCCGCGCTCTTGCGGTCGAGATCGCCGGTAGGCTCGTCGCACAAAAGAAATGTCGGGTCAGCCACGATCGCGCGCGCAATCGCCACGCGTTGCTCTTGACCACCGGAAAGTTGCCGGGGATAGTGATTCATCCGGTCAGACAGGCCCACCACGCTAAGCGCCGTCTCCACGTGCTTGCGCCGTTCAGACTTCGAAAGTTTCGTCAGCAGCAGCGGCAATTCCACATTCTGAAACGCCGTCAGCACCGGAATCAGGTTATACATCTGAAAGATGAATCCCACATGCCGCGCCCGCCACTGCGTCAGCTTGCTCGCGGACATGTGCGTGATCTCATCTCCTGCGACGGTGATGCTCCCCTGTGTAGGCACGTCCAGCCCGCCAAGCAAATTCAGCAGGGTAGTTTTCCCGGAGCCGCTCGGCCCCATGAATCCCACGAAGTCCCCCTTGTCCACGTCCAGATTAAGCCGCTGCAGCACCTGGATCTCTTCCCCTCCGCGGCGGTACGTCTTCGACAGCCCGCGCACCTGGATCAGACTGTTACCGTTTCCCCGTCCATCGACTCGAATCATCTTCGGCGCTCCTATTTCTTGATCTGCACAGCCTGCCCGTCCTGCATATTGGCAGGGCCTCTCGCAACGACCGCATCTCCAGCCACAATCCCAGACAAAATCTCCGTCTGCGACCCCTCGGTACTTCCCACGGAAACCGCACGCCGCTCCAGCCGGTCGTTCTTCACCAGGAATACAACCTTCTTCCCGCTCTCATCGTGCACCGTATCCGTCGGAAGCAAAGCCACCACCACCGGCGCGTCCGCATCGACCTTCTTCACCGGTTCGTCACTCAAAAACGTCACCTTAATCCCCATGTCCGGCAGAATTCGCGGATCCAGCTTGTCGAATGATATGCGCACCTTTACAGTGGCCTTCTGTCGGTCCGCCGTTGGGATGACCGTCCGCACGTGGCTCGGAATCTCCCAATTAGGATAGGCATCCAGAATTGCCGTCACCTTCTGTCGGTCTTTTACCCGCGCAATGTAGGACTCATTGACATCGACTTCAATCTCGTTCGAATTCATGTCCACGATGGTGGCGATGCCCGTGCGCGTGAATCCCCCGCCCGCCGAAATCGGAGACACCATCTCTCCTACCTGCGCATCCTTTGAAACTACAATCCCGTCGTACGGCGCGGTGATGACGCAATTGTCCACCGCCTGCTGCGCCTCGCGAATCCGCGCCTCGGAAGATTGCACCTGCTGCTTCGCCAAGTCGATCTTGGCTTTCAGGCTGTCCGCATTCGTGCTCGCGGTATCCAACTGTTCTTGCGTTTGGATCCCGGCCTTTTGCAACTGGTCGGCGCGCCGCAGTTGGATTTGCGCAAACTTGAGCTGCACTTGGAAATCTGCGATGGCCGCCTGTGAAGCGTCCCGGTCTGCCTTCGCCGAATCCAGCGCCCGCTTCGTATCTGAATCATCCAGGGTGGCCAGCAGCTGCCCCGCGTGCACGTGCGTCCCTTCGTCGAAGAAAACGCCCGTGACGCGCCCGGTAATCTTTGCCGCAATGGTGGCCCTTCGCCGAGGCGTTACGTATCCGCTAGCATTCAATATCGCCGAGCGCCCTCCGGCTTCCGGTTTCTGCGCCGTCACCATTTCCACAGCCGGAGTCTGATTCCGAAAAGCAAACGCTAACCCTGCGATGACAACGATTGCTCCAAGAACCGCCGACGCGTAGCCCAGCCGTTTCCCGGTCTGCCCGCCCGAGCGGTGACTGTCATGGATCCGCAACGAACCCAGATCCGCTTTTGGATGAATTTCCGTCGTGGCCATCAATGCCTTGCTCTCCCTGCCAACTGCCCTGCACTTGCATCTACGAAGTTAGAAGTCGAAAGATTACCGGGCCAAACCTGGATTTCTGTCCCTATTCTACCCCGATTGGTGGCCACCCGTGCGGTTCCGGCAGGCAGCCTCCTACGTTTTCCGTACGTTTATGCTCTTGTGGCCGAATGTGTGGCCGGCGCTTTGCGGCGCATCGGCTCTCGAGTATACTTTTTCTGTCGCTAATTATCTTAGTCCGTGAGATAATTAGCTGTCAAGATAAAATGCACCTGACCAAATGAAAAATCCCGCTTTGTCCCACAAACGCAACGCCTTGATCGTCCGGGTCGGGATGGAACTTGGCCGCGAGCTCAGCACCGTTTCCGTCTTCCTCCACCAAGCCATCGCCAGCAAAATCGGGCTCAATGTTACTGATACCAGATGCTTCGAATTAATGTCCCGTTATTCAGACCAGCCCCTCACCGCCGGTCACCTCGCCCGCGCCACCGGCTTAACGACCGGGGCGGTGACCGGCATTCTCGATCGCCTGGAAAAGGCCGGCCTCGTCGAACGCTTTCGCGACCCGAGCGACCGCCGCAAGGTCTTTGTCCGTCCCTGCCCAGAAGCCCTCCAACGCGTCGGTCGTCTTTATGAAGGCCTCGCTGCTGCCTCCCTAAAACTGGCGTCCAGCTACTCAACGAAGGACCTGGAACTGATCCGCGATTATCTCGAGGGCAGCCTCCAGATTCTCCGCGATCAGACCAGCCAGTTCACCTGGACACAAGAAATCCAAAAAAGGTAGCCAGAGAATCCGGCCGGATTCCGAACGGCGATACTTGGCGCTTGGCTAAATACACGCTGTAAAATGAGAAGCCACCACTCGCAAAAGCCTCCTGTTCGTAACCGAGACGAAGAATCCCACTATCGAACACCCGTACCACGCCTACAGCTCTCTGCTCTTGCCTTAAACGCAACCAATTGAACGATTTAGAGGTGTCTGCGCGGAGGCACTGCGAATGCGCATCAGGCCATTTGTTTCTCTGTGGAGCCGGCACTAATGCTCAATTTCTCTAAAGACATCCGGTACGCCTTCCGTACGCTGACGATGAACCCCGGCTTCACCTTCATCGGTATAGTGACGCTCGCCCTCGGCATGGCCGTCAATACCACGCTCTTCAGCGTCATCAACGGCTTCCTTCTCCGTCCTCTGCCCGTTCCCCATCCGGAACAGATCACCGTCCTCTCCCTGCAACAATCCGCCCTTCCCGGAAATTACCGCTTCTCTTACCCCGACTATGAGGATTTCCGTGATCAAGCCGACTCCTTCAGCGATCTTCTCGCTTATCGCATCACCCTGGTCGGAGTCGTCTTCAACCAAAAAGCCGATCATTCAATCATCAGCCGCGTCTCCAGTAACTATTTTTCTTCTCTTGGGGTTAAACCAGCCTTCGGGCGTCTCATCCTGCCCAGCGAAGGACGTACTCCCGGCGCCGACCCCATCATGGTTCTGGGCTATTCCTACTGGCGCAGGCGGTTTAACGGCGATCCCAACGTTGTCGGCAAAAAAGTGGAAGTGAACGGCAATCCTTTCACCGTCGTTGGCGTCGCTCCACAGGAATTTCACGGCACCTACTCGGTCCTCGATATGGACGGCTACATGCCCTTTAGCGCAGAACCGAACGAGGATCTCGACAATCCTATTCAAAAAATCTGGTCGAGCCGCACCTCTCGTACCTTGACCGTTATGGGACGCCTCAAACCCGGCCTTACCATGAAACAGGCTACTGCCACCCTGAACGTCGTTTCGCAAAGCATCGCGCGAGAGCATCCCGACACGGAAAAAGGCATCACCGTCCAACTGTATCCAGAAAAATTGGCTCGGCCGGAACCCGATCCGCAGAACCCTGTTCCGGTTGCAGCTATCGCCTTCATGAGCATGGCCGGGCTAGTGCTTCTCGTCGCTTGTTTCAACATTGCTAACGTCCTCCTGGTGCGCGCTACGGTACGCCAGCGCGAGATGGCTATCCGCGCTGCCCTTGGGGCGGGCCGCGGCCGTCTCGTCCGCCAGTACCTCACCGAAAGTCTTCTGCTTTCCTTTCTCGGCGGTGGTGCCGGGCTCCTACTGGGCACTTGGGCAGCGGGCATCCTCGGCTCCCTCCGCCTTGGCACCGATCTCCCCATTCAATTTGACTTCCATCCCGATGCTCGCGTCTACCTGTTTGCTCTCGCCGCTGTTTTGCTGACCGGCCTGGTAGTGGGGATTATGCCGGCGCTGCGCGCCGCGCGCACCGATGTCATGACCATTCTCCACGAAGGATGCCGCGGCTCCTCGTCGGGCCCGCGTCGTCAATTGGCCAGAAACGCTTTGGTCGTGGCGCAAGTGGCCGGCTCGCTGGTGCTGCTCATTGTCGCCGGCCTTTTCATTCGCATGCTGGACAAAGCTCAAAAGATCAATCTCGGCTTCAATCCCGATCATGTCCTCAATCTTTCCGTAGACGTGGAGCAGGTTGGCTACAAAGAACCGCGTGGCCGCGAATTCTTTCGCGAACTCGACATCCGCCTTCACGCTCTCCCGGGCGTCGAATCCGTGGCTCAGGCCTTCCTGGTTCCCTTGGGCGTCATCACCTCGGACGATCGCGTGTGGATAGAGAATCATCCTCTCGACCCGGGTCAGCCGGCGGCTGAAATTTCCTACAACATGATCTCTCCTGGTTATCTGGATACCCTTCAGATTCCTTTGCTCCGTGGCCGCAAATTCACAGACGCCGACGGCGAAAAGGCTCCCGGGGTGGTCATCGTCAATCAAACCATGGCAAAGAAATTCTGGCCCAACGAGGAGGCCCTTGGCAGGCGCTTTAGCATTAAAGGCGCCAGCGGACCATTCATCGAGATTGTCGGCATCGTCCAGGACGGAAAATACCAAAACGTCACCGAAGATCCCCAGCCTTTCTTCTATGTACCCCTCGAGCAAAGCTATATGTCTTTACGGACCTTGCACGTCCGCACTTCGGTTCCTCCGGAAACTCTCTCCTTGCAGCTTCAATCTCAGATCCACGAACTCGCGCCCGACCTTCCCATCACCCAGGTGCAAACTATGACGCAATCCCTCGAGGGGGCGAACGGCTTTTTCTTCTTCCGTTTTGGCGCGCAATTAACATCCACCATGGGACTCCTGGGCCTGATTCTCGCCGTGGTCGGCATCTATAGCGTGGTTTCTTACGCGGCCGCGCAGCGCACCCAGGAGATCGGCATTCGCGTTGCCATGGGCGCCAGTCCCCGGGACATTTTGAGAATGGTTTTGCGTCAAGGACTAGGCGTGGTCGGCATCGGCCTGGTCTTGGGCCTGGTTATTGCCCTGGCCGGCACGCGCCTGATGAGCGGCCTCATCGTGGGCATCAAATCCACCGACCCGTTGACCTTTACGGTCGTGGTACTCATGCTTACGGCCATAGCCCTTTTCGCCTGCTGGATTCCCGCCCAACGCGCTACGCGCATTGATCCGCTGGTCGCGCTGCGCCACGAGTAATCACTGACACGGAGATCTCGACAGCCAATAACGTCAACGCTCGGCGCTGAGGGCGCTTTCCAATTGGGGGCCGATCTTTACTACCGGGCCGTTCATAAACGTCGGCCTCACCTGGTCCTTCCATTTCCTTTGAGGTTCGTAGACGATCGCCTCGTCCCAGTAAAAACCTTTCGCGGTGCAGCACGCTGGCCTTGGCTGGCCCGTCTTTTCATTCGCGATCCGATTGAGTTCTTGCGCCACAAGATGATTCGGATCCCAAAACTGTTTCGCCCGCGTGTCTGGAATTCGCCGCAGAGTGCTCCAGCTTGGTGCGCGCCAGTCCGTCGGCAGGATCGGCTCCCAAACCACCAGCACTCGGAGCTTCGGGTCGGGGTTTTGCTTCAGGATCTGTTCGGCTGCGGAGGCCCCCCGCAGACATGTCATTCAGGTTGGAGACAACAGCAAAACCAGGCGAGGGCCATCCACCGACTTGTCAAACGAATTCTCGAACTCCGCAAAGTTACTCTGGGTAAGCGTTCGGAGCGGCTCTTGCCCGGGTGGCACTGCGGATCCCACCCACAGATACGCCGCACCAGCAATCACTGCCGCCACCAAAAGGCCGACGGCGACAGGCTTCCTCTTCACTTCGCGGACCACGCAAATCGATCCGCTAGGAAGCCGGCAATCTCCTGCGGAAACAAAATCATGCCCACCACAAGCGCCAGCGCCGACCACAACAATACCACGCTCAAATAGCTCCGCTTCGCCGCACACTGCTTGGCCGTCCGCTGCTGCCAAAAACCGACTCCGAGGAGCACCACGGAAATACCCAGGAGCCACGGCCGCAAAGTCGCGAAAAGCGTGCTGGCGCCCGCCGTCCCGAGCGCTGCTGCAAATCCCAGCGGCAAGCAACATCCCATCGTTGCGAGGGAACTCAGAATCGCGCCCAGAGAGGCAGAGATGCCCGATTTTTGTTTCACTTCGTTTCTCCCTCGCGTGCTCAGCATCCGGTTGAAAATCTTGTCGGATTCACGACGAACGTCAAACAGATCCCCGAACAAAATATCACGTACGATAGGGTTGGTCATCTCTCTCCTCCTGAATCAACGTTTCATTTACTCCGTAATTTCAAAATCAGGAGCGACAAATGGATCTTCAGTCTTTCCGGTCGCACACGGCCGGCGCGTCGCAATCACCGGCGCATTCTATTCGCTTGGTACCCACTTGCCGCTCCGGCAGCAGGAAGTTGGATTTGTCGAAGGTCCGCCCTACCACGCCATTCCCCGTACCATCGTGTAGGTGGAGCTGCTGAGCCCTTGCCTCTTGCTCCAAGCTTTGGCAGCTCACGTCCATGCGATCCCTTTCCTTCTACGGCTCCGTTTTAGTCCCACCACCACCTCGAAATCAGTGACCTCGGTTACACCTCGCGGTGTCATCCATCACACGGTTCTCGCCACGCGACACCCTTCCCCGTTACACCAGGGGAACCATTTCCCCATTTTCTGCGCCTGTCTGGCACTGTTCCGGTTAACCTGCCTTAAGCACCACTTCCCTCAATGAGTGCATGGCATGTCCTTCGAACACCTGCGCCGCAGCAGCCGCATCCCGAAAGAGCTCGTTATCCTTCTGACTGGAAGCGACCTGGATGGCAAAGGCTTCTCGGAGATGACCAAGACCGTCCTTCTGAGCCGTTACGGTGCCGGCATTATTTCCACCTATAAGCTCTACGCCGAGCAAGAAATTATCGTTCGCTACCTGGATACCAACAAAGAAGCCCTGGTCCGCGTTGTCGGCCGCATCGGTTCCGAAGGCGAGACCTACACCTACGGCGTGGCCTTCGTGGATCCCGGCACCATCGACTTCTGGGGCATCGATTTTGCTCCCGTATCCGAAAAGGATAAGGCAGCTCGCAGCGTGCTGCTGGAATGCGGCAATTGCAAAGAACGCGAAACCGTCGAGCATAGCGACGTCGAATCAGACGTCCTGATCATCAACGAGGGCATCGTCCGCTATTGCAAGCCGTGTGGTGATTCGACCCTTTGGAAGCGGGCCTCGGAAGTGCCCGATGAGCTGCCGGTTTTGGTAGCCGCCGGGTCAGTCCCGAGCGTTTCCTCGTCCAAGGAAGCGACAAACATCGCCACCACGGAAACTCCCCGAGGCCCCCAAGGTTCGCAAGGCGTGTCGACTCCGGCAAACCTCGATGCTCCGCCGACCGCGCCACTCCCCTCGGCATATGGTAGGCCGGAACGCAAATCCTCCGCGCCCATCGATAACCGGCGCAAACACCCTCGCGCAAGGGTCAACTACAAGGCCTGCATTCGGCGCTCGGGCTTTACCGACGAAGTCGTCGCCTGCGAAGACATGTCCAAAGGCGGTATCTGCTTCAGTAGCCGAAAAAAGTATTTTGAGCGTACCGCCATCGAAATCGCCGTTCCCTACTCCCCTGGCAACGCCATCTTCGTTCCTGCGGAAATCACCTGGGTCGTCGAGATCACCAAAGACAAGCTTTACAAGTGCGGCGTCACCTATCGTCTCACTTCCCGTCCTTCCTAACTCCGTCCCAAATTCACAGGTTTTGACCACCCCGGTCCGATCTCTCAAAACGAGTTGACACCCACTACTGTGTATCATACAGTGTGTATCGCACACTGTATGCCGCCTGGTAACACCAACCACGACCTCTTCGAAAACCTTCGCCTCGAACTACGTCGTGGCTCTCTCATCCTCGCTGTCATGGCCTCACTCAAAACCGAGCAGTACGGCTACACCCTCCGCAAGGCCCTTACCGACCACGGCATGCCCATCGATGAAGGTACCCTCTATCCCCTTCTACGGCGCCTTGAAACACAGGGTCTGCTGGTCAGCGAATGGCGTGAAGAAGACAAGCGCAACAAACGGTTTTACCGACTCTCCGAAGATGGCGAAGCCATATTCAAGCAGTTGCTCGCCGAATGGCAGAGCATGAATTCCTCTCTGAACGGGATTCTTTAAGGAGCGCGTGATGGACATCCTTGCCAGTTACTTGCGTGCGGTGAAACGCAGCCTGCCGCGAGCGCAAAGCGACGACATCATTAACGAACTCTCTGACGATCTTCGCTCACAAATAGAAGAGCAACAATCCGCCCTGGGTCGCCCATTCCGCGACGAAGAAATGATGGCTTTTTTCAGGCAGCATGGCGACCCCATGACCGTGGCGCGCCGCTACCGCCAGGATCATCGCAGCCTGTCTCTGGGATGGGAGCTGATCGGACCTGAGCTCTTTCCGATGTATTTGATCCTCTTGTCTTTCAATCTGACGCTCACGATAGCTGCCGTTGTGGTGGTCTCGCTGATGATTCACGCACCTATCAAGCTAGACGCGTTCATCATCCCCGTTTTGGCTCAGATTATTTGTCTCACAGTGGTTTTCACCGTACTGAATCTTATCCGGAGGAAGTTCCCGCAACCCTGGTATTACCCGCCTGCTGAACTCGCGCCCATGCTGCCTATCAGCCGTTGGTATTCGCTTGTCGGTCTGATCATGTGGGCTACGGTAGCCATTTGGTGGGTCGCGGTGCCGCACTTTCCGCAGTTGATTTTGGGCTCGGGGGCTAGTCATTTGAAACTCGCGCCAAGCTGGCACAGATTTTACGTGCCAGTGCTTCTCCTTTTGCTGGCCTCCATGTCTCAGAGAGTTCTGAACCTCTTTCACCCGACCTGGACTTGGGTAATTCCCGTGACGCGGACGATGATCAACGGCGCGGCCGTGCCGATCTTGTGCGGCTTGATGTTCAAGAGCCAAACCTTGGTCGTACTCGCCGAAGGAATCCAAAGCACTACCGAGAACCAGCAACTCGTTGAAAACTTCAACGGCCTGATCCGCTGGGGCATTCTTGGACCGTGGCTGTGGTTGTACGCGGGAATCAGCGCCATTGTTTACGCGTGGTATAGCGTTCCGCATTTGCGCCGACTGATTCGCCGCATGCGCGGCCAGGTGCCATCGGGTGTCGCGTAAGGGGAGTGCTCTTTGAAAGGATCGAGCATCATGAAGACTCTATTCTTGCTTCTTGAGCTGCTGACGGACAGCGACGCCATTCGCATGGTCCTCCATTCCTGCTGCACTTCGGCAGTGGTCAGCGTGGTCGTGCTCATTATCGCGGGCAGCTATCAGGTGATCCGTCGTGCGCTCCTTCGCCGCAGCAGTGCGGCGCCGTCACGCGCCTTAAAGTTTCAGAAGAGTTGGGAGGAAACCAAATCATGAACAGTGACATCTGGGCCGAGCTTTCCGGTGTAAGAAAACGTTTCGGAAAGACGGTGGCTCTCGACGGTCTCGATTTGCAGGTGCGGCCTGGAGAACTCTTCTCCGTGCTCGGTCCGAACGGTGCGGGCAAATCCACTGCTGTTTCACTCATGCTCGGACTCCTGCGGCCAGACTCCGGCGCGGCGCGCTTATTCGGGCGGTCTCCACTTCTGGTCGAGCCACGGCGCCAGGTCGGCGTCATGATGCAGGAAGTCACGCTCGCACCCGAGCTCCGGGTGCGCGAACATATAGGTCTTGTTGCCAGTTATTATCCCCTTCCGTTTACTCCCGTCGAGGCCATGGAGCTAACCAACACTTCTTCATTGGCATTTCGTCCCTACGGACGACTCTCCGCAGGCCAAAAGCGCCAGGTGCAGTTCGCGATGGCGGTTTGCGGGCGCCCTAAGCTGCTCTTCCTCGATGAGCCCAGCGTCGGACTCGACGTGCGCGCTCGCGAAACGATGTGGGCGGCGCTGCGTCAGCTCGTCCGCAACGGATCTTCCATCGTTCTCACGACTCATTATCTCGAAGAAGCCGAATCCCTCTCCAATCGCGTAGCCGTCCTCAGCAAAGGCCGCCTCATCGCCTCCGGCACCGTCAACGAAATCCGCGCCCTCGTCGTTCGCAAGCGCATCACGTGCTCCACCGCGCTTTCCGCCGATCAGATTGCGGGGTGGCCGGATGTCGAAAGCGTGACGCGCGAGCAACAGCGGCTCGAAATCAGCACGAGCAATTCTGAAGCGGTGGTGCGCCGCTTGCTGGCTGCCGACGCGAATCTCCAAGAACTGGAAGTACGCCGCGCCGGGCTCGCCGAAGCTTTTACAGAACTCACTCAGGAGGCCGCATGATGAACGCCACGTCGCTGGGAAACCCGAACTCGTTCGAAAGCCCCAAACCGTTCGACACCGCCAAGTCATTCAATGGCTTTGATCCATCGCCGCTCTCCGGCACGATGTCCAACGCCCGTTTGCTGCGCGCTTACCTTACCGAAGCTCGCTTCGAATCCTTGCGCATGTTTCGCATGCTGGGCTTCTCCCTACCTTTTTTGGTTCTGCCCGCCGCTTTGTATCTGCTGTTCGGAGTTGTGCTTTTCGGGGAAGCCCTTCGAAACGACCTGGCCGCAGGAAAGTTTCTCTTTGCGGCGTTCGCGGTCTTCGGCGTGATGGGTCCGGGAATGTTCGGTTTCGGCGCCACTGTGGCCACCGAACGGGAGCAAGGTCTGCTCACCCTCAAGCGAGCGTTGCCCGCGCCACCTGGCTCTTACCTGCTCGCCAAATTGCTCATGACCATGCTCTTCGCCTTCATCGTCATGGCCACCATGATCCCCTCAGCTCTGCTGCTAGGTCATTTGCCCTTGACCTTCGCGCAATGCGCCAGCGTCACGGCAATCAATATCTTTGGCTCACTGCCCTTCTGCGCCATCGGCCTGTTCATCGGAACGCGCGCCTCGGGCAAGGCGTCCATGGCCTTCGTGAATCTAATCTACGTGCCGATGATGCACATCTCCGGCTTGTTCTACCCACTGCCAAAATTCCTTCGGAGCATCTCGCCGGTTTGGCCCAGCTATCATTTGCAACAACTGGTGTTCGCCGGGTTAGGTGCGCCCTTTTACGGTCGCACCGCAGTGCATGTCGGCGTCCTTGCCGGAGTCACACTGGTTCTCACCGTCCTCTCGATTCGCAGGCTGGCACGCGTCGGCTGACAGCGACGGGATTGTCGGCTACTCGGAGGCGATGCTCGGATCCATCCACCAGCGGCCCATCGAAGAGAATGAGCCGAGCTGCTGAACTTGCCGTCAGTTCCGAGTAAGACAAGCGCTCCCGCGCTCCGCGATAAAACATAGTAAGGTCAATATGCGAATAAAGAGGAATGCAAAATCTGTCCTGCGAGGAAGCCGCCATGGTGCAGATCAAGGGATCCGCAATCAAGGAAACCATTGACCAGATCAAGGCGCGAGCCGGGGAGGCCGCTTTCCAGAAAATCCTGGGACTTCTCGACGAAGAAACGCGCAAGGTTTGCGGAGGCGAAGTCTTCTCCTCCACCTGGTACCCGCTCGACCTCTTCACGCGCTTTCTCGAAATCGAGATTCGCGTTCTTGCCGACGGCAAAGAAGAGATGGTCACCCGTGGTTCGGAAGCGGTCATCGAACGGCAGCTTCGCGGGATCTACAAAGCATTTGTGAAACTAGGTTCGCCAGAATTCGTTGTCAAGCGCATCGCTGCGGTTCACGCCACGTACTTTCAGGGCGTCCCCATCGATGTGCAGCTTCAGGGAAACAACCGCGCGCTCGTCAAGTACACTGGCTTTGAGAAACAGCACCGCATCATGGGGTTCGCCATCGTCGGATTCTTCAAAAAAGCTCTTGAAATCTCGGGCGCCAAGGACGTGGTCATCTTTTTCTCCACGCCGATTGAAGAAGGCAAAGGTTATTCCGAACTTTCTATCGCGTGGCGCTGACGGCGTCCAAAACAGCCGAACTTTGCCACTACATGGCAAACGACCTCGCGTACTATGGAGCAATGGCAATCTCTAAATTTTGGCGAGCCCATTCACGCTTTTTAGCTGTGGTCGTGTGTGCCTTTGTTTTCGCTGGTGCAACCTCCCGATTCCCCGCCGAGGCGCAGAACCAAGACCAGAGTGTCATTCGCGTGGGTGTAAATCTTGTACTCGTGGACGCCACCGTGAAGACGAAAGCCGGCCAAATCATGGCCGACCTGAAAAAAGAGAACTTCGAAGTCCGCGAGGATGGCGCTGAGCAGAAACTGGAAGTCTTCAGCCGCGACGAATTGCCGCTGGAGGTCGCGCTGGTTTTGGACCTGAGCGATTCGATCGGCCCATTTCTGGGCCCGTTGCGTGACGCCGCCACCACCGCTCTGGCGGCGCTCAAACCCGACGACGAGGTAGCCCTCTTCACCTTCTCCACCGAAGCTCAATTGCGCGTCCCGTTCACGAAGGACAAGCGGGAGATTGCCAACCAGATCAATGCATTTCACGCGGGCGGCGCCACCAACATCAACGACGGCATCTTTATCGCCTCTGAAAATCTCCTCAAGACGCCGCCCAAGGGCCGCCGTGTCATCATCCTCATCAGCGATGACGTCGGCACCGACGCTGGTGGACAGGGCACGCGCGACATCGTCACCGAAGCCATTGCCGCCGACGCAGTACTCTATAACCTGAAAATCCCGGGCTACAATCCACCGCAAACGCTCTTTGCCGCCAGCATGATCCCTGGCCTGGTCAACATTCGGAAAGTCATCGACCAAACCGGCGGAGAGATCTTCGACGTCCAAGACGTAGCCCACCTCGATCCCGTCTTCCGGGCTCTGATTCAGCGCATCAAAACGCGCTACACGCTGGGCTACTACACAAACGCGAGTGCAGCCCTCGGCAAGCCCCACAAACTCGACGTTCGCCTGGCTTCCTCCTTCGGAAAAAAAGGCCGCGACTATGTGATCCTTTCCAAAAACGGCTTTTACGTTCACTGAGGATCGCGAAGGCCGAAGCGAGCCCGCATCTCGCGTCGGCCAACTCTGGTAACGGCCAGAGCTCGGCAGTCGAGCTCCCGGATCACCCATTTTCGTTCCAGCGCGATGTTCAGCAGCGCCGCACCGACTGCCCCTCCCAGATGTGGCCGCCGCTCACTCCAGTCCACACAGGCGTAGGCGAAGCGGCGTCGCAGCGCCCGATTTGCCTCGACGTCAATGCCCAGCTCTCGGAATGCCTGGGTCCCGCTTGGTGTCAATTCGTAAGCGTTTTCTGCCGGGGACTCGCCTGCGGCGCTGCCTAGCCAGCCCAGGGCCTTGATGCGATCATGCAACGCAACACCCAGGGTGCCGGCGATGTGGTCGTAGCAAGTACGCGCGGCGCGCAAACGGTTTGGTGTATTCGGCACGAATGACTTGCGAACTCCACCTGCCAGCACGCTCAGAGCCTCCAGCGCCGCCGCTACATTTTCGCCTGCCAAACTGTAGTAACGGTGTTTCCCCTGAGCCAACACTTTCACCAAGCGCTCCTTCTTCAGCCGCTGCAGGTGCACGCTGGCGGTCGAAGGCGTCACCTCCGCGACCATTGCAAGCTCCGTGCTGGTGCGGGCACGCCCATCGACCAGGCAATAAAGCATTCGCGCGCGCCGGGGCTCACCGATGGCCACGGCAATTCGGGAGACCACCGCGTCTGGATCCGATGCGACATCCATACTTTGATGTTAGACGAAGTATCCATGACGGGCAAGCCTCATACTGCGCTGGGAGCTTCACGCAATGCAATTCTGCGCATCGTCTTCGGCGAAACGCTCGTCCTGACGTGCGCGGGCCTGCTTCTTGGACTACCTTGGGCGCTTGCCGCCGCTCACCTGCTCGGCCACATGCTCTTTAGCGTTTCGGCCAACGACCCCGCCACGCTCGCCGCCGTTGCGTTTACTCTCGCCTTCGCAGCCGGCATCGCCGTATACATCCCCGCGCGTCGCGCCATGAGCATCGATCCCATGGTCCCACGAATAACCGGTGTTGCGCGCACAATTTGCCCTGCTCGCGAGTGCGTATCTTCTCTCGTTGTGTGCTTGCGGAATTCTTGCTCGCTTCGCTCGGGGAAGTCCAAGTGAGCGCAAAAACGCGCGCGGGGACGGTTTCCGGAACTAAGCCAGCGGCTTACTGGTATTTCGCGACAACTTCTCCGTTTTCAATCTTCAGATCGGAAATGTCCGACGGTAGCTTCAGCTTTTCGCGGTTTTCCGGCGATTCCATCATCCGCCGCACAGCCGCCTCTAGCGTCGCCTGCGGGATCGGCAGCGCCCCGATCTGGCCGCTCACCGGCTCAAAGCGCAGAAAACCATTGCCTGCGCCCAGCTTGCCTTCTAGCTGTAGCGTCATCTCTTTACCGTGTACATCGAAGACTACGTATGCGCGCACACGATCATCGATCAACTGAACCTTTACATCCTTTACGTTCGAGCGCATCTGCTCGACATCGTCCATCGTGGGCTGCTCGGCGTTCGGCGCTCCACCGGTCGCATTGTCGGCAACCGCATTCGCGGCTGGGTTCGACGCCTGACCACCGGGAAGAACGAGATGCGATGCCAAATACGAGTTCAGTTCGGTCTCATCCATGCGGAGTGTGGCAGGCTGGCCCTGGGCTACCGCCTGTTGCACATCCTGGAATTTCTGTTCGACGCGTGCGGCGGCTTCCGGAGTACTCGACACCATCGGCGGAGCAGACTTATGTAGCAATAGAATCAATACGATGAGAGCGCAGGCGTAGACTGTCCAGCGCACAATTCGAAAGATCAGTACCAGCGCGGTCATTCTGGACGCGTGCGTATCAGGCATCGGGTTCCCGCCCAGGGGGTTGGCGATATTTCGCATGACGTGCTCCTTGCTCTTCTGGCCCAGTGCGTTGGATGTTCGTTTGCGATTCTAAGTTTCGTGTTTTCAGCGCTCCAGATTGGGGCGAGCTATCCACACGGCCGAGAGAGTCCATCCCCTGTCCTATAACCCTAGAGTTCAGAGATGGTTGCGCCAAGAGAACCAAAGTACCTGTCGCCGAAACGGGTTACCTGCCCGCTTGTCCCTGTCCGGCATCGGCTTTACTCTCACTGAGGAGGCCCTCATGCCGCGCACTCTCGCCTATCTCCTTTTGTTGCTGTTTCCGTGGTCCGCTCTAGGGCAGAACGCTCGGCCAGCGACCGGCGCCCGAGAGCGGCCCAAAGGGCGGGCGCGGATTGGCGTGGCGCTGGAGGGTGGCGGCGCGCTGGGTCTCGCGCACATCGGCGTGCTCGAGTGGTTCGAGAAGCATCACATCCCGGTGGATTACGTTGCGGGAACAAGTATGGGCGGGCTCGTAGGAGGCTTTTATGCTACCGGAATGAGTCCGGCAGAATTGAAGAAATTGATCGAGAAAGTCGATTGGAATGAAATCCTGGGCGACGCAACGCCTTACGAAGATCTTTCCTACCGACGAAAAGAAGATCAGCGGGCATATCCCAATGCTTTCATTCTTGGACTGCGAAGAGGTTTGTCGCTACCTGGCGGACTGAATTCCGGCCACCAGATTGGCTTGCTAATCGACCGGATAACACTGCCCTATTATAAATTGGAATCCTTCGAAGCGCTTCCGACACCGTTTCGCTGCGTGGCGACGGATCTGGTAAGCGGCAAACAGGTTGTATTCGAACAAGGATCGCTGGCCGAAGCGCTGCGCGCAACGATGTCCATTCCGGGCGCCTTCACCCCAGTCGTCGACAAGGATCGCGTGCTGGTGGACGGCGGGCTGGTGAATAATCTGCCGACCGACGTCGTGAAGCAGATGGGGGCGGACATTGTTATTGCAGTGCATTTGGACACCAAACCCGTAGAAGCGGCGGACATCAAATCGCTCTTCACCGTGCTACAGCAATCTGTCCGCGTGGTGGTGGCAGAAAGCGAATTGCGCGGGCTTGCGGGAGCGGACGTCGTGGTCAGCGTGCCGCTCGGTGGATACAGCTCGACGGACTACAAAAAGCACGAAGCGATCATGCTAAAGGGTTACAACACCGCCGATGGAAAATCGCCGCTGCTCGAAAAATTCGCGCTGAGCGACACGGAATGGCGGGAGTATGTCGAGGATCGCGAAGCGAGGAAAAGGACGCTGGCGCCGGTGCCGCAGTTTGTGAAAGTGGAGGGGGCCGACACCGCGCAGCAGACCGAGAACATCGAGCACTATCTAACGCCGCTGACCGGCAAACCGCTGGACACGGACAAACTTGATCGCGCGCTGACACGGCTCACCGGGGTGGGGCGGTATGACACGGTGGGCTACCGGATTACGGAGCGCGATGGGCAACAAGGGCTACTGATTCAGGTGAGTGAAAAGAACTATGCACCGCCCACCCTCCAGCCGGGGTTTGTGGTGGACGGCTCGGCCAGTGAAGAAGTGGGCTTCACGCTAGGCACGCGACTGACCTATCTGGATGTGGCGGGATTTCGTTCCGAATGGCGGAGTGATTTTCTGTTTGGAAACACGTACGGGCTGGGAAGCGAGTTGTACCGTCCGTTCACCCCGGTAAGCAAATGGTTTTTCGCGCCGCACGGCACGGCAAGTACGCGGACCTTCAAAATTTATGAGAAGGGCAATCCGCGCGCTGACTACAAGTGGGGCCAAGCCGACATCGGGATGGACGTGGGCTACGGATTCGACCGCTTCAGCGAATTGCGCCTCGGCTATGAGGTAGGCTATCTCGATACAAAGTTGCGTTTGGGCACGCCGGTGTTAAATTCCGTGAGCGGACGGGTGGGCGACGCGAAACTG
>Ga0210383_10000932_pt1 | contig 26914 bp, 25 predicted proteins | sample IncBWC14OmetaG_FD_160072 | JGI IMG/M metagenome (GOLD analysis project Ga0210383, IMG submission 160072) | Forest soil microbial communities from Barre Woods Harvard Forest LTER site, Petersham, Massachusetts, United States - Inc-BW-C-14-O ... | reverse complement strand
CCGGGCCACCTCCACTTTGATCGGGCTCCAGGCGACCGAGAGGTGGGGCAGCGCCAACAAGTGGCTCACGGAATGCCGGACAAGTTCCTTGTCACTCGCAAGCTGGTCATTGGGCAAAAGGACCACCGCATCGGTGGCATAGAACGCCATCCAGGCGTCGACGCTGGCGCTGCGCGCGGCCACGGCCCAATCAGCGTCGGCTTTGCGCACCGCCGTCTCGACCGCCGATAGATCGGCCGCGAGGCTCGGCCGGTAAGCGGCGAGGGCGGTAAGGGTCAGAAATGCGAGAAGTGCCAGCAGCTCATTTTTCATTCTTGATACCGGACGCAAATGCGCTACGTTGAGTTTATCGAAGCCTGATCAATCCGGCAGGACACCGACCGCGGTTTCGCGAGGCGAATCCGGTGCACCTGCTTCGATAGTCCCCGACGAAACGCCTGAAGTCCATTGGGATGGTTGTCGAGTCAAGGTCTTACAACCAGCACATCGCATTTCAGGCTATCGAGGACTCGTTCTGCCGTATTGCCGATGAAGATTCGCTTCAATCCTGAACGGGATACTGCGCCCATGACGATGAGGCCGGCACGCAGCGAGCGGGCAAGACGGGGAAGTTCGATAGCAGGGTCGCCGCCGACCAGGTGGCCGCGGTTCTTAGGAATGCCATAGCGGCCCAGGTCCCCAAAAAATCGGCGTCTGACGCTCTGTGCATGCGCCTTTTCCTGAGTAGCTACACCGGCGAGCGCAACCGGGGCCATTGGCAGATCGGCAATATAGCTCCTGAGCGGCAGGTAGATGTGCACGGCGTGTACCAAGCCGCGCACCAAGTCGGCCACGGCATCTGCCGCGGCGATAATCTCGCCATCGAGTGCGCTTGGCTTGTCATTGCTGTGAAATGGATCGAGAGCCGCCAAAATGCGGGGACTGCGCCAGGCCGCTCGTCCTTTGACGATCAACAATGGCACAGGGCAATGCCGTATCAGCTCGAAATCCGTTTGCGTGAGCAGCAATCGGGCGAAGATATTGTGCTTGCGCGCCTCGATGACCAGAAGGTCCGACTTGGAAATCCGAACCTGGCGCAGAATGGCCGTATGCACGGGATTGCCGGTTTGCACATTGGTGCTGACAATGAGCTCTTCGCGGCGCATGCGATTCGCCATGCGTTCGAGCATCCGGCGGTTCTGCGCAGCTTCAAAACGCGTAAATTGTTCCGCCGCTGAGTGCATGCTTCCCAGAGACATGGCCGACGGGATGGCGTTGAACAATTCGATGCTGGCGCCGGTGCTACGCGCCAGCGCGCTTGCACGGCGGATAGCTTTGTTCATTCCCGCGCTGGGATTGACAATGGCAACGAGAATCCGCTCGAATTTCTGCAGCGGCATCGGACAGGCCTCCTGGGTTACGCGCCAAGACGGCGCAATGCCGCGTCCTGCTCCGCGGTTTGCATGCTGGCTGCATTTACAAAGGGTAGGATGGCGTGAACTCCGACGTCCCAACGATGAGTATGTCGCAATCCAAGGACTCCAGGATGGTTGCGGCAGTGCTGCCCATGAACATGCGGTGCCACTTATGCGATGAAGCGCCTATCACCACCAGGTCGGTGTCGAATTTCTCCACCATATGCTTCAAGCAGTCGTGCGGCGTCCCCATCTCGACGTGCAGATGCTGCGGTGACACGCCGTACGCGCTCCCCAGGCTTTCTATCTGGCAGTATCTGAACGAGTTCTCGACCTGCAATGCCTCGGTGTAATCGCGCGACGCGCTTTGCCTGCCGGCCCGCACCAAGGCGGCGAAGGCAGTGGGAATGTAGGCGTGAATGACGTGCAAGTCGCCCTTAAGATAGCTCGACAGGGTTGCGGCAAATTCCAAGACACGATGATTTGATACCGCAGCATTTTCGTCGCCTTGCTCAAAATCGACCGCCGTGACTACCTGCGGCGGCTGATTCCATGATTTCTTTTTTGTCAGCAGCAGCGGCATTGTGCAACCGCGTACCAAGTGCCAATCGGTATTCCTGGCAAAGGTTCGTCGTGCAAAGGAATGCTGGTGGGTATCTTTGATAACGAGATCGGCATTGGATCCACGAAGATAATCGAGCAGCATGTCCGGCAAAGACTTGCCGTAAATAATACGCAAGCCGACCTGGGTGCCTTGCGCTCGCAGCGGGCCTGCCAACCCCTCGAGCATATCCAGAAGTTCGGTGTTGTCGGGGGGAGGGCGTCGGGCGCTGGCTGGGGCCTCGTCATTGAGAGCCGATGCGATCTCGCAAATCAGCAATTCCACCGCAGCGTTGCTGCATTGGGCCAATCGCGCCGCCTTGTCCACAGCTGCTTGACGCCCCTTTGCGGATGGGTCAACAACAACCAAGATTTGGCTGATTCGATTCATAGGTACCCTCGCGAGAATTATCGTCACTTGCGGTAGATCGGCACATAAGGGATTGCGCGTATCGAACCTGGAGGAATACTCACTGCTACGGCTATCCGTAGTATTACGGATAGCCAGCGGGGCGCAGCTGCTCAACAATGTCAATGAGCACCAATCGGAGGACTAAGCATGCCTGCCATTCATCGCATTCTTGTGTCAGTCAAGGAGATTGACGGCAAAACCTTGCCGGCGGTTCTCAAGGCCGCGCAACTGGCCAGAGGCTTTGGTGCCCAGTTGGAGCTGTTCCATGCCCTGACCTCGACACTTTACAGCGACCCCATCCTGGTCCGTAATCAAGGACTGGATTCCCTCGAGCGGGACCTGCGGCAGCAGGCGCTGCGGCGCCTTGAGGCAATCGCCGACCGTCTGCGTGTGCACAGCATCAAGGTCAAAGTGTCGGCGGAGTGGGATTATCCGTCCCATGAGGCCATCATTCGCCGGGCGCAAGCCGTCAAGGCCGATCTCATCGTCGCAGCCGGTCACGCCGGCAAACATCGCATGCCATGGCTTTTGCGACTGACCGATTGGGAACTGGTGCGCCTAAGCCCGGTTCCGGTGCTTCTGGTCAAAAATCCACGTCCCTACCGGCGGCCCGCCGTGCTCGCGGCAATCGATCCGAGCCACGCGCACGAGAAACCCCTGCAACTGGACAAGGAAATCTTGCGCACCGGCAAGAGACTGAGCGAGGCGCTGCGGGGCAGCTTGCACGCCGTGCACGCGTACGCTCGCTTTCCCGTGCATGTACCGCCGCAGGCGGCACTGGTGCCGGGAACCCTGGAGGATCTGCAGAAGGCGGCGGAACGCGCTGCGAAAGCGCGCTTTAGCCGCAGTCTGCGGCCGGTTCGGATCGCGCGCTCGCGGCAATATCTCCTCGCTCGCGAACCCGTCAATGCCATTACCGAAGCTGCCGACAAGAGTCACAGTGCCATCGTCGTCATGGGAGCCATGTCTCGATCGGGAATCAGGCGCCTGCTGATCGGCAATACCGCCGAGCGGATACTGGATGACCTGAGCTGCGACATCATGGTGGTCAAGCCGGCGAATTTTCGCGTTCGCATTCCTCGCGCCTCGCGCGGCGCCCGCTTGCGGCCGAGTGCGCCGGTGGAAGCGTTGGGCGGTACGTTCAGCTACTACTAAGCTTCCGCTCGGCAAGGCCGATCGCGCCGTGCGACAACTGGTCGCCCCGCGTACGCGCTGAGTTTAGATTACCCGGGACATCACAGCGGGTTGCGGCGCGGCGCTGCCAGGGGCAGCGTTGACATACGCATCGAACGCCATGGCGACCGTGCGCATCAACAATCGTCCCACCGATGTCAGCGAAATATATTTGCGGTTGAGTTCGACCAGGCCGTCGGCTTGAAGAATGAGCAGCTGCTCACTCTCTGCTGCGAAGTATTCGCCAAAATCAATGCCGTTGTCGGCTTCAATTGCCGCTATGTCGACGGTGCCTTGACACATGATGGCATTGATGACCTGCTTGCGGACTTGATCGTCCCGGTTCATTGATCTGCCCCGACTCGAAGGCAGCACGCCTCTTGAAAGGGCGCCCTCGTAGGCCGCGAGCAATTTGTGATTTTGAACGTATAGATCACCCACGTGACCGATGGCGCTGACGCCAAAGCTCACCAGGTCGCGATTGGCGTGGGTGGTGTAACCCTGAAAGCTGCGATGAAGCGTGCCGTCGTGCTGCGCTTGGGCCAAGGAGTCGCCCGGCAGTGCGAAATGATCCATGCCGATGTATTCGTAGCCTGCCTCGCCTAAGGTGTGCACCGCAAGTTGCAGAAGCAACAGCCGTTCAGCGGCATTTGGCAGCTCATCACCGCGGATTTGCCGCTGCGCCTTGAACAGGCGTGGCATATGCGCGTAGCCGTAGACAGCCACGCGGTCCGGGCGCATCGCGACGACGCGGTCCAATGTGGCGCCGAACGAAGCCACCGTCTGCAGCGGCAAGCCGTAAATCAAATCAAAATTGATGGAACGAAACTTAAGTCTGCGGGCTGCTTCATATACTGTGGCCACCATGGCTTCGGGCTGCACGCGGTTTACCGCTCTTTGCACCTGTTCGTCAAAATCCTGCACCCCTAAGCTGATGCGGTTGAATCCGATTGACGCCAGAATCTGCAAGCTACCCGGATCGACGCTGCGCGGATCGATTTCTATGGAGTAATCGCGATCCGCGGTATCGGTCAGCTTAAATTCGCGGCCAAGCCGTTCAAGGATTTCGATGAGAAATTTCGCCGGCAGATACGTCGGCGTGCCGCCGCCGAAATGTAGTTGATCGACCACTCTATTCCGATCGAAGAGGCGGCCGCGCAGCGAAATCTCAGACAATAAATGTCCGACATAGGCATCCATGCGGTCCAGCTTGTGAGTGATGATTTTGTTGCAGCCGCAATAAAAGCAGGGGCTGGAGCAAAACGGAATATGGACGTACGCGGACAGCGGTTGCCCTTCGCGCGCGCCGCGGCTGGTGGCCGCGGCGCGCTCATAGGTATTCGGTGCGAGCCCTTCGGCGAAATGCTGCGCAGTCGGATACGATGTGTATCGAGGTCCTTCCCGATCATAGCGACGCATGCAGTCGGCATCGAATGAAACGGCGGTTGCGTGGTTCATATGCTGCCCTTTGGCATACCGGTTTTGACGGTGCCAAGTCGTCCGATCGTGGATCCTGCATCGAACCTGAATCGCTTGCTATGCAGTTCCTGCAGTTGCCGCTTGGCGTTATTGAACGCTTCGCGCAGTGCAAGATAGATATTCTTATGGCCCGCGCCATCCATCTGCAGACTGTCGGCGTGAATCTGCGCACCTGGCACGGCCAAATCAATCTGCACCACGTAGGGCGCGCCGCTGCCATGGCCGCCGCGCGAGCCTTCGAGCGTCATGTGACACTGGGTGATCCGCTCGCCGTAGCGCTGCAGACGCTCTCCGAGCTCGCGCGCCTGTGCCTCTAAGGCGCTCGAGTGATCGATACGGCGAAATGTCAAGGTCATGGGTGACCGCATTTGCGTGCCTCGAACGTAAACCATGCGACATTGTGGGTCTCCCATGCGAGGCACGCATCAGGGATATCCGACTGACTTTGCGGGAAGCCCCAGGGAGCTTGGAAGCCCAAAGGCCTGGGGCGATTGGCGCGGGACTTAGGGCTGCGCGTCGTCCGTCAGCGTCAATTGCAGCTTGACGAGATGTGCGACCGAACGCGCACCCATCTTTTCCATCACCTTGGCGCGATGAATCTCCACCGTGCGCTCGCTCAAGTTCAAATCAATGGCGATGACTTTGTTCGCGGCGCCGTCGACGACCATGTCCATGACCTGCCGTTCGCGCGGGGTCAAGGTCTGCAGACGATGCTGAACTTCGGCGCGGCGCGCCACGGTACTGCGATTCTCGGCATCCTGCTTGAGGGCGTGATTGATCCGGTCCAAGAGGTCCTGGTCGCGGAACGGCTTCTGAATGAACTCGAAGGCCCCTTCCTTCATGGCCTGCACGGCCATGGGCACGTCGCCGTGTCCGGTGATGAATATGACGGGCATCATGGAGCCCATGCGATTGAGCTGCTGCTGCACCTCGAGGCCGCTCATGTCCGGCATGCGGATGTCGAGCACCAGGCAGCCCGGCGCGTCGGCCTTGAAGTTTGCCAAGAACTCGGTCGGCCGGGAATAAACGGCGGTTTTATAGCCAACGGTGGAAAGCAGAGTATCCAACGCGCGGCGCATACCGTCATCGTCGTCAACCACATAGATCACGGGTGACGCGCTTTTATCGGGCTTTGACATCTTGACTACCGACTAGTTTCAGCGACCGGCAAGCGGAACCAAAAGCGGCTGCCGCCCGCCGGCAGATTAACAAATCCGATGGCGCCGTCGTGCGATTCAATGATGGCGCGGCTCGACGCCAGACCAAGACCAGTGCCTTGCGGCTTGGTGGTGAAGAACGGCTTGAATAGCTGATCTTGCAGATCCGCCGGCACCCCCGGACCAGAATCGCTTACGCCAGTTTCGACCGTATAGCGATCCGATGAAACATCGATCCGGATCGTCGGAGGGCTGTTCGCTTGGGTACTGGCCTCGATGGCATTCTGGGTCAGTGCGCACAGCACATGCTGAATTCGCAGCCGATCGATCACCAAGTCTGGTATCGGCGGTGACACATCGACACGCACACCGCCTATGTTCAACACCATGGCGTCAAGCACCGGCTGCAATTCGGCAATGAGATCAGGAAGCCGGCAGCGTGTGCGCTTTGGCAATTCCTGGCCGAAGAGCCGGCGAATACGTTGGATGCCTTCGCCTGCCGCCAGAGCTTCAAGGTTGATCTGACGAAACACATCGAGAGCCCGAGCCACCATCGGCTCCGGCCGATCAAGCATGCGCTGCCCGGCCTGGGAAAAGGTGGCAATCGCACCCAGCGGTTGATTGAGCTCATGCGCCACGCCGCTCGCCATTTCCGCCAGCGCCGAGGCGCGCGCAATCTCCATCAACTGCTTTAGAATCAGATCGGCGCCTCCGTTATTGACCTTAATTTCGTCCACGGGACCTCTTCTTTGCCGTTTAGGTACTCGGAATGATAAGCATCCGACAAGAGTATATATACGCAAGCAGTGTGCGTTTATTTTTTGGCGCCGGACAGCTGTGAATTCCCGCAAGATCTTGCGTATGTCCCTTAACGATACCGCCGCCGATTGGTCGCAGCGTCAATTCCGAACCAACCACAAACTATGCTACGTTAGATATTCTAGGTCATACAGTGGATTAGAAGCGGTCAAGCGCGACAAACCAAGGTTTCCTAATGACCGAAATCAGCTCGATCGCACAGCGGCTGCTGCAATTTTCCCCCGATGCCATGTTGGTCGTGGACGAACAGGGAATAATTCAATTTGCCAATGAAACCACTCATGAGTTGTTTGGGTGTACGCCTGCGCAACTCATGGGACAGCCAATCAAGCTGCTCATCCCCGAACGATTTCATATGCGCCACGGTGCGCACCTGGCGAACTACTTGCGGCAGCCCGCCAGTCGCGAAATGGGCGCGCGAATCAGTGACTTGTTTGCGCGGCGCGCCGACGGCAGCGAATTCCCGGCTGGAATACGGCTATCTCCCTTTCAAGCTGAAGGCCGGAGCTTCGTCGCAGCGGCGATTCGCGATATGACCGAGCGACGTTCGATCAGCGACGCTTTGGTTGTCGCGCGCGAGGACGCCGAGCGAGCCAACCGTGCCAAGAGCCGCTTTCTTGCGACCGCCAGCCACGACTTGCGCCAACCCCTGCAGGCGATCCGACTCATCAATGCATCCATGCAAAAGCTGACGCAACGGATTCCCGATATCGGCGATCTGGTGCATCAGCAGGAAGTCGCGATCGACAGCGCCACCCGCATGTTGAACGCGCTCCTCGACATCAGCCGCCTCGAATCAGGCACCGTGGAGCCGCAATTATCGCCCGTCAGCCTGGCAACCACATTTCAGGGACTCGCCCGGGAATTTGAGGCGGCGGCCGCGGCAAAGAAACTGCGCTTGGAGTTTCCAGTTACTGAAATAGTGTTATCGACGGACCAGACGCTATTCGCTCAGCTGTTGCAGAATCTGATCGGCAATGCGGTGAAATATACCGAGCACGGGTATGTACGAGTAACGCAGGGCCTCGAGTCCGATGCGCTGGTGCTCGCAATCGAAGATTCTGGCGCGGGCATACCCGACGATAAACTGGAACGGATTTTTGACGAGTACTATCAAATCGGCCCGCAGGGCACACAACGATTGGGCGTTGGCCTAGGTCTTGCCATAGTCCGCGAAGTGTGCCGCTTGCTCGGTTATTCGATCACGGTTTCCTCGAAAGTGGGTGAGGGCGCCTGCTTCAGCATTCGCGTACCCCAAAATCGACTGCTCGACGCCGCGCAAGCCCCGTTGCCAAAGGTTGCAGATATCCCGATCCCAAATCCGCGGTCCGGCTGCCGACTGATGCTGCTCGAAGACAATGATGCAGTGCGAATGGCGACGGAATTGTTTTTGACGCTCGAAGGTTTTGACACGCGGACGGCCGCGACGGTCGCGGAAGCAGAAGGCATGCTTTCCGAGATGCGGTCGGGCGACATCCTGATCGCCGACTATCATCTGGATGGAAAGCTTACCGGTCTGGATGTGCTGCAGCAGCTGCGCTCGCAACAGGGCCGCGATGTGCCTGCGATTCTTTTGAGCGGCGATCTACCATCCATGATGCGGGTGATCAAGACCTCAATTCCCAAATGCCGGTTTTTGAGCAAGCCGGTGGATACCAAGGCGCTGCTGACGGCCATTGCCGAGCTTGGTGCGAGCTAGCTGCGCTTAAGGGTAATCCCTGATGCCGGTCGGTGCGTAACGCCGGATAATTGCCCTGGAACAGTGATTAATTGTCGAGGTTGTGTAATGCCGCGAATCAGCTTCTTGAGCGGCGGAGTTCTCATGGCAATGGCAGCTAGCTGGATGCTGGGAAGCCACGCTGCTTACGCCTCGGAGGAAGCCGTTGACCGCGAAACTCAAGCTGCGCTTGCGCTACTTGAACAAAACAACGCCATCGCGGCCTGCGCAAACCGGCGATGGTATGGAGTTGGCGCTGGGCAAAGGGATTTTCCGGGAGCAGTGCGCAAGTTGTCATCGTGCCGATGCCCACGGGGACGGTTTTGTGCCGTCGCTCCGACATCAGCACTATGCCTACCTGGTCATTCAAATGCATAAACTGGCCGAAGGCTATCGACACAACGTCGATGAGAATCTGATGCGTTTCTTGCAGAGTTTTGACGATCGAGACGTGAATGCGACCGCCGACTTTTTATCGCGCCTGCGCGGTTCAGGCGCAGTCCACAAAGTCATGCGCAACGACGGGGTCGTTGTGGACTGACTGACGCAACCTGCCGAGGATACTGCCGTGGATCGAATTACCGATATTCTAGTCATCGTGAATCCCCTGGTGCGGGACCAGCCGGCAATTACAAAAGCCGCAAAGCTGGCCCGCTGGTTCGGCGCCGACATCGAGCTGCTGATTTGCGACACACGCAACTAACGCCCGGGTGCATGCGGCGCACGCATATTTTCCTTCCGCGATTGCCGCGGCCGCGGTCGGTGGTATGCCCATGATGGGCGCGTCAGCGGATGCCTTCTCGGCGGAATTGAACCTGCGGATTTCTCAGATCAGGGCGCTGGGTGATGAATACGCCATCGCGACGCAGAATCTGCACGTCGAGGCCGCCGTGGCAGCGGAGTACCTACCGCGCGTTTCTGGGGAGTGCCACGCGGACATTGTCGTGATGGGGGTTATCGCGCGCAGCTCGTTGGGAGGCGCTTTCATTGGCGGCACCGCCGAGCGGGTGCTGGAAGCCCTTCCGTGCGACGCGTTGGTGGTCAAACCGACTGATTTCGCGCAGGACTTGCCGTTCTAAGCGAAAGCGCCGGGCTGGCCGGCGCTTGCGCAACTACTAATATTGAATCGACAGTCGATTCTCGACGTTGGCAACCCCCGGCGCTGCCCATGCGGCACGCGCCGCATCCTCATGCTCCTGCCAGGTATGCACGTGTCCCTCCAAGGTCACCGTGGCGCGATCCACCTTCACCTTAATGTCATTGGAGTCGAGGATTGCATGTCGTTTGAAGGCATTCTCGATCTTTTGCTTCACATCCGCTGCTTTGACCATTGTTTCGACCATGATGTTGTTGGAGACGCCTTTGACTCCCAGCAGATGCCCGACCGCCGTTACCGCGGCATTCTTTTGGAAGCCCCATTGAACCTTTCCGGTCAGCGCGACCCAGCCGTTGGTGACAACCGGTTTGATTTCGTAGCCGGCGGTCGCGACATGCCAGCGCAGTGCGTTGGCCGCTGCTTCCGCAATGTCAGTGTCGCTGCGCACGCCAGCTAGCGGAATCTTCACCTGAATCTCATTGGCGATGGCCCGCACGCGGCTTATTCGTTTGGCGACCTCTTCGGCGGCCCATTTTTCTGCAAAATGAGACACCTCTCCGGTCAGAGTCACAATTCCATCGCTGACGATGACGCCAATTTTCTTGTCGTCGACGCTGGGGTCCCATTGCAGTTCGGTTTCAACATCGCGACGAATTTCAGTATCGGTTTTCATGATCATCTCCTTGGATTGTACAATTCTGAAGAGGGATCGGCTCTAACCTTCAATTCCATGGCAGTGATATTGAATTGAATACCAAGGACTTTCCATTCGTACTATCCGCAATTCAACAGCGAAGTTCACCTAACGCAGCTACGTGGAAACCACCATATTGGCCGGTCTGTTCGCGGCATATGCTTACAGGGTGACCGTCAAGAGAGGCACAATCATCGGGAGGGTTTCCATGTACTCAAGCAGCCACGAAATCACGGCTAGCGTTGCGTTGAGGCGGTTCGTGAGGCAGACGCAGCACTCACTGGAGCGCAAAGTCAATGCGCTGTCGCACGACGTGGCTCCAGCCACCGTGCACGCCTGCCGTACCCAAGCGCGCCGATTGAGAGCTTTTCTGCGAACGTTCAGGCAGGCATTCAATGCCGCGGAACTGACCTGTTATGAGAACGCGCTTCGCCGCCTGACTCACGATCTTGGTGCGGCACGAAACGCCGATGTGGCGCAACAAATGATTGAACGATTGGCAGAAGATCGATGCGTCCCCAGGGAAGACGGCTTGGAGGACTTGCGGAAAATCGCCGCGCAAGCCCGCACTCGCGCGGTGTGGGATCTGAAGGCCCGGATGATCGATAAGGCTTGGATCCGGCGTCTCGAGCGATTGCGTCGCGCCGCGTCAAATCCCGCGTTGATCGTCGAATCCCTGGAGCCGATGGCCGTAATGACGGCTCGGGTTCTGAGGCGGCGGCGGCGCCGTTTACGGCGGCAGCTCCGTGCTCATAGGCGCTCGCCAAAGGCGCTGCATAAGCTGCGGCTGAAGGTCAAGACGCTGCGCTATGCATTGGAATGCGTCGCGCCGCAGGATGGCGTCGTTCGGGCGGAAATTAAGGAACTGCGTCTGCTGCAGCATTACCTTGGCGAGTTTCACGATGAGTGGACGTTGCGGCGACGTCTGGCGCGTCAACGGCGGTATTCTCGCGCTACAATTAATATCCGATCGAGGCTTCTCGGGCATCGCGAAGTGCTCCTGCACAACATTGAAAAACATCGAGATCACCTGCTGCGGATTTGGCAGCAAGCTCCGCCCGAACGTATTCGCTTCCTGCGGACCGCAGCAGCCGCATAATGTCGTAACCAGGGAGAGTGTGTTGAACAGCAAAACAGGAATTTGGCTCGATCACCGGGAAGCCGTCATTGTAATGATGGGCCTGACGAAGGATCGCACCGTGCGCGTACTTTCCAAGGTCGAAAAGCACCCGGAACGCACCGGCGATTCGCCCTTGAAGGGCCGCTACGAGTCGCTCGCCGTTCCCGCGGACGACAAGCGGCAGCGAGCTCTCACCGGGGAGCTGGACCGTTACTACGACGCCGTTATCGCCGCTGTGACCGAAGCGGGACCGTTGTTTATCTTCGGCCCAGGCGAGGCCAAAGGCGAGCTGCAAAAGCGGCTCGAGGCGAAAGGGCTTGGAGCCCGGGTCGCGGCCATTGAAACTGCGGACAAGATGACCGATCCTCAGATCGCTGAGAAAGTGCGCAAGTTTTTTAGTGAACCATGAGCACCGGGCAGTCGGCGTGCCGGATCAGTGCGGCCGTGACGCCGCCGAAAACCGCCTCGCGCAGCGGCCCGTGGCCGTAACCGCCGATCACGAGCAAATCAGCGCCGAGCTCGGCCGCCGTGTCCAGAAGCAGCTCGCAGGGGGCTCGATGGCTAGCATTTTCGATTATCCGGGTGGTAGCGTTAATGCCATGCCACGCCAACCCATTTGCCAAATCGCCAAGGCTCTCCGGAGCGACATTGCCTTCGTAAACATTCGCAACAACAACTTTCCCGGCTCTCTCGAGCAGAGGCTGCGCGGCGCCCAATGCGCGGGCTGCTTCGCTGGTCTCCTTCCAGGCCACGAGTATCGTGCCGGCAATCGTTTTCGGGGGTGAGCATGGGGCGATTAGGATCGGGCGGCCGCTCTCGACCAACAGCATTTCAATGAGATTGGACGGCATCAAGTCCTTGTGCGCTGGCCGTCCCATCACTGTCAGATCGCAATGCCTTGCGTGACGCAAGAAGTGTTTTTCAGGTTCGTCTACCGAATCCAAGTATTGTGCGGTTACTGCCGGAGTGCCGTCGGGGGTCAGCTGGATTCTAATTGCGTGTTTTGCACAAACTCCCTGAAGTGTTCTGAGGCATTGGCAGACAACTCTTGATCTTGCTGCCGCAGGCTGTCCGAGTGCATCGGTGAGCGCCGGACCCACGCAGAATTCAACGTGCCGCGCACGCACGGCCGCCTCGCATGCCGAAAGGCGCTGATGATAGAACTCCAGATGCGAGCCGAATCGCGTGGCCACAGCGAGCGCAGTCGCAAACACGGCATGATCGGTGCTGCTGCCGCTGGTGGGAACGAAAATGGTTTTCATGAACGTCACTCCTCAAGGTGCTGCGGGCGCCGCAGCGGCGGCGCTGATTTCTCCTCCCACGGCGTTCCACCATCCACCGCCGAGCGCTGCGAACAACGCAACGGTGTCCTGATAGCGCACGGCGATTGCTTGGATGTCGGCGATTTTTGCCTGGTGATACTGTGCGTCGGCAACCAAGACATCGAGATAGGTCGCGAGCCCTGCTTGGTAATTGGCTTGAATGAGGTGCAGCGCCGCGTGCCGGGCGCGGCGACTACAAAGATTTATTCGAGTTCGAGCTGCGCCGTTCCTTCCCGCCGCCGCACCAGGAGCTGCGCGATGGCGCACGAGGCAAGCCGCGCCTCGTCACCGTCGGCGCGGCTCGTGAGGATGATCGGCAGACGGGCGCCGAGCACGATGCCTGCGGCCTGCGCGCCGGCGAGGTAAACGAGTTGCTTGACCAGCATGTTGCCCGCCTCGAGATCCGGTACCAAGAGAATATCGGCCTGACCTGCCACCGCACTTACAATGCCCTTGCTGAGCGCGGCTTCGCTCGAGATGGCGTTGTCGAAGGCCAGTGGGCCGTCAAGGATTCCGCCAACAATCTGCCGCCGGTCGGCCATCTTGCACAGTGCGGCGGCGTCGAGAGTCGACTGCATTTTGGCGCTTACTGTCTCGACCGCCGCCAGGATTGCGACCTTCGGAGCTGCAATACCGAGAGCGTGTGCGAGATCGATCGCGTTCTGAATGATGTCGCGTTTGCTGTCGAGGTCCGGTGCAATGTTGACAGCTGCGTCCGTGATGAAGAGCGGCTTCGAGTAGTGCGGCACGTCGAGCGCGAACACATGACTCATGCGCCGCTCGGTGCGCAGTCCCCCCGCCTTGTCGACCACCGAGGCCATTAGCTCATCTGTGTGAAGCGCGCCCTTCATCAAAGCTTCCACCTTGCATTCTTGTCCCAAGGCAACCGCGCGTTCGGCCGCGGCGTGACTGTGCGGTACATCGACTATCTCGACGTCTTTGAGATTACAACCCGCGTCCGCCGCCGCCTTGACGATCTTAGGTTTCGGACCGACAAGCACCGGCACAATGAGTCCGGCTGTCTGTGCCTCCATGGCGCTGAGCAGCGACACCGCGTCGCATGGGTGCACGATCGCGGTACGGATGGGAGCATATTGGCGAGCTGCGTCGAGAAGCTGCCGGTAGCGGCTACGGGCTGCAAATGGCGTAGTGGTCCCGCCTGTCGGCATGGTGGATGTCAATTTTTGGTCATTCAAGAATGGGCCGCCTGAATCCTGCAGTACGATTGGGTCGCTGCCTTTGTTTTGGCTGCTGCGCCGCTATCGCATCAGGGAGACAGAAACTTCTCGATCGAGATCATCGAGGCATCCCTGCCTGGAACATTCACTTCATCGAGCGCCTCGGTCCAGTCGGCCGGAGGATCGGCAAACGCGAGCGGCAGCATGTTCCAATCTTCGGCGTCGATTTCATCCAGATCGCCATTGATCGCCTGCGTCTCGATCGTGCGCGATTTGTCGTCGTACCCAGTGACCAGAAAAAGTTCCCTGGTATCCAGGCGTATGTACCACAAGCCAACTAGCGGGGAACTGTTAATGTGATGCTCCTTACACCCGGCAACACCTTGCCGACCTGTTACGAACGATGCACCGGCGGCGCGCCGCTTGGAATGCGGAATAGTGCTTAGTGAGGTGCGGCTTTTACCGCGAGCGCGGGTCATTGCCATGATTGCGGCATCGTAAGGGAGTTGTGCAGGTTGTGTACGTACATTCGCGGATCGCCAATTCGAGGTACCTGGCGCAACATTGTTTCGTCCGGTGTTGAAAGGAGAAATTTATGAGTCTTATACGTTGGGAACCATTCGGCGATGTGGATACATTTTTCAACCACTTGGTGCCAAGCAGTTATGCCAACTTTCCGCGCCTGTCGGTAGAGGGCAACGGCAAGAAACTTGACTGGGCGCCTTCAGCAGACATTAGCGAAACTGATAAGGAATACGTGATCCGCGCCGAGCTGCCGGCGGTCAAGAAGGAAGAAGTGCAAGTAACGTTCGACGATGGAATGCTTACTATCAGGGGCGAACGTAAACAGCAGAAGGAGGACAAGAACGAGAAGTTCCACCGCGTGGAGAGCTTCTATGGGAGCTTCGAGCGCCGCTTCTCACTGCCGGAGAACGTGAACGCAGATGCGATCGCTTGCGAAAGCAAGGACGGCGTTCTGACCGTGCACATCCCCAAGAGCGAAATGTTGAAGCAGAAGCCGAAACAAATCACGGTCCAGTAACGGTCGAAAAATGCTGGCTGATTCCCGACGGCGGCGCATTCGCTGCCGTCGTTTTGGCCTGTCGCATTTCTAGCGCATGGAGAAGCTACGGCCAGTCATAAGGCTCAGGCGGAAATTCGCATAAGAGTGAAGGAGTAGTTCATGTATCACAAGATCTTGGTCCCCGTCGACGGAAGCGAGACATCGACGCGCGGCCTCAATGAAGCAATCCGGCTCGCCAAAATTCACGGCGGTGGGCTTCGCTTAGTGCACATCGTCAATGAGTTCATCCTCGATGTCACCTACAGCCCGGGTCTGTACCCCGAGAACCTGATCGAGTCGTTGCGCGCTGGGGGTAAGGCAACTCTCGATGCTGCCCAAACCGCGGCGCAAAACGCAGGCGTCAAGTCAGAACGTGTGATGCTGGAGTCGATTGGCGGAGTCCCGGCTGATTTCATTCTTGCACAGGCAAAAGAATGGAAAGCTGATCTCATCGTCATGGGTACCCACGGCCGTCGCGGGCTCTTGCGGCTAGCCTTAGGCAGCAATGCCGATCTCGTGGTTCGTGGCGCGACAATGCCAGTCATGTTGATTCGCGCCAAGTCGCACGACAAGAACCAATCTGCTGCGCGGCTCGAGGCATCGGCGGCCTAGCGCCGGGGCAAGCAGATGGCAGCGACGATCATCGCTGCCAGAGCACCAACGGCGCTTCCAACGGTACGTACGCGTTGGGATGCTTCGGGATAATGCGGGCGGTGTAATCGTCCGCAGCGCGGATCGCCGGCACGTTTGTGCTGTATGAGAGCCAGCCGCGGTCGCTGCCCCGATCCTCGTGGTAGTCCATTTCCTGACGAAAGGGAATTACCTCGTTCAATGCATCCGCATACAGTTCGACACTTACCGATGACCGAGTCAGCGATCCCAGATCGACCTCGACATCGAAGTAATGCCGGTCGCCCCGGGTATCGATGGTCACACGGCCGAAGCGCAACGTGGGCCATCCGTGATCGAGCGTGCGGCGCCAGTCTCTGATTTGCGCGCCTAGCGCGGCTTTGTTTTGCGCTCTTGACCGATAAGACGCCGCGGCCGGCAAATAGCACCTTTCCGTATACTCGCGCACGCTGCGATTTGCACTGTAGACTGGCGTCAAACTTGCCATGCTCTCGCGCACACGGCTCACCCACGCTTTCGGCAGGTTGTTCTCATCGCGCGAATAGAATTCTGGAATTATCTGACTCTCGAGAAGATCGTAGAGTTGCCCGGCTTCAGCGGCGTCCACGCCGGGATCCTCACCGTGTTCACCGCCGTCTCCCAATGCCCAGCCTAAAGTCGGCGCATAAGCCTCAGCCCACCAGCCATCGAGCTCGGATAGATTCAGTCCGCCGTTGACCAGGACCTTCATGCCGCTGGTCCCGCACGCTTCCCACGGCCGGCGCGGCGTATTGACCCATACGTCGACGCCCGCCACCAGTTGTGCGGTCATGGACATGTCGTAGTCGCTCAAAAATATCGCGTGCGGCCGGATGTCGTAGCGTCGTACGAATTGAACCCATTCTTGGATCATCGTCTGACCCGGTATATCCGCCGGGTGCGCCTTGCCGGCGAGGATCAGCTGCACGGGTCGCTCGCTGTTTTTGAGCAGGCGAGCCAAGCGCTCAGGATCGCGCAGCAATAGATCCGGGCGTTTGTAGGTCGCAAACCGGCGCGCAAAGCCCAGTGTCAATGCTTGAGGATTGAAGAGGCGTTTGACGTTGTCAATTTCCTCGGCACTACTCCCGGAGGCGGCAAGTTGCGCCGCCAGCCGTCGTCTAGCGTATTCAATGAGAGACCTTCGGTCCGCGATTCGACATCGCCATAACGCGGAATCGGGAACACTCCGAATGCGCTCACCGACGGTTTGCAATGCTCCCAGCCAGCGATCCTTGCCGCAGTAATCAGTCCATAGAGTGTCCGCACCCGAACTATCCCAACTTGGGCTATGGACCCCATTGGTGATGTGATCGATGGGAACTTCGGCGGCCGGCCAGCGGGGGAACAGCGGCAAAAAAATGCGCCGGCTGACTTCGCCATGCAGCCGGCTGACGCCGTTCACGTGCGCGCAGCCGCGCATCGCCAGGTTGGCCATGTTGAAGGGTTCCAGGTCGTCGCTTGAGTTTGCGCGACCGAGCGCCAGCAGTTGATGCAGGTTGATGTGCAGCGACGTATTTGCATAGTTCTCGAGGTACTGCTTGATTAACACAGGTGCAAAGCGATCAAATCCGGCGGCCACCGCGGTATGCGTGGTAAACACATTGCCTGCCCGTGTGGCCGCCAGCGCGGCATCGAAGCTGACGTTTGATTGTTCCATGCAGCTGCGCGCTCGCTCCAAGATGGCCAGAGCTGCATGGCCCTCGTTCAAATGGCACACGTCGGGCCGCAGATCCATGGCATCCAGAAGCCGCCAGCCGCCAATACCCAAAATCAGTTCTTGCTGCAGGCGCAGCTCGGGGCCGCCGCCATACAGCTCGCTGGTGATGCCGCGGTGAGCGGGGTGGTTGGCGATGTCATTGCTGTCAAGCAGGTAAAGATGCAGCCGGCCGACCTTCACCTGCCAACCGCGCAGCCACAGACTGTAGCCAGGTGTCCGGATCTCGAGCCGCAGCCACTCCCCGTCGGGCTACAGCAGCGGTGAGATCGGAAGCTGGCCCGGATCATTGTAGGGAAACAAAGCCTGCTGCGCTCCGTCATGGTTGATCACCTGGCGAAAGTAGCCTTGGCTGTAAAGCAGTCCGACGCCCACGATCGGGACTCCCAGATCGCTGGCCGCCTTGAGCTGATCGCCGGCGACGTTGCCGAGACCGCCGGCATAGATCGGCAGCGCTTCGCTCAACATGAACTCCATGCTGAAGTAAGCCACACGGGTGAGTCCGGAATCTGGATGAGTCTGTTGAAACCAGGCTGGCGCCCGGGCGTCGTATTCTGCAGTGCGCCTGAGCCGCTCGAGAATTTCACAAAATTCCGGGTCTGCGACTGCCCACGCCAGCCGTTGTGGGGATGCGGTTTTGAGAACTACCCAGGGGTTACCGGTTCGTTCCCAGAGCTCCGGATCGAGCCGTTTCCATAGTTCATCCGCGCCGTGATGCCACGACCAGCGCAAATTCAACGCCAATTGGCGCAGCAATTCGGCGGCCGATGCCTGATTCTCATTTGCCGGTTCAGCGCACATCCATTACCAATCTGATGATGTCGACATTTGTCTCCAGACTTCATGAGGATTCTACTGGAGCGAAATCAACAATTTCCAGGCGATGGTGCGACAGGGCATGATCGAGCGCAAGGATCTCGGTTTATTTCAGTACGCTGACGATCCGGCAGCAGCGGTGGCGCCGTTTGCAGGGCGCAATCCGCGGGTATTTACGTAAATCTACGGATACAGTTTCGTCCGTCGATGGGTCAGACTGCTCGTGCGGTCGATCGGTTTCTAAAGGAGGGGGCAGTCATGTTGGCAAAACGCACCGCTCAGTCTGCAACACGCAACCGAGACGTTCCAGCGGATCTTCCCCATGTCTTGGCGATGTGTATGGTCCCGCACATTCACGAAGATCGAAATGCACCCATTGCCGAAGCCGCCTATTTCATTGCCGAGCGCCGCGGCTTTGCTCCAGGCCACGAGCTCGAGGACTGGCTACAGGCTGAAAACGAGGTGGACGCGCGGCTGAGCGGCGAGTGCAGCTACTAAAGGTCCGCGCGCTGATCGACACCACCGGCGCGCGCACCTATCGATTGCCCATGTCGCGCAGGGCTTGGCTGTCGCTTAGATCCAGTGCCTGCGCAACAGCCGCACCTTGATGACCTGTGTGAGCGCCATGTAGCCAAAGAGCGTTATCAGCAGAATCGGCCAGTACAGGCGCGGCAGTTGCGTAAGCCCCAGAGCCGATGACAGCGGGGAATAGGGCAGCCATATACCGAACGCCATGATGGCCAGCGTGGTCAGTGTCAGCGGCACACTTGCGCGACTTTGAATGAAGGGAATCTTGTTGGTGCGAATCACGTGGATGATGAGCGTTTGCGTCATCAGCGATTCCACGAACCAGCCGGTCTGAAAGAGCGATGCATGGGAAGAATCCCAACAGTTGAAGACCCAGAGCATGACGAAGAAGGTCGTATAGTCAAAAATTGAACTGATTGGCCCGACAAACAGAATGAATCGCCTGATTTCCGCGATGTTCCAGGGTCTCGGCCGGGCGACCTGCTCCTCGTCCACCGCATCTGCCGGGATCGGCACCTGTGAAAAGTCATACAGGAGATTGTTCGTCAGCACCTGAATCGGGGCCATCGGCAGGAAGGGCAGAAACGCGCTGGCACCGAGGACGCTGAACATGTTGCCGAAATTGGAGCTCGCGCCCATGCGGATGTACTTCACGATGTTCGCAAAGACTTTGCGGCCCTCGAGGACGCCGGCTGCCAGCACCATGAGGTCCTTCTCCAGCAATATCAGATCTGCCGACTCTTTGGCGATGTCGGTAGCGGTGTCCACCGAGATGCCGACATCCGCCGCGCGCAAAGCTGGTGCATCGTTGATGCCGTCGCCCATGAATCCGACCACGTGCCCCTTGGCCCGCAGTACACGGATGACCCGCTCCTTGTGTGCGGGTGACAGGCGCGCGAACAACGTCGCCTTCTCCGCGGCGTCCGCGAGCTCAGCATCCGAGAGCTTCTCGACATCGAGTCCGAGCAGCATCGGGTCGGGCACGAGCCCGACATCCCGGCAAACCTTGCGGCTGATGAGCTGATTGTCGCCGGTGAGGATTTTAACGCCGATGCCATTTCTGTTGAGCGCTGCCAGCGCGCGGGCAGCGGTAATTTTTGGCGGGTCCAGAAACGCCACGTATCCTCTGAGCACGAGCTGCCGTTCATCCTCTTTGGCACAGATATGCCTCCCAGGCAGCTCTCTCGATGCCACTGCCAGAACGCGAAAGCCGTCATTGCTTAAATCGTCGTATTGCTGCTTCAGTCCAACGATCAGATCCGGGTCCATCGCCGACACTTTGCCGTCGAGTTCGAAGTGCGAGCAGCGCAGGAATACTTCTTCCGGCGCACCCTTGGTGAGCAGCAGCGACTTGCCTTCGGGATCCTGCACCAGCACCGACATCATGCGCCGGGTGAAGTCGAACGGCAGCTCGTCCAGCTTCTTGTATTTCTCGATCAGGGCCTGGTCGTGAAAATCGGCGCTTTCCAGTATCGCCCGGTCGAGCAGGTTTTTAAGGCCGGTTTGAAAGTAGCTGATCAGGTAGCCGTCGAGGAGCACGGCGTCGGTTTCGCGCCCCGCGACATTGCAATGACGCATGAGAACCACCCGATCCTCGGTGAGCGTCCCGGTCTTGTCGGTGCAGAGGATATCCATACCGCCGAAGTTCTGGATTGAGTTGAGGCGCTTCACGATCACGCGCTTGCGGCTCATGGCGAGCGCGCCTTTCGAGAGGCAGACCGAGACAATCATCGGCAGCATCTCAGGAGTCAGCCCGACGGCGACTGCCAGAGCGAAAAAGAAGGCTCCTTTCCAATCGTGCTTGGTGAATCCGTTGATCAGGAAAACCAACGGCACCATGATGGCCATGAATTGCATCATGAGCCAAGTAAAGCGGTTCAGACCCGCATCGAAGCTCGTCTGCGCCCGCTCTCCCGTGATTGAGCGGGCCATGCTGCCAAAATAGGTGCGCACCCCCGTGGCAACGATAACGGCTGTCGCCGTGCCGCTCTCGACACTGGTACCCATGAAGCAGGTGTTCTTGAGTTCCGTTGGCAGGCTCGCCTCACCAGTTTCCGGCTGGCAAACCTTTTCGACAGGGAGCGACTCGCCAGTAAGGCTGCCCTGGCTTACGAACAGATCTTTTAGCGACAGCAGCCGTAGGTCGCCGGGAATCATGTCGCCGGCGGCGAGCTTGACGATGTCTCCCGGCACAAGATCGCGCAGGGGCAATTCCCGCGCCGAACCGTCCCGAAGCACTGTCGCGGTCACGTGAATCATCGCCTTGAGCTTCTCCGCGGCGGCGTCTGCCCGGGCTTCTTGAAAGAAGCGAAGTCCCACGCTCAAGCACACCATCAGCGCCATCACGTAACCGGCGCGCGCATCGCCGGTAATAAAGGACACCGCCGATAAGGTCGACAGGAGAATCACCAGCGGATTGCGCATGATCCGGAGGAGTCGGATCGGCCAGCCTTGCCGGCGCTCTTGAGCGATCTCATTCGGACCCTCGGCGCGCGCCCGTTCATCCGCCTCCGCTTGCGTCAGGCCAGTGAAAGATGTCCGCAAATCGCGGAGCAGCGCATCGGCATCCTTGAGGGCGGCATCGAGAACTGCGGGTGCGACCCGGATGTTCGGATGCTTCGATTTGGCAGCAATCGGCTGTTGCTGGCGAGCCGGCGCTAGCGCTGGACCGCTGCGCTCAGCTTCCGCACCCGGCGCATCCGTCGCCGCACCGATCACGGCGTCTCCATCGGATTGTTTCATTTTTGTGTCAGTCCGTCTCTTCGCCACGCTGATCGAAGCATAGCGTGACAGGCAAGACGTGGCGACGTGGAAGGCGGGTAACGTGTACGTCGATGGCGAGTAGGGTTCGCCGGACGAGCGGGGCGCTCTATTTCGGCATATTGTTGCGGCGGTTTGAATCCAGCAGGGGCTCGGTGCCGCCCAGACGGGTTACGTAATCAGCAAGCGCCTCCTTTTCCTGAGGAGGCATGCCGCGAAGTGCACTGGTCATCTCGGGAGGTGCAAGGTCCTTGTGCAGAGCGGCGGCTGCTTCGATCTGCCGGGTCAAATAGGGATACTGCTGACCGGCGATGCGCGGCACACGGTTGGCTGGGTCACCCCGACCATCGACACCGTGGCAAGCGGCACAGATGTGCGTGTATAGCTCCTGCCCTACCCGCAGATGCTGTCCGGAACCCTTGACCGGATTGGGATTTGGCTCCAATGCTGATAGATAGCTGGCAAGCGCGACGATGTTTTGCGGGTTATTGAAACTCTCATGCGCCGTGACCACTTGCATTGCCGTATCGACGCGCGCTCCCGATCGAAATAACGCCAACTGTTTCTCCAAATACCGCTTTTGCTGGCCCGCAAGATTCGGAATGGTTCCGTCGGTCGATCCCCAGGCGTTTGGTTGATGGCAGACCACGCACGGCGCATACAGGCGGCGTCCGTCAGACATCGAGGGTGCGGCATGCGTCACGCCTACGATTGCTAAAGCCAGCACTGCCTGCAGCATCAGGCCGCGGCCTGGCGAATTGCGGTTTTTCAATGTAATGGCCTCGATGGACGCGCCGTCCCCTTCATTGTTGTTGTGCTCACCGCAGTCGAGGCGCGCGCCAAATGTTCCTGAATCGCGGCAACAGTCTTCTCATAACCGGACGTCTGGTTCGTATTTGCAGTCACAGTATGCACCAGTTCCTCCGAATGTAGCGGTTGCATTTTCTGAAGCTGCCGATCCAGCACTGCAACGTCGGCATCCGAAGGATCGATGCGAGCTTGTTGCCGCGCCTTGATGCGCTCGGCCATGATTTGGCGATCCGCGTTGCACGACACAATGACGAACTGCGCCCCTTGTTGGGTCGCCAATTCACCGAACAAACGCCGATCCCCGCCGTTGAGAAAAGCCGCATCAACGATGACGCTCACACCTCCTCGCAGGCAGCTCTGCGCGCATGAGAGCAGATGATCGTAAGTGCGATTGCTGAACTCCGGGGTGTAAATCCCGCTCATGAACCCGGCGCCACGAACTGCGTCGGGTTGGTACTCCGCCAGGCGTTTACGCTCTAAGTCGGATCGTATCCGCACCGCTCCAAGCTGCGCACCGAGGCGTTCGCTCAAGAAAGATTTACCCGAGCCGCTGGGCCCGTGCATGATGATGAGGGTAGGCGAGGGCGCGCTGATGAATGCCGCAGCAGTCTTGACCCTCATCCGTAGGCGGCCGCGAAATTCCTCACGCTGCGCCAAGTTCCGTTCGACCCCGATACTGTCGACCATCGCCCGTACCAATGCGCGATACACGGCGTAGAAGGGGAGCAGACGGACGCCGCTGTAATCGCCTGTCTGCTCCAGATACGAATTCAGAAAGGTGAACGCCAGATCGCTGCGACCGTGGGCTATCAAATCCATCACCAGGAACGCGACATCGTTCATGACGTCTATCCAGCGCAGTTTCGGATCGAATTCCAGGCAATCGAACGGCACCAAACGGCCGCGCCAGCGCACGACGTTGCGGGCGTGCAGGTCACCGTGACATTCGCGGATGAAACCGGATTGCTCCCGCTGGCGCAGTCGGCTCAGCGAGTTGTGCAGATAGTCATGTGTCCAGTCAATCAAAGCTCCCATTTCGGGAAACTGCGTGTCCGCATCGAGATGCGACAGAAGCATGGCCATATTGCCGGGCACGGCATCGTGCATTAGCTGTGTGTACACACAGTTCACGCTGGGCGGCGCCTGCTTGGCGCTCGCGTGGAAGGCGGCAATATCCACTGCCAAATCGGCGATCTCCGGTGCGTTTACCGCGCCGCGGTCCAGCAGCGCTGACAATTCCTCGGATGCATCGAATTGCTTCATCCGCACGGCGTACTCGATGATCTCGCCGTGTCCGCCGACCTGCACTCCCATGGCGTCCCGGGTGATTGCGACGACGTCCACATATAGGTCGGGGGCAAGGCGCCGGTTAAGTCGCAGTTCCTCTTCACACAGGTGCTGCCGCTTCGACAAGGTCGAGGTGTCGATGAAGCCCAAATCGACGCTCTTCTTTATTTTGTACGCATACGATCCGGTAAGAACAATCCACGAGATGTTGGTCTCGCGAAATTCCAGCCGGCCGACGGGGTGAGAAAATGCCGACCGCCTCAGCAGATCCGCAGACATTAGTGCGGGGACGATGTTGTCTTGGGGGGGCGCCGCCAGCAGCTTGTTCTGCAGCGCGTGATGAGTGGCTACGCTTGGCACGGTTTTCTGACCCATGCCTGCAGGGTAAGCTGACCCGCTCCGGGTGATCTATGCGGACATTCCACCTCGGTTAGGGGGAAACCACTTCGACAGAAATGCTCGCTTGTGGCGTAATGCCCTCACTCATGAGGCTCTTACAGCAATCCTGGCGCGCTCGTCTTGCTCTTGATCTTGGCTGCTGGTCGATCATCAAGGTCGGCCTGCTCATGCTGTTGTGGGGTCTATTTTTTTCAAGTTCGCACCAGTGTCGCGTCGACGGCGCGACAACCGCAAACCGTTTAGGCATCGCGGACCAGTCGGGCCGTTTGGCGATGAAATCCTCAGGAGGGGACCGCTGTGATTGATTTCGATGTGGTGACGCTGTCACGAACACAGTTTGGCTTGACGGCACTCTATCATTTCCTATTCGTTCCACTAACGCTCGGTCTGTCGATGATTCTGGTCATCATGGAATCCGTGTACGTGATGACCGACAAGGAGATCTGGAAGCGGATGACCCGATTCTGGGGTGTTTTATTCGGCATCAATTTTGCTATGGGTGTGGCCACCGGAATCACCATGGAGTTCCAGTTCGGCACCAACTGGGCGTACTACTCGCACTACGTGGGCGATATTTTTGGCGCACCGCTTGCGATTGAAGGCTTGATGGCATTTTTTCTTGAATCCACCTTCGTCGGTCTGTTTTTTTTCGGCTGGGAACGATTGTCAAAAATCGGCCACTTGATCGTCACCGCGCTGGTGGCGCTGGGGTCCAGCCTGTCCGCGCTATGGATCCTGATCGCCAACGCCTGGATGCAATATCCCACCGGAGCAGAGTTCAACTACGAAACCATGCGCATGGAACTTAAGTCTTTCGGCGCCGTGTTACTCAATCCGGTCGCACAGTCCAAATTTGTTCACGCTGTTGCAGCCGGCTACGTGGTCGGTTCGGTGTTTGTTCTTGCCATCAGCGCTTGGTATCTCTTGAGAGGCCGGAATGTCGAAATCGCGCGCCGCTCAATGGCGGTCGCTGCAAGCTTTGGGCTCGCCTGTTCGCTGTCTGTCGTCGTGCTCGGGGATCAATCCGGGTATGAGGCCAGCGAAAATCAGAAAATGAAGATTGCTGCCATTGAGGCGGAGTGGCATACGGCTCCCGCACCCGCGAGCTTTACTCTATTCGGTATTCCAGATGTGGCGGCGCGCAAGACCTACGCGGCGGTTGAGGTTCCCTGGCTGCTCGGTCTGATCGCAACGCGTTCCCTCGACGAGCCGGTACCCGGTATATTTGAGCTGGTGGAACGTGCAAAGCAGCGCGTGAGAGGTGGCATGCTGGCGCATGCCGCGCTGCAGGCGCTGCGAGCCGATCACAATAATGAACGCGCCCGCGCAGAGTTTGATGCGCATCGCGCCGACTTAGGCTACGGCTTGCTGCTGCTTCGCTATACGAACAATCCCGCGACTGCAACGCCGGAACAGATCGACCGCGCCGCCTGGTCGACGGTTCCCAATGTGCCGGTGTTGTTCTGGAGCTTCAGGCTCATGGTCGCTATCGGATTGTTTTTGATCGGGCTGTTTGCGACCGCATTCTACTTAGCGTCGCGACATCGATTCGAGAAAAACCGGTGGTTTCTCAAATTAGCGCTCTACAGCTTGCCTCTGCCCTGGATCGCGGCGGAGCTCGGGTGGATTGTTGCGGAGTATGGTCGCCAGCCTTGGGCCATCGACGGACTATTGCCGACATTTTTGGGGGTATCGACCCGGTCGGCCGCCACCGTCTGGATGTCGCTCATCGGATTCATCGTTTTCTACACCTCGCTGGCCGTTGTAGATATCTACCTCATGGTGCGAATGATTCGTCAGGGGCCCGATGGTTTGGGCTACTGGCCGGAACAACACGTGCATGGGTCCCCCGCGATTTCCCAGCCACTCTGACGGTCTGCATATGCTCAACTATGAAACGCTTCGGGTGATTTGGTGGCTGATCCTCGGTGTACTGCTCATCGGCTTTGCAGTCACCGACGGGTTCGACATGGGGGTGTGCGCCATTTTTCGCTTTGTCGGCCGCAACGACGAGGAGCGCCGCGCACTGCTCGAATCCGTAGAGCCCGTTTGGGAGGGCAACCAGGTGTGGTTCATATTGGGCGGCGGCGCTGCGTTTGCCGCATGGCCGCTGCTCTATGCGGCGTCCTTCTCATCGCTCTATGTGGCGATGTTCTTGGTGCTGGTGGGATTCATATTGAGACCGGTCGGTTTTGCCTTTCGAGGCAAGCACACAGCGCCTGCGTGGCGCAGCGCCTGTGACTGGGCGCTGCTCGTGGGCGGTGCGGTGCCGGCGCTGCTGTTCGGCGTGGCATTTGGCAATCTGTTTGTCGGCATTCCATTTCATTTCGATTTTATGATGCGCCCCGTGTACACCGGTGGCTTTTTCAATCTATTGAATCCCTACGCGCTACTGTGCGGCGTCGTGAGCTTTTCGATGCTCATCATGCACGGGGCAGCCTATGCATCGTTCAAAGTGGGCGAACCGTTAAGCGCCCGGGCAGCCCTCGTAGGAAGGGCTGCCGGCCTGGTTTTCATTGCAGCCTTCGTCGCGGCTGGTATTTGGATCTGCATGGAAGATGGCCGGCGAATCACCTCGATCGTCGCGGGTGAGGGCCCCTCCAACCCGCTTCTGAAAACAGTCGTGTTGTCGCCTGGTGCATGGCTTGACAATTTCGCCATGCACGAATGGCTGTGGGCGGTACCCGTCGGAGCGCTGGTGTCGGCGTTGCTGACGATTCAGCTGCTT
>Ga0210383_10000931_pt1 | contig 26929 bp, 32 predicted proteins | sample IncBWC14OmetaG_FD_160072 | JGI IMG/M metagenome (GOLD analysis project Ga0210383, IMG submission 160072) | Forest soil microbial communities from Barre Woods Harvard Forest LTER site, Petersham, Massachusetts, United States - Inc-BW-C-14-O ... | reverse complement strand
TAATGGGTACATCACTTTGTCCCCGGCATGGCCCATTGTCACACCAACAACTCGAGTCGTTCTTGATTCCATTCAGCATGCGAACGATGACCGTTCCTGTATCCGCTCTCTTTGATGCGTACCTATATATTGCCATTCGCTTTCCTTTCGGAGGGCTACCTGATCTGTCTACGCGGAACAACTTTATTTCAATATCGAGATATGCATCCGATCGATAGTGACGACGAACGGCAGGGGGTGGCTTATAATATAATTGTGGAGCGTAACTTTGACAACGACAATGTTTCCATGAAAACTGTACACACGAATACATATTATATTGTCCAAGGTGTAATTTTTCATTTTTCATTCAACACGCTCATCTACCTTCACCGATGGCTGGGACTACGACGATCAGATGTCGGTCTTCATTGGCTCACTCTACCATGGATACCAACAGGAGGACTGACTCTTACTTGTGATCTGCGTAGTTCGGTTATCCCTTCATTTCAAGCACACATACACCTTGGGTCTGAGGTCTCACGACCACTGCAGGTGAGCGAAATTCTAGATCACTCTGGTGAAAGTGGAAAGGAGGCGGATATATGAAAGAACAGTAGGTGCATTTAATTCTTCAAGATACACGGTACGTACACAAAGTTATCATAGCGTTCCCGTTGTGGTATCGTAACAATCTCCGAAAGGAGCTAGCGAGCCGATTCCTGAACGCCGAAACACAAAGATAATTGATAAATTTGTTGGACATGTAGGAATCATTCGGATAGTTATTGTGGCCTATGACAACGATCATACTTATGAACTCAACCGGTTCTGTATAATATGCTCAGCAATCTGAAGTGCCGAACAGAAATGTGTATGTGCGAACGTTTTTGTACATTCCGTTTCGGTGGAGGTGTGAATTCACAGGGCGAAGAAGTGGCACAACACCTTTTGCATCGTCATGTGAAAATACGGGGCATCTATCATGAATTGAACGGATCAGTATTATCAAAGTGTTTGGTTGGGAACGGCAGTCATTGACGAATGGCACACGGACGTTCACATCTGAACCAGTCCACAGGCGGGGCCATGAAGGACCAAGGTACCGGATGAATCAGAGGGTGAACGTCAAGCAAGATAGTGGTCCGTGACAGAAAGTCCTAGACGTCTGTGTGTGAATCCCTAAATGACAGCCTGGGCGGACGCGAGAAATAGTGACGGTGGCGCAGTGGAAACCCGCTTCAATCAGGGAGATTTTTACTCAACCGTTTGCCAAACCGTTGCTGTGAAGTTGACAACCCGAATGGAATACCCACACCACACGGTGCTGAGACACAACCCTGCAGTGATATTCTAATTTCTGGGAATCCGATTGGCCATATTCATCCTTTACGGATGCCAGTTGTCCATGTCAGCATCATGATATGGTTGAACTTGAACGAGGTTCGGGTCATGACTAAAGTTGAATACCGTGACTGTATCCCCGACTCCCACGTTAGTGGAGAAGGGTTCTGTTTGGACCCCACCCCGGAAATGGCCGAACTCTTCAACCTCGTTTACATACCTCGCACGCCCTGTAGCCCTAGTCTCCCGTAGGCAGACTCAAAATTCGTGTGTTTTTTTAGAAGAATGATGATACACTCATATATAACAATACATTTTACTTCACCTGTATCAACACTACAAAAGAAACGGAGTCGGGACTGGCGCCACTGCGCCGCTACATATTATTCTGGGCGCATTACATAAACCATCATGATACGGTTTCAAGTTACTTAATACTATAGCCTGAGTATAGGTCACGCCCGTAGTACTAGCCTGAGGACTCCACCGTTAACTCTCCTCCGTGAATTCGACGACAGCCAGTCTTTGGCTCCAAACGATGGGTGCGGAGTACTTTTATGTACAATCCGGATCAGTGGCGAAAACGCTACGGACCTAATACTATGCGTCGATGGCTGACGGAGCACCAGTGACCAGCCCACATTGAAACAGGATGACTATATAAACAATCCAGTTCCGAAGTGGATGACTATTTTCTCTTGGCTCAGCGCTTCACCCTGGTGGTTTACAAGTTTTTCCCCTCGCCTGTCTACTTTGTTTTTGCTTTCACCCTTCACTCATTCTATTCAACAATGCTTTCTTCTGTTTTCCTGTCGCTGTCCCTGCTTCCGCTATTGGGCCAGTGCGCTCGTTTGCCCCACACGGCCTTTGTTTCTCACGGTCCTAACCTCCGACTCGGAAGGGACACTGAAACACGGGTCGTGACTCTCTTTCAGACTTTGACGCTAACGACGACCACTACCCTCGCCTCCACTTCAACGAGCCCATCATCATCTACGGTCACCTCTACCCTCGACGGAACTCTACCTACTACGTCAGCCACTGTAGACGCCATCCTCTTTCTCCCTCCAGATGCTCTCTCCGCTATGTCGGCCGCCTTTCAAGACTCAGGAAGTCTCAGCGATAAGCCTCTCGTCATGGCGTATTACCCCGATTGGGTAGAATCCTCTTTCCCGCCCGAAAAGATTGACTTCAAGCGGTTCGACTGGATCGATTTCGCGTTTGCCCTCCCCGATCAGAATTTCAACCTCACCTGGGACAATCCCGATGGAGCGCCAGCCTTGTTGCGCCGTCTTGTCGACGCCGCTCACTTAGCAAGCAAGAAGGTCAAGCTCAGTGTCGGTGGTTGGACAGGCAGCAAGTAAGTCCGATTTGCCATCACTTCGTAATGTGATTCTAACTTGATAAAATTGAAAGGTACTTCTCGCCGGCCGTAGCCACCAATGAGACCAGACAAATCTTTGTGACCAACATTTTAGCTATTTACAATGAATTCAATCTGGACGGTATTGATATCGACTGGGAGTATCCGGGACATGAAGGAGACTCAGGAAACTCAGTGGCCTCGAATGACTCGGCCAATTTTTTATTGTTCCTCCAGCTTCTCCGTGCGACCTTACCTGCCCCCGCCCGGATCACGGCTGCCACGCAGACATCACCTTTTGTCGATTCGCACGGACAGCCAATGGAGGATGTGTCAGAGTTTGCCAAGGTCTTGGATTGGATTTTGTTAATGAACTATGATGTTTGGGGCTGTGAATACCTCTTTCCCTTCTTTTTCAGAAGCGTAAATAACATAACCTCCGTCTCCGTTAGCATCTCAAACTCCTGGACCTAACGCACCGATGTACAACGCTTGCCACAATTCCAGTCAACCGGAAGCAAATGCCGTAGCGGCCTACGACTCCTGGACATCGGCTGGGTTCCCTGCCTCCAAACTCGTGCTTGGTCTTCCTGCTTACGGATATATCTCAACGTCCAATGCGACACATCTTCGGACTCGTTCAAACTCCCGGTCCTTCTCTCACAATCATCCTAGGTCTTTTGGCAATGATTCTGAAGCACAAGAGGTTAAGGTGGTGGACGAAGACGGAGGCACCAATGGGCAAGTTCAATTCCGCGAGCTCGTCAGGCAAGGTGTTCTGGTTCGCAACAATTCCAGTTCCTATAATGACAATAACAGGCCTGTATTCAACGCCGCCGGTGGATTTACAAGATACTGGGACGAGTGCTCGAGTACGACATACCTTCGTTCGTCATCTATGGGTCAGGTCATCACCTACGACGATCCCGAGTCGCTGGGCATGAAGGCGGCCTTTGCAAAGCGGGTTGGAATGATGGGGACGAATATGTTTGACATTCATGGGGATACGGATCAATGGGACTTGACAGATTCCGTGAGGAGTGCCTTGGGACTTGAATAGGATATCGCCGATTGTCACGAATCTGTTATTTTCCCGTTTCGAAATCCGAAGGGAATGCATCGATTGTTTCTTGGCACCTCCCTGAGTCAGCTAAGGCACCGGGCATTCAGAGCATGATTCAAATACACAATCTAACAAAGACCTTTCAATAAGACTGTCCTGGTAATTGTTTTGGTGCCATCATAAATGTAGCGCACAGTTCTGTAAGTACTAGCACTTTTTGCTGCTAATCACGCAGGTTTTGCTACATTATAGTGATCGACTATAGTCTGACTGCGAGAGACTAGGGATTTGGTTCACTACCGAGTTAATTTTTATTTATGAAGGGTAAAATGACAAGCAAAATATGTTCCCGATCCGGATCTATCTGCCGTTCCCTTGCTATCATACATTTCCCCGCGAGGCAAAAAGCCGAGCGCGCATGATATGGGTCATCGTGATGGTGCATGCGGCAGGACGAATTACGCTCGAGTAAGATGTTGCAAGTGAACCCATACTAGGCTAAGCGTAAGGCGGTGATAGTTCCGAAACTATGTGAATGCCAGATTCTGTCCCGCGAAGGGCGGATGCGATGGTGTTCGCAGGTGTGTACCCCACGGATGGAGAGCGCAGCACCTGGTCAATGCTTTAATTCCCGCCCAATAACTTTTTCAACCCGAACTTCACCGACGACTGTCGTACGGATTTCTTTTGCAACGCGGGTCGTCGGTTCGAAGGACGGAGAACCTGACGAAGGTCCTCGTACGTCACATGTGTGTCGCGAGGAGATTGTGAGTATGTGAAGAGGCTGAATGCATTGGGAGAGGAGGGTGAAGTGGGGAAGAGTGTGTAAGGGGTGTTGATGGTGGTATAAGACATTGTTGGTTGTAGCGTCGATGCTAGAAGTAGATCGATGGAGATGAAGACGGCGATGCTGTTGTAGAGAACATATTGGAAAAACTCTGGCTGCTTAAATACTAGAGGCCTGAGAATGGCTAAGCGGATTGGCAACGAGCAGTCAGACTCGGATTTTTTTGCAATCTCGAACAAAATTTCCATATTTAGCAGGTTTTCGGCGAGGTTCCATAGAGACAAAGAGCCCCAAACACTGTTACTTAGATACGTGACGAAGCCATGGAAACTAGACGAGGAAGAAGTGAATGGATTGGTTCAAAAGCACCAGAGAACAATGTTGAACTCATCCATAGTTCTCAATTTGGAAGTGAAGAGTTTGTTGAATAATATTTGGCATAGACATGAAGGACAAATATAAATAAACAAGCAGTTTCCATCCAAATGCTCTCTAATAACAAACTAATAACCATGTTAAACCGTATTGAATCGGTATTCGCCTGGCTCGATTGTAGAGGAAGTTTGCGGTAACTCGGAGACTGGGTTGGCACGAAACTGTTGTCTTCCTTTAAATTTCTTGGCTTTGCCGCAATTTTCCCCATAAAGGTTGACTAATTTATCGTATTCTCCTTTGTCTGCAAAATGACTAAAAGTAACCCCAACAAACTATGGCCTAAACAATCTTTTATCTATATTTTCGTCAGCTTATAATCAAAGAAATCCATAATTCTATACTACCGTGCGATCTAAATAATGATCAGTTTGATGGCCGCCGTGATTTCGACAAATACAAGTTATATGTACAACAAACAAGAGTCTGCCTCATCTGGCTATCACTGCTGACACCCAACTATTTAGCAAGTGGCTAAATCTGTGTCAAAATTTTGGCCCGTTGTTAAAATTTAGACATACAGTCGAAATTGGCAGAGTTGCCATGGAAACGTGGGTATAAATCTTTATTTTAAATTTTAACAATGGGCCAAAGAGTTAGCACACCATTTTGCAACAACCTAAATAGTCGGGTGCCGTGTATGTCATACTTAGCAACATCTCATCTGGCTCTTTTGGTGCTGTTGGTGTCACGGATTTCTGCGCAATTGCTATGAAGGTTGGTTTAGACATATGACACTCAACCTGAATGTCTTCGATTCCATATTGGAGCCACCGAAATCAGATGGTGATTGTTGAACGCTGGTGAGTTGCATTTCCATCAACATCTACGTTCCTTGTGGACTAACGCCGACTCGGACTCGGAGTTGATCCCAAATAACGGCATAAACAACGGCGAACGAAGTCCTGATGCCATTTTTACTGATAGGCCTGACTGGAAGTGTCTCGTAGACAATCGTCATCATCAACTTCAAACTTTCAAAATCTGGGGCTGTGTTCACGGATACTATCAAGTGCTATAAAATGGAATGTCATGCTCATTTTTCCCGTGCTGAAAGTCCTATATTTCTGCGTAAGATGGGCCTCTGGAACGACCTTTCCGTTGTGTCTCTGGCTCTCGATTCCTTTCAGGGAAATGTTACATGGACGGCCACCCCATTCAATCCCGCCTCAGTGCCTCTCGCCGTGCGAACACCTTACTTGTCTGCCTGGCTTCCACAAGGCCGCGGAAGTGCTTTGAATGATGGTTGGTCCACGTTTTGGACCGGCCAGGTATTTCTCCTTCACGATCTTCTGACAGATTCAGATAAATTGTGATCAGATTGTTGGATGGGTAGGATATATTAAAGTCGACGGCAAGACCTACAGTTTCTTGGGTGCACCTAACGTTCCAGAAGCAACATTCGAGAAGGCTATTCAGAAAAGCTCACAGGTATTTCTACATTTTCCTAGGATTCGCTACTGGTGTTGAAGGATATCATTCAGTTCACCTCTACCCAAAGTGTGTTAGTTTTGTCCACAGGACCCATCGATCTAACAGCCACCTTCCTAAGCCCTGTCGAAGTATGTTGACTTGTCTTCAAGGTTTGATTAGATCACAAACTTGAAACTATAGCCCAGTGATCTCGTCAAGCAATCTCTTCCGTTCTCTTACTTGGCACTCTCTGCTGCCGCAACTGACGGAGGTTCCCACTCGGTTCGAGTATACACGGATATCAGCACGGAATGGGTTTATGGCGACAATGCCTTGGTTGCAAACTGGACCACCACCACGGAGGATATCCTCACACATCAAGTACAATTGCAGAATCAGTCTTTATATTCGGAAGCCAATGATCACGCTCAATGTAAGTTCAATCTAGTTTTTCGTGAACGTTCAGATTTACTATCTCCGTTGTTATCAGATGGCTCGGCATTCTATTCGACATTGAATGTATGCCACGAGCCACAGTCTCGCATGACAATTACTAATCCTACTGCACTTTCGTAGTCAGCAGATGTGACCTACCAATCTGGTCCAGATGTCGACGTCCATGGGCAATTCATCAAGAACGGCCACCTCCCCAACACTAAAGATACTGATTTCCGTGCCATTCAAGACAGATGGCCCGTGTTTGGGTTCGCTCATGATCTTGGTACAGTCTCGGGCAAGGGGTATGCACCGGAAGAACCCGAGACTCAGGGTTGGAGGGGGGGGTGGTCAACGAAGGCTTACCAAAATTTTCTGACCTCCAAAAAATGTGGGGGCACAAGGTATTTTAGACATTTTTGGGCAATTTTGGGTCACTTTTGCAACTGGTAAAAGGTTTTAATGCCTTCTTAGTTTCATTCTACTATCGACTTTTATGACAATTCTGCGAGTTATTTGATTGTATTACCTTATTTGGAATGTCTCCACAAATTTCCAACAAGGAAATATTCTTTCCAGACAAATATAGGATGTTATTTTCCTCCAGGATACAGGTGGGAGGAAAGTGAATAGTATCTTAGGTCAAAAAATCATGTTGCAGCTCGAAAATTGCCTTTTATGGATGTCCGGGAACAGCCGGAAGGGGGGGCGGTCTGGAAGTCGTTATTGGAATTTTTCGACCCTGTGTAGGAGACTTTTGTCCTGCATACCCCTTGGTCTCGGGTGCAACAAACCCCGTGGTATTCTCTGTCGGCCATGTCCGTGATCCAGCCGTGCAGTATATCGTCGCAAATGAAGCATTTCAGGATCGGAGTTTGTACTTCTGGAGTAAGTTTTCGACGGCATCTCCAAAAATAATGTCCTTCTCTTCCTGAAAGGTACTTTAAGAAATTTGAAAGTGAAAAAATCAAGCTAATGAGTGCGCATCCCTGTGATAGAAATCTCTAGTGATGGTGTAAGTGGAATATCAATCAAATGCTTCGCTTCCTCATATCTATACAGAACACCAATACCGATTTTCCCAACATGGCCCATATTCCTGTACACAAACCCTGAACTTGGGAAATATATCTTGGCGGGCATTTTCGAATATCAAGCCACAGGTCAGTACCCGAACAAATGGTGTGTGCATGATCTTGGTAGGTCTCTCCTAGACATAGTAAAACACAGTGACTAAGAGGAATGTAGGCTCTCATTACCCCAAGGCAATTGGACACAACGATGGCAATGACGAACAACTGCCGGTCGAATGTGACATTCCTTTATAATCCTCGACAGTGTAGAGTTTCACGAATATACTCCATCCAGAAAGCGGAAACATGTTCATCATGACACTAAGCTATACCCAAAAAACGGGCGATAAATCACTCATCAACAAATATGTAAATCTTCGCATCTCTTGCTTATTCTGCTTGACTAAAATTCGCCTTACCAGGCCGGTCTCCTTGATCAATGGACCCAATTCTTGATCCGCGATTCCTTCATCCCTGCCAACCAGATCAGCACCGATGACTTTGCGGGTTCCTTGGCTAATCAAACCAATCTCGCCATCAAGGGCATCATAGGTATCAAAGCTATGTCTGAGATCGCTCAGCTATTGGGTGACTCTGCAAAGAGCTCGAACTATAGTGTATGTCGTCGTGCGCAAAGTTCAACACGGTATGCTAATGTTATTTGGTCAGGCAATCGCATCATCATATGTTTCGCAGTGGCAAACACTTGCAACTTCAGCAGATGGCACCCACCTGACAATTGCAGTAAGCTCATATCAATCTCATCCCTCGTTCCTTCTTTCTTACACGATGTCAAATGTAGTATGGGAATTCGTATAGGTACAATATCGCCTCTCTTCATCCTCACCTTCTGATCAATTGCACGCGGAGATTAGCTGGGGCCTTTCGTATAACTTGTTCGCGGACAAACTCTTGAAATTGAATCTCTTCCCCACTTCCGTCTACAAAATGCGTATATTCCCGCCTTCCTCTCAGACCTCTCTTCTCTGGCTGCAAACTTATAAATAAATCTTACAGAGACTGCGTGGTACAACAACGTTGTCGGTGAGTCACACCTGCGCTCCCACAGAAATATTGCTTAATATAGTGCCCGTCTTCCCAGAGGCGTCTGGTGTTCCCTTGGATACCCGGTACGTACCTGTATTATCGCAATTGCGAGACCCCTACCTTACTCTCTCCACAGCCACACCTACACTAAATCAGGTTCGTTGCACTCCCGCACTGGAATACCCTTGCTCCCATCAACACCGCCCATCTTCACAGACTGGGAAATCTGGACTGCGGGCATCGTCACGGACACTAACACACGTGACCCCTTCGTCCCATCTGTGAGAAGATATACTTCCAATGGGCTGAATTCTCAACCTCTCGGGGACTGGTACCAAACAGTCAGCGGTGAGGCGGAAGGATTTAGGGCCAGGCCTGTTGCTGGAGGGCACTTGGCTTTGGTGAGTCTGTCCTTCTTTGCTTTCTTGAAATCCCCAGGCTTACGTAGACCACAGCTACTTCTATGATATACGAAAAAATTCAGTCTGTCATTATTCAAGGCAAGAATTTTACTTCAATCATTATACCCGTACTACTACAATAATGATGGTCGCGATCAATGTGCTGTTACGAATCAATGTACGCCTACCAGGACAATCAACAATCTCGACCTCATGACTCTAACAATAAACTGAACATTTACTTAATGTATGCAGTTTACGCCTCCCCAGGATTCTTATACCTCCTCAACGCCCTCTGCCTCGCCTCGTCATGCTTAACCACAGGCCGCGGATACCCTAGCTTATCAGCAACCGCAGCAGGCGGATTATGCAAGTCTAAAACAAGGACCCAAGCTCAGCCGACCAACTCCCCGCCCCCAATCAAATACAATGCTCACCAGGTCCCTTCAGCTTGGCCAACTCCGGAACGTAGTGCCTTATAAAATCCCCTTTCGGATCAGCCTGAATGGCGACGATGTTAGCGATCATGCATAAGGATGGGATCCAAGCGACATCAAATACCTTCAAACTCTGCGTATAAGGATTAAATATCCTAAAGTATGGACATGGATCCACCCCCGTACTCGCGCACCACTGCCACCCCCCATTATTCGATGCAAGGTCCCCATCAATAAGCTGTTCCATGAAATACTGATTCATCCATCCTAGGTCAGCCTTACAAACACAACAGCGAACCTGAACGTAGGAAGTGAAACTGACTAACCCTCTCCCCAACCCTCCAGTCAATCATCAAATCTTTGCTCAAAAACATCGCAGCAATCATCCTCAACCGATTATGCACCCACCCCATCTCCCTCACGCACCGCATAGCGGCATCGACAATGGGTACTCCCGTCTTTCCCTCTTTCCACCTGTCCAGCATACCATCTCCCCCTTCCCCTTCTCCCGCACCCTGATAGTCCTCCCAAACAACCCCAGCAAACCGCTCCAAAAACGGCCTCCCCATCCCCACCCTCGGAAACGCACACAACACGCAGGTATAAAAATCCCGCCACGCGATCTCTTGAATCCACCTGCCCACTCCAGTCGTCCTCCCCGCATCAACCTTGTCGATCCCCAGGAGGAGCATCGTCGCCCGGACGCATGTGCGCGCAGAGACAACCCCTGCGGAGAGGTATGCGCTGTGAGGGGGATTGATGTCGGATGGTGGTCATGATGAGAATGAATGTGAGAAGTTGTGGATGCGATGGAGCACGAACCTGAGCCTGCTCGTTGTATCCTGGTCACATCTGTCCCGTTCCTTATCGTAGACGGTGACACGGCTGCTTTTGGTGGTGTCCTCAGCGCCAAGCTTGAGTGGATCCACCGCGCCGAGCTGCGAGGACCGAGATTTCGTGTGTAGGAACCGCTGAAGTATCTGTATGAAAATGTTAACCATGGTTCGTGCTTCCGCATTGAAATGCATTCTGTACTTTCAAAGCAACATCCTCACCAGCCGGCCAAACCTCCTCCAACCTCTTCCGATCGTCGTCGTCCAACTCGAAGCCGGGGACCGATGCAGGAACGGGTGTATCGAAAAGCGCAGAGAATTTCTGCGAGGTACGAACAGACTCTGGGTTGGGGTGTGGAGGGGGGCAGTCTTCCAGGTAGTAAGGGATGTTGGCGTTGAGCGTTGTGAGCCACGTTCGTTGGTAAGGGGTATATACCTGGGTGAAGAAGTGGTCAGGTTAGGGAAATGGGATATTAATGATTGGGTCGACTTACGGCGTAGTTCTTCTTTTCCTTTGTTAGGACTACTCCAGGATCTACAACACATTTGTCGTGTACGAATGTGGCTTTTATGCCTTTGGCTTTGGCGAGAGCGCAGACTGTGGTGTCACGTCGGAGTTCGTCGACTTCGTACTCAATGTTGGCATAAAGGTAGGTGATGTTTAGGGTGGAGAGGAACGAGAGGACACTTGAGGGGAGTGTACGGCGTGGAGTGTGGGTTGTTGTGTGGAGGGGGATGTTGAGATGTGCGAGGGATTTCTGGACGGATGACAGGTGAGTGAATTAATGGACGGCTGGAGTTTGGCTTACCTTGAGCATGGCAAGGTTACGTAGGGTAAAGTCGATCCTTCGAGCACTTCTATCGTGTGCGGCATAATCCTGCGGGCTGATGACGAACAGCACGACGAGAGGGACCCCGTCGTCCTTAGCCTGTGCAGAGGCCAGAGACAAAGCCCTGTTATCAGAAACTGGAACCAGGAAGTAGTCAATAGGGTATTCGCAACAGTTGCAGAGAGCAGGCAGACTTACCTCTCAGATCCCCCATCCTCATCCAATACACGACAAAATCACCCTTGACAGGCTTCTTGACACCCTGTTCAACGGCTTTAAGTAATTTCTGAAGAGGTGGGTCTGCATCCACTGCAGCGGCTGCTTCCTGTGTGGCGATTTTGATGGGTTGAAAGGTGGGCTGAGTGCGGGAACGTTTGGCAGACAGGCTAGGAGAGAAGGACGATGACCTGGGATGCTTTGACATCGCCGTCGCGGTTGATGTGAAAACGACTTTAAACAACTACTAAATTCCAAGGAAATTCCGAGGAAATTCTTTTACCAGCGCTCGATCTCAGCCGCCCATCGCTAGATCAACTGACCATGGCCATGGCCATGTCAGGCCTGTCACATTCATATATAAATGTTTGATAAATGTACTGTAATGAGAGGTGCGGCGCTGTTATATAAATCATTTGTACTTACAGGTGGCCATGGGACTACCGCTCGATACGCGCCCTTTACCATATCCAGAAATGTTTTCTGTCTACTGTGCACGTGTCATAACCACTTTAGGTACGGATGATTTGTAATTCAGTGGCTCTGACCTTGAATCCAACCCAGAAGATTTCAAGTTGGAATTTGGAGAAGTCGGAAACATCTGGTGGTGTACCGTCAAATTTTCAAATTCGAGTAACTTCAAGTTCCTGGAGAAATTGAGCAGAATTGCACACGCACTGATACCTTGTTGGGGGTTGAAGGTAGACAATGACCTCCGTTTTGAAGGTTGAAGGTATATCAATCTGAGTGACCCTTCACTGGCAAGTTCAATTATGGTTGAATACATATTCGTAAGCACAAGCGAGAGAGACGAGACGAGATCACTAATAGTACTACGGTAGAGGGAAGAGTGAACGGCGGCGAAACAAATAATCTCGGGCTTCCGCTCTGTATGTCAAGTGTAAGTAAGGTTTGCAGAGAACGGTCTAGAGTCACGAATCTCATCTTGACTACAGCTACTGTACCCTAACCCGCCGCGCCTTGGTAGCCGGTTGAGAGGGTACGACGTGAATCTTCTTTATCGCATCTCCTGCATTTTTGACCGCTCTCTCCTTCTCCCGCATGGTATTGATACTTGCAATGACAGACTGAATCGTCTTTGTGTCCGCTCCATTCGCACGGAGGGTACCGACGTTAAGTTCGAACAGTCTGATCGACTTCGAAATTTGACCCGCAAAGCTTCCCGAAAGTGAAAGCTCCTTGTAGGACTGGCAGAGTACCCCGACTTTGGCAGTCAGATCCATAATCTCACGATCGAGGCTGTTAATGGCATTCTGGACATTTTTCACGGCGTCTTGATATTTCGACTTGCTGTTCGAGGCAGTCTTGAAGTTCCTCTTCGCATCCTTGTCCGCGACGACTTGCGTATCGACCTTGTCCTCCCAGATTGAATGGTAGTGGTGATGGTCCGCGACAGGATGGTGACAACGTACACAGTTGGGCAAGTACTTGTTACCTCCGAAGGCGGCGCAGCCTACGAGGTGTGCGGGGTCAAGGGAAAACGACAGCGTGCAGGGGCTATGGCAATTGGAGTAGCAATTCGGATGACCACAGACAGTATTATGATCAGTGGTGTCGGTCTGAACTTTGATTGTTCGGTTCATGATAGTCTCGAACTCCCCATAAACTTTCATTCCCTGAATAATATGACGGGGGTGAGTTAAATGAAGGCACAGACTGAACGCTATGATGCCCCACCTGCTCCGACTGAGACATGCTCACCCGAATCGTCTCCAGATCCCTCCTCTTTTCAGCCATATTGTTCATGCGGGCAAGTGCATTTTGTATTTTTCGCTCGATTTCGCAGACGCTTTGATACAGGTCCACAATGGCAGTAGTTGGCTGAATTTCACGTTTGTCGAGCCAATCGAAGAATTCAGCAAGTATCTCTACTGCTGTGTTGTGAGCCTCGTCAACCATTTTCTCCATAGCTTTCGCCTGCTTCACATATTTCGGCTTTTCTCGAATCTCTTCGTATTTCCTCCTCAGAGCGATTGGATTATCGAGGTTGAACGTTTCCGCCTCCTGTAGACAATCCGGCAATGATTCCATTTGAAAATTGAATGCCATGACGTTGGAGATCATGGTGAAGAGAAAACCGATGTTGGAAGCAATGGAACGGGGGAAAATAGACGAAAGAGTCGTAATGGCGTAGTCTGTTGCTATCTGGAGTCGTTCCGTGGTACCATTGGCAATGATCAAAACCCCATCGATGACCGGGATCACATCCCGGATGGTCTCCGCGATACTGGCCTTGTGCTTTGTGTCGTACTCGACTCCACGTGTATCAGCGAGTCCAGGAGTGTCGAGGAGACGGACCTTCACACCATTCAAGCTGGCAAACTCGTACAGACGTGCGGAACCAGTCTGACTGCCCTGTTTCGACCCCCCCGTTTCGTTGGCCAGGTCGTAGGTGGTCCGGTAATTTGAAGGGTCGCGACCCTCGAGAATATTGGAAACTAAGGACAAAAATGCGGTCTTTCCGACACCGGTCTCGCCCACGAGAAGGACTGTAAGCTCTTTCTTCTTTGTCACGAGGCAACCGTCCTTCAAGGCGTTATATTGCCTGGATAGTTTCATCTGAACGAAACTGCGCTCCGTTGCATAAAGATGGACTTACCTCTTCTCGCCATCCTCATCTGGATGCCTAAGGTGCATAGTCTGCGTTGTATAATTTCCTCGACCGATGGGTGTCTGTACTGAAGCTCCCGCGTTTCGCATAAAACCGCCGTTCACCGGAGAATTTACTTGCCTACTAGTTTTTATTATAACAGCACTCTGCACTAACAGCATTTCACTCACTTTGTCTCTTCGACATCTTCTGGATAGCGAGGGAATGAGCCTTGCAAGGCCGAACTCCCATTTCCAGTGGATGGCATGGGTGCATGCCATGCCGTTCGTTGTATCGCTTGCAGGTACAAGGACATCATTTGCTGGTCCATGTTTGGGGGATACATTGCTCGCGCGTCCATAGTTGGTGGGGACACCGCTCGCGGACCGATAGCTGGTGAGTTCGGGTTCGTAGCTGCCGCGTCAATAGCGGTCAGGTCCGTGCCCATGACTGCCGCAGACATGGTTCGCGAGCCTGTATTCCGTGACGAAGTCATTGGCTGGGACATGGTCTGAGGGTCCGCGACGGGGTATATTGTTGGCGAGGACGTAATATCCGTAGGATGGGGTGTGAATTTGGGGTCTGGGCTTGAAAACTGATCCCGTCGAGTATCTTGAAAGGACAGATGACGAGAATCCGAAAATAGTAGCGACGAGGAGCTTCCAGCTGTGTTAGGATAGGGGGTATCTGGAAGTACTGGTTAGTTGAGGATGCGAATGCAGTGTGCGGGCGATATTACTATGGTAGTGTGCCGAGTGACCGTCGCTGGTTCGAACTGAGCCGTTCAAGGATTGAGAAGAGTGATGGTTTATGGTATTGCCAGTACTATTGACCACCACATTTTCACAGTTTCCCTCGCTTGCGATGCTTGAAACTGTTGAGAGGAAAATCGACTATCAGAACCAAACCACGCTACAGAGGTGACAATCTGACGGATTTGGATAACGTATTTCTGGCCTGAGGTAATGTAATTAGAACAAGAGGGTTTGTGGGGAATCATGATCGACTCACCATTGGCAAGGATCATTTCAGCAGGATTCACGGTATTACCTGTGCTCGTGTACGTGTAGGAACCACCACCGCCACTGCGTCCACTACTAGCTCCACTACCAGTGCCTGCAAGAGAAACTTCAGTTCATTTCAGGCTCTTGCTTTCAGCAGGTAACGTACAGATATCGACATGGGTTGAGTCCCGATTCATGTTGCCTTCAGGTTCACGAGCAGCGACGAAATAGCGGAAACAAAATCAATAGCGAGGGAAGAGAGAAGTGGGTTCTGTTCATCAGGAGAAGAGATAGACCTTTATTGGGGAACCAGCATGCCTCCTCGAGTCCTCATGGTTTGAGAGACAAGGCTTATCCTGATGACTCCCTTGTGACTTGAGTCCGTGGTACGATCTGCGATTGAAAATTTAAAGATTCGCGGGTGCAGTAGTACGCATATGCCTGGGAGAAGATAGCATGTTTTTGCCGTTCTGCGTGCACCAGACCTTGAAAACCTGTCCGGTACTAGTACAGCTGATCATTGGCTGATTATCATAATGCATACTAGTAGCGTCCAACCCTCAAGTCAATGCAGTATGGGTTTTATGCATTACGATGACAACTTGGCTGGGAATGCTCAACCCTGTGCAGTATGGATTTTTGCAGACGAGACTCGGATAAACTTCAAAGCCTGAGATCGATCTGCTGTCACACATGTCACGTGTCACGTGTAATTGGTGCGGTCACTACGGTGGTCTTCAAGTTTGCTTCAAGTTCACTTTTGGCATGGCACTACTAGTAGGAACCCCAAGGTTATGGTATCACAAAAACTGCTTGCAGAATCTGACAACATGGGTCTCGGTTAGAACTCTATTGGTATAATTAAGGGTCAAGGTTCTGACACTCGAGCCGTACCTTCCGCAGCGTCCTGGAGACGGCGGCTGGACTCTGCGGCCTCATGGAAGGTGACTCTGCGGCTCAGGCTGTTGGCACGTTTCTTCTCATGAATACAACATGAATATGTGCAAGTTCTGGGACGACTGTCTGGCCATCTGACTTCTTGCAAAATACGTATGTGCGCAATTATATGTTTACTACTAATGATAACTTAACTTGAGTTACATCCGGATCGACTTTTTGCAGTGGAGCATTCATCTCGCCTACACTGGTCAGCACTGGGGCGTGGTGGGCCAAATTTCCAACCTGTGCAACATGCGCAATTGACGTACGATCAACGATCGTGGGCCACGGGGAACCAAACCCATCTCGATACAATCAAAAGAAAACATATCAGTACAGACGCTTTGCCGCGTGTCATCGATGACTGAGACATAAAAGTGAGTGTCCGTTTCTCCCCTCATCCTGTTCTTCCAATCAGAGTACATCAGCAATGGCCTCGCCACCTCATACCCCACTACCTCCGGACCAGCCAGTGCTGGGCAAACCGGATATGCCTCTGCCAAAGATGGTTCCGTGGGGCACGTACCCGCCATACATGTTTCCGCTAGGCGTAAATCCTGCGGAACTCCCAGATATGGACCCACGAGCAATACGCACTCCATACATGGCCCCTCGTACTATGTACCCTCCGAGCATTGCAATGTACGCTCCACATATGGACCCCCTAGCGATGTACATGCAAGCTATGCACTTGCAAGCTATGTACCAACAGCCTCAGGCGCGTGCAGCTGCGCCTCCAACCGAGCCCGGAAGTCCCGCGCAAAGTTCGTCGTCTAGCGTTCCAGGGGATTATGAGGATCAGTAAGCGAGATTTACTTCGCATGGGGTATTGTTATAACAAAGCCTGTAGGCAATCCAATCATACAACGAACGGTGGTCCTATGCCGAATACGTGGGCCCAGTATGCATCCGGCCACGGAAAGTATGCCGCGCAGACCCCACCCCCTAACTATCCAGAGGAAGGTTATGGGAACAAGTAAGTCCATCTATATGCGATGGAACGCAGTTCCGTTAAAATGAAACCATCCAGACAATACAACGCTTTGAAGGAGGGTCGTCTCGTGACAAAAAAGAAAGAGCTTACGATCCTTCTCGTGGGCGAGACCGGTGTCGGAAAGACCGCATTTTTATCTTTGGTTACCAATATTCTCGAAGGTCGCGACCCTTCAAATTACCGAACCACCCACGACCTCGACAATGAAGCTGGTGGGTCGAAGCAGGGAAGCCAAACCAATACCGCACGCCTGTACGAGTTTTCCAGCTTGAATGGCGTAAAGGTCCGTCTCCTCGATACTCCTGGACTCGCCGATACACGTGGAATCGAGTATGACACACAGCACAAGGCCAGTATCGCGGGCGCTATACAGGATGCGATCCCGGCCATCGATGGGGTTTTGATCATCGCCAATGGTACAACAGAACGACTCCAAGTGGCAACAGACTACGCCATTACGACCCTTTCATCTATTTTCCCCCGTTCCATCGCTTCCAACATCAGTCTTCTCTTCACCATGATCTCTAATCCCATGGCATTCAATTTCCAGATGGAATCATTGCCGGATTGTCTACAGGAGGCGGAAACGTTCAACCTCGATAATCCAATCGCTCTGAGGAGGAAATACGAAGAGATTCGAGAAAAGCCGAAATATGTGAAGCAGGCGAAAGCAATGGAGAAAATGGTTGACGAGGCTCACAGCACAGCAGTAGAGATGCTTGCTGAATTCTTCGATTGGCTCGATAAGCGCGAGGTTCAGCCTACCACCGCCATTGTGGACCTGTATCAAAGTGTCTGCGAGATAGATCGAAAAATTCAAAATGCGCTCGCACGCATGAACAATGTCGCGGAAAAGAAGAGGGATGTGGAGAAACTCAGAGACAATATGTCTCAGTCGGAACAGGTAAGGAGTAATCACACTCGCTCCGACTCTTCGACTGATTGCCATTGGGATTCCCTATTCATTTGTTTAGTCAATGAAAATTTACGAGAAGTTCGAGACCATCATGAACAGGACCATAAAAGTTCAGACCGACACCACACACCACAATACCCTCTGTGGTCATCCGAATTGCTACTCCAACTGCCACGTTGACTGCTCGCTGTCCTTTTCCCTAGACCCTGCAAACCTCAGAGGCTGTGCCGCGTTCGGATGTTCCGCCCACTTACCTAAATGCCGACGTTGTCACCATCCTGTCGCGGATCATCACCACTACCATTCAATCTGGGAGGACAAGGTCGATACGCAGGTCACCGTGGACGAGGGTGCGAAGAAGAAGTTTGAGGATGCCTCGAACGACAAATCGAAATACCAAAACGCTGTGCAGAATGTCGAGAAAGCTATCAATGACCTCGATGACGAGATTGCGAATATAACATACGAGGTTGGGGTACTCTGCCAGATGTACAAGCAGCTTTCGCTTTCGGGAGGTTTCGCCGGCCAAATTTCGAAATCAATCCGACTGTTCGAACTTAATCTCGAAACCCTCCGGTCGAATGGAGCTGATGCGAAAATGGTTCAATCCGTCAGTGAAAATATAAAGGTTATGCGATTGAAGGAGGAAGTGGTGAAGAATGCGGGAGAAGCCATGAAAAGGAAGGTCCATGTCGTATCCCCTCAACCGGCTAAACTCAAGCAGTGGTTTGGGAACATCTCAGATAAGCTGTTCTCGAAATGAGGTTGGGGATTTCGAATTCTTCTACACTACGGAACGACGTATGCCTAATCGGAAAGGAGGCGCAGGGTTCGCCGCTGCTCGCTCATGTATTCTATCATACGGGGAATCTGAAATTTACTGCACAATCCCATATCTTAACCATTAAATCACACGTCAACCATACTAGGCGTTCGATATTCTATTCCGATACCTCAAATACGCGCATTTTGCATGAACTGTCCCGGGTCGATCGACGTCTCCGCGTTGACTTGGCGTGCCCTCGGGCTGGACAATAGTACCGATACATCTCGTTCCTTGGAGTTCACCGCAGGGTGTCAATCGATTGGTGACAAGCCTCACGGTAAAAGCCTGGCTTGTTTACGGAAGATTATGACACCCCGCAGGTATGCTGGCCCCTTGATAGATCGTTTCCCCTCTTCTGATCTTTCTCAATCCGAATCTCAAATGTCATCTACCGGCCCCATAAAGTCTACCTCGCAGAGTCCCCTTCCTAGCACTTGGGATTGTGATGGCAGCAAGTAAGTTCAGGATTATATTATGCAATATAGACCCGTTGAAACGAAACCGCGCAGGCAATATATCGCTCTGAGACAGGGTAATCTCGTCACGAAAAAGGAGCTTACAATCCTGCTCGTGGGCGAGACTGGCGTCGGAAAAACCACGTTTTTCACCATGGTTACCAATATTCTCGAAGGTCGGGATCCTTCGAATTACCGAGTCGCGCACGACCTCTCCAACGAAATTGGTGGGTCGAAAGAGGGCAGCCAGACCAATACCGCGCGCCTGTACGAATTTACTAGCGTGAACGGCGTGAAGGATCGTCTTCTTGACACTCCAGGATTCGCCGATACGTGTGGAATTGAGTACGACCGCCGGCACAAGGCTAGCATCGCGAAGGCTATACGCGATGCGATCCCGTCCATCGACGGGGTTCTGTTCATGGCCAACGGTACGACGGAACGACTACAGCTAGCAACAGACTATGCCATTGCGACTCTTTCGTCTATTTTTCCTCATTCCATTGCTTCCAACATCAGTTTTCTCTTCACAATGATCTCCAATCCCATGGCATTCAATTTTCGAATAGAATCCTTGCCGGATTGTCTGCAGGGGGCGGAAATGTTCAACCTCGACAACCCAATCGCTCTGAGGAGGTAAACCGAAAAACGTGAAGCAGGCCCAAGCTCTGAAGTCCATGGTTGACAATGCCCACGACAAAGCAGTGGAGATGCTTGCCGAATTCTTTGATTGGCTTGACGAATGCGAAGCTCAGCCCACCACCGCTATTGTGCACTTGTTCCCCGCCTACTTACCTAAATGCCGACGTTGTCACCATCCTGTCACGGATCATCGCCACTACCATTCAATCTGGGAGGATAAGGTTCATACACAGACCGTTGTTGATGAGATGGCGAGGAGCAAGTTCGAGGTAGCGTTGAACGATAGGTTAGGATACCAGGCCGATTTTAGCAAGACCGAGAAACCATCCGCGCGCTCGATGTTGAAATTATGAATGTGATGAATGAGGTTGGAGTACTCTGCCAGAAGTATAACGAGTTTTCGCTCTCCAGAAGCTTTGCCGCCCAAATTTTGAAAACCATTCGACTGTCCGAACTTCACCTCGAAAGTCGAAACCCTCCAGGCGAATGGGGCTGCCACAGAGGCGATTAATGCGATTGCGGAAAAGATAAGAGCAATGCGGCAAGAGGAGGGCGTGGTTAAGAATGCGGAAGATGCTATGAAACAGAAAGCCCGCCTGATACCCTCAGGTCGGCAGTACCACTAGGTCAACGAACGGTAGCTGCTGTTAAGATGAAATTCATGTCGGACTCGGGCTGTTCTATACAATACTCTAGACGCATTATCCAGAAAGGCCGAGGTCATTCAGGTATTCGGACTGCAGCTAGAACGACGAATATTTGACTGATCTGTACTTAATGCTGAGCTGAATAGCTCGAATGAGGCTTCTCGAAGCGTCGCGACCCAGTTTTAACATGAATGTGCCGTGGAAAGGTACAGAGCGGGTTGGAAATTTGACAATTGGCATCTTTCCATTCTCACCTCGTTTCAACCATCGCCATTTCCCTGCTGCTCAGGTATTGCATGGAGCACTCAGCTTGAAGGGGGGATCCTATCCACGCGGTGTGCTGCATGAATGTCCACAAAATTGTGTATCTTTTGTTCACTCAAGACGAGGTACAAACCGCAATCCTATGAACGCTCTCATTCAAAATGGCGTCTTCAGGAAGTTGCAAAGGTCATAGATACATAAAACTTACATGTTACATGACCTACTCACCGTCTAATTCTCCCTCCGCTTCTTTCCTTTGTCTCGCCTGCTTTTCCTCTCTTTCCTCCCGTTCCTCCGCCTCCACAACTTCTATGTCCAAAGGGAACGTCAGGATCGCAGCAATCCCTGTCAGCTGATTTAATTCTGCATTGACATTGGTTACTATCATCAATATAATCCCCAAAAATAAATTTCACGTTGCCCTGACTCGTGCATGCTTGAGAAAATAAGCACCTCGCCGCCTTTTTGTTGCACGGCTTCTACGACTGCGACGTATTTCTTGCGTGTGGCAGGATCGCTCGCACTGTAAATTTTGGCTGAGTTGACGATGGGACGTTGGGCTAAAATCTCACCGGAAGAGCTCATCTGAGATGAGTAAGGTGCCTATCGCCCCTCGATCTGCGGCAAGCGAGACGTGGTCTGGGCCATACCATGCTCGCATCTCATCCACACCTAGCATTTTGAAGAACCTGACAAAGATAGAATAAGTAGATGACAACTAAGTGGAACTTAACTAACTTGTCGAGCATGATGCCCTCTCGTGCAAACTTGGTCTCCTTCAGCTGAGACGCGATCTAAAATTCACATCAAACTTCGATCTCACATCTTCGCCACATACAGCCCACTCACCTGAGGGCTCTTCAAAACCTCCACCAAACTATGCACATGTGGACTACTCACATGCACCTTCACAACTTTCTCCCTTAATGCCCTTTGCAAAACCTTATCCCCCCTCCTCCCCGCCTCCCCCACCATCCACTCGAACACCGCATCTCTCACCCAGCCCGGACTCGCAATCACGATCGCCCTCAGCCCCACACCAGCATATGGGATATGCCTCACAAAGGAATCATACAACGTCCCATAAAACTTGACCAATCCCTTTTCATGCTGCGACACCCCAGACGAAGCGCTCTTCCGTGGGATAGGTACTGATATCCGGTGCGTCACAAGCGTCATGTGCTGCGACAACAAACAAAACGCGGCCGTTCCCTCCCCACACACAACAGCACCCACCTCCGCGCCCCTCCCAGGCACGATTGCCTCTTCCACACGGGATCTCGCGATGCTATCCCACCCGTCGGCTTTCTCAATCCGGACATCGCGATTGGCCTCGATGTCAAGCGTGTGGAATGCGCCGAGTCTGGCGTGGGGGTTCTCAGAGGTGACGGTGCCGGATATGTGGAGGGCTGCTGTGGTTGATGGGGATGAGGAGGACGATCCGGCGTCGGTGGAGGGGTCTGTCATTGCCGAGGTGGACGGGGCTGCAGCGGCGGAGAACTCGACGCGGCTGACTTGGAGTGTGAGATTTAGGCGTACACGGTGAGATTCTGTGGAACCTGTTGATGATACATGTTGCACCCGCCTACGGGCGAACAAACGCGAATTAGCAGGCGCTACTGAAAAATAGATGAGGGCTTGAATGATTGGATGGGAATATTCTAAGAAAATCGAAAAGATAAGGCGCTGTTGACTTACCGGATTGCAGGTGCACGGACAGAATCGCCCTCCTGGATCAGGTTATATAAATGCCACATATCCTCGTCATCCTCCGGACGCAGCGTAACATGGCCCTACAAAATACTATTAGGGACACGGATCATAGAATCGAGAGAACTTACGGAACCGTGCTTATCTATATGCCTACTCACGAGCTTCATCTGGGCTTTAAGGAGGTTCAGGAGTCGTGTTGAACTTGAAGTGGGAATGCCAGCCGACTCGGAGTGCGCGACCGTTCTTCTTCAAGTTGGTGGCGCCTATAAACCTTGAACTTGAGGCGGCAAAGCCCGCTAGTGGGATATCATGATAGATAAGATAAGAAATGTGGCGATCACAAGCACGGAAGGATCACGCGATTAGAACCTAACGGTATATCTGTCCACCAAATTCAAGTTCATCTTCGCATTTTAGCACACACGACGAGATCTTTCAGCGGTACTCATGGACAGGTACGCTTTATTTCCTGACCGATACCAATCAAGTGCTCATTGACCCCAAGCAACCCAAAAATCACGTCTCTCGCAGCCCGACTCGTCGAGCCCAACAACCCCCACTACGAACGGAATCACCACCACGAAGTGGACGAAGAAGACGAGGAGGCACTATTTGCGGAGCTCGAGGCGGAGATTGAGAATGACAGCAACGCTGTAATGAGGGAACAGGGGTTGGAGGTTCTGAGAAGAGAGTGAGGTGCTTTCCCGGTTCTGCTCCTTTATATCGGGTACTCGGGTTGATCACTGATTGGGGTATGGGGTAGGATGGAAAAGATGAAGGAGATGAGGGAGAATGAACATGGGAGATATACAGAGATTATGGATGAGAAAGAGGTGGTGCGCGTGAGTGCGTAAGTCTCCTCGCATTAATCATTCAGGATCAAGGATCGTTGTGATTGACTATCAACGTCGTTTGATATCTATAGGAGGGAACCAAGATGTGTAGTCCACTTCTATCACTCGAAATTCAAGCGATGTGAGATCATGGACAAGCATCTTGCTGTATGTTCCTTGCCCTCTCTAACAATCGTGATATTGACATGGAATAGAAACTCGCGCCGAAATATTTCAACACGCGATTCTTCAGGGTGTTCGTGGAGAATGTCCCATGGCTGGTGGAGAAGCTTGCGGTCAAGGTCCTACCATGTGTGATATGCTTCGTGGATGGGGTATCAAAAGATCGGTGAGTGGGGTCTCACATTCAACCTATCTCAATGCGTTAACCTGGATACAGGCTAATTGGCTTCGAAGAATTGGGAAATAATGATGCATTTGACACTGCTACGTTGGAGTTGCGATTATCAGTGTGTGGTAAGCCTTTCGAATTGTATTGCGAGGCGGGTAAAATAGAACTGAGGTGGGTGTATGTAGGGGTCATACAGAAAGCAACGGGAAGCGGATTGGAAACTGTGTACAGTGTGTCGTCATCTCGGGGACAACGCGGGCGAGGAGACAACGGCGACGATGTTTTTGATTTGGATGAATAATCCGGGTTATGGGATAATAACTCTGTTTGCTACGAAACTTGAATGGAAGAGCGGAAGTGGTGAGAGGGGCGGAGCCGGAGGGAAGGCCTTTTGAGTACGTGGCTCAAATTTGTGTTACCCTACTATATTGATACCATTCTTCCGTCTCGTACTAGTCAACTTAAACGCCAATAGTTTACCATCCATCAGATCCATCTCGCATCTACCAGACTGCTGCAATGACATTTATGCATTATGTCCCCAACATTTTAAGGCCATTGTCAAAGTGGCATACCCCTTTACACCAGTGAGGTGAATTTCTTGTGAGTTAAGAGCACTTACTGGGTTTCCTTGGACGATGCGGGAGCTTTGAGACCGGACCCTCCTATCGAAGAATCGACGTACTGCTGTTGCTTCAAAGGACGCTGATGTCTTTGAAACTCGAAATTCTCCACAGATTCACATCAACACACATTTTGCATGGAATGACTCCGGATGCATATACTTTTCTGAAACATGCGAAATGGGTATCCATAAAGATGTCAAAGCTAAGGAGAAGCAGTACGAATCCAAGCGGAGGCAAATCAAAGGAGTTTTATAAAGATAACCTTTCCAAATAAGCTGCCCAGCCTTCAGTCTTGTATCTCTCTGCCTGAGCAGTGATATTCTCGATGAGGGAGGGATCTTTGCCATAGATCCCTCGTCCAACAATAATGACGTCGCAGCCAGATTCTAGCACAACTTCTCGAGGTGTCCTGTATTGCTGGCCCATTCCATCACTTCTTATATCAAGCCCAACACCTGGTGTGAGCACCAGAAAGTCCTCATCTGCAACGACGTTTGTCTCCGCTGCACCTACACCATCCAATCGTCTTTGGGCAATGAAGCCAATGACGAAATCGCGGTGTGCGCGTGCCATACGAACGGCGTCTTCTGTGTAAGGGCCAGAAGCAAGGGATCCTTTTGTGCTCATCTCTGCCAACAACAGCAGCCCTCGACCGAGAGGTAAACCTATGGATGACAGACCAGTTATGATGGATGGACCTGGAACAGGATGAGCGTTGGTGATATGTGACCAGCTCGCGATCTTGTGTACACCGCTTGAATATTGCAATGCCACCGTGTTGCCTGTAGAAAAAAGATTAGGGCCAAAATTCCAAGGACAATTTAGACGAACTGACCTATGTCAGCGAACTTCCTGTCCTCAAAGATTATAAAATCATGCTTGACACTAAGATTCTTCAGACGGTTAATGAACGAGTGGTCGAAGTCCTCAATGATATCAATATGCGTCTTGAATGTCAAATTCCATGAGAATAGCAAGTAGTACACTCTGAGAGAAAAGGTTTGCCTTGATGAGACAAACGAAAGGGCCAACGAGGTCGATGATGGTTAAACAATCCTTCGCTTTGGTAAAATCGACGCTAACAGCGAGGTTTGACTTCTTCCTTTCCATGGTCTCCAGAAGCTGTTTCGCGGCAGGGTTTGAATAATTGAGTGCTCTTTGCCCATATGTCTGCAGATAGGAAGGAGGCATTTTGACTCGGAACTTTGAAGATTTCTTTATCACCGTATAATATGGTCACCCGATCACGTTCAGCAAAGTTCAAAAACGGTTTAGCTCGAACCTCCATGTCGTCCTTGATCATCCATGAACGCGAACAGGACGACACAGACATTGAGCGCTACTCAAAGCGCACAAAACTCGATGACACCTTGGGAACCGAAAAAGACCTTAGGGATGCAGTGGATTCAATCCCCCCTGATCCTTCAAAAACTTCGGATGAGTCTGTAGAGCCAGAACATATTTTGCCTCCGAGTCACACTTTCCTTGGTGTTCCAGTGCCCCCTGTCCCTTCAGATGGATCTGCATTCAAGATTCTGGAAACAGATGTTGGCATATCCGAATATGTTGGTCGCGGGGTCTCCAAAATTGATGGAATAATTAAGCAAAGGTTGTTCGACTTGCATTTGTGTTAAACGGGTATGGATTTTAATATTTATCAAGGTTTACAGACTTTCTTGTATACGAGGTCGATCTTGATGGTCAAGTTATTCACTTGAAATCTCTTGGGAAGCCGGAATCACCCAAAAAGGACAAGCCTGAACCTGTAGAGTCTGTAAATGCTACCTCCGTCATCGCGGGCGAACCCATGGCAGAAAACGATGCTATGCAAGGGGTAGAAGGAGATGCTGGTCCTGGGTTTGCTGAATCTGAGGACCATGACAAACCGTCGGAAAGGAATGACGAACCTATCGCCGACGAAGTTGAAAAGGACAAGGGAAAAGCCAAACAAGGCCTTCACGCTCCTTGTGAGCCGTGGCCCGAACACTTTACCACAACTCTTACATCTTTCCTTTCTGGAACGGTGATCGCTCAAGTCAAAGAAATGTTTTTGGATGGACCAAATCCCCCGAGGGTCAGCGACCGTGGTTGGGGAGGAAGACCGACCATTCCCGTCAGAGAAGGTGATATCAATGATAGCTCAACCGCTCCTGATACGCCTCAGGGAGAGCCTGTAATGATTGAAAAAGCAAAACGTGGAAAAGACCGCGCTGGTCGCGGTGGGAGAGGAGGTGGTGGTGGAAGAGGAGGACGTCCAGGAGGAGCTAGGGAGGATCACAGGAAGGTTTTATCGGATGTCCGTGTTTCATTATGTCCATCCCTCTTACTTTTCGACCTTCGATCTGATTTCTTCAGTCCCAAATAGCCAATCATGTCGAAGACCACTCGAACTGCCTTGCATCAAGCAATTCGTGAGCTTTTTGGTGGGAAACTCGACACTGAAACAGACTCGTC
>Ga0210383_10000930_pt1 | contig 26933 bp, 22 predicted proteins | sample IncBWC14OmetaG_FD_160072 | JGI IMG/M metagenome (GOLD analysis project Ga0210383, IMG submission 160072) | Forest soil microbial communities from Barre Woods Harvard Forest LTER site, Petersham, Massachusetts, United States - Inc-BW-C-14-O ... | reverse complement strand
CGCCGTCGCGCAGCGTCGCCGCTACGTGCGCCGGGTCGAGCGCCGCGATCGCCTTCGCCACCAGCGGCATCTCCTTGCCGAACAGCGGACCAAGCGTGCGGTAGTTGGGCTTGATCTCATAGCTACCCAGCTCGTCCGCCGCCGCCACGAAGCGCACCGCCCGCACGTTCAGCTCCTCACGCACGATGTCAGTCAGGCGTTCGATCGCCTCCCGCTCGCGGCCATCCGCCACCACCACCGCCTCACTCAGCGGCTGGCGCACCTTGATCTTTGCCTGCCCGCGTGCGCCCAGACCCAAGCGCACTGTCTCCCGTGCCAGCGCCATCGCCTGCTCGAGGTCCTCGTCCCGTGGTCCTAGCTCCGAACCGGTAGGGAAATCACACAGGTGCACGCTCGCCAGCTCGCCGTCCAGGTTGTCGTACATCTCATCCGCCATGAACGGGCAGAACGGCGCCAGCAGCTTTGACACCGTCAAAAGGCATGTGCGCAGTGTCTGGAACGCTGCCTGCTCGCCGTCCCAGAAGCGCCTGCGCGAGCGGCGCACGTACCAGTTCGACAGCTCGTCAACCAGGCTCGCAATTGCCCTACCCGCCGTCGTCGCGTCGTACGCGTCCAAGCGCTCGCTCACCAGCTCCGCCGTCGCTGCAGTGCGTGACAGCGCCCACCGATCGAGATCCGCGTCCGCCTTGCTGCTTGCGCCCGCTCTCCCATTTGGTAGTGCCGCGCCAGCTGCAGCGTTGCTCAGCTCATCAGCCGACGCGTGCGAGTACAACACATAGAAGTAGTACGTCGACCACAGCTGCTTCAGGAACAGCCGTACCCCTTCGCCGATCGTGTCCGCCGAGAAGCGATAGCCGTCCCACGGCTGCTTGGAGGTGAAGAAGTACCAGCGGAACGCATCCGCGCCGTACTGGTTCAGCACCTGCCACGGCTCCACTGTGTTGCCTTTTGACTTCGACATCTTCTGGCCGTCCTCGTCCAGGATCAGGCCCAGGCACACAACGTTCTTATACGGGGCCGGTGCGGGCGCGGCGCCGTTCGCCTTGGCGCTCACGCCCGTTAGCGTCGCCACCGCCAGCAGCGAGTAGAACCAGCCGCGCGTCTGATCCTGCGCCTCGCAGATGAAGTCCGCCGGGAAGCCCTCCGCGAACGTCTGCTCGTGCTCGAACGGGAAATGATGCTGCGCAAACGGCATCGCGCCCGAGTCAAACCACACGTCGATCACCTCAGGCACACGTTTCATCGGCTCGCCGCACGTGGTGCCGGCGCTCGCGTTGCCGCCCGCTCCGGCGTTCGCATGCCCGCTCGCGACGGCGCGCGACTCGCCGGGCCTCCCGTCCGTTGCGGCATGAGGGCAAGGGAACGACACATCGTCCACATATGGGCGGTGATGATCGTCCAGCACCTTGCCTGAGCGCTCAGCCAGCTCCCCGAACGACCCCACAACGTGCACGTGTCCATTCGCGCAGCGCCACGCGGGCAGCGGTGTGCCCCAGTAGCGCTCCCGCGACAGCGCCCAGTCGACGTTGTTCTTCAGCCAGTCGCCAAAGCGCCCGTGCTTGACGTGTGGCGGGTACCACGAGACAGTCTCGTTTGCCTCCAGCAGCTGATCACGCAGCTTCGACGTGGCGATGTACCACGACGGTTTCGCGTAGTACAACAGCGGCGTGCCGCAGCGCCAGCAATGCGGGTAGGAGTGCTCGTAGTCCTGCACCCGCAGCAACAAGCCGCGTGCCTGTAGGTCCTCGATCAGCTCCTTCGTCAGCGCAGGGTCCTTCACAAAGCGGTCCTCATACGAGTTGCCGTCGCGGTCACGCGTGCGCCCGTCGTACGTACCATCCGGCTTCACCGGGTTGTAAAGCGTCTCCGCCCGTGTCGGGTCAAACGGCACCCGTTCAGAAGCGCCCGCCACGCGGTAGTCGTCCTCGCCAAACGCCGGCGCCAGGTGCACGATCCCAGTGCCGTCCTCCGTCGTCACGAACTCGTCCGTCAGGATTGGCAGAGGCACAGGCCCACGGTCATCCGCCGCGAAGATCGGTCCTTGGTAGGAGCCATACCGCGCCACCAGCTCATCGCCAGTGAAGCGATCTTCAACCTGTGCGCCCTCGCCGAGCACTGCCGCCAGGCGCGCCTCGGCTACTACAAATAAATCCCCATCAACACGCACCTTGACGTAGGAGGCCGTCGGCGCCACCGCCACCGCCACGTTTCCCGGCAGCGTCCACGGCGTCGTCGTCCACACCAGCAACTGCTCATCGCCGTCGGATACCGGCAGCTTCAGGAACACGCTTGGATCGACCACATCCTTGTAGCCCTGCGCCACCTCGTGCGAGGACAGCGTTGTCTCACACCGTGGGCAGTACGGCACCACCTTGCGCCCCTCGTACAACAGACCGCGCGCGTCGATCTGCTGGAGCGCCCACCACACCGACTCGATGTACGTCTCATCCAGCGTCCTGTAAGCGTGCTCCAGGTCAATCCAAAAGCCGATCCGCTCCGTCAGCCGGTCCCAATCCTCTAGGAACGTGAACACCGACTCGCGGCACTTCGCGTTGAACTTCGCGATCCCATACTCCTCAATCTCCGACTTGTGGTGGATGCCCAGCTGCTGTTCCACCGCAATCTCCACCGGCAGCCCATGGCAGTCCCAGCCACCCTTGCGCTCCACCCGATAGCCGCGCATCGTCTGAAAGCGCGGGTAGATGTCCTTGAACACACGTGACAGCACGTGGTGGGAGCCCGGCGGGCCGTTCGCCGTCGGAGGGCCCTCGTAGAACACCCACTGCTTGGCACCCTCGCGCTGGCGCAGCGACTGCGCGAACACCTCGCGCTCGCGCCAGCGCTCGAGCACGTCCAGCTCCAGCGTCGGAAGGTCCTGCTGGGGATCGACCTGGCGCGCGGGGATCAGGGGATGTCGGGAAGGGACCGTCACGGGCGGGCCCATTCTAGGTGGGGCCATGTCCGCTCGTCGTTTCGTGGGCCCGCAGCTCGTCCGCACCGCCGGTGCGTTGAGCGGCAGATTTCCGAGGTGCCAAGCCGGCACCGTTCGCTCGCCGGGCCTGCTTGTCCGCATGTCACTCATATCTCACCGCAGCGGTCGCCCCCTCGGGCTGCAGGTGAGTAAGAGACATTTTACCGGTAGCTCCCGCTATCGGATACGCCCAGCGCGCCGCATATATAAACGTGGGTCCAGTAAAGGCGATAATCGCAAATCTTGTGAATTGCCATTGCTAGAGTCCCGCAGCGTGACAACGCTCACCACGTGCCGCGTGTGCAATGGCCAGCTGGATCTCGTGTACCAGGGGCGCGGCGCGGATCGCTCGTCTGCTTCCTTCAATCCCAGTTGTCATCGTGTGGGCGAGCATGGCGATCTCTATCGCTGTCGAAAGTGCGGCACAGTGAATCAGCCATCGCTTCCCCGTGGCAACGAGTTGCACGATCTCTATCGAGCGGTGAACGACGACAGGTACATGCTTGAGGAGCGCGGGCGTAGGAGAAGCGCCCGCAGGTTGCTCGAGCTGCTCGCCACGGAGGTGCCCGAGGGTCGCCTGCTGCAGGTTGGCTGTGGGTATGGCCTCCTACTCGACGAGGCGCGACGGCGCGGCTACCAGGCCGAGGGGGTGGAGTTGGCGAGGGAGGCCGCACGGTATGCGCGCGAGCAGCTCGGCCTGGCAATACGCGAGACGGCGATCGAGCAAGCGCAGCTGGACAGCGAGCGCTATGACGCGATCCTGCTCGTCGACGTGCTCGAGCATCTCGACGAACCCGTTGCCGTCCTGGACCGGCTGCTGGCAGTGCTGCGGCCCGGTGGCGCGCTGTTGATCGTCACTCCCGACCCCACATCGCTGACAGCCCGTGTGGCTGGCGGTCACTGGTGGTGCTACGTACCCGCACACTGTTGCCTGATTCCACGTCGGACGCTGTTGGAGCTCGTGCGCGCCCGCCGCCTGGAGGTCGTGCGGGAATCCTTCTCCGTGCATTCATTCACGCCCGGGTATTGGCTCGAGGGTCTCGGCGAACGCGGCGGCTGGGCGGGGCGAGCGATCATGGCCGTGGCGGCCAAGCTGCCACGGCGGACGCTCCTGACCGCCTCGCTCAAAGACGAGCGGGTGCTGCTCGTGCGCCAACTCCACGCCGGCGCAGCCATCGGCCGGTAGCGTCGGTTGGCGTCACCCGTGGCGGTCGTGGTCATAGGCTCAGGGCCGGCTGGAGCCGCCGCGGCGACCGCGCTCTGCGACGCGGGCTTGCGTGTCATCGTGTTGGATGCCGGCGACACGATCGAGCAGGGGCGGATGGACCTGTTCGAGGAGCTCGCACGAGCGGAGCCCCGGAGCTGGACGCCGGCGTCCGTCGCGCGCGCACGTGGCGATTTCCCCGCTGACGTCAAGCACGTACCCCTGAAACCCGCGTTTGGCTCACTGTTTCCCTACGTGCGCGACGACCCCGACCTGCCGATCGCGTGCGAAGGCGCAGACGCGCTCTCATCGCTTGCATATGGGGGTCTCAGTAATGCCTGGGGGGCAGCGATCCTACCCTTCAGAGAATCCGACATCACCAGCTGGCCAATATCCATCGATGAGCTCCAGCCGCACTATGAAGCCGTGCAACGGTTTCTTCCAGTGGCGGCGGAGCACGACGAGCTGAACGATTCCCTACCTCTCTACACGAGCAACCCCGGCACGCTAAAGCGCAGCCGCCAGGCGCAAGCGCTCCTGGGTCATCTGCGTTGTCACACACAAGCCCTGCGTGCCGCCGGCTTCGCCTTCGGGGCATCGCGATTGGCGGTGGTGAGCGAGCCCGCCGACCGCCGCCACTGTCGTCAATGCGGCCTGTGCCTATACGGCTGCCCATATGGCTCCATCTACAACGGCGCGCACACGTTCGATGCGCTCAGGCGCGCCGGCAGGATCGACTACCGCGGCGGCACCTACGTCGATCGCCTGACCGAGACCGACGGCTCCGTCACCATCGACTTCCACGCCCGCACACGTCCCACCGCGACAGGCCAGCTCATAGCCTCGCGGGTGCTCGTCGCGTGTGGCGCGATCTCATCGACACGGTTGATGCTCGCGTCGCTGCGCTGCAGTCGGCGCGTGCGCGAGATGCAGGACAGCCAGTACTTCGTAATCCCCATGATCACCCGTCACGCGGCGTCCGTCAGCGTGGCCGGCCAAGGGAACACGCTCGCTCAGCTGTTCGTCGAGCTCGAAGGCCAGCGCGTCTGCGCTCACTCCGTGCATCTGCAGGTCTATGGCTACAACGACATCATGCTGGCAGCGCTTGCCAAGCGACTACCGCTCTCGCCGGCGCGGCTCGAGCGGATCCTCAGCCCGCTCATCGGACGCCTGGTGATCATCCAGGGCTTTCTCCACTCCGCCGACTCGCCCAAATTGAGACTCGACTATCGTCCCGGCCAGATCCGCATCGTCGGTGAGGACGAGGCGATTGGTGCCGTGCACGTGAAACACCTAGTACGCCGGCTCGCCGCTCATAGCCGCTTGCTCGGCATGGCTCCTGTCCCCCGCCTCGTGCACCTCGGCCGTCCCGGCAAGAGCAATCACCTCGGTGGCGCATTGCCCATGCGCAGCCAGCCGGGTGAAATGGACACAGACCTGCTCGGGCGTCTGCCCGCCTGGGATCGCGTGCACATCGTCGACGCCGCTGTCTTTCCCTCCGTGCCGGGCACGACCGTTACCCTCTCAGTGATGGCAAACGCGCACCGCATCGCCACAGCCGCGGCCCAGATCGAGCGTTGATCCACCCTATGTGTCAGCCGTCAGCGTTGCACCGATCGCCGTGTGGCGATCGCCGCCGCATGCAGCACAAGCGTGGCATTGAACAACGAGAACCCGACCCCAATCAGCATCAGGCCCGCGACTCCAAGTCGATCCTGCGTCGCCGCGTGCAGGGTCAGCTGCTCGTGGTGAGAGACGTAATACGTGATCAGCGGCACCGTACAGGCCAGCCCAGCGACGCCAGTCGCCAGTGCTGCCACCACGCTGCGCGTATATGAGAAGAGCTTCAGCCAGCGACGGGTAGCGCGGCCCCGATAGTCGAAGAACACCTGCGCGATGCAGCCGAGGAGGAAGGCTTGCAATCCCACCACCGTAAGCGTCGTGCCAAATAGCAGCCAGTACAGCGCGAACCTAATCGGGCCGATCGTGATGGGGCCGATGCTCAGCGGTATTGAGATCAGCAGGCCGATGACGAACATCACAAGCCCGGGCCTCAGAAGGAAGAAGTCCGGGCCGTAGATGAACATGGCCCGCATGTTGATCCACGCGGCCTGCCATGGGGAGAACCAGCCCACGCGCTTGTGGTGGCTCACCCGACCGCTGCGATCCTTCAACAGGGGCACGGGAACCTCTGTCGTGGGCAGTCCCATGTGCACAGCCTTCGCCATCATCTCGGTCGTGTAGTCCCACGAGTCCGACGCGAGATCCATCGCGACGAGATCCTCGCGTGTCATGCCGCGCATACCGCAGTGCATGTCGCTGAAGTGCGTCGAATACAGACGGTTGAGGATCCATGTGGTAAGCGGCGTACCGAAGTAGCGATGCAGTGGTGGCATCGCCCCAGGCTCGATCGCGCCTTTCCAGCGTGAGCCCATCACGAACTTGTAGCCTTCATGGAAGCGGTCCATGAACGGCTTGAGTTGCCGGAAGTCGTACGTGCAGTCGGCGTCCCCCATCAAGATGTAATCGCCGCGTGCATGGATAATCGCCTCGCGATAGGCCACGCCGATGCCGCGCATCGGAACACGCAACACACGCGCTCCGGCCTCGAGCGCACGCTCTGCGGTTTCGTCCGTCGAGCTGTCGGCGATCAGGATCTCGCCACTCACTCCAGCCTCGGCTAGGCCTTCGTGACACCAGCCGACGAACTCCGCCACCGTGAGCTGCTCATTGAGGGTGGGGATTACGATCGAAAGCTCAGGGTCCGCCACATCGTCGCGAGGAGTGAGCAGCTGGGCACCACTATCCATGATCGAGCTCGCCGCCATCCCGATATCACCAGGAGGTGGCGGATAGCGGGCCGTCGATCGATCTGCTGCTTTGGCGGCACCGCGCAATCACAGATAACTCAGCCACGCGAGCAGCCTATCAGCAGGCGTCTGTCAAATAGTGAAGGACGATAGTGCGACGCGATCGCGTGGAGCCGGCGCGAGCGGCCGGTGTTCTTCGTAGCGAGCTTCCGCGCCTTCACTCCCAGCACGTCGCAGGCGGTTGGTGGCGCGCACAGTTCGGTGACACTGTCTCTAACTGTTATTGGGTTTGCGGGCATTCGTGTAAAAAGCGAACTGGCATCCGGCCGCTCCCGCGATGGTGCATTCACGATGAACAGCATCCACAGGCTTCTTACCCCTGCCTCCGGTCTGCGCGGACAGGGTGCGCGCTATGCCTTGGCGGGAGCGTTCGTCGCGGGTGTCTACATACTCACCACGACATGCCTGGCTGTTGTGGTAGGCATGCCCTTTCGCGACGCGCTGGCGATCGGCTTCGTGCTACAGCTGGCCGTTCACTTCACCCTGCAGCGGCTGTTCGTGTGGGTGCACGAGGAGGAGTTCGCGCTGCCCTTCCATCGCCAAGCGCGACGCTATCTCACCGTCGCGGGTGCGCAGTTCGGGGTGACCGCCGTCAGCACGTCCGTGCTTCCTTCGCTTCTCGGTCTCGCCGCTGAGGTCGTCTATCTGGTCACAGTCGCGCTGCTGACCATCGCCAACTTCCTGCTGTTCCGCAATGTTGTGTTCCATCCCGATCGGACCCGCTCGACCAGCTTGGACTAGCCCTCAGCGGGTACCGGTCCGCGAGCGCGCCGACGTGCGGCGGCGCCGGCGAGGAAGGAGCAGATGCCCCACGCGCCAAGAGCCGCGCCGGCAGCGAGTGGCCCGAAGGTGGGATACGCATAGCGAGCGTCATAGCCGTTGCCGGCGGACGCGAAGACGATCGAGCACAGCGCTGTGAGGGTGAAGAGGATGGCAGCCCAGCGCGTGCGAGCGGTAAGGAACATCGGGCCAACGATCGCGGCTATCAGCATAACGATCAGCAGCGGCCCTTCGATTCGGGTATCGGCTTCGTATGTCGCCAGCGCATGCGTCGCACTGGTTCGGATGTACATCAGGCTATTGGGATACAGGACAGCCGCGGCCACTGGAACCACGTTCGGGTTGGGTTCCTCCAGCAACGTGTCGCGCAGGTTCTGCGGTGTGAAGCCTTCCCCGGCACGCGGGAACACGTATCGACCGAGCGAGTGGGCGATCGCGGCGGCATACCCGAGTGGCTGACGCTCGATCGCCGCGATGCTGAACTTCTGCAGCACCGCGTTCGCATACAGCGGCGCCGTGGAAGGGGAGACGAAGCGCTTCGGCGCCGGCGCCGAGGGCCCGTACTGGAAGTAGTCCTGCGACCGACGAGCGTTGACCGGTTCGGTCGGGCAGAGAAAGCGGGTGCCGCGGGGCGGGGTGAACCGCGAGCAGTCGACGAACGTCGCTACGCGCCCGTACAGGTCCCAGGCGCTCTGGCGCTCATAGCCCAGGTAGCCCGTGAAGTAGTACTGGGTACCGACGTACACGGCGATCAACCCGGTCACGAGCGCCGCGATCGTAAGGGCGCGCAGCAGCCTGCGGCGGATACTCCCCGGAGCGGCGCACAGCAGCACAAGCGGTATCAGGATGGCGCTCGAGAGCGCAACAGTCCGATCCCAGAACGCCAGCCCGAGCGACACCCCCACGAGCAACGGCCAGCACAGACGATCGTCGTAAAGGGCTCTGATCGCCGCATACACGGCGACGGCTTGCAGGAAGACGAACAACGAGTCCCCCATGATCGAGTGCTCCAAGAAGATCCCGGTGCCTCCGAAGAACACGATCGCCGCGGGAAGCAGACCCAGCCAAGGAGGCGCGCCGGTACGGCGCACGGACTTGTACAGCAGCAGACCCGTCGCTATCCCCATGGCGTGCTGAACCCCGATCGTGAACGTCAGGTTCTGACTGAGATGGTCGAGCAGGCGCAGGAAAAACGGGTAACCGGCCGGCCGCTGAGCGTCGCGAAAGATGTTGAAGCCGGCCGCCAGCATGTACTGGCCGGCATCCGCGAATCCGTCGAACGCCGCGGGGTAGGCGATCATGAACCACAGCCGCACGGCGACGGCCGCGGCGATGAGCGCCGTAAGCACCACCAGCGTGATCCGTTCGCCGCGGGCGAGGGCGCGCCAGCGTTGCCTGGGGTTGGCAGTGACAGTGATGAGATGTCCTACCGCTCGCAAGTTCACGCTGTAACCCGCGGCGACTATCGAACACGACGCCGCCGAAGTCAATGTTTACCAACAGTTCGGCGGCGAGCGTCCGGCCGTCTCGTCACCTGCTCAGCCGCAAAAGACGTGTGCCAGTCACGCACCACGAGGCTGGCGGTAAGGACAATAAGTTGGAGACAGCACACGCGGAATTCACCCAACAAGCGCAGCGCGGAGATCCAACAAGCTCAGCGCGGAGATATCAGAGACAGCCGCGCTGGTCTCGAGGTAGCGATGAAAGGCCGAGGAGTCCGCCGGCGAGGCACGCGCCGGAGGTCATTTTCGCGATGCTTGCTGGGACTTCGACAACCATGCGAGTGGGCAGTCGATGCCACGGTACAAGCGCGCAGTCGATCGTCTTGGATGCGGTAAAGCCACTGACGTCTGTTCTGTATCGTGGCCGCGATGCGAGACATCCCCGCGTTAGCCCACAGCTTGGATGCGAGGGCGTGAACCAAGTGCAGAGTAACTCGCGCCCTGAAGACGGGACGGTTCAACTGGTCGACCGCAAGTCCAGAGCTGTCGGTGACGTCACCGGGACGTTTGCAGCGAGCGAGGGATCAGCCAAGCCGGCAAGTGCCAGTGCCACAGCGGCCGTGCCTGTCGATGTGCCCGACAAGCGGGCCAAGCGCTTGCTCAGCATCGTGATCCCCGCCTACAACGAGCAAGACAACGTGGGGAGGGTCTACGGACGCCTGTGCGAGGCCTTGGACGACCTCGAGCTCGACTGGGAGTTGATCTTCAGCGTCGATCCGTGCACCGACCACACGGAGGATCTGATCCTTGCGCTGTGCAAGCAGGATGCGCGGGTGAAGATGCTGCGCTTCTCGCGCCGCTTCGGGCAGCCAATGGCCACGATCGCGGGGCTGGAGGCAGCGCGTGGCGACGCGGTCGTGGTCGTCGATTGCGACCTGCAGGATCCTCCTGAGCTGATACCAGAGCTGGTCGAGCGCTGGGTCGGTGGCTACGACGTCGTCTATGCACAGCGGCGAACCCGTGCCGGCGAGACGCTTCCCAAGCGGATCGTCTCCGCGGTCGGCTACCGCTTGATCAAGCGCATCGCCGATGTCGACATTCCCCCCAACACCGGCGACTTCCGGCTGATGAGCCGTCGCGTGGTCGACAACGTCGTCTCGCTCAAGGAGGGCCACGGCTTCCTGCGGGGCCTCGTCGGCCTCGTCGGCTTCCGCCAGGTGAGCGTGCTCTACGACCGCGATCCCAGGGCTGCCGGCAGTACCAAGTACAACCGCTTCCTTGGGTCACTGTTGATCGGACTAAACGGCATCGTCGGCTTCTCCCGCTATCCGTTGCAACTGATCTCCCTCATGGGCATGGCGCTCGCCGGGCTGGCATTTACGCTGGCGGTCGCCTATCTGGCGCTGAAGCTCGGTGGTGACTCGTTCCCCGTGGGCAACCCCACGATCGTGATCGTCACATCGTTCTTCAGCGGCATCCAGCTGTTGTCGCTCGGCGTGATCGGTGAGTATGTCGGCCGCATCTACGACGAATCGCGCAACCGGCCCAAGTACATCGTCGAGTCTCGTCACGGCTGGGACGAACAAGCGTGAGCGCAAGCACAGTCGGCGGTCGCCTACAGCTCGTCCACGCGTTCCTTCGCGATGTCCGTTCACCCCAGTGGGGGCTCGCCGGGCAGGGTTTGCGCTTCGTCTTCTCCGGCACGCTCGTGGCGTTGGTCTACGTAGTCGTCACCACGCTCTTGCACGGTGCCTTTGGAGTGCGCTTCCAGGTCGCGCTGGCAAGCGGCTTCATCGTCAGCGTTGCGCTGCATTTCACGCTCCAGCGCCTGTTCGTGTGGCGCCACTACGAGCGCTTCGCGCTACCGGCCCATCACCAGGCGATCCGCTACCTGTGTGTTTGCGGTGCTCAGTATGGACTCACCGTCCTGTCGACCTCTCAGCTGCCCAGGGTCCTGGGCCTGCCGGTGGAGGTGGTGTACCTGGCCACAACCGTCGTCGTCACCGGCACCAACTTCATCGTCTTCCGTGGCCGGATATTTCACGCCGGATCAAGCGGCGACTGCCCCGCAACCACCTAGCCGACGGTTACAAGTGTCGTTGCCTGCAAATTAGTAGGAGACAATGCACTTGATGAATGGGAAAAGCAGTTGACCGTGACTTACCATCGAGCGGATCAGTCACACGGGAGAGGGCGGATGGGCATGGGCATGAGTGAAAGCAGTCACAGCATCACCTATCTGGCTGCCGCCGCGGATCTGGCGCGGGCCACCGATCCGGAGCAACTGGATGCGATGGCCCGCGGCCTGGCCGCGGTGCGCGACCGGGGGGGACGGCTGTTCATCCTCGGCGTTGGCGGCGGCGCGGGCCATGCTTCCCACGCCGTCAACGACTTCCGCAAGCTCTGCGCCCTAGAGAGCTACGCACCCACCGACAACGTCTCAGAGCTGACCGCCCGCACGAACGACGACGGCTGGGAGACATCCTTCAGCGCTTGGCTGGCCGTCTCGCGCCTGTCCGCGCGCGACGCGCTGCTCGTCTTCTCCGTTGGCGGCGGCTCGCGTGAACACAACGTTTCGGTGAATCTCGTGCTGGCGATGGAAGCGGCCCGCGCGGCAGGCGCATCGCTGTACGGCGTCGTCGGCGCACCCGGCGGGGCGCTCGCGGAGCTCGCCGACGTGGCAGTCTTGATCGAGCCGCCGCCGGCGTTGCGCACGCCGCTGGTCGAGTCCTTCCAGGCGGTGGTGTGGCATGCCTTGGTCTCACACCCTGCGCTCGCCGTAAAACAGGGTCACTGGGAGTCGCTCACGGCCACCGGGGCATCGTGAAGGCAGCTGTGCTCCTGGATCGGGACGGCGTGCTCAACGAGCTGGTGCCCGACGAGGCCTCCGGCAAAGCGGAGTCGCCGCTGAGCGTCGATCAGGTACGCCTGATTCCCGGTGCGAGCGCCGCGGCAGCCCGCCTCGCACAAGCCGGCTATCTACTGGTTTGCGTCTCCAACCAGCCCGCGGCCGCGAAGGGGAAGGTCTCAGTCGAGCAGCTGCTGGCAGTGCACGAGCGGCTGATCGAACTTCTGGCCCATGATGGTGTGACGCTCGCTGCGTGGCGCCTGTGTCTGCACCACGAGCGCGGCGTCGTCCCGGGTCTCGCGAGGGCCTGCGGCTGTCGCAAGCCTGCCCCGGGCATGTTGCTGGACGCGGCCGGCGCCTTGGGTCTCGATCTTGCCAGCTCATGGATGGTCGGAGACACAGACGCCGATATCGGCGCCGGCCACGCCGCGGGGTGCAGGACTCTGTTGATTCGTAATCCCGCCAGTGTTCACAAGCGTTCGCCGTATCTACGGGCGGATCTCGTGGCCGGCGATCTCCTCGAAGGAGTGCAAAAACTGACACTCCCGCGATCGCCGACGATCGCGAACAGCTGACGTCGTTATGGTGGCTTTTCAGTGGGAGGTCATCATGCTCGATCAAATTTCGACACGGATATTCGCCGATGGAGCCGACCTGGACGGCATCCTCGCCCTTGCGGCTGATCCACGGATTGCCGGGTTTACGACCAACCCCACGTTGATGCGCAAGGTCGGACTCACCGACTACTCGAGCTTCGCCCGGGCCCTGCTTGAGCACGTCACCACGCACCCCATCTCCTTCGAGGTCTTCGCCGATGAGGTCGGCGAGATGCGCCGCCAGGCGCATGCCATCGCCTCCTGGGGAGAGAACGTCTACGTGAAGATCCCTGTCACCTCGACCACTGGAGAATCGATGGCGGCGCTCGCACGGCAACTCTCCGAGGAAGGCGTAAAGGTGAATGTCACCGCTCTCTTCACCACCGCGCAGGTCGAGCTGATCGCCGCAGCCGTGGCAGACGGCGCACCGTCCTACATCTCAGTGTTCGCCGGGCGCATAGCCGATGCCGGAGTCGATCCGATGCCGATCGTCGCCCGCTCGCTGGAAATAATGGAGCAGGCTCCCCGTGCCGAATTGATCTGGGCCTCGCCTCGCGAGATCCTCAATCTCGTGCAGGCGAACGACCTCGGCTGTCACATCATCACCATCACCCACGATCTGCTCAAGAAGCTCGACGGCCTGGGCAAGAGCCTCGAGCAATACTCGCTGGAGACGGTCCGCATGTTCCACAACGATGCGCTCGCCGCGGGCTTCACCCTGTGAAGCGAGCCTGCATCACAGGCGGCGCGGGATTCATCGGCAGCAACCTCCTCGATCGACTGATCGCTCGAGCTGTCGAGGTGGTGGTTGTCGATGACTTCAGCACTGGTCGACACGAGTTCCTCCAAAAGGCCCAAGCAAGCGATGGCGTGCGGCTGGTGGAGGGCGACGTGCTCGACCAGCCGGTGCTCGAAGATGCCGTCGCAGGCTGCGACTGGGTCTTCCACCTTCAGGCCAACGCTGACCTACGCCGTGGGCTCGAGCGTCCCCGCCGCGACCTGGAGCAAAACACGATCGCGACCTCGAACGTGCTCGAGGCGATGCGCGCACAGGGCGTCGAGCGGATCGTGTTCTCATCCACCGGCTCCGTATACGGCGAGCCCGCGGTGTTCCCCACCCCCGAGGAGGCACCGTTCCCGATCCAGACCTCGCTGTATGCCGCCTCCAAGCTCGCCGGTGAGGGTCTGATTTGCGCATATGCGGCCGGCTATGGGTTCACCGGAGTGATCTGCCGCTTCGTGTCCGTTCTCGGCGAGCGTTACACCCACGGCCACGTGTTCGACTTCTACCGCGCGCTCAAGCGAGACCCCCATTACTTGCAGGTGCTGGGCGATGGTCACCAGGAGAAGTCCTACCTGTACGTGCAGGACTGCATCAGCGCGATCCTGCTCGCCGCGGAGCGACACCAGGCCGATCCTGGTGCCCACATCTACAACCTCGGGACCGACGAAACGCTGATCGTCGATGCGTCCGTCGCACTCATCGCCGAGCATCTCTCCGCCACACCCCGGATCGAGCATACGGGTGGGCGCCGTGGCTGGATCGGCGACAGCCCACTGATCCGCCTGGACACGACGCGCATCCGGGATCTCGGGTGGCGACCGCAGCTCACCATCGAGCAGGCCGTAGCGCGCACGCTCGAGTGGTTCGACGACAACAACTACGCGTGGCGCGATCAGGAGATGGAGCGCGCGCTGTCATGAGCAGGGGGTGGTTGGGATGAGCATGATCTTCTCGCGCGCGCCGCTGCGAATCTCGCTCGGCGGCGGTGGCACCGATCTGCCCTCCTACTACCGCGAGCATGGAGGCTTCGTTGTCTCCGGGGCGATCGACAAGTACGCCTACATGCTCACGCACACCACCTTCCAGCGTCGCTATCGCATGAAGTACACCGAGCTCGAGGAGGTCGAGGAGGTCAGCCAGATCCGACACCCGATCCTGCGGGAGAGCCTGTTGCGCCACTGGTGCGGCAACCCCCTGGAGATCGCCTCCGTGGCCGATGTGCCGGCAGGCACCGGCATGGGATCCTCCGGCGCCTACACCGTATGCCTGCTCAAGGGCCTCGCCCGCGCGAGGCGTACAGCCATCACCCCTGGTGAGCTCGCCGAGGCAGCTTGTGAGATCGAGATGGAGGTGCTCGGCGAGCCCGTCGGCAAGCAGGACCCCTACGTTGCCGCCCACGGCGGTATCTGCGCCTACACGTTCGCTCCCGACGGCAGCGTCAGCGTGGAATCGCTCGAGCTCGACGCCACCTCACTCAGGCGCATGCGCGACCAGCTGCTGCTGTTCTACACCGGCGAGGCACGCGCCGCCTCACACATGCTCGCCGACCAGGACCAGCGCTCCAAGGCCGGCGACGAGCAAATGCTCGAGAACCTGCACCGCACCAAGGAGCTCGGGCTGCACAGCCGCGAGCTGCTCAGGGGCGGCAGGCTCGAGGAGTACGCCGAGCTGATGCACGAGCACTGGGAACACAAGCGCCGCCGCTCGCCCGGCATGAGCGACGAGCGCATCGACGGTCTGTACGCACTCGCCCGTCGTAACGGCGTTATCGGCGGCAAGCTCGTGGGCGCAGGCGGTGGTGGCTTCCTGCTCGTCTACACCACCCGGCCCGAGGACACCCGGCGCGCGATGGCGGCCATGAACGCACCCGAGCTGGCCTTCGACTTCGAGTTCAGCGGCGCCTATGCAAGCGAGTACGCGTGAGCAGGCGCGGCATCACCGTGGGGGTGGTCGGCTGCGGGCTCATCGGCGCCAAGCGCGCCGCGGCGCTCGCGTCCCAGGACTCACTCATAGCCTGCTTCGACCTCAATAGGGCAGCCGCCGAGCATCTTGCCAGCCGGCATGGCTGCAGGACATGCGCCACCGCACAGGAGCTGTTCTCGCTCGCGCCCGAGGTTGTGATCGTCGCCACCGTCCACGACCAGCTGGCAGCCCTCACCGAGCTCGCGCTGATGTCCGGTGCGCATGTGCTCGTGGAGAAGCCCGCCGGCATGTCCACCGCCCAAGTCGACCGCCTGCTCGAATGCCGGGATGCGGCCGGACGGCTGGTCAAGGTGGGCTTCAACCATCGCTTCCATCCCGGCATCGCCCGGGCGTGCGAGGAGGTCCACTCCGGACGCCACGGCGAGTTGATGTACCTGCGCGCCCGTTACGGGCATGGCGGACGGCCGGGCTATGACCGTGAGTGGCGTGCTCAGCCGGCCCGCTCCGGCGGTGGCGACCTGATCGACCAGGGCATGCACCTGCTCGACCTCAGCAACTGGCTGGCCGGGCCGCTGCCGCTGCACTCGGCGATGCTGCGAACCCACTTCTGGGACGCCGATGTCGAGGACAACGCGGCGCTGTTGCTCGGAGAGAGTCGCTCACGGACCGATCCCTGGGCAATGCTGCACGTCAGCTGGACGGAGTGGAAGAACCTCTTCTCGCTCGAGATCTACTGCCTTACGGCAAAGCTTCAAGTTGACGGGCTGGTCGGCTCCTACGGACCGCAGCGACTGCGGATCTACCGGATGAGTCCGCAGCTCGGGCCGCCGGCGCTCGAGCAGGTCGACTACCCCGACGACGACCCTTCCTGGATCGCCGAATGGGAGCACTTCGCGGCGGCCGTGGCAGCGGCTGACGGGCGACCGCTGCTGGGCGACCTGCAATCTGCGCGCGACGCTCTGGGTCAGGTCGAGGCCGCGTATGCGTCCAGCGTCTATGCCGACGCACGCGCCGTCGCGAGCCTCAGGTAGGAGGGATCGGTGCAAGGCGAGCAACTGAATCGCAGCGAGCCGATCGGTGTGGTTGGCCTGTGGCACCTGGGGTGCGTGACCGCCGCCTGCCTGGCCGACGCCGGGAGCCATGTCATCGGCGTCGACCCCAACCCAGCCGTCATCGAGGGCTTGCTCGCTGGTCTGGCACCAGTCTCTGAGCCCGGCCTCCAGGAGCTGCTCGACCGCAACGTCTACCGTCTGGACTTCACCTGTGACGCCGGCGCGCTCGCCGGCGCGCGGCGCGCCTGGGTCACGTTCGACACCCCCGTTGACGATGACGATAACGCCGACGTCGAGTGGGTACTGGCGCAGGCAGCGGAGTTGCTCACCGCGCTCCCCGAGCAATCGCTCGTCGTCGTCTCGTCACAGCTGCCCGTTGGCAGCATCGCCAGGCTTCAGGAGCGGTGCGCGTCGCTGCGCGGGGACAGCGGCCTGCGCTTCGCCTGTGTGCCCGAGAACCTGCGACTGGGCCGCGCACTGGAATGTTTCAGCGCACGCGACAGGATCGTTGCCGGCGTGCGCACCGAACAGGACCGCGCGGAGCTCGCCCAGCTGCTCGCGCCGTTCAGTGCCGAGGTGCAATGGATGCGCGTCGAGTCGGCAGAGATGACCAAGCACGCCCTCAACGGCTTTCTCGCTACCTCTGTCGCCTTCATCAACGAGGTCGCAGAGATCTGCGAGTCGGTGGGCGCCGACGCCGAGGAGGTCTCCCGCGGCCTCAAGAGCGAGCAGCGAATCGGCCCACGTGCATATCTCGGGCCCGGCGATGCGTTCGCCGGCGGCACGCTCGCCCGCGACATCGGCTTCCTGCGTGGTCTGGCCAAGCACCGCGGCCTGCCCGACCATGTCTTTGCCGGCGTTGCCGACGGCAACGCCGCACACAAGCATTGGACCCGCCGCAAACTGCTCGAGCTGCTCGCCGCCGACATCACCCAAGTGGCCCCCCTCGCCGGCAGGCACGTGGCCGTCTGGGGTCTCACGTACAAGCCCGGCACCAACACGCTACGCCGCTCGAGTGCGATCGAGCTGTGCCGCTGGCTGGTGGCCACCGGGGCGAGTGTGCGGGCACACGATCCCGTCGTCAGCGAGCTCCCCGACGATCTCGTTGACGCTGTCGAGCTGTGCGCCGGCCCCTTGGATGCCGTCCGCGCGGCGGATGCCCTCGTGGTGTGCACCCCCTGGCCGGACTATCTACGGGTACCAGTCAACGAGCTCCTGTCCGTGATGGCGCTCGCGCAGATCGTCGACGCGGCAGGAGTGCTCGCAGCAGCACTCGCAGATCATCCGCAAGTTCGCTACGCGCGCGTCGGTAGGCCTCCGCGGATCAGTGCCCGCAAGGGTACCGCCGCAAGCACGAGGGCGGAGGTCGACGGGGTTCCCGCATCACTGCCTCACGCGCGGAGCACCGCCGCCGGGGCGCGCACGTGAGCGCTCCGCTGGCCGGCCGCACCGCGCTCATCACCGGTTCCAGTCAGGGGCTGGGGCTGGAGATCGCCAAGGCTTATCTCGCGTCCGGGGCTGCGGGCGTTTGTATCTGCGCTCGCAACGCCGCCATGCTCGAGACTGCCCTCGCCGAGCTGCGCGAGCTTGCCGCCCGCGACCAAAAGGTGTTCGCGTGTGTGGCAGACGTCTCCCGCCCCGACGACGTGGACAAGCTGATGGAGCAGGCCCTCGCCGAGTTGGGGGACATCACGATCCTCGTCTCCAACGCCGGTGTGTATGGCCCCAAGGGCGGGCTCGATCAGGCCGACTGGTCAGCTTGGAGGCGGGCCGTCGAGATCAACCTGTTCGGTTCGGTGCTTCCCGCGCGCAAGCTCGTCGGCCACTTCATCCGGCGCGGATACGGCAAGATCGTCCAGCTCTCAGGTGGCGGCGCGACAAGCCCGCTCCCCGGGCTCAGCGCTTACGCCGCCTCCAAGGCGGCGGTCGTGCGCTTTGCCGAGACGCTCGCCGAGGAGCTGCGCGAGCATCGGGTTGACGTCAACGCGATCGCACCTGGAGCGCTCAACACGAGGATGCTCGACGAGGTCCTCAGCGCCGGTCCCGGGCTGGTCGGCGAGGGCTTTCACAAACAGGCGCTCGAGCAACAGCGCAGCGGAGGCATACCCCTGCAACAGGGGGCAAAGCTGGCGGTCTTCCTCGGCTCACCCGCCAGCGATGGCATCACCGGCAAGCTGCTCAGCGCCGTGTGGGACCCATGGCTGGAGCTGCCCCAGCGGCTCGCCGACCTCGACTCCGACGTTTACACGCTGAGGCGCATCGTGCCCCGCGACCGCGGCCTGACCTGGGGCGAGGCTTGAGGTGTCCGACAAGGCGCTGCCGCCGGTGTGCATCCTCGCCGGAGGACTCGGCACCCGGCTTGGCAAGCGCGCCCGCGGCGTCCCCAAGCCGCTCGTCGAGGTCGCCGGCGAGCCGTTTCTGATTCACCAACTGCGCCTGCTTGGCGCCCAAGGCGTGACCGACACGGTCATCTGTGTCGGCTATCAGGGCGAGATGATCGAGTCACGAATCGGCCCCACGCGCTTCGGGATACGCATCACCTACAGTCACGACCGCCCCGGACTGGACGGCACGCTCGGCGCCATCCGGCGCGCGCTGCCGCTGCTGGGAGAGCGATTCCTCGTGCTCTACGGCGACACCTACCTGCGTGTTGACTATCGCGCAGCCAACCGCGCTTGGCGCGAGAGCGCGCTTCCCGCATTGATGGTCGTTCTGCGCAACGAGGGGCGTTGGGACACATCCAACGCCCGCTACGAGCACAACCGCGTGCTCGCCTACGACAAGCACGCGCCCACACCCGCGATGAGCTGGATCGACTATGGTCTCGGCGGTCTCCTCGCCGACACGCTTGAGTGCGTGCCCTCCGGCGAGAGCGATCTCGCCGCTCTCTACACCGAGCTTGCGCGCAGAGGGAAGGTCTGTGGCTTCCCGGCGACCGAGCGCTTCTATGAGATCGGCACGCCCGCCGCCCTGGAAGAAGCCGAGGCGTTCATAGCTCGCGGCGACTTGATTTGCGGTGCCGGGGACGCTCCGTCGAAAGACGAACAGGTGCTTCCATGAGCACAACAGGAGCCCTGCTACCCCCGCCTGGGGTAGACGAGCTGCCGCGTTTCGATCGCGGATGGGTAGGCCGGACCGGACGCGACCCGTTCCTGCGCTACGTGCATCCAGGCTCGGTCAACTGGTCGGAGGATCTGGAGAACCTGCACGAGGAGACCAGCCGCGACCACTTCATCGACGTGTGGACTCGGCGCGCCATGCTCGCCCGCCTCGGCTCGCTCGCCTCCCAGGTCAGCATCGCCGACATCGGCTGCTCCAGTGGCTACATGCTCGAGGACCTGCGAGCGAGCTACCCCCACGCCACCCTGATCGGGGTCGACCTGATCGCCTCCGGTTTGTGCACCGCGCACGAGCTCGTCCCGGATGCACGTTTGCTACAAGCGGATGCCTGCGCACTGCCGATTCGCGATCGCACCCTCGACGCGGTGCTCAGCGCCAATCTGCTCGAGCACATACCCGATGACGTCCAGGCGCTGAGGGAGTTGCACCGCGTGCTCCGGCCCGGCGCCCGTGCCGTCGTGGTTGTCCCAGCCGCCCCCCGGCTATACGACTACTACGACCGTTTTCTTGGACACGAGCGCCGCTACGGCCGGGGAGAGCTCGCCCGCAAGGCACGCTCCGTAGGTCTCGAGGCGCTCGAGGACATCCATCTCGGCGCGCTGCTCTACCCACCGTTCTGGCTTGCCAAGAAGCGCAATCGCCGTCACTTCCAGCACCTGGAGGACGAGGCGCTACGCGCGCGTGTCGAAAACGACATCGACGACACCAAGAGCTCGCGCATCGGACGGCTCGCCTGCGACGCCGAGGAGCGACTGCTCGCCGCAGGGGTGTGTCTGCCGTTTGGGATCCGCGGGCTCACCGTCCTGCGTCGCCCCGCCGATGCCGTGTGAGTAACGCCGCTTCGCTCGCCGATATCACCGATGTGCTCGATACTCCTGACGCGGGCGTGGCGGTCATCCGGGGCGGCGCCCTGCGGATGTTCGGCTACGTAGTCGGCGTGGCAACGAGCGTCGTCTCATCCGCGCTCCTACTGCGTCACCTCGGCGTCGTGGCCACCGGGAACTACGTGACCATCGTGTCACTGGTCACCCTCACGTGTGGCGTCACCGAAGGCGGGCTGACTGCCATCGGCGTACGCGAACTGAGCACGCTCCCGCCGGAACTCGTCTCGAACTTCTTCCGCAGTCTCGCCGGGCTGCGGCTGGTAGCTGTCGTCGCCGGCGTGCTGCTGGCGGCGGCGCTTGCATTCGTCAGCGGCTACAGCACCACGCTCGTGCTCGGCACGCTGCTCACCGGCGCTGGATTCGCGCTGTTCACCACGCAAATGACCTACTCGCTGCCGCTGCTCGCCGGGCTGGCGCTGAAGGCGGTCACAGCCGTGGAAGTGCTGCGCCAGATCGCCACTGCGATAGCGGTCGTGGCGCTCGTCCTCGTTGGTGCGTCGCTGTTGCCCTTCTGGGCGGCCACGATCCCCGGCAGCATCCTCGCCACCGTCCTCGCCGCGCTGCTGATCCGCCGCTCGATGCCGCTGCTACCCGCGTTCGACCGTGCCATCTGGGGTGCCCTGGTACGGCGCACACTGCCCTACTCGATGGCCGCTGCGGTCGGCATCGTCTACTTCAGGCTGGCCATCCTAATCATGTCCCATGTCGCAACCGGCCGGGAGACGGGCTACTACGGCGCATCGTTTCGCATCATCGAAGTCCTGTTCATCATTCCCCAGCTGATCGTCGGCTCGACCCTGCCGGTCTTCGCCCGCGCCGCGCGAGACGATCGCGCGCGCCTCGACTATGCCCTCGGACGGACCTTCGATGCCTGCCTGTTGCTTGGCGTGGCCGTGGGCCTTGCCCTCGTCACCGGCGCCACGTTCATCATCGGCGTTGTCGCGGGGCCGAAATTCGGCCCCGCCGCCGATGTTCTGCGCATCCAAGGTATCGCCCTGATCTCGACCTTCGTCGGCGCCGTGCTCGGCTATGCGCTGCTCAGCCTCGGGCGCTACCGCGAGGTGCTGCTGATCAACCTTGCCGTGCTGGTGCTCAGCGGCGTCTTCACCGCGATATTCGCCTCCAGCGACGGCGCGCTCGGTGCCGCCGGTGCGACCACTGGCGTCGAGGTGCTGTACACAGGGATGCTCGCACTGGCGGTCCTTCGCGCCGGTGTCCGGCCCCAGATCTCGCGCGGCGGCATACCCCGTACCGCGCTGGCAGCGTTGCTCGGGGCGCTCGTGCTGCTGCCCCCAAGCTTGCCCAGCGTTCTCAGGCCAGTGCTCGCGATCGCCATCTACTGCGTCGCCCTGCTCCTGCTCAGAGCTGTCCCCCCGGAGTTGCTGGAGCAGCTTCCAGGGCCGCGCCGGCGGCGAGCCTCGTGAGGCGCCGCTTTGCGCCCGCGCCCGCGAGCGCAGGCGCGCCAGGCGATCGGCCTACGATGCGTTGGTGGGCGCCACCATCGAGATTCGGCTATGAGACTGCGCCTCTACCACCACTCCGATGGCGCGCGCGTTGCCTACCGCGAGCTGGGCGCTGGGCCGCCGCTCGCATTGCTGCACTCCGGGCTGCTCTCCCACAAGGAGTGGGAGCCCGTCGTCGAGAGCCTGACCGATCGCTTCCGCGTGGTGCTCCCCGACCTGCCGCTCCATGGTGATTCCGAGGATCGCCCCCGCCACCCCTACACGCTCGACTGGTTCGCCGACGTGCTCTGTGGATTTGCCGCCGAGGTGCTCGGGCCGCGCCCGCTGCTAGCCGGGCACGGCGCCGGCGCGGAGATCCTCATGCACGCCACCGTCACCGGGCGCGTCCTGCCCGCGCGGCTCGTGCTGATGCCCAACCGCATGCATCTGGAGCCCACTCACGCGCACGCGCGTAGCGCCTGGCAACTCACCGCCAGGGCAGCCGCCGTCCCCGGCCTTGACCGGCTGCTCTCCTACGGCGCCGGCGCGCTGTTCACCCCGCAGCGTGGCCTGCGGCTGTCCGTGCGCGCAAACCCCGCCGCCGCCGATCTATTTCGCCATGCCTTCGCCGATGTGCCCGGCAACTCGAGTCTCGCCCGCTCATGGGCCAAGTGCGCACGCAGCTGGCCCACGGGAGCGCAGGCGCATCTGCTCGAGCAGTATCCGCGCCTGGACATGCCAGTACTGCTGCTGTGGGCAGACCAGGATCCCATGCACCCGCTCGCCGCCGCCGAAGCGGCGCTGGCGCGGCTTCCTCATGGGCAGCTGCGAGTGCTCCAGAGCACCGGTTTCCTGATGGCCTACGACGATCCCGTCGGGCTCGCAAGAGAGCTGACTGCCTTCTGCGGATAGGTGGCGGCGTCACTTTGCGAGAATGTCGTTCCGAGGGCGCCGTGCAGCGAAGGTTGGACGGGTGCCTGCTCGAGCAGAGTCACCACGCCGATACCACGGCAGAACAGGAGAATCGATGCCCGATCAGCAGCTGTGGGGTGGGGAGACCGCCAAGGCCGTAGAGAACTTCCCCATCTCCGGGGAGACCGTTCCCGTCTCCGTCATCCACTGGCTCGCCCGCATCAAGGGCGCCGCCGCCGTCGTCAACGGTGAGCTCGGGCTGCTCTCCAAGCGCAGTGCCACACGCATCGAGAAGGCAGCTGCCGAGATCGCCGCCGGCAAGCACGACCGGCAGTTCCCCATCGACGTCTTCCAGACGGGCTCGGGAACGTCCACCAACATGAATGCCAACGAGGTCATCGGCAAGCTCGCAGGCGATGGCATCCACCCCAACGACCACGTCAACATGGGCCAGTCCTCCAACGACGTGTTCCCCTCCGCCGTTCACCTCGCCGCGCTGGACGTCGCGCAGAACGAGCTGCTGCCCGCGCTCAAGCAGCTCGAGCGCTCGTTCGCGAAAAAGGCCAAAAGCTTCAACAACGTCGTCAAGGCCGGACGCACCCACCTGATGGACGCCGTCCCCGTCACGCTCGGCCAGGAGTTCGCCGGCTACGCCGCCCAGATGACCCTCGCACAGGAGCGTGTCGGAGCTGCGCTCGTGCACGTCGGGCAGATCCCGCTCGGCGGCACCGCCACCGGCACCGGCCTGAACACCCATCCCCGCTTTGCCGAGAAGGTTCGCGCGCGACTGAAGCAGGAATCCGGCCTCAAGCAGATCGCGCCGCCGCTCGACCCGTTCGAGGCGCAGGCCAACCGCGATGCGCTCGTCGAGCTATCAGGTGCGCTCAAGGTCATCGCCGTGTCGCTCACCAAGATCGCCAACGACCTCGCGCTGATGGGCTCCGGCCCGCGCACCGGGATCGGCGAGATCTTCCTGCCCGAGCTGCAAAAGGGCTCATCGATCATGCCCGGCAAGGTCAACCCCGTGATGCCGGAGGTCGTGCTCCAGGTGAGCGCCCAGGTGATCGGCAATGACACCGCCATCACCGTTGGCGGCATGCAGGGCCAGTTCGAGCTCAACGTTCGCATCCCGCTGATCGCTCGCAACCTGCTGCAGTCACTGCGCCTGTTGTCCTGCGCTTCCCGCGCGTTCGCCGAGAAATGCGTCGACGGCATCGAGGTCAACAAGGCCGGCACTGCCGCCTCCGCCGGCGGCACCCTTGCGGTTGCCACCGCGCTCAACAGTGCCATCGGCTACGACAAGGGCGCCGCCATCGTCAAGAAGGCCACCGACTCCGGGCGCCCGCTGCGCGAGGTCGCGCTCGAGGAAGGTGTTGAGGCCAAGCTGTTTGATCACACAATCGATCTGCGCAAGATCGCGCGCGGTAATCGCGGCTAGTGTCACGCTGTCCAGCGCAGGACAGAAACATGGACGCACGCTGATTTGCCCTAAATAAGGGCACGTGGCCCATCCCTGGTCGCCGCGAAGATACGGCTGGTAGCTTGCCGCCAGCGGTATGAGTGAGCAAACGGTCTACACGGCGGATTACTACCAGTGGCACAGGTACCCTGGCTACTGGGCCGACGTCACGCACCACTTCCCGCCAAACGCTGAGCTGCTGGACATCGGTTGCGGCATCGGCTGGTTGGCCGAGTTCTTTCGCTGTTATACCGGTATCGATGGCTCTGCAGATGCTGTTCGAATCGCAACCGAGCTCGGCAGGAACGTGGTCGAAGGCAACATCGAAGAGTCGCTCCCGTTCGCTGATCAAAGCTTCGACGCAATTATCATGAAGGACGTCCTCGAGCACGTCGCCGATCCTGGCGCGCTCGTCGCTGAGGCACTGCGTGTCCTACGGCCTGGAGGGGTCGCGTTCGCCTCCTCGCCCGATGCTCAGCGATGGGTGTGGGACGACTACACCCATCGCCGGCCCTTCACCAGAAAAAGCTTTCGCTTGCTGTTTGCCGACCAGGGCTTCGACGTGCAACAGGCAGGCTACGAGTCGGTGACTCCTGGTGTGGGTGTCATCTCCGCCCGCACACGTCGCAAACGCCGCCCCCGAGTCTTCACCGCTCTGGCGCTCATGCCGTTCCATCGCCGCAACGTGTGGGTGCTGGCCCGCCGCTCGTCCTGACGGCACACGTCTGCGCCCCCCGTCCCGACGCCACACGTCCCCGTCCTCGTCTCGACGCCACACGTCCGCGGCCTGGCCCTCGGCACGCGTCAATCCGTAAACTGCGCGGTCAGACGGTCGATCCGCGACGATCGTCCGCGCGAACAACGACCAGGATCGGACGATCATTTCCGATCGCATCACTCGCGGCTGCCGCGGGTTGTAGACGGGGTGGTGAGCCATGCGGCATGACTATCGGACGGGAAAACGGCTGTCGGGCGCGCTTGCTGCGCTCGCGCTGCTTGCTGGCATGGCCGCAGCGGTACTCGTGCTGGCCGTCGGCGCTGGCGCGCATACGAGCGGGCAGGCAGCTGGCGGCCGCACGCAGACAGCCGGTCGTAGCCAAGGGACTGGCGGTCGCCAGAAAAACAGCGCCAGCCAGACGACGGCCATCGCCTGCGGCAAGGCCGCACCGGAAATGCTCGCCCAGACGATCGGGTGGGTCGCGCGGCGCATCTACATCGGCGAGGTCCACAGCTCCGAGACGATCAAGGACCGCCTGCAGGTAGAAACGTACCTGCCGCTGCTGCACGCCGTGGCCAAAGGCAACCAGGCGGCCATCAAGGCCGCCGTCACGAGCCTCGTCTACTCGCACACCCACATCGTTCGCTTGCGCGTGCTCGCTGGCAAGAAGCTGCTCGCCGACGTCGGTGGCCCTTACATCCTCGCGCCACTGTCAGGCACGCTCAGCCTGCGCGGCCATACCGTCGGGCACTACGTCATGTCTGTCCAAGATGACGTCGGCTACGTCAAGATCGAGACGCACTTCCTCGGTGCTCCAGTCGTGCTACGCACGGGCCCCAAGAACGTGCCCATCGAAGGCCTCGTCACACCCGGTCCCGTGAAGATCCCCGAACACGGCCCCGTGACCTACAAGCACGTCATCTACCGGGCGTATTCGTTCGAAGCCAACCGCTTCCCCAGCGGTCCGCTGCACATCTCCGTGCTCGTGCCGCTGCCCGCGGGGCTCGCCGAACAGCCGTGCTCTGCGATCAAGAGCTCCGAGCTCGCCGTCGTCGCCCGGCGCATATCCGGGCGGCTGTCGCTCTCGCCGGCCAACTTCCAGACGTACGTCGACCTCGTCCACACGGACACCAACGGGCTGCTCTACGTGCGTGCCGGCGCGCACCAGCTCGCCGGCAGCACCAGCTCCGGTCCCGCGAAGCTGCCCTTGCACGGCACCGTCAGCTACCACGGCCGCAACTACGAAGTGTTCTCCTTCTCCGCGCCCTCCAGCGTGGGGAAGGTGAGGATCTACGCGCTGTTCGCGCAGTAGGCCGGCCGGCGCCGGCCGCGCGGATGAGAGCCGAGCCGGCGGCTCGAGCAGCAGATGGTCGCCCGCCGGGCGATGGCCAGGTTGGTCTATTCCGCCGGAAGCGCTTTGAACAGCCGCGCCACGGTGCTCACCACGCCCGGCTTGGCCCTCCCGCCATAGGTGAACAGGCCCTTCTGGTTGAGGCCTTCGATCAGTTTCAGCTTCGGCAGCACCTCTTTGATCGAGCCGCCCGAAAATGTGGGGGTGAGGGGGTAGTCGCGCAAAACCCACACCATCATCGCCGTCAGGTGCGGGTCCGCCTCATACACCGCGATGTGCTCCGCCAGTAGTTTTGCCTGGTAGGCATAGCTGCCAGCGGCACCGGAGGGGTTGAGGGCGTTCGATTCAGCGCCGAACTCGCTCACCACTAGCACCTTGCCAGCGAACGTCCGTTCCATCGCTTCCAGGCGCTCACGCATCTTCGCCTCCACCTGCGAGGGGCTGTCCCGCGGGTAGTCATACCAGCCCGAGTAGTCCGTCTCAGCGATCGCGTCCGCTTCAGAATACAGCGGCCCCGCATGCGTGGGCGGGTGATCGCCCCACACGTCAACTCCCACCCGCGTCGGGTCGTTCTCGT
>Ga0210383_10000929_pt1 | contig 26960 bp, 18 predicted proteins | sample IncBWC14OmetaG_FD_160072 | JGI IMG/M metagenome (GOLD analysis project Ga0210383, IMG submission 160072) | Forest soil microbial communities from Barre Woods Harvard Forest LTER site, Petersham, Massachusetts, United States - Inc-BW-C-14-O ... | reverse complement strand
AATTCGCATGGCATGACGTTCATTCCGGCGCAGTAACTTCTCTCGCTTTTCGAGCGCGTCGACAGTTGCAAAAAGGGCACGCAGGTTGTGCCCTTTTCTTTTTGTCGGCGAGGCGCGAATCGCACTCGCGGGGCCTGGGGGGCTGGTATCGCTAATCCTCTGTATGTAATTGATAATGAATGGCGTGTAAGTGGTTGCAAAAGCTTGCGACAGTTGCAAGAATTATCAGCCTTGACCAGGGTTCAGCCCGCAGGTTAGAGTGCCGTTAGTGAGTTACGGATTTGGTGAGGTCCCCTCCTGATGGTCACCGATACCCAGTAATTTCCCCCACGTAAATAAGGAAGACGGTTACTTTCCCCCACGTAAATAAAGAAGACGGTTACTTTCCCCCAAACTAGAACGGCTCAGGGAGAATCATGATTAGTTCAACCCAGAAATGGTGGGGTGTAGTGGCAGTTGCACTCTTGTGTCTTGCGCCTTGTGCCTTTGCCGACAGCAAGAGTTTGACGATGACGGGGGCGGGAAACAACGTAATGGGCGGGGTCTATGTCGGACCTTACTATGCCACGGTCAATGGCGTCGCCAACACGCAAGTGATATGCGACGACTTCGCGGACGACAGCGTTGTCGGCCACTCGTGGAATTACACGGCAAACAACTTTTCAACTTTAGGCAACGCTCTGTGGGGAAACCAGCTGAAGAATTATGAGGGTGCGGCTTGGTTGACTCTCCAGATGCTCTCCTTAAACGGCAACCCGAGCAACAGCACGCAGGTGGGATACCTTTCGTTTGCCATCTGGTCGCTGTTTGACAAGGCGGCCCTCAAAGGCTTGAATGCGACGCAGCTTGCTGGAGTAAATAGTTGGCTGGCAAAGATTCCAGGGAATCTGACGCCGAGCCAATTCGCTAACATTACAATCTTGACGCCCGTCGGATGTACGCCGGGTTCGTGCCCAGGGCAAGAGTTCCTGATGGTGCCCGAGGGCGGATCCGCGGCGCTGTACCTGCTCTTCGCAGGATTGGCATGTTTCGGAGCCATGCGGTTCAGGCGCCGTCGGCAAGCGCCAGCATTCGGTTCCGATATGGCCTGATCCGTGCGGTTGGGTTTTGCCCCAGGACAAGCCCTCCTTCATCAAACCGTCCGTGAATAGTTCTTTCCGATTTGCTGGATTCAGTAAGTGCATCTGAATCCAGCGTCTTCGGTTTTTCGGCGCCTTCGAATCCTGATTTCTTCAGTCTTTCTGGTTTGAATCCTGCAACAGGTGTTTCGTTTTCCGCAAGCTCTCGCGGGCCGCTTTAGTCGTGAACTCTCGTTATACTGGCTTGAGCCTTCATGGAGACACGAGAATTCATCACCCAATCGCCCGAGGAGACGATCGCACTGGGGCGCACGCTGGCTGCGATGCTTGCACCGCCAAAGCTGGTCGTGCTTCGCGGCGACCTGGGAGCGGGCAAGACCACCCTGGTCAAAGGAATTGCGGAAGCCTTCCGAGCGGCGTCAGAAGAGGATGTTACCAGCCCTACCTTTACCTTGATCCACGAATACCGCGGACCGGAAGCCACTCTCTATCACATCGATTTGTACCGGGTGGATACGCCTCGCCAGCTGGAGACTTTGGGGATCGACGACCTCGTTGCAGAAAATAGTGTGTTGCTGATTGAGTGGGGAGAGAAGTTCGCCCGGTTTGAACGCGAACGCGATGTGGAGATCGCGCTGGAACGAGTGGGAGAGAACGAGCGGCGGGTACGGGTGACCCGACAAGGCCTCAGGGGCTAAGGCCGAGTGCCTATAGTTCCAGGCGGCACGACTGAGTCGTGCCCTCCCATATTCGCAGCATCATTTCAAAATCCCATGATGTTGTAGCCGCAATCGACGTAGATCACTTCGCCGGTGATGCCGGAGCTGGCGTCGGAAGCCAGGAATACGCCGGTTGCGCCGACCTCGTTGACATCTACATTGCGGCCGAGCGGGGCGCGTTCGGCGTGAGTCTTGTGCATATCGCTGAAGCCGGAGATGCCGCGCGCGGCTAAAGTCTTGATCGGGCCTGCGGAAATGGCGTTCACCCGAATATTTTTCTTGCCCAGTTCAAAGGCCAAATAGCGCACCGAACATTCCAGCCCGGCCTTAGCCACGGCCATCACGTTGTAGCGGGGGACAACTTTTTCCGAGGCGTAGTAGGTCATGGTCATGATCGATCCGCCATCGTCCATGAGCGGCGCGGCTGCGCGGGCGACCGCGATGAGCGAATAGACGCTGACGTCGAGCGCAACGCGAAAGCCTTCACGGCTGGTGTTGACGAAATCACCCTTGAGTTCGTCGGCCGGCGCAAAAGCCACGCTGTGGACAAGAACATGCAGCTTGCCGTAGCGCTCTTTGAGTTGAGCGAAAAGACGGTCGATCTCAACGTCGCTCGAGACGTCGCACTGGAATGCCTCGGCGCCCGGCAAGGACAGAATCAGGTCTTTGGCTTCCAGCGCCATACGCTCGTTCTGGTATGTGATGGCTAGTTTCGCGCCGGCAGCGTGTAATCCCTGCGCGATCGACCAGGCGATGCTACGTTTATTCGCGACTCCGAAGACGACGGCTACCCGACCTTCAAGGCTGGCGGACATGCAGGTCTCCTTTCGAATTTGAAGGGAAAGGATAACAGCGCGAAAGGCATATTGTCGCCGCTCATTCTGATGCGCCGACCTCGACCGGCGCCGCCGCCGCGACCGGCCAACTCGCACTGGCGAATGCGACTGCGTACACCAACCCGATGATGGAAAATCCGGCGACGAGACTAACCTGCGCCACCGCTCCCACCAGCAGCGCCAAACAGATCTGCAGCGCCGTGCCTGCAAAGTAAAACGTATTCTGCACCCGTCCCATGAAGTGCTGTGGCACCGCCTCCATCAGGCTGGTGTTTATTGCGACACCGCTGATTCCCCGCGCCGATCCCATCACCCCGTAGATGAACACGGCGATGGCCAGCATCGGAGAGAGCGGCGCCAAAATCATACCGATCGTCAGCAGGCCCATGGATACTGCAATCGAACGTCGCGCCCCCAAACCGGCGATGAACCAGGGCGCGTAGAGAGCGCTGGCGAATGCGCCGGTGCCCCATCCGGCGTTCAGCCAGCCATAACCTACGGCGCCGGCGTGAAAAACTTTGTCACTCAACGGTGGAGTGACCACAACTCCGGTCATCATCGCCGCCAGAAACAGCGCCCAACTGATTCCGAGGAGTACCAACTTGTGTTTGCCGCGAAGAAACTGCAATCCTTCGCGCATCTCCCGCACGAAGCGTTCGACGGCGGTCTCGGCGGCGACGAGGTCGGCGCGTAACTCGGCCGGGCGGGGCACCACGTGCCGTCCCTTGCGCACTGCGAAGTAACAGAGAAACGAAACCAGGTAAGTGGAGAAGTCGATAAGCAAGACTCCTCCCAAGCCGATGCGATTGTAAACGAAGCCTACGATCGAGCCGGCAATCAGCCAGCCTCCCTGGATTCCCGCCAGCAGAAAAGTATTGGCGTGAACGAATTCTTCCCCGGGAGTCAATTCCTGAATAAGCGCGGTGATCGTGGGCCAGAACATCCAGAAACCCGCCGCCACGAGCGTGTTCATCAGGTAAAGTTCCCAGATTTTCGCCTTGCCCATGAAAGCGAGAATGGCAACGGCGAGGATGATGACAGCGCGCAGGGCGTCGAGCCACATAACCAAGCGCCGGCGGTCTTCACGGTCGATGATGACGCCCGTGAACGGGAGCATCAGCATTGCCGGAACGGTTTGCAGGACGGCGAACGTCCCCAGGGCAATTTCAGAATGCGTGGCCTGCAGGATGTACCAGGCAACGGCGGCCGCGTTCATGCCGCTGCCCAGCATCGAGATGACGTTAGCGGCGAAAACGAAGCGCAACGCCGGCTTCTGCAGAATGGACCGCATACTCTAATTTAAATGATGAGGAGGAACTCGCCAACCTCGGGAACAGATCTTCTTTGTGGACCTTGTGTCCTTTGTGGTTCTAGGTTTTTGAAATTCGCGGCCATCGAATCTGGACCTTGCTGGCCTTCCAGAATAAATAGACGGCAAGCATGATCATCTCCGGTTCGATCGGGTGCTTGTAGCGGGGGAAGGGGTTCACCAGGTAATACGGAAGCGGATAGATGAGCAAGAAGCAGGCGAGCAGGAATGCCCCGCACTTTCGATTGCGAATTGTCAGCCACAGCCCCGCGAACGCAAACGCGGCTCCCAGAAAAAAATTCGTGTGGCGCGAGATCATCAGATCGTATCCAGCGACGATGGCCGCTTGCGGAGGAGCAATCCAGAAATATGCGGCGCGTTCCAGCGTGAACCATAGAAAACGTCCAGGATGCTCGCGGATAAACTGCCGGACCTCCTGCCGCTTTTCAGCCATGAAACCCAGTTCGCCAAGTTCCTGAAATCTCCGCATGGCTTCGGGATTGTTCCCCGGATGTTCGTTGCGAGTCCACAGGCCCTCGGATTGGTCATTGTTGGCTTCGTACATTTCGAGCGGAAGGTTGTCGCGGACGAAGATGAACTGGCCGAACACCTGGTAATTGCGCACCAGCCACGGACTCACGACCAGAGCGGCCGCAAGCACACACGAAGCGGCTCCGACGAATTGCGCGGAACGCCGGGGCAGCCAGTACAAAAGCCAAAGCAGGCAGAATGGCATCATGCTCACTACTGCGGTATTGGTCAACGCGATCACACCCCAGAGCAACCCGAACAAAATCCACAAGCGGAGACGCGGAGGCTCGTCAGCCATGCGCAACGTGAGCAACAGCGCGAGGCTCAGGAGAAAAGCGGTCAAACTGGTCTCCCAGACCACCCGCACCGGCCAGTAGATTGCGTAAGGAAAGATAGCCCACGTCCAAGCCGTTGCTCGAGCCACGCTGGCGTTGTAAGTTTTCTCGGCGATCCGGTAAAGGGTCAGACAAGTGAGTGCGGCAAAAACACTATTGAAGGCGAGGATCACCCATGCCGAGAGTGCGCTGTACACGCCGAACAACTTGAAGACCCCGGCGAGGATGTAAGGATAAAGAGGCGGCGCCCATGCGCTCGGCCCGGTCGGCAGGTCTGTTGGCGAACTGAACCCCTGTCCGGTTGCGATGGAGCGGGCGAGGCGGCCCATCTCCCAGCCAAATTGAAAGTGATCGCGACGAGGCGTAATCCGGTAAGTGTGGCCCACCGTAATCACGGCGAGGCGCAACAGAAGAGCAATCAAAACGATGAAGAGGATCGAGTAGTGTAGAGGCTGGCGCGTCAATTCCTCATGTCGGTTCGTCCCGGCGACCCTGAATGAATTCGTGCCAGCGCGGTCTTCATCATGCATCGGCCCAGACTATAACATCGACTCTTTCCATGCCATTGTGGAGAACTCTGAAACTCGAAGCCTGCGTCTCAGTGCCCCACCAATTCAGCTGAGAGCAGATTGGCCTTGAGTGCAAGGTTGTAGGCGCGCTGTACATCGCCGTCATCCCTCGCGTTTCTGGATTGCTCCATATAACTTTTGATCTGTTTCACCGTGTCCTGCTGGGTGGGAGTGAGTTGACGCCCCGAAATCTTATTCAGGTTCAGGTCGCTGGCGGCGAGCAATTGTTTGGTCTTCTCGCTTTGCTGCGAAGACTGCTCCTGGTTTCGTCGCGGAGAGAGATCCACCACCGCGTCCTCTGTGCCCCCGTTGGGGACAACCTTCTTCGGAGGCCCCGTCTGTGCCGGCGTCGCCGCCGGTGGACCGGTCTTGTGGACTGGGTGTTTCGTGGTTTTTGCTGTCGCCTTCGCCGCCTTGCAGTCCGTTTTTCCGGTAGAACCGTGCTGCGAGCTATCGGGACAGGGCGGGGCAGTTGCGGCTTGCGGCGTGGCAGATTTCTCAGGGGCTTTTTGCTGAGCGGCTGACGGTTGCGCTGACGACCCTTGCGGAGTCGAATTATTCGGCTTGTACTCCTGCGACGGTGGCGACTGCCAAACCACCGTTGCGGGCACGGAGAACACGATGGTCGTCCGCGGCCAAGTCAACAGCAGATATATTCCGAGGATTGCGGCCAGAGGCATATTCAGTTACCCGCCGTGTCTGCCGGATCGAAGGTTCATGAGAATCGAAAACACTGCAAGTCACGAATGCCTGCACCAGAGAGGCTTAACGGTGTGGCCGAGCAGACGCCGTACACTCAAGAACCGGGAGCACTTAAGCTCGGTGCGACCGCCCGATCGTTCCCGCCGTTGGCTTCAACCCGGCTTTCGGCCACCGGCAAACGCAGACGAAAGGTTGTGCCCTGCCCCTCGACAGTCTCGAAATCGATCGAACCGTAGTGCCACTGGAGAGCCTGATAGGTTTGCGCCAGGCCGATCCCGCTGCCGCCCTTCTTGGTGGTGAAGTACAGTTCGAAAATTTTCTCTTGCAGGTCGTGGGGTATGCCTGCGCCCTGGTCGCGGATCTCAGTGATGACACTGTCCTCATCATGCCGCGCCGAAATGGCGAGCGTTCCTCCGTGAGACATCGCTTGCATACCATTCAAGACCACATTCAGAATGGCTTGCTTCATCACATCAAGGTCCACCTTCACGCTGAGTGGGTCTGCCCCAAGCGCTCGCTTCACGGTAACGCCATGCTGCTCGGCTTCGGGCGTAGCAAGCATGATTACATCTTCCAGCAATCGGCGCAGGTCAATTTCCTCGAGATGCAAATCGCGCGGCCGGGTGAAGTCCACGAGGATCTGGACAACCCGATCCAGTCGATGAATCTCATTGCCGATAATGTCCATGTGGCGGCGCGTGTCTGGATCGATCTGCTGCAGTTTGGTTTGTAGCAACTGCAGATGCAGCACAATCGCATTGATGGGGTTCTTTACCTCGTGGGCGACCCCGCGCGTGGTGCGGCCGCTGGCCGACATCTGACGGGAAATTTCGATTTCATCGTGCAAGCTGCGCTCCGATTCCGCGTCGTGCAGCGTCAGCAAAGCGCCGATCGGGGAGCCTCGCTCCTGAATAAAATCAAGGGAAACCTGCATCCGTTTGGTGTTCGAGGACTCCACTTCACGCTGGGCGATGGCATGCCGTTGTTGAAAACCATCGAGTACCAGCCTCCCGAGCGAAGAGTTCTGGGAGAAGATTTCCTTCACCGTGCGACCCAACAATTCGCGCCTCGGGCGACCCAGGAAACGCTCCACCGAAGCGCTCACCAGAACGACTCGCGAATCACGCGTGAACAACATCAGGCCATCCTGCAGGTTACCCATGATCTGGTCGACGTTGTCTTTCAACGCAGAGAATATCTCTCTAGCATCCCGCATCTGGCGGCCGAGGTGTGCAATCTTCAAAGTCACCAGGCCATACTCATCGCGGCCTGCTTCTTCCTCGTCGATCGCCTCGGCGTCTCCAGCGGTTACGCTGTCCAGACTGCGGCTGATGCGCTCTAGCGGTCCGAGCGCGATGTGGGAGAGTGCCGCGGCAAGTAATATAGAGAGCAGGATGGAGATGCCCGAGAAGATTACGGCGTGCTCCAGTCGCCGGTTGATATCGTTCTTGAGGAATACGGTAGAAACGCCCAGCCGAATGCTGCCGAAGTCCTGACCATTCAACTGCAAGGGCATGCGGACTTCGTAGAGGGTGGGCGGGTTGTAAACCAAGCGCAACTGCTTGCGGAACTTGGCATCCTGCACAATCTGGAAGTCAGGACGGTCGGGGATCGCCTTGCCAATCAGCGCAGCATCCGTGTGCAGGATTGCTTTGCCGTCGACGTCCACTACAGCGGCGTCGTAGAGCATCGGCCAGTTACCCGCGACCGAGTCCAGCAGCGTGTTCAGATCGAGGTTGGTCGCCAGATATTCGGCAATTGCGCGGTGAACTTTCTCCGGTTTCTTGGTATCGACACGGGTGTCGGCTAAGTCCGGCATCACGGCGTTAGCTGCGACATACGCAATTTGCGAATTTAGAGCGTTTGCCGTGTCCCGCGCGTACGTAACCCGCTGGCGCAGCATCTGCGAAACATAAATATAGGAAAACGAGCACACCAGCGCCCCAACCAGTAAGGTTATGGCAAGCACGATCTGAGTTTTTCGGCGCATGGTTCAGCTTTTAGAACTTACTCGGAAACGATTGATATCGGCGCGGCCCACCGCCCATTTGCCATTCTCTACAATCGAACGCCGTCGGCTATTCTTCTTTGACCAAAGCCGCATCGGCTGCGGCGTTGCCGTATTCCTTAAGCTTGTTATGCAAAGTTTTTAAGCTGATGCCGAGAATCTCTGCCGCCCGCGTTTTATTGTTGCTGGTGGATTCGATGGTTTTAAGAATCAGCCGCCTCTCGGCTTCTTCCACGGTTGTCCCCACACCCAAGTGGATGCCATCAGAATCCTCGGATGAAGTGCGAACCGTGCTATGGCCGAATCCGGGGGGCAGATGCTTGGTCTCGATCACCGCTCCCTCGCACACGATCACGGCGCGCTCCAGCGCATTACGCAACTCGCGGACATTTCCCGGCCAGGAATAATTCTGGAACAAGTTCAGGACGGCTTCGCTTACTACCGCAACCTTGCGTCCGTGTTTGGCACTCATATCCTTCAAGAGCGATTCCACCAGCGCTGGAATATCGTCCTTATGCTCGTGCAAAGGAGGCATGTGAATGTTAAAAACATTCAGCCGGTAATAAAGATCGTTGCGCAACTCGCCGCGCGCCACAGCTTCCTCGGGCACCTTATTCGTGGCGGCTAGAACCCTGACGTCCACCGTCGTCTCCACCTTGCTGCCCAGGCGGCGGAGCTTGCGATCCTCCAGTACCCGCAGCAGCTTGGCTTGAGTTCCCACCGGCATTTCACCGATCTCGTCTAAGAGCAAGGTTCCGCCCTCAGCCAGCTCAAAGCAGCCAGTGCGCCGCTCAAGCGCTCCGGTAAAGGCGCCTCGTTCATGGCCAAAAATCTCGCTCTCAATCAGAGTTTCGGGAATGGCCGCACAGTTGATGGGAACGAACGGCTTGTTACGCCGGGGACTGAGTTCATGAGTGGTGCGGGCCACCAATTCCTTGCCGGTTCCACTGGCGCCGGTAATCAAAACCGACGCAGTGCTCGGCGCCACCATCTCAATCAGCCGGAAGATCTCTTGCATCTTCTTTGATCCGCCCACCAGGCTTCCGAGCGATCCCGCGTCCCGGAGTTTCCGCCGTGTGACTTCGAGTTCCACGCGCGTGCCCAGCAGCGCCGAGGCGTTCTGCAGAATGGTGCGCAGACGGCTGGTATCGATGGGCTTGGTGATGTAATCGTAAGCTCCCAGGCGCATGGCTTGCACCGCGCTGTCAATTGTTCCTTGAGCCGTAACCACGATCACCGCTATGGTTCTGCTATCACTGGCGATTCGCTCGAGTAGCTCCAGACCTCCCATGCGCGGCATCTTGAGATCGGTCACTACGAGAGAAGGCGCCCAGCTGGAGACCTTCTCGAAACCCTCCATCCCGTCCTTGGCCGTCTCCGCCCGGTAGCCCCACGCTGAGACCAGCTCCGCCAGCCCCGTTCGCTCGTTCTCTTCGTCTTCGACGATCAGCACTTTTTCCTGGCTCATAAACCCCGGCTCGTGAAGTAAGACAACTATCCCATTATTGAGGCTTGCCGCCATTGCTGCAAGCCGGACGCGATCTATTAATAAGGGACGACGGCCGAAAGGCGAATGTGTCTCAAATCAAGACGCTTTTTGTTCGGTCAGCGCTGGACGCAACGATTGTCCTTCAAGTAATATGTCTGTTCCAATTCTTTGTTATGAAAAGCTGCACTTCTTTGCAGTTTGTCTACAAGGCATTAAAAATAGCGATGTTCTAGAGATTGCCATGCGGTGGATTCCCAATCTTGCACGCGTGCATGGATACAAAAGCTGATTCAAGAGAAGTTTTGGAGGACGATATGCCGTTTCCCAGGATGAGAAGTAGGCGTGTACTATTCGCCAGTTTTCTGCTGACCTTAACCGTGGTTCTGCTTTCAGCCGTCACCTTGGCGCAGGACGTCGAGGTCCCGAAGTGGGAACTCTTCGCTGGCTATCAGTGGCTTCACCCCGGCGCCACTGTCCCAGCGCCGAACGGGAACTATAACAGTCCAACCCCATACACTGTTCCCGATATGCCATTGGGCTTGGGTGGCGCTGTCACCTACAACTTCCAAAAATACTTCGGACTCGAAGGCGACTTGGGGCGGAACTGGGATCACGGCTATGAGGGCACGATTTCGGCCGGTCCCAAAATGGTTTTCCGGACGCCCACGGCTAATTATTTCTTGCATACTTTGCTGAGTTACAACCGGTTCGTAGTCGACCAGGGCCTTCCCAAAGACAATGGCATCGGTGCCATCCTCGGCGGCGGCATGGATCTTCGCCTCACCCATTGGTTGTACTGGCGCGTGTTCCAGGCCGACTACGTATGGGCGCGGCAAAACTACTCTCAGGTCGTGTCCTCGTCGTTCCCCGATCTCCGGCGAGTCTCGCTGGAAGGCGTGCGGCTCCGCACCGGCGTGGTGTTCAACCTGGGCTATCCTCAGGCCTTGACGCCAACCGCAACCTGCTCGGTGCAGCCCAGTGAAGTCATGGTCGGCGAGCCGATCACGGCCACCGCCACTGGCGCAAATTTCGATCCCAAGCACACCCTGAACTATGCATGGAGCGGTACCGGCGGAAAAGTTACCGGCAAAGACAACACTGCGAGTATCGACACCAACGGAGTTGCCGGCGGCAGCTACACCGTTACCGCTCACATCACCGATCCTAAAAAGAAGAATGGCGGAGATGCTACCTGTACCGCGAACTACACAGTCAAGGAGCCGCCAAAGAATCCGCCGACTATGTCGTGCTCGGCTAGCCCAAGCGACTTGCAGGTGGGTGGAAGCTCGACCATTACTTGCACCTGCACCAGCCCGGATAACGTTCCTGTGACCGTTGCCAGTTGGACTGCCAGCGGCGGCAGCGTTTCAGGCAGTGGCAATACCGCTACCCTGAACACGACAGGCGCACCCGCCGGTCCAGTGACCGTGAGCGCTACGTGTACGGATTCGCGCGGCTTGAACACGCAAGCCTCGACTCAGGTGACGGTTGAAAATCCGCCACCGCCACCACCACAAGCCACTAAGCTGACCGATTGCGACTTCGAGAATATGGCCAAGATCAAGAAGCCGTGGCGTGTCGACAACGAGTGCAAAGGCAAGCTGGACGACGTGGCCAAGAACCTGCAGCAGAACGCAGACAACAAACTGGTCATTGTCGGCAATGCCGAACCTGCCGAGACGCGTCCGAATCTGGCGGCTGAACGCGCCGTCAATTCGAAAGCCTATCTCACCGGCGGCGAAGCCAAGCTGGGAATCGATCCTAGCCGCATCGAGTGTCGTACGGGCAGCGCCGGCACCAAGACCGCTGAGTACTGGATCGTTCCCGCTGGCGGAACGTTCTCCGCAGCCGGCACGCAGACCGTGGATGAATCGGTCGTAAAGGCAGTTCCGGATCATCCTCGTGCCGCACCCAAGAAGAAGGCAAAGGCAGCAGCCCAGCAATAAACTGAGCCAAAGCTAAGCCCGCAAAAAACATGCCCGGTCGAGCGCAACGCGCGACCGGGCTTTTGTTAGTTTGAATGTGCATTCCTTTGTGTACCTTTGTGTCCTTCGTGGTGTATGAAGTTCAACTGCTGGGACCACAAAGGTACACAAAGGATGAGGTGGAAAACTTCAGGTGTTCGCGGCCACAGCCGCACTCGTCAGTTTTTTCGGTCAGAGTCTTTGTGGCCGAAATCAGAGCCAAAGTGAGGTTCCGACTTCGTACCCGTAACTTTCACCGGTAGCTCCGTTCCCGCTCCATGCTTGCTGAAGAACGGATCCGCAGGCTTCAGAAGTATCGACTTCCAACCGCTTACCATTTGAGAGAGCTTTGCATCCATGCGCGCCTTTCCATGGAAGTCGAATTGGTCCCCGTCCAGGCTGTACACCCCCGTCAGATTAACCCGGGTTCCAGGAATCTCGAACTGAAGCTGTGAGAAGTGAATAAGATCCTCGCTCAGATCGAACGCACCTCTCAAATCGGAGCGCACGTCGTCAGCAATGCCGTCCTTAGCCAGTTTGAGTTTTCCTCGGCTGCGCAAGCTGAGCGCATCGACTTTACCCTGAATTTTTTCATTGGTAAATTGCGCCTGCGATACCTGGAACTGGCCCACCAGCTCCAAGCGATTGGCAACATCGCGATTCCCGGGCGGCAGATCGAATTTAGTCTTCAACTGCACTGTGCCCGTCATGATTGGCGGATCGGTTCGCACCGCCAATTTCAGCAAGTCTTCGATCCGCCCCTTTGCGATGGTGACATCAAGAGCCACGTGATGACCCGCCGGGTCTTTCGTTCGCACCACCGATCCTTTTGCCACCAGCCAGGTATTCAGCAGCTTCGCTGTTACCGGCTGGAGATATGTGTCTCCACTGGTTCCGTCCACGATGGCGTGAAAATCCGTGTGCAGCCGGACCGGTCGCCCGGCGGTCGCAATGCGAAAATCTGGAGTGTCCGTGGCCCCGTCCACGACAATCTTGTCGAGTGTTCCCTCATACTCTCCCGTGGACGAGAGGATGCCGCCGATTCCCTTGATCGTTCCCAGGTCCGCGTGGCTGAACCGATAAGCACCGCGCACCGGAGTGTCGCGAGGGCTGTCGGCTCGCCACGGCCCCAGCGATCCGCTTGAAGCAATATTTCCTACCGGCTTTGGATTAACCAGGTTTGCATCGAAGTGCAGGGGTTCATCTGGCCCGACGCTCGTCATGGTCAGACTCTCGATGTCAAACTCCACAGGCAGCTTGCCCGGTCTGAGAGTGTTGATCACCAACACCGCCTGGTCACAGACAAACTTGTCGACCACGATCTTTATCTTCCCTCCTCGGATTGCCATGTTGCTCACCTGCCCGCGTTGCTCTCTGGGCGGCAGGTTCAAAGCCAATCCTTTTATATATACGGCATTGACATGCATCGGAGAGCGAAGAAGACTCATTAGGCCGGTCCGAAAACGGAATCCCGCAACACTGATCAGCGGTTGAATTCCTGGCTCGTGAGTGTTTGGATCGGTGTCTCCAAAGAGCCTGAGCCCCTCGCCGGAAACTTCGAACCCGCGCGCCAGTGAGACATGGAAGCCGTCCAGCTCAACCTTGCTTTTGAATCGCGTTGACAGCGTCTCGATCACGCGTTCCCGCAGGATGGGCTCGGCGTCCGAGATCATAATCGCCCCAACGACTGCGACTAGCGTAGCTACGACCAGAGCAATGCCAATCCAGCGCCGGCGCAGACTTCGCGTATGTTGAACCGGCGAACACTGTTGGTTATCCAACATTTATCATTTATTCCTCGCGCGGAGCGTAAGCGACCGGACGCAGAGATACAATCAGGGGAATACTTGAGCGTCGCCTGAGAAAGACTGCATCGGCGCTTTTCTGCATCCAAGTTGCGATACTGGCCCATAGGAACTCAAGTGGCAAATCTCTAATGAAAATGAAAGCGCGCCCAACTCGACCGACGGTCCTTCCCTTCGGTAACTTGCCTGCCTCGTGTTACCCTGTCAATCTTGCCCGAACGGATCTTCTTCCGTTGGGGGCGAACCGCTTTATGATCTCTGAACCAAAACTTCGAGTGAGCTGTAAGGTATTGTTAACTATGGCGCTTGCAGTGTGTTGCGCCAGCGCAGCCTGGGCCGGACAGTGGACCGCGTTGGGGCCGGACGGAGGCGACGTTCGTAGTCTGGCCTACGATCCGCACAACCCCGATCACGTTTTTCTCGGCACCAGCACCGGAACTCTTTTCTCGTCCACCGACGGCGGCCATAGCTGGTCGCGATTTGCCCACCTGGGCAGCGGCGACGACTACGTAATCGACCACCTCTCCATCGATCCCCAGAACTCAAACAGAATGTATGCGGCGGCTTGGAGCGTGGAAAATCAGCAGTCGGGTGACCTGTTCCGCTCTGACGATGCTGGACAGACTTGGGAAAGCATTACTGCCATGCACGGCAAATCGATTCGCGCCATGGCGATTGCTGCTTCAGACTCACAAACTGTGGTCGCGGGCGCACTCGATGGCGTGTTCCGCAGCACCGACGGCGGCAAGAATTGGCAGAAGATTTCCGCCTCCAGTTCGGACATCCACAACACTGAATCTATCGCAGTCGATCCCAAGAATCCGGACGTAGTCTACGCCGGCACCTGGCATCTGGCTTGGAAGACCAGCGATGGCGGCGCCAGCTGGCGCCACATCAGCAAAGGCATGATCGAGGATTCCGACGTGTTCTCCATCATCGTCGATGCCTCGAATCCTTCGGTTGTATTCGCCAGCGCCTGCTCCGGTATTTACAAGAGCCAGACCGCCGGTGATTCCTTCCAGAAGATTCAGGGAATTCCGTTCTCCGCGCGGCGCACCCGGGTTCTGAAACAGGATCCGACCAACTCCGCAATTGTTTATGCCGGAACTACGGAAGGCCTCTGGAAAACAGCCGATGCGGGCAAGACGTGGACTCGCGTGACCGATCCCGAAGTCGTAGTCAACGACGTGATGATCGATCCACGCAACTCGCAGCGAGTCATGCTGGCCACCGATCGAGCCGGCGTGTTAGCTAGCGACGATGGCGCTCACAGCTTCCTCACATCCAATCATGGCTACACCCACCGCTACGTGACTTCAATCATCGCGGACAAGAACGACCTCAACACCATCTTTGTCGGCGTGGTCAATGACCGCGAGTTGGGCGGAGTTTTCGTTTCGCACGATGCCGGACAGCACTGGATCCAGACCAGCAAAGGCCTGGACGGTCGCGATGTATTCGTTCTGAAGCAGACCAGCAACGGCGAACTCGTATCCGGCACCAATCGCGGCATGTTCATGCTGGCCAAAAATACCAGCGAGTGGAGCCCAATCAACAACGTCATCAACCGGACAGCTTCTTCGCATCCCGTGAAGAAGGGGACCAAGTCTGCAAGGACGGAAAGTCGTTCCATCCTGACCGCGCACGTGAGCGACATCGAAATCACGCCCACAACCTGGATGGCCGCAACCTCCGCCGGATTATTTACCAGTTCCAACCAGGGCAAGAGTTGGAGCGGTGGTCCGGTAATGGGTAAACAGGATTTCATCTCCGTGCAAGCCGACGGAAAACTGATCGCCCTCGCCACGCGCAGCAGCGTTCTGCTTTCCAAGGACGATGGCGCGACCTGGCAGGATTCCAGTCTGTCGTCTTCCGTGAGCGGAATTCGTAACCTCACAATCACTACCGATGGGCAAATCCTGGTAGCCGCGCGCGAAGGCGCCTTCCGCAGCCCGAACGCGGGAGCCGGGTGGGAGCATATGCAGAATGGCCTCCCCGACAAGAACATCAGCTCCATCAGCTATGACCAGGGCAGCAAGCGGCTGCTGGCCACAAGCACGGAAACCGGCGTGATCTTCGAGAGTGACGATACCGGCCGTAGCTGGACCCGCGGTCCTGACACTGGCTACCCGCTGCGCCACATCAAGGTAGTGCACGGCCGCTTCCTGGCCGCCACTCCGTTCGATGGCGTCGTGATCCAACCGGATAACGACGACCACAGCGCCGCAGCCGGCGCCGCCAGTCGCCGCACGAACTAAATCAATCGGCAGTAAAAATAACGGAGGAGCGGCATAACCGCTCCTCCGTTTTTCTTTCGTAGCAACGCCACGTAGTCCCGGACGGCTCGCCCGGGCGCCTCACCCCATCTTGTCATCCTGAGCGTAGTGCATGCTGCGCGCAGCGCAGCATCCACGGAGTCGAAGGACCCCGAAAATGCGTGGACGACGAGAAACCCGGAAAGGCATTCTCGCGGTGCAGCAGCGGCTAGAACTCTCTGGCAGGGCCATTGCTGAAACTGGCTTGCCGGGGATCGTTCGATACCGCCGCTACGCATCCGGCAACTCCGCAGGATGACAAAAGGAGAAATGGACGGCCCCGCTCTAGTCGCCCCCGTGAGCCTTCGCCATTGCCGACTCGGTCCCAATCCGCATCCCGTAAAACGACCGATAAACAAAGAAGAACGAAATCACAAAGAACACCGCCGACAGCACATGCGTCAACCCACCATTGCTCTCGGAAAGCTTCACTGCCAACTCCACCGCCAGCAACCCGAACAGCGTGGTGAACTTGATCACCGGATTCAAAGCCACCGACGACGTATCCTTGAACGGATCGCCAACCGTATCACCAATGACGGTCGCATCGTGCAACGGAGTGCCTTTCTGTTTGTATTCGACTTCGACAATCTTCTTCGCATTGTCCCAGGCTCCGCCAGCATTCGCCATAAAAATCGCCTGATACAAACCAAAGATCGCAATCGAAATCAGATACCCGATAAACAAGAACGGCTCCATGAAAGCAAACGACAGCGTAGCGAAGAACACCGCAATAAAAATGTTCAGCATGCCCTTTTGCGCATACTTGGTGCAGATCTCTACCACTTTCTTGCTATCGGCCACCGAGGCTTTCGTGACCCCTTCCAACTTGATGTTCGCCTTGATGAACTCCACCGCGCGATAAGCGCCCGTGCTCACGGCCTGCGTAGAAGCCCCGGTAAACCAGTAAATAATGGCCCCCCCGCTGATTAATCCCAGCAGAAACGGCGCATGCAGCAACGACAATTTCTCGACGTTCTCGGTCAACCCATTGGTCAGCGCCATTATGATGGAGAACGTCATCGTGGTCGCGCCCACAACGGCGGTGCCAATCAGCACCGGCTTCGCGGTCGCCTTGAAGGTGTTGCCGGCTCCATCGTTCTCCTCCAACATGTCCTTCGCCCGTTCAAAATTCACATTGAAGTTGTAATCCTTCTTGAGTTCGCTCGCGATGTTGGGCACTTGCTCGATCAGCGACAACTCATAAACCGACTGCGCATTGTCAGTCACCGGACCGTAAGAGTCCACAGCGATCGTCACCGGCCCCATCCCCAGGAAGCCGAAGGCCACCAACCCGAAGGCAAACACAGGAGCCGCGATCATGGTCGCGGCCGCGGCCAGTCCCATCGTGCTCATGTAATATCCAACCGACATCAAGAACACCATCGACAAACCCAAGTAGTAGCCCGAGAAGTTTCCGGCGACGAACCCCGCCAGAATTCCCAAGGATGCCCCACCCTCTTCCGCCGAGGCCACAATCTCCCGCACATGCCGCGACTCGGTCGACGTAAACACTTTTACCAGTTCCGGAATCAGCGCCCCCGCCAATGTGCCGCAGGAGATGATGGTCGCAAGCTTCCACCACTGCGTGACGTCCCCGCCGATGTCGGGAACGATGACGGCTGAAACAATGTAGGTAAGTACGATCGAAACGATCGAAGTCATCCACACGAGCCAGGTCAGAGGGGTCTCGAAGTTCATCACATCCGCATCGGCAAAACGCGACCGAGCGATCGCGCTATTGATGAAGTAAGCTGCTGCGCTCGAAACCAGCATCATGATGCGCATGACAAAAATCCAAACCAGCAACTGCACCTGCACCGTTGGATTCTTCACACCCAGCAAAATGAACGTGATCAAAGCCACGCCGGTGACGCCGTAAGTCTCGAATCCATCCGCCGAAGGCCCGACTGAGTCGCCCGCGTTATCGCCTGTGCAATCCGCGATCACGCCCGGGTTGCGCGCGTCATCTTCTTTAATCTTGAAAACAATCTTCATCAGATCCGACCCAATGTCGGCAATCTTGGTGAAGATGCCGCCGGCAATACGCAGCGCCGCCGCTCCCAGCGATTCGCCAATCGCGAATCCGATGAAGCAAGGCCCCGCGTAATCTCCCGGCACGAACAGCAGAATGAAAAGCATGATCAGCAATTCAACGCTGATCAGCATCATCCCGATACTCATTCCAGCCTGCAGCGGAATGCTGTAAATCGGATAAGGTTTCCCCCGCAACCCGGCAAACGCGGTCCGCGAGTTGGCAAACGTATTCACCCGAATGCCGAACCAGGCCACGCCGAAACTGCCCGCAATTCCCACCAGGCTGAACGCCAGAATGATCGGCAGCGTCGTCATCACCGGCTTCCCAGGTACGGGAGACAGCACACCGAAATAAAGAATGATCACGACCGCGATGAACACCCACAGCAGCAGCAAAAACTTGCCCTGCGTGACCAGGTAAGTCTTGCAAGTCTCGTAAATTAGTTCGGAAATCTCCAGCATGGCCCGATGCACCGGAAGATTCTTGAGCCGCATATAAATCGCCATGCCAAAGCCCAACCCGGCAATGCAGAAAAGAATCCCGATCATCAGCAACTTGTGGCCGTCTATGCCCAGAAACGAAACCGAAGAAAGATCGGGAAGTTTAAGGCCAGCCTCGCCGCCCGCTTCCGAGGCAGGCTGGGCCAAAGCCGCGGACGCGCCCAAAATTACAACGGTGAGAATCGACGCCACGGTCGTCGCCCGGGTCTGGGCAAAACGGCATCCTCGGGACACAAGATTAGCGAGCCAGGTGCGCATAGAAAAGCCTCCACTCATTGAGAACGATAAATAAGGATGACTACGGATTCAGATACCTCGACCGGCCCAGGGCGTTCCCCGCACTTTTATTGCGGAACACGAGAACGTAAGGCCGGAGTTCCGAACACGCTTCCACTGCAGGACCTCAACAGGAATGCTGAGCTTGGCCGCGTCGGATGTTCACTGCGCCTCGGGCAGGGAACACCTCTCCCAAAGCCGATAGCACAAGACCGAGTTTTATAACATGTTAGAGGGATCAGGTCAACAATTGCCGTACATCGTCATCGACTGCTGCAAATCCTGCACCTTCGGTGCTATACTTCCTGCGCCAAGAAGGCTCGCCACGCACTCCCCGCCGCGAGCCCCGTTAAACTGAGGTGTCCCGATGCCCAATCCACGCACGTCCACATTCCTTATCCTGATTGCTGTCGTCATCACTCTGTTCTTTGCCTCGAGCGCCGGGGCTGCGAGCAAATACAAAGTGCTGTACGCCTTCAAGGGCGGAAGCGATGGAACCTTGCCTTCCGGCGCGCTGGCTTTCGATACCGCTGGAAACCTCTACGGCACGACATTCAACGGCGGAAGCAGTGGAAACTGCCTCTATGGTCAGGGCATAGGCTGCGGAATCGTCTTCCAGTTGAAGCCCAAATCCACCGGCAAGTGGACCGAGCACATCCTTCACGCTTTCCAGGGCGGCAGCGACGGAGGTAATCCCAACGGCAGCCCGATCTTTGACCCCGCCGGAAATCTTTACGGCGCGACCGTCCAGGGCGGCACCGGAAGTTCCGACGGCTGCGGAACCATCTTCCAATTAACCCCCGGCTCCTCAGGTTGGACCGAGAGCCTGGTTTTTACTTTCTGCTCCGCCGGCGGCGATGACGGATTCTTCCCCGAACCCGGCTTGGTTCAAGACAGCGCCGGCAACATTTACGGGATGACTGAGTCAGGCGGCACAGGTTTCGGAGGCGTTGCCTTTAAGCTGACCCCCGGCTCCGGCCAATGGACGGAGAGCGTTCTAAACAACTTTTGCCTGATCAATGCTTGCACCAGCCTCGGCGCTCAACCCGTGGCGGGCCTGGTCTTTGACGCCGCCGGCAATCTCTACGGCACAACCATCGCTGGCGGACTAACCAAGTTTGGCTGCTTCGGCGGTTTCCCTCCAGGCTGCGGCGTGGTCTTCAGACTCACCCCTCAGGGCGGCGGATGGACCGAAAGTGTACTCCACGATTTCCACGGCCCCGACGGAGGCGGCCCCGCTTCCAACCTGATCTTGGACAGCCAGGGCAACCTCTACGGCACAACCTCCTACGACGGAGCTTTCGGAACCGGCACCGTCTTCAAACTCACGCCAGCTCAGGGACGATGGAAGCAGTCCATCCTGTACGAGTTTCGTGGCGGCTCCAGCGAGGGAGCGATCAATATGGGAGTAGTGTTCGACGCCGCAGGCAATCTTTACGGCGCGTCCTATGCTGGCGGAAGCTGTTGCGGCGTCGTCTACAAACTATCCCCCGAAAAAAATGGCCGATGGAAATACAGCGCGCTCCACACTTTTTCCGGTGGCCAGGACGGAGGCACCCCCGGCGGCAGCCTCATCCTCGACAAACAGGGCAATCTCTACGGCACCGCCGGAACCGGCGGCGCCAACGGCAACGGCGTAGTCTTCGAGATCACCCCATGAATTCAAATCACTATTTGTCAACCATCGTCATTCCGAGCTTCTCAAGCGGGTGCCCCAGGTCTCGCGTTCGAGACCTGGGAGCCCAGCCCAAGCTTCCAGCGGTCCGGATATCTCTTAACCATTGCCATCCCGAATTTTTCAACGATTGTCGTTCCGAGCTCCTCAACCATTGTCATTCCGAATTTCTTAACGTTTGTCATTCCGAGCGAAGCGAGGAATCTGCAGTTGTCGGAAAGCCGCGAAAATGCAGCAGGACTGGTGCCCTCAGTTCCGCTTTCAAGTGGCGCAACGCTTCAAGCGCCTACGGCAAATGCAGACCGAATGAATGAAGGCTCTAGCCGCTGAGGGAACAGATTTTCACCCCGCTGGGGAGATAGAGTCCGCATGAAGCAAAGTATCCTGATCATCGGCTTAGCGCTGGCGGCGGGCGCAACGGTTGTCCTGGCGGGAGACGCGGCCGTGCCAAAGCCCGCCGCTGTGTCGTTCGCGAATGCCATCACGATCAAGAGCCCTGTGCTCTTCCCATACTCCCTCGCAGCCGGGGATTTGACCAACAATGGAATTCCAGATCTGGCCGTGGTGGGCGTCGAGGACTCGGCGCTGTTACACACTTTGGGCAAGGGAAATGGCCGGTTCGGCCGCTGGAGCGAGGAAGGCGGCACGGGCGACGCCCCGAATTTTGTGATCTTCGCCGACGTCGATCTGGACGGCAACCTCGACGCTGTCACTACCGACGGAGACCAGCCGTTCGTTACCGTTGCCTTCGGCGACGGTAAGGGGCATTTCAACCGCGGCGTGCAGCCCCGCACCGGCAGAGGATTCTCTACCCAGCAGGTCACGGTCGCTGATCTGAACGGTGACGGCATTCCTGATCTGGTGGGAACATCGCTGGGTCTGGCGAGTAATCCCGGGAATATTTTCATCCTACTGGGCAGAGATGGCAGAAAGTTTGCCAAGGCGGTGAACATCAGCAGTGGTGGATATGAGCCTTTGGCGATCGCCGTTGCTGACCTGAACCATGACAACATTCCCGACCTGGTCGTGGTCAATAACGGAAAACAGCCGCCCTACGGAAACGTGTCGGTGCTATTGGGGAAGGGACATGGAACTTTCGCCGAGCCCGTGCCCTATAGCCTGGGTAAGTACCACGATCCTTTCAGCGTGGCGCTGGGGGACTTCAACGGCGATGGGAATGTCGACATGGCCGTCGCCACTTATCACAGCAATTCGGTATATATCTCCTTGGGCAAAGGCGATGGTACCTTCTGGCCGCCGAAGTCTTTCTTCGTCAATTCTGCCGGGGCGGGCGAGATTGTGACTGCCGATTTCAACGGGGATGGCATTCTCGATCTGGCGGTCGGGACCTGCGGTATTACTGAGTCGTGCCACGTATCGGTATTGTTGGGAAATGGTGACGGGAGTTTCCAGTCGCCCGTGCGTTTCCGCGTGGGTTTGAATCCATTGCAGCTTGTCGTCGCCGATTTCACCCACGACGGCAAGCCGGATATCGCGACCATCAACGGAGGCGACTCCACGATCAGCATATTGCTGAACACGACGCCGTTCCCCGCGCCGTCGCATGCGCATTGAGGCGAAGCAAGCTTATGAAGTATGAAGCGAATCATGTTGATCGACGATTTAGCTCTGGTGGGCGGGACGGGCGAGGTTCGCAATATTCGTTAACCATTGTCACTCCGAGCAAAGCGAGGTTTGCAATGTTTCTTAACCATTGTCATTCCGAATTTTTCAGCCATTGTCATTCCAAGCGCAGCGAGGAATCTGCTTTGGAAGGTGCGACAAATCAGCTTCGGGGTGCCCCGTCCTTCTCGCGTTCTGCGCGAAAGGGCGGGAGGCAGCGCCCAAATGCTTTCGGCTGCCACGCCGGTTCTCAGAGAGGAGTAGTTAAGCAGTGAACCTCCACCAATTTCGACCGCGCCGTCGGCTTTCTCGCCCGTTGGCGATGTTCATCGCCGTCGTCGCGATCGCTTCGGTAGCCTCCGCGGAGTGGAAGGAGAAAGTGCTCTACAGCTTCCAAGGCATTCCCGACGGCTCCCTACCCGTGGGCGCTGTGGTTTTCGACAAAGCGGGCAATCTTTATGGAGCGACCACCGAAGGCGGCTCTTCTTCCTGCATTTCTGTAGCGCAGTGCGGCACGGTCTATCAACTCGCTCCACCGGCCAAGCAGGGCGATCCTTGGACTGAAACCGTGCTCCACATTTTCAAAGGGAACGCCAGCAGGGATGGCGCATCTCCGGCAGGCGGCTTGGTAATCGACGCTGCGGGCAATCTCTACGGCACCACGGCTTACGGCGGCACGGGAAACTGCGTGGTGCTGGGAACCCTGATGGGCTGCGGCACGGTGTACGAAATGTCGCCCCCCGAGCAGAAGGGCGGCAAGTGGACCGAGACCGTGTTGTACAGTTTCCCCACGCCCAAGCAGGGGTTTCTGCCGCAAGGGGATCTGGTTTTCGGCAGCGCAGGAAATCTTTATGGGGCAACGGAGTTCGGCGGCGGCTTTGGAACAACCTGCAATGGCTTCTATCAGTATTGCGGAGCGGTATTCGAGCTAAGCCCACCAAAGACCGAGGGCCGCAAGTGGACGGAAAAAACGCTGTACGGCTTCAAGGGCTTGGGTGCTGACGCGCATCTTGGCGATGGAGCCAATCCGAACGGCGGCTTGGTGCTCGACAGCAAAGGCGATGTCTACGGCACGACATACATTGGCGGCTACAACTGCGCGCATAACTCGAACCAGGGTTGCGGCACAGTTTTTGAGCTGAAGCCACCGGCAACCAAGGGCAGTGCCTGGACCGAGAACGTGATGTATCGCTTCAATCCGGCAAGGTCATATGAGGCGTGGCCGATGGCCGGCCTGATCACGGACAGGAACGGTCACTTCTTTGGCACAACCCATGAGGACACCGTGTTTCGTTTGGCGCCGAACTCCAAAAGGAAAGGCTCTTGGACGGAGACGATCCTGTACAGCTTCAAAGGAAGGGGGGCTAGCTATGCTTTGGACGCACCCCTCATCTTCGACTCGACGGGCAATCTTTACAGCACGGCCTACGCTGGATCAGGCGGATCAGTGGACGGTAACGTTTTCAAGTTAAGACCGCCCAGCACGAATGGTGGAGTCTGGACCATCGACGTGCTTTACAGTTTCCTGGGCAGCCCTGACGGGGCCTTACCTGCTGCGGGTTTGATCTTCGACCAACGCGGCGACCTATACAGCACAACGCAAACGGGCGGCAGCGGGCAGTGTCAAGGTGGCTGCGGCACGGTGTTCGAGGTTTCGCCGTAAAACAAAATGCCAAAACAAATTAACGCTCCCACAAAACGATCACAGCGAACGACCACATCCAGTCCGCAAAGGAGAATCCAATGAACCGCTCATCCCGTAATCAAGCAACGCTTTCCAATCTCTCCGAATCAACTCAGCGCCTTTTGAACTCCTATGCGCTGGCGGCAAGCGCCGCCGGAGTGAGCGCGCTGGCACTGGCGATGCCAGCCGAAGCCTGGGAGCCCAGCCCAAGCTTCCAGCGGTCCGGATATCTCTTAACCATTGTCATTCCGAATTTTCTAACCATTGTCATGCCGAGCGAAGCGAGGAATCTACAGTTGTCGGAGAGCCGCGAAAATGCAGCAGGACTGCTGCCCTCAGTTCCGGTTTTGGGCCGCGCAGCGCGTCCAGCGCTGCGGCAAACGCCAACCGAATGAACGAAGGCTTCAGCCGCTGAGGTAACAGATTTTCACCCCGCTGGGGAGATAGAGTCCGCATGAAGCAAAGTATCCTGATCATCGGCTTGGCGCTGGCGGCGGGCGCAACGGTTCTCCTAGCGGGAGACGCAGCCGTGCCCCGAGCGCCCGCCGCAGTCTCGTTCCGCAGCGTCGTCACCGCCAATGGCCCGGTGCTGTATCCCTACTCCATTGCCGCCGGAGACCTCAACGGGGACAGCTTCCCAGACATGGCGGTCGTCAGCGAAGAAAACGATCAGGGCTTGGCGCACGCCCTGGGTAAGGGCGACGGCCGCTTCGGCCGTTGGAGCTTTAAGGGGGGCGTTGGCGATGCTCCGGGTTTTGTGCTGCTTGCCGACGTCGACGGGGACGGAAACTTGGATGCGGTGACCACTGACATCACTCAGTCCTTCGTCACGGTGGCTTTCGGGGATGGGAGGGGGCATCTTTCCCGTGGCATACAGCCAGACACAGGGACCGACTGCACAACGGTGCAGTTGGCCGTGGCCGACATCAATGGCGACGGCGTCCCTGACATCGTGGGAACTTGCGATACGGGGCCGAGCAATCCCGGCAAGATCTTCGTTTTGTTGGGGGAGGGTCAAAGGAAATTTAAGAGGGTCGTACACTTCGGAAGTGGCGGGCACCTGCCCATTGGGATCGCGGTGGGCGATCTGAATCACGACGGAATTCCCGACTTGGTCGTGGCCAACTGGGGGCAGGACGCGGGCCCATACGGAAACCTTGCAGTACTCCTGGGAAGGGGCGACGGCACCTTCGGCACGCCCACAAGCTACCACGCGGGAATCCACCCCACTGAACTAACGCTGGTGGATCTTAATGGGGATGGCGACTTAGACGTCGTAGTCTCCAGCAATCTCGGCGTCTACGTTTTCCTCGGTAAGGGCGACGGTACTCTCTCTTCGCCCGAGGTTTATCACCCCGGTGATTATCCGAGTTGGGTCTTATCCGCAGATTTCAACGGGGATGGCATACCCGATCTAGCGGTGGCCAACAACACCAACCCGAACCCGTGCCATGTGACTATTTTGCTCGGCAAAGGCGACGGAACGTTTCAACCGCCGGTGGCCTTCCGCGTGGGCGACGGTCCGACGGGACTGATCACAGCCGACTTCAATCACGATGGTAAACCGGACCTCGCCACTCTGACCGGCCCTTCCGGGATCACCGTTTTGCTGAACACCACGCCGTTCCCCGCGCCGTCGCATCCGCGTTGAGGCGAAGCAAGCTTATGAAGCACGAAGCGAATCACGTTGATCGACGATTGAGCCCTGGTGGGCGGGATGGGAGAGGTTTGCAATATTCATTAACCATGGTCAATCCGAGCAAGGCAAGGTTTGCAATGTTTCTTAACCATTGTCATTCCGAGCGTAGCGAGGAATCTACTTTGGAAGGTGCGACAAATCAAGTTCGGGGTGCCCCATCCTTCTCGCGTTCTGTGCGAGAGGGCGGGAGGCAGCGCCCAAATGCTTTCGGCTGCCACGCCGGTTTCCAGAGAGGAGTAGTTAAGCAGTGAACCTCCACCAATTTCGCCCGCGCCGTTGGCTTCCTCGCCCGCTGGCGCTGTTGATCGCCGTCGTCGCGGTCACTTCAATCGCCTCGGCGCAGTGGAACGAGAAGGTCCTCTACAGCTTCCAGGGCATTCCCGACGGAGCCGTCCCCGCTGGCGGGGTGGTGTTTGACAAGGCCGGCAATCTCTACGGCGCGACTCTAGATGGCGGCGCGTCTACATGCGACGGGCCGGGTCAATGCGGAACGGTATTTCAGCTCAAGCCGCCGGCACAGAAGGGCGGAGCGTGGACGGAGACTGTACTGTACACCTTCAAGGGCCATGCCCACAACGACGGCGCGACGCCGGAGAGCGGGGTGGTGATCGATCAGGCCGGGAACCTTTATGGCGTAACCGGCTACGGCGGGAGCGGGCCGTGCACGCTGCTAGGCGGGGCAGTGGGTTGTGGCACGGCGTACGAGCTTTCTCCACCAGCCAGGCAAGGCGATCCCTGGAAGGAAAAGGTGCTCTACAGTTTTCAAGGCGGCAAGGACGGTTATGTGGCGTCCGGTGATCTGGTATTCGATAAGGCAGGCAACCTGTACGGTGCAACCTTGTTTGGCGGAGGCAAGGGCACCACGTGCGACTCCCTCTACGGTGGCCAATGCGGGACGGTATTCAAGCTGAGTCCGCCGAAGACCAAGGGCGGCAAGTGGAAAGAGAAAGTGTTGCACAGCTTCGCGGGCGGCACGGACGGAGCGAATCCGAACGGCGGTTTGGTCTTAGACAACAAGGGCGCCGTCTACGGCACGAGCCAGATCGGCGGCGACCAAGAGGGAGAATGCAGACCAAACGGCTGCGGTACGGTGTTTGCGCTTCAGCCTCCGGCCAATAGCGGCGGCAAGTGGACAGAGACGGTGCTGCATCGCTTCGAGGCCACGGACGGTGCGAACCCGGCTGCAGGCCTAACCTTTGACGGAAAGGGCTACTTGTACGGAACCACGGATATAACGGTATTTCGTATGACGCCGCCCAGGACAGGGCACAGTTCCTGGAAGCAAACGATCTTGCACACGCTCGATAGTGACGCATACGACCCCGAGGGCGTTCTGATCTTCGACACGAATGGAAATCTGTATGGCACGACGTATTCTGGCAATACGTATTCTGGCACCGTCTTCGGGCTGAAACCGCCTCGTCGGAAGGGCGATGCCTGGACCTTCGGAATCCTCTATGGTTTTACAGGCAGTCCGGACGGAGCGCAGCCTGCCGCCAACCTGATCTTGAACACAAAGGGGAATCTCTGCGGCACAACGCAGAAGGGGGGCACGGGTCCCTGTACCTTCGGTTGTGGGACCGTGTTCGAGGTTTCGCCGTAAAGCAAAATGCCAAAACAAATTAACGCTCCCGCAAAACGATCACAGCGAACGACCACATCCAGTCCGCAAACGAGAATCCAATGAACCGCTCATCCCGTAATCAAGCAACGCCTTCCAATCTCTCCGAATCGACCCAGCGCCTTTTGAACTCCTATGCAATGGCGGCAAGCGCCGCCGGAGTTAGCGCGCTGGCACTGGCGA
>Ga0210383_10000925_pt1 | contig 27033 bp, 23 predicted proteins | sample IncBWC14OmetaG_FD_160072 | JGI IMG/M metagenome (GOLD analysis project Ga0210383, IMG submission 160072) | Forest soil microbial communities from Barre Woods Harvard Forest LTER site, Petersham, Massachusetts, United States - Inc-BW-C-14-O ... | reverse complement strand
CGGCGAGGATGTATTCGTACATTTCTCCGCCATTCAGGCGAGCGGCTTCCGCAGCCTTCAGGAAGGTCAGCAGGTACAGTTTGACGTAGTCAAAGGCCCCAAGGGCTGGCAAGCCGAGAACGTGAAGGGTGCATAAACCACTTCGCTAACAATCCGGAAAGAGGGCGGCCAGAAATGGCCGCCTTTTTTTCTTTCGCAGAAGATTCATTGCTGCCGCTACGGTCGCTACTGTCGTTCATTGCGTATCAGCACGACGTCAGAATCGTTGTGTCCGCGCACCATCGCCAGCCTGCTGCCGTCGGGTGACCAGTGGAAGTCGTAGATGTGTTCCGAGGTGAATGAGGTGATCTGTGTTCCCGGGGAACCGTCGAGCGGCTGCCTCCACAAGTTGTCGACACCATTCTGATGGACCACGTAAACCAACGCCTTGCCGTCAGGTGAGAGATGGCCCATCCCTGGCTCCCGTTCGAACTTAATTGGCTTGCCGACCTTGCCGGTATCGGTCGCGATGAGAGCCAAGCTCACCTCGTGACCTCCGGCGTGGTTTATGGTGGCAAAGGCAACCGTGCTGCCGTCCGGAGAAATATCGAAGGTTCCTAGATTGGGCAGGTCGGTCACTTTGTGCGGGGCCCCGCCGTCAATCGGCACTCGCATTAGATCTCCAAAATTGCCCTGGAGGTAATAGACCCACTGCCCGTCGGAAGAACAAATCGGCCTATGGTCGAGTTTCCCATTCGAGAGTTGCTTCAGATTTCCCCCAGCCGCGTCGGCGCGCCAGATGTTATAGCTGCCCTTGCCGCCACGCTGGCCATGGTCAAAAACAATGTAGCGGCCAGCGAAGCATTCAGAGGGGTCGCTGCTTGCCGAGTCGGGCTCGGTGACGAAGATGCCCTTGGCTCCCGAATCTGGGTTGACCCAGTAGAGTGTGCCGTCTTTGTCGTCGATCAACCGGCCGTCTCGCATCCAGGTGAAGTTGGTCGAACCACTCGCAGGCCCGATCTGCCGAGCGTCTCCGCCGCTGGAGGTGGCGGACATAACCGAGAGATTCCAATGCCCCTCGCTGAGTATGGTGCCCAGCAACTGGCCGTTCGACGCAACACTCAGATCGGAATAGTCGTTTGTATCGCGGGTAACCGGAATCAACCTTCCTTCGGGGTAAGAGACGAAGACGATCTGTTGTCGCGAATAGTTAGAAGAGAGGTTGCTGTCCAGAGCCAGCAGACCGTGGCCATCGGGCATCCAGGCGATAAAAGAGAAGGAGTCGGCGGAACCGAGGAACAGGCGTTGCTGGCCGGTGCTGGCGTCAACCGCCATCAATCCGGAAAAGGCCTTTTCGGAAGGCTGAAGCACGGAACACAGAATCGTCTTGCCGTCAGGGGACCATGCGGGATTGTAGAGCGCCTGGCTGTTGGGGCCGCCGGTAAGCACCGTCTCGCCCCCGTTATCGACGGACTGCACGATCAGCTGGTACTTGCCGGGGTCGGGATTGTCGTAGCGCATGAAGGCTAACTTCCGTCCGTCGGGAGAGAACGTGATGTTCGAATCCACGTCAGCCGATAAACGTTCGGGCGTGCCGCCCAGCAACGGCGTCCGATACAAGTACTTCAGCTCCGGGTTCCCCGGTTCACTGTGCACGGAGTAAAAGTAGTTCCCGTCGGGCGAGAAGCGCAGGCCGTTATACCAGACGTCAGCCGGAGGCTGCACTTGCGTCATGCTGTTGGTGGGGACATTTCGAAGCCAGAGACTGGCCAGACCGTTGTCGGTCTTGGCCCGCACTAGGCTCAGAATATATTTGCCGTCGGGCGAGAGTGCTGCATCGACCGCGTCGCCGGTTTCCGTCACCTTGGTGACAGAGAAATTCGAGAATGGCTGCGCACGATTGCGCGAGAGCAGAGAGTAAACGCCGTAACCGGCGGCGAGCAGAACGATGAGGGCGAGGAAGGCAGCGAGGCCAGTTCCAAGCTTGTGGCGGCTGACCGCGGCAACTGCTGCGGAAGCTTGACTGGAAGTCTGCGAAGAAACGGCGGCGGGCAATCCTCCGGCGGTAACACCCAACCAACTGTCACTGGCGGCTGCAGCAACTGAGGCCGATCCCGAGGACGCAGCTTGCGCGGGCTTGCGACCAGATTCCGTGTCGCGCTTCAGCCGCTTCAGGTCGCCACGCAGATCCGCAGCCGACTGGTAGCGCAGGTCGCGGTCTTTTTCCAAGGCCTTCTGAATAATCTCATCGAGCTTAGGCGGCAACGCGGAATTGATCTGCAACGCCGGGGCCGGGTCGAGTTCGAGAATGGCGTGGAATACCACCGCGGACGTGCCACCGGCAAAAGGCAAACGCCCGGTTGCCATCTGGTAGATCACCGCTCCCAGCGAGAACAGGTCGGTCCGAGTATCGAGTTCAAAGCCCCGCGCCTGTTCCGGAGACATGTACGCGATGGTGCCGACAGTGGCGCCGGGGCTGGTCAGGTGCGCCGGATTGGGATCGTTCTGGGTGGCTCCGATGGTGTCCATCCCCGACTCAGGATGCGCCAGCTTGGCCAGGCCGAAATCGAGCACTTTCACCGGCCCCCGTTTGGTGACAAAGATATTCGCCGGCTTGATGTCGCGGTGGATGATGCCTTTGGCGTGAGCGGCGTCGAGTGCATCGGCTAGCTGAATGCCCCAGTCCAGCAGGCGATCCAGGGGCAGCCCTCCCGGGCCCAGACGCCGATCCAGGGTATCGCCCTCCAGCAACTCCATTGCGATAAACGATTGGTCGTCTACCCGCTCGACCGCATAAATCGTGCAGATGTTGGGATGGTTTAGGGCTGAAGCGGTTCGGGCCTCAAGGAGAAAGCGATCCAGGGCATTTTGATCGCGGGAAGTCTGCGGGGGCAGAAACTTGAGCGCAACCCGGCGTCCCAAGTCGAGGTCTTGCGCTTCGTAAACAATTCCCATCCCGCCACTGCCGAGCTGGCCTGTGATGCGGTAATGCGAGATGGTCTGGCCGATCATGGCAAATACCTGCGGGAGTTCATCTTAGGAGGGATAGCAAACGCAGTCAAACGAAAGAACAGTGGTCAGTGAACAGTGTCCAGTGGGCAGTAGAACCCATGCGAATTTTACTGGCCGCTGAACGCTGGCCACTGCATTACTCGGAGGCCTGTTCGGCTGCGCTCACGGAATCGAAGAAGCGGAAGAACTGCTCGACCCGGGTGACGCCGAGCGCGTCGTGAATACGTTTGCAGACGCCCACCAGCGCGAGACTTCGTCCGCCCTTCTGGCGGGTGACGTAGGCTCCCACCAGTGCGCCGATTCCTGCCGAATCCACATAGGGGACGTTGCTGAAATCGATGATCAGCGCGCGGGAAGTGTCGGCGCGGACCATGGCCTGGAACTCGAACATCGTGGTCATGACCAGAGCCCCGTTCAGGCGGAGAATGCGCTGTCCGGGCTGGGTTCCGGGCTGATCTTCGATGCGGAGGGTCTCTGACGGCATGGGGGAGATATTAACGTGTGCGTAACAATTGATTGTTAACGCGACGTTAATTTCCGTAACCCTGACGGTCTGGCCTGCTAGATGGCGGCGGCTTGTTCGCGGCGCCTGGCCTGGATTTCGATGAAAACGCTGACCAGCGACACGGCTGCCGGGGTCACTCCTGGGATGCGTGAGGCCTGCGCTAGGGTGCGCGGCTGCACGTGGCTGAGCTTTTCCTGCATCTCGCGGGAAAGCCCGCTGACTGAGCCATAGTCGAACCAGCCAGGAATCGATCGCTGTTCCGACTTCTTCATGCGATCCATGGCGCGCTGCTGTTGCAGCAGGTAGCCCTCGTACTTGATTTCGGTTTCCACTGACTTGAGTTCGTTGCGGATTTCAGAAGAAAGCGGGGCCACGGATTCTCGCTGATTCTCGCTGATTTCTTCTCTCTCTCTGTCTCTTGCAAAGAACGCTGGTTCGAGCTCGCGGAGAATGGGCGCCAACTGCTCGATGACGATTTCGGGGCGCTTCAGCAACTGGGCGCAGGTCTGGCCGATCGCGGAACTCCAGTCGCGAGCTAGTTCGGTTGCGCTGCCGGCGACAGCAGGTCCCTCGCCGCTTCGCTCCTTGGAATAACAAGGTGAAATCTTGTTGATCACTGCCGGGGTTAGCTTTGTCCGTTCCAACAGCTTCTTCATTGCCTGCAGACGCTCTTGTTTGGCTTGGAAGTCGGCCCAGGCTTCATCCGAAATCAAGCCCACGCGGCGGCCGTGCGGAGTGAGACGGCGGTCGGCGTTGTCGATGCGCAGGTGCAGGCGGAATTCGGCTCGCGACGTAAACATTCTGTAGGGCTCGTTCGTGCCCTTAGAAATAAGGTCGTCGATCAGGATCGCAGTGTAGGCCTCAGTGCGGTCGAGGATCAGCGGCGGCTGCGCCTTCACCTTCAATGCTGCGTTGATGCCCGCCATCAGGCCCTGACAGGCGGCTTCTTCGTAGCCAGACGTGCCGTTGATCTGGCCCGCAAGAAATAAGCTGGCGATCCTCTTCGTTTCCAAAGTGCGCTGCAGTTCCGTGGGATCAATCGAGTCGTACTCGATCGCATAGCCGGGACGCAGCATCTCGGCTGTTTCGAGACCGGGAATCGATTTCAGGATCGCAAGCTGAACGTCCACCGGAAGAGATGTGCTCATGCCGTTTACGTAAATTTCGTGCGTGTTCAGGCCTTCAGGTTCGAGATAGAGCTGGTGTGTCTCCTTGTCAGGAAACTTGACGATCTTGTCTTCGATGGACGGACAATAGCGCGGACCGATCGACTGGATTTGTCCGCTATACATCGGGGAGCGATGCACGTTCTCGCGGATGATGCGGTGCGTTTCAGGCGTGGTCGACGCGATGTAGCACGGCACCTGCGAATCGTGGTGCGCCACCCGCTTGGTGCGAAAGCTGAAGGGAGTGGGGTCGGCGTCTCCCGGCTGCTCGGTGAAACGCGACCAGTCGATAGTGCGTCCGTCAAGGCGCGGCGGCGTTCCCGTCTTGAGCCGGCAGCCGCGCAGGCCCAGCTTCTTCAGAGCTTCTCCCAGGAGAACCGCGTTCGGTTCGCCGGAGCGTCCCGCGGGATACTGCTGCTCACCGCAGTGAATAAGGCCGTTAAGGAAAGTCCCGGTGGTGATGATAACGGCTTGCGCTCCCACGGTGCGGCCGTCGCGGAGGCGAACACCCAGTACCGAGTACCCAGTGCCCAGTGCCGAGTCGTCTGAAGTGCTGGATACTGGGTACTGGGTACTGGGTACATCAAGAATCAGCTCAGCCACTTCTGCCTGCTTGATCTTGAGATTCGGCTCTGACTCGAGCACTTCGCGCATCTTGAGCCGGTAGGCCTGCTTGTCGCACTGCGCACGCGGTGACCACACTGCCGGGCCCCTGGAAGTGTTCAACAGACGAAACTGGATGCCGACCGCATCGGTAATCTCGCCCATGATGCCGCCGAGCGCGTCGACCTCGCGAACCAAGTGACCCTTGGCGATGCCTCCGATTGCCGGGTTGCATGACATTTGCGCAATCAAGTCGACGTTCAAAGTATAGAGAGCGGTCTTCAGCCCCATGCGCGCGGAGGCCATCGCAGCCTCGCATCCGGCATGTCCGGCGCCGACTACGACTACGTCGAATTGTTCCGTGAATGGCATCGATCAAGCTAGACGCGGGGCCTGTGCTTATTCTACCGGACAAGTTGTAATGATTGCGCGAGCTGAGTCGAGGAGATGAACGCGAACCGAGCTGCAGTCTGGCGCATCTAAACGCTTCATGCGCATAGTCACATTAGAAGAACACTTCGTCACCGAATCTTTTGTGAAAGCCACCAAAGGCCCCGGGCACAACGTTCCCCCGCCGATTGCTCAACTTCGTCCCAAGCTCCTGGATCTGGGTGCCGGCCGCATCGCCGCCATGGACGAAGGGGGCATCGACTTTCAAGTTCTCTCACTGGCTTCGATGGGGATGGATGCGCTCGCTGCGGACGTGGCTACGCCTCTGACTCACGACGTGAACGACGAACTGGCCCAAGCTATCAGTGCAAATCACAGGCGGCTCGGCGGTTTCGCGACGCTGGCGTTGCATGAGCCAGGAAAGGCGGCGCAAGAGCTGGACCGTTGCATCACCCGGCTGGGATTCCTCGGAGCCTTGCTCGACGGCACGACGGGCGGTCTTTTTCTCGACGATCCTCGATTCCTGCCTGTTTGGGAGGCAGCCGCAGCGCTGCGCGTCCCGGTATATTTGCATCCCGCTCCGCCGCCAGATAAGGTTCGCGAGGTCTATTACTCGGGGCTGCCAGGCGAGCTGGGCATGCTCCTCTCGATTGCAGGATGGGGATGGCACGCCGAGACGGGCCTGCACACGCTGCGCCTCATCGTCTCCGGTCTTTTCGATCGGCTGCCGGATTTGCAGCTTATCATTGGCCATATGGGGGAGGGGCTTCCCTATGCCCTCGCTCGATCAAGCGGCGTTCTTTCCCGCGCTGCGCCGCATTTGCGCCAGCCTGTCTCAGAATACTTTCGATCGAACATTCATGTCACCACCAGCGGCTACTTCACTCAGCCGCCACTGCGCTGCGCGCTGGAGGTGATCGGCATCGATCGGCTCATGTTTTCGGTCGATTATCCTTTCAGCCCTAACACGAACGGCCGGGCATTTCTGGATGGTCTTGCCAGGATTCTGAGTCCCGAGGATCATGCCCAGCTCAGCCACGGGAATGCGGAAAAAGCGCTGAAGTTGCGAGCTTCATAGAGGGGGCGTTGACAATCCGTCAGTCTTGGGAGAACTCGGAGAAGAGCAAGTAAGGAAGATGGATATGGCGAAAGAAATTCCCATCGGTGCGCATGGCGAAGCGGAGCAGACCGTCGAGTTCAAACACACTCTTACCGCGCACCGTCCCGAATTGCCCCCGGTTTATTCCACGCCCCACATGATCGGCCTCATGGAGACTGCCGCATTTCTCGCGCTTCAGCCCTACTGCGAGGGCGACGAGATCTCGGTAGGAACTGCGATCAGCATTCAGCACCGTGCGGCGAGCGGCATTGGAGCGCACATCGCAGCCGAGGCCGTGCTGGAGTCGTTTGACGGCCGCTTCTACACTTTCCGGGTGACCACGCGCGACGATGTGCAGGAAATCGGCCGGGGCACTGTGGGGCGGGCTATTGTGAGCGTCGGTAACCTTCTCGAGAAGATGAAGAGGAAGTGAGGAAAGCCCGAACGTCATGAGCGATCGGATCTTGATCGAAGTATGCGTCGATTCTGTTGCCTCCGCGGTCGCCGCCGAGCGCGGGGGAGCCGGACGTGTGGAACTGTGCAGCAATTTGCTCGAGGGCGGTGTTACCCCCAGCGCGGGATTGATTGAACTGGTGCGGGCCAGAACATCCATCGGCCTCCAAGTGATGGTTCGGCCGCGCGGCGGCGATTTTTGTTACACGGCGGAAGAGTTCGAGACCATGAGACGCGACATTGTGGCCGCCAAAAAGCTGGGGGCCGACGGGGTTGTCGTGGGCATCCTCAACGCGGACGGCAGCGTGGACATTGGGCGCACGCGTGAGTTAGTCGAACTGGCGCGCCCTCTCAGTGTCACTTTCCATCGAGCTTTTGATATGTCCGCGGATCTCTTTCGTGCTTTGGAATCCGTTTGTGCGACTGGAGCGGACCGGCTGTTGACTTCAGGTGGAGCGAAGGCCGCGCTACAGGCGGTTGAGCAGATTGCCCGGCTGGTTGAGGCGGCACGTGGACGTATCGCGATTATGGCTTGTGGTGGCATCAACCATCACAACGCCGCGAGCATCATCGAACAGACGGGCGTGAGAGAAATTCACGTTGGGCTGAGGAGTTCCGTTGCTAGCCCAATGCTCCACCGCAATCCAGAGCTTTCGATGGGAACGGCGGCCGAGTGCGAGTACCAACGCTTCGAGGTGCTCGAGGACAATGTCTTGAGTCTGCACCAGGCGGTCGCGTTAGTCCGCACCTGATCAAGCCTGCGGTCCCCGTGTGATCTAGCGATCTGAAACTGAGGTGCGATGCCGCCCATCCTGATCGGTGTTATCTCTGACACGCACGGCTTGCTCCGCCCTGAGGCGATCGCCGCTTTGCGCGGATCCGATCACATTATTCATGCCGGGGATGTCGGCTCCCCTGAGATTCTCGAAAAGCTTGCGGCCATCGCACCTGTAACAGCGGTGCGGGGCAACATCGATAAGGCGGTGTGGTCTCGCAAGTTGCCGGAAACTGCAGTGCTTGAACGGGGCGGGGTTTGCATCTACGTATTGCATGACTTGGCTCAGTTGGACCTTAAGCCCAAAGCCGCGGGATTTGCGGCCGTGATTTCCGGTCACAGTCATGTTCCTAAACAAGAAGTGCGTGAAGGAGTTCTCTGTTTCAATCCCGGCAGCGCCGGGCCACGCAGATTCAAACTGCCCGTGAGCGTCGGCAAAATCATCTTGGAAGATGGCGGAGTCCGAGGCGAACTTGTGCATTTGGATCTGATCGAGTCCTGAGTGGTGTCCAGCGTTGCTACAATCGCAAGGCGGACACGCAATGTCCATTGAGTTCCATGTCGAGGGCGGCGCCGGCTCTGCGCGTGCCGGGCGCCTGCTCACTCCTCACGGCGAGATTGAAACCCCTGTCTTCATGCCGGTCGGCACGGTAGCGACTGTCAAAGGCATGCCGCAGGATATTCTCGAAGAACTCGGGGTTCAGATTCTTCTCGGAAACACTTATCACCTCTACTTGCGTCCCGGAGTGGAAACCGTGCGCCAGATGGGCGGTTTGCATGGCTTCATGGCGTGGCCGCGGGCGATCCTCACCGATTCCGGCGGCTTCCAGGTTTTCAGCCTGAACGAGCTCCGCAAAGTGACTGAAGAGGGTGTGACGTTCCGCTCGCATCTCGACGGCTCGCCGCACTTCTTCAGTCCGGAGAGCGCTATGGAGGCGCAGATTGGGCTGGGCGCCGACATCATCATGGCGTTCGATGAATGCACGGAATATCCCGCCGATCGGGCGCGGACGAAGGCTTCGATGGAATTGACTTTGCGCTGGGCGGAGCGCAGCAAGAAATATTTTGAAGAGCATAAGTGGCAGGTCCCTTGGAAAGACATGGGCGAGGGTGCCCGCGCCACACAATCTCTCTTCGGCATTATCCAAGGCGGCATGGATCTTGAGTTGAGGAAAGAATCAGCCTTGCGCACCATCGAGATCGGCTTTCCTGGATACGCGATCGGCGGTCTGAGCGTGGGCGAGCCCCGGGGGCGCACGCGCGAGGTGATCGAAGCTACGCTCGAGCACCTTCCCGCTGACAAGCCACGTTATGTGATGGGAGTGGGCACGCCCGAGGAGATTGCTGAATATGCCAGCCTGGGCGTCGATATGATGGACTGCGTCCTGCCTACGCGAGCGGCGCGGCACGGCCTGCTATTCACCTCCGAGGGCAAAGTTTCAATCAAGCAGGCGCGCTATGCTCAGGACGCAGGACCGCTCGATCCCAATTGCGGCTGCCGGGTTTGCCAGCGCTATTCCAGGGCCTATCTGCGGCATCTTTATGCTTCCAATGAGGTGCTCGCTCAGGTCTTAAATACCCTGCATAACCTGAGTTTCTACCTTGACACCATGCGGCGAGTGCGTCATTCTATCTCACTTGGGGAAGAGTCAGGTTTTTCATCTAGTGTCCGGTCTCGACCGGAACCCTAGACCTTCACCTGTGACGATTCTCCCCGGATTCAAGCCTGCGCGGTAGATGATTCGGCCGGAATCGATCGGAACTCCCGTCGTGAAATGGCAAGTCTGCGGCGTTTGCGTCCGTGGGCGGTTGTTCGCAGATTAAAGCTCGCGGATTTGGGTTCGCGCATTAGACCGGGAATCTGAGAAGTACGGCTTCGTGGATAGAACCTAGTGAATATGGAATTCTTGCTGGCGATGCAGCTACCGGGTGGAGGTGGCTTCTCCTTCCTGATCACGATGGGGTTGATGGTGGGCGTATTTTACTTTCTCGTGATCATGCCGCAGCAGCGCCGTCAGAAGAAGTGGCAAGCCATGCTCGAGAGCATCAAGACCGGCGACAAGGTCACCACCAGCGGCGGCCTGCGCGGAACCGTTGTGGCCCTGAAGGATGACGCGATCCATCTGCGAGTTCCCCCGGACAACCTGCGGCTCGAAGTGACCAAGGCTTCGGTGGCGCAATTGACCACCGCGGACGAAGAAGCAAAGACCAAGTAGCAGCGGCAACAACCTAAGAATTTTTTGGACTCTGTTTTCGTTATGAATAAGACTCTTCTCTGGAAATTGGGACTCATCGTCGCAACCTTGCTGGTCTTCCTGTTCGGGATATTCGGCATTCCGCAGAGTTTTACGGGCCAGGGTCTGCTCGACGCCATGACCAAACGCATCAACCTTGGGCTCGATTTGAAGGGTGGAACCCACCTGATCCTGCAGGTGCAGGTCAATGACGCCGTAAATATTGATTCCGACAATGCGGTCGAAATCCTCAAAGAGCAGCTGAACAAGCGCAAGATTGCTTTCTCCGATATCTCCAAGCCCGATCCAAAGAACGCTCCCGATCAGGTCGTACTGAAAGGCGTGCCGCCGGACGGACGGAAGGACCTGCTCGATATCGTGAGCGAGCGTCTCCCCGAGTACAACCTGAATTCGGGAGCCGACAATACCTGGGCGCTCACCATGAAGCCGCAGATGCTCAGCGACTTGAAGAACAAGGCCGTGACTCAGGCAATCGAGACCATCCGCAACCGCATCGACTCCCTCGGTGTCAGCGAGCCGACCATCCAGGAGCACGGCCTCGGCCAATATCAGATTCTGGTCCAGTTGCCCGGCGTGGACGATCCGGGCCGGGTGAAGGACATCATGCAGTCCACCGCCATGCTCGAAATCAAGCAAGTGTTGGGTGGACCGTATGCGAGCGAGCAAGCTGCGTTACAGGACAAGGGTGGAGTTCTACCGCCAGATGCGATTCTTATGCCGGGGCACGCCGCTCCCGGAACTCCGGGGGATGAACAAGCCTGGTATTTAGTGTCGCGGGTTTCAGCCGTTCGTGGAAAAGACTTGCGCGATGCGCAAGCCAGCACTGACGAGAATGGCCAGCCGGATGTGCAATTCACCCTAACTGGTGAAGGCGGGCAGCGCTTCTACAGCTTCACTTCTGCGCATGTGGGCGAGAGCCTGGGAGTGGTCCTCGACGGCAAAGTGCAGGAGGTAGCTAATATCCATGAAGCCATCCGCGATACCGGTCGCATCAGCGGCGGCAGCATGAACCAACAGCAGGCAAAGGATCTGTCGATGATCCTGCGCTCGGGTGCGCTACCGGCGGGCATCAAGTATCTGGAAGAGCGGACGGTCGGGCCGTCGCTGGGCACCGATTCGATCCGTTCCGGGGTGAATGCCGCCATCATCGGCATGCTCGTGGTGCTGGTTTTCATGCTGGTTTACTACCGCGCCGCTGGCATCAATGCTGACGTTGCTCTGCTTTTGAATCTGGTCATCCTGCTCGGCTTCATGGGCTACGTGGGAGCGGTGCTGACGCTGCCCGGCATTGCCGGGGTGATTCTCACGGTCGGCATGGGCGTGGACTCCAACGTTCTGATTTTTGAGCGCATCCGCGAAGAGCTGCGCAACGGCAAGACGCCGCCTTCGGCGGTGGATCAGGGCTTTGGCCACGCCTGGGTGACCATCGTTGACACCCACGTCACGACGATCGTCTCAGCGGCAATTCTGTTCATCTTCGGAACCGGGCCGGTGCAGGGATTTGCGGTCACACTCGTGTTTGGTTTGATCGCGAACGTGTTCACGGCGGTTTTTGTTTCGCGGACGATTTTTGACTGGGTTCTGACCCGCAAGCAGCGCGGCGAGGCGCTGAGCATTTAGTGAATTTGTAATTTAGTAATTGGTAACTTTGCAATTTGAAACCCGCGCAGATTTTGGTTTTGGGTCTTCAATTATCAAATTGCAAAATTACCCAATTACAAATCGTTCACGAAATCATAAATCGGATAAGAGGTAAGACTGGTGGAGTTTTTTCGCAATACCAACATAGATTTTCTCGGCAAGAAGTGGTATTTTCTCGCCTTCTCCCTCGTCTTCAGTGTGGCGGGCCTGTTTTCCATGTTGTTCTGGCACCACATCCCGTACGGCGTGGACTTCCGGGGCGGCACCTTGGTGTACGTGAAGTTCTCCCACACGCCCAACGATAATGAGCTACGCGCGGCCATGGATCGTGCCGGCCTACACAATGCGAAGATTCAGCGCTACGACGTGCCGTCGAACAACGAAGTGCTGATTGACCTCGACGTGCAGGAAACCAGCGAGCAGGCGCTCGATAACGGCAAGAACAAGATCATCCAAACGCTCGAGACCAACGTTCCCGCGGGCAAGACCGATCTGAATAATTCCAGCTCATTGGCCATCAAGAATTACCTGATGGACAAAGACCCGATGCATCTCGGCTCCGACGCCGACCAGAAATATACTCAGCAGGCTCAGGCGATCGTCGATGCCCGCGACAAGGGGCAGGGCGGAGTTCTGAGCTCGTTCGATCAGCTGAAAGCTACGGTCGATCCGGCGGTGGTAGCTTCTTTGCCAGATAGCTTCTTTCTGTCGGATTTCGGGGTGCGCAACGTCGAAATTGTCGGACCCCAGGTAGGTGCGCAGTTGCGCAAGCAAGCCCTGCTGGCAACTGCCTATTCGCTCGCCGGGATGCTGGTTTATCTGGGATTCCGCTTTGAGTGGATTTACGGGGTCGCGGCCGTGGTCACCGTGTTTCACGATACGCTGATCACCGTAGGCGCATTCTCGCTCCTAAACAAGGACATTTCCCTCACCGTCATCGCCGCCATTCTGACCCTGATTGGTTACTCTAATAACGACACGATCGTGGTATTTGACCGCATCCGGGAAAACATTAAACTCATGCGGCGTGAGAAGCTCTCGGAAATCGTCAACCGGAGCATCAATCAAACCCTGAGTAGAACCATCTTGACAGCCGGGCTAACCTTCCTTACTGTACTTGCTCTCTATCTGTTCGGCGGCGAGGTGCTTCGCGGGTTCAGCCTGGCGCTGGTAATCGGCATCTTGATTGGAACGTACTCCTCGATTGCAATCGCGGCCCCGATTCTCGTGGCTTATCAGGATTGGCGGATCGAGAAGGGGAAACGGCCGGGCGCCGCAGCCCGTCCGGGTCAAGTAGTGACACGGTAGGTGTGCCGGCCGATCCTCAGTTAAGATCTTTGTTTGTAAGTGGTTGGAAGGCATGGTTCGACGCCACAGGGTTGGGTGGTTGTCCTTGGCGATGGAGTTCGTTTTTGGGAGCAAAGGGGAAGCGTTCGGTGTCTAAGCTTACGTAGGCTCTGTAGTAGGGAGGAACTCTTATGTTTGAAGATAGCCTTCTGGAATCTGGTGGCAGGCTGAAGACGAAGCGGGGACGAACGACGACTTTCGCTATCATTCTTGAGATAGGGCTGGTCGGGCTCATGGTTCTGATGCCTCTCATCTTCACGGAAGCCCTGCCCAAGCAGCAGTTGATGACCTTCCTGGTAGCACCCCCGCCCCCGCCACCGCCACCTCCTCCAGCTGCCGCACCAGTGCATGTTGTGAAACAGATTCAAAGCGATATGATGAACGGCCAGCTCCGCACGCCCACCAAGATTCCCAAGAAAATTCTGGAAAATCTGAAGGAAGACGAGGCCCCGCCGCAGATGGCAGCAAGTGGCGTCGTGGGCGGGGTTCCGGGAGGCATCCCGGGCGGCCAGATGGGCGGCGTAATCGGCGGCATTATCAGTTCGACCCCGGTAGCCGTGCCCAAGGTCGCTACGCCGCAGCGCGTGCGGGTTTCGCAGGGCGTTTCCGCCGGACTGTTGGTGCGGCGCGTGCAACCGAATTATCCACCTCTGGCGCGGCAGGCCCGCATCCAGGGCACGGTGGTGTTGCATGCCGTAATCAGCAAGGATGGCTCGATCGAGGGTTTAACGCTGGTAAGCGGACATCCCATGCTGGCGCCCGCAGCCATCGAGGCCGTGAAGCAATGGAAGTACAAGCCGTATCTGCTGAACGGCGAGCCGGTCGAAGTGGATACCGAAGTGTTTGTCAATTTCACCCTGTCCGGGGGCTAGATCCCGGCCGGTGTCGCATGACGCGGCAAGGTCAGAAAGTGTATAAGCAGTGTGGCCCTCCCCTCTCACCTAAAGCGGTGGCCGGGAGAGTCCCTTTGCCGGGCGCGGTCGCCGTACCTCTTACCTCAGGTAGGCGAATCTTGGCGAACTTTTGCAGTCAGGCTTTGCAGCACGTTCGAATCTCGCATCAAAGAGTCTAGAAAGTTCCGAGGAGGGAAAAGCAACTCATGTTAGCTAATGTGGCAGCAGCAGTTTTTGTTCACGTGCCTAGGGCGGCCGCCTGGATTGTGCAGGAAGGTGGCGCAGTGGGATGGGATCCGATTTCGCTATGGCGGCAGATGGGTATCATCGCGAAGATCGTGGTCATCATTCTGTTCATCATGTCGGGTTGGTCGATCGGCGTCATGATCGACCGTGCCATGGCATACAACGCGGCCCGCAAGCAGTCCCGCGCCTTCGCTCCCGCAGTAGCCGGAGCTTTGCGCGACGGCCGGATCGACGAGGCCATCAAGGTCGCCGAGCGCAATAAGAAGAGCCATCTGGCCAAGGTTGTGACCGCCGGCCTGATGGAATTCAAGGCTCACCAGGATAGCCCCGGCGCCATCCCCGGCGAGACCATTGAAGCTTCCAAGCGCGCCCTGGAGCGCACCGAAGCCATCGTCCACGCCGAACTGAAGCGTGGATTGGGCGGACTGGCTACCATCGGTTCGACGGCTCCCTTCGTCGGCCTGTTCGGCACGGTGATGGGCATTCTGAATGCCTTCAAGGGCATTTCCGAACAAAAGGCAACCGGTCTGGGCGCAGTCGCAGGCGGCATTTCGGAGGCGCTGGTGACCACGGCTTTCGGCTTGCTGGTCGCCATCCCCGCCGTCATGATGTTCAACTACCTCACCGGCCGCGTAGAAGCGTTCGATGTGGAGATGGACAACTCGTCGAGCGAACTGATCGACTACTTCCTGAAGCGCCGGGACGTTCGCCGGTCCTAGAAGTTTGGGCGCAAGTCCGCATGAGTTGCTGTCTGGCGCCGGGAACCTTCCCGGCGCCGGGCTTCCCAATCCAGGTGGACTGATCCGGCACAAGATTTACCGGCAACAGGCCAATGACAACTGGCCACTGCTCTTGGAGACATTAGTTATGGCAATCGCAAAACGGAATGAAGGTGCCAACGTAAACTCGGACATCAACGTTACACCCATGGTGGACGTGATGCTGGTGCTGTTGATCATCTTCATGGTGATCACGCCCATGTTGCAGAAGGGCATCAGCGTGGATATGGCCAAGGTGAATAATCCCACACCGATGCAAGACGCGGACAAGGAAGACGCGCTGCTGGTTTCGGTGATGCGCGATGGAACCGTCTATTTCGGCTCTGACAAGGTCCCCGTGGACAGTTTGACCGGCAAGGTGAAGGATCGCCTGACCAATCGCACGAATAAGGAAGTCTATCTAAAGGCGGATGCCCGCGCCCACTTTGGCAATGTAGTTCAGGTGGTGGACGCCGTGCGCGCCGCTGGAGTGGATGACCTGGGCCTGCTCACCGAACAGAGGAAAAACACCGCAGCTCCGCCTACCGCTCCGGCGACTGGACAATGACGCGAGTCAAAGACTGAGGAGAACCGAACATGAGTATGGCAGTGGGAACCGGCGGAGGCCAAAGCGCGAACATTAACGTCACTCCGCTCATTGACGTGCTGCTGGTGCTGCTCATCATCTTCATGGTGATCACGCCTTTGACGCCGAAAGGCTTGGATGCGCTGGTGCCTCAGCCTCCTCCGCCGAACGCGCCCAAAAACAATACGCCTGACCGCACCATCGTGGTGCAGTTGATTGATCGCGGCGCCGGCCAGGATCCCGGCCTGAAGATCAATCAGGAAGATGCCACGTGGGACAATCTGCAAGGGCGTCTGGCCGATATCTACAAAACCCGCGCCGAAAAAGTCATGTTCGTGAAGGGTGATGACGCAGTTCCCTTCGCCGACGTAGCCAACGTGATTGATATTGCGCATGCGGCGGGAGTGGATAAGGTCGGTCTGATTACCGCGAAGATCGAAGCGGGCGGCTAAGGGCGCGCACGCGCGGGACTGGGCGGCTGGAACGCCCGGGAAGCCGTGTATTGCATTCCGCCCGCGCACGGGAGCTATCGTTCCCGCGCCGCTTCTGTGAACAAACGCTCGGCCAGCACTTGTCAACCCGCTGTCTCTGGGCCTAGGATGCTGTGTGGCAAGGGAGACTTATACCGCAATGAATAAACATTTTCGACTGCTAACATTGGCGGCCGCTATGCTGGCGCTGTTCTCTTCGGTGGGCTGCGGCAAGCTGCGTGCCCGCGACCAGCTTAACAAGGGCGTCACCGCCTACAAGAACGCCAAGTACGAAGAGGCCATCGATCATTTCCAGCAGGCCGTCGCCTTGGATCCCAGCCTGATTAACGCCAAGATGTATCTGGCCACCGCCTTCGCGCAGCAGTACATCCCGGGAGCCGACACGCCGGACAACAATAAAATGGCGGACCAGGCCATTGAGCAATATCAGAGCGTCCTGGCCATGAATCCGGCGCGCGATCAGAAGGTAAATTCCGCCAAGGGAATTGCCTATCTGTACTTGAACATGAAGAAGTTCGATGATGCCAAAAAGTATTACCGGATGGCTGCCGATATCGATCCCAACGATCCCGAGCCGTATTACTCCGTGGGCGTCATTGACTGGACGGCTTGCTACCAGCCGCGCATGGAAGAGCGCGCCAAGCTCGGCCTGAAGCCAGACGAGAACCTGAACCCCAAGAACAAGGATCAGAAAAAAGTCTGCGATGAATTGAAAGCGAAGAATTCTTCTTCGATCCAGGAAGGCATCGAGAACCTCAACAAGGCGATTCAACTTCGCCCTGACTACGACGACGCCATGGCCTACCTGAATCTCATGTATCGCGAAAAGGCCGACGTGGAATGCGACGATCTCGCTGCCCGCCAGGAAGATCTGAAGACCGCCGACCATTGGGTTGACCAGACTCTACTCACCAAGAAAGCCAAAGCCGAGAAGCAGCCGGGGACGCAAGGCATCACCATGGATCAGCCGAAGTAGTAAGAGGAAAAAGCCCAGCCGCGTAGCGGCCACGGAATCGAACCCACAGCTTGCCCTGAGCCTGCCAAAGGCGCGAGCGGTGGGTTTGCTTTTTCGGCGTAACCGGAAGTGGAGGACGGCAGACTCCGAATGGTATTATGCTAAGAACAGCCCAAAATTCAGAGGATTCCGCAGGATGAGTGTGGCATCGCTCGAAACATCGCGCCTTGCCTCCGCCAGTGCTATCGCTAGCGACCGGTGGGCGGGATGCGTGACCGTGATCGTTCCCGTCTACAACGAAGTTGCTCACGTCGACGAGCTGCTGCAGGCCATCCATGCCTCGCCGGTCAAGAAGGAAATCATTATCGTCGATGACGGTTCCACCGACGGCACATGCGAGAAGCTCCGGGCTATGCCGCTTGCCGACGATGTCACGGTCGTCTTCCACGAAAAAAACTGCGGCAAGGGCGCGGCCATTCGCACCGCCCTTGCGTATGCCCGCGGAGAATATATCCTGATTCAGGATTCCGACCTGGAATACGACCCCCAGGATTATCCCGCGTTGCTGCAGCCGCTCGAACAACGCCAGGCAAATGTAGTCTACGGCGTGCGCCCGGACCGGCCTGAACGCGGGCTCCGTTTCTTTCTGGGAGCGAAGCTTCTGACTCACCTGGCCAATTTGCTCTACGGTGCGGGAATACACGACGAAGCTACATGTTACAAGGTTTTCCGCCGCTCACTGATCGAGCAAGTTGATTTGGAATGCCGGCGTTTTGAATTCTGCCCCGAAGTGACGGCCAAGCTCTGCCGTATGGGCGAGAAGATCGCGGAAGTGCCCATCGCCTACGCACCACGCACGGCCGGAGAAGGCAAGAAAATTCGCCACGCGGATGGCTGGTCAGCCATCTGGACCCTGCTCCGCTACCGCTTCATCCGCCGCGCGAGCTGGACGAGGACATCCCGCAATGCCGTTGTTCCATTCGCCGTGAGCTTTTCCCGCATGCCGCCGGAGTGAGTAATATCCAAAAAGGAAGCGTGGGATGCGATTCATAGACCGCGAGGAAGTCGCCCGCCGGCTCACCTACGATGTGTGCATCCCTATCGTTCGCGATGCGATGATCGCGTTCTCGCGGGGGGAAACCCGGCAGCTCCTGCGATCGATCATTCCACTCGGCGAAGGCCGTTTGTTCGGCGTCATGCCCGGTGCCATGGGCGCACGCGCGACCTTTGGCGCGAAGTTAATCAGCGTCTTCCCGGAAAACTTCGCGCTGGGAGTACAGTCACATCAGGGTCTGGTTATTCTGTTCGATCCCGAGACCGGTGGACCAGTTTGCGTAGTGCATGCCGGCGAGATTACCGCCATTCGCACGGCAGCTGCCAGTGCGGTCGCCACCGACGCACTGGCGCGTAAGGACGCCCGCCGGCTGGCGATCCTAGGCTATGGCGAACAGGCCGCGACCCATGCTCGCGCAATCGGCAAGGTGCGCAGCCTTGAATCGATTTCAATCTGGGGACGCTCGCCCGAGCGCGCCCGATCCTTCGCGGACCGGATGCAAACGGAACTTGCCATGACTGTCGACAGCGCCGGAAGCGTTGAAGAAGCAGTGGCGGAAACTGACATTATCTGCACCGTCACCTCCGCGACCGAGCCAATCCTGAAAGGCGCGTGGGTGCGGCCCGGTACGCATGTGAACCTTGTCGGCTCAGGCCACGCCGGGCCGACCGAGGTGGACAATGACTTGGTCGTTTGCTCGCGTTTCATTGTGGACAGCCGCGAGGGCGTTCTAACCCAGGGCGCGGAGTTTCTGCGGGCAAAGGCTGCAGGCTTAATCGGTGACGACCACATCGTCGCTGAAATTGGCCAAGTGTTGGTGGGTGAAATCGTAGGCCGCCGCTCGCCAGCGGAAATCACTGTCTACAAGTCGCTGGGTCACGTCGTTCAGGATCTGGCAACCGCATGGGCGCTGTACTCGCAGCCGGAAGAGCTTTAGCAACGTAGATCACAGACTCGCGGACGGGGGTTTCCGGTAGAATCCTGAGTCCGCAGAATCTTGGGTCCGCAGGCGCAGCGTAGCTCACGAGAAAAAGCGATGTTCAAGAAGATTCTCATAGCCAATAGAGGCGAGATCGCGGTGCGTGTGCTGCGCGCGTGCCACGAAATGGGAATCGCCGCGGTTATGATTTATTCTGACGTGGATCGCGCGGCGCTTCATGTGCGCAGGGCGGATGAAGCCTATCCCATCGGCGCTGCCGCGGCTTCCGAGTCTTATCTCAACATTCACAAAGTTCTCGAGGTCGCCGAGCGATCTGGGGCCGACGCCATCCATCCCGGTTACGGCTTCCTCTCCGAGAGCGCCAAATTCGCCCAAGCCTGCGCCGATGCAGGAGTGAAATTCATCGGCCCAACCGCAGTGGCGATGGAAGCCATGGGATCGAAGACTCGCGCCCGCCAGGCCGTGGAGAAAGCGGGTGTTCCCCTCGTGCCGGGAACGTCGCGCGGTGTGGAGTCATTTACCGAAGCCGAGCAGGTCGCTGCCGGAATCGGTTATCCGGTCATGTTGAAGGCAGCTGCGGGCGGCGGTGGTAAAGGCATGCGGCTGGTGCATGCTCCTGAGGAACTTAAGCCTTCCCTGGAAGCGGCACGCAGCGAGGCGGAGCGCTCTTTCGGCGATAACGAAGTGTATATCGAGAAGGCGATCGTCAATCCGCGGCACATCGAGATGCAGGTGCTCGCCGACGAACACGGCAACACCGTCTACCTTGGCGAACGCGAGTGCTCGCTGCAACGGCGTCATCAGAAGGTTCTGGAAGAAGCCCCCTCGCCGATTGTCGACGCCGACATGCGGCGCCGGATGGGCGAGGTTGCAGTCCGCGTGGCCCGAGCGGCGAACTACACCAACGCCGGCACGGTCGAGTTCCTGGTTGATCAACCGGGAAACGATCAGCAGAAGAACTTCTATTTCTTGGAGATGAACACGCGTCTGCAGGTGGAGCATCCGGTCACAGAACTGGTCACCGGAATTGATCTGGTTCATCTGCAGATTCGCATCGCCGCGGGAGAAAAGCTGCCCTTCACACAAGACGACGTGCGCATTCGCGGCCATGCCATTGAATGCCGCATCTACGCGGAGGATTCCGACAACAATTACTTTCCCAGCCCCGGAAAAATCACTCTGTTACAGGAACCTTCCGGTCCGGGAATCCGCATCGACAGCGGCATGTATGAAGGCTGGAACGTTCCGATCGACTACGATCCGCTGTTGGCCAAGCTGATCGGATACGGCAGCGACCGCGAGCACGCCATCGCGCGGCTGAGGCGGGCTCTGGGCGAATACTTTGTGGGCGGCATCAAGACCAACATTTCGTTGTTCCGACGCATCTTGCACGATGCAGATTTTCGCGCCGCGAACCTTGATACAGGATTCCTCGACCGCATGTTGAAGCGAGCAGAGGGCAAGCCGGCCGACTCAAAAGTTGCGGAGGCAGCCGCAATCGCCGCAGGCGTGTTCGCCGCGCTGGGCTCAACTGAGCAACAGGCGAGAAACGGCGCTGGCGTCGACACGCGTGCGGATGAAAACACAGGCGCCAACTGGAAAAGCGCAAGTCGACGCGAAGCGCTTCGTTGATGAAAATGCAGATTGTGAAATAACTGGCCACTGATCACTGGTTCTCCTCATGCTCTACGACGTAACCATCGACGGAAAGAATTACCAGCTTGACCTCAACCGCGCCGGGGGACGCTGGTCCTGCCGCCTTAACGGCCGCGACTTTGAGGTCGACGCCGTCCTGGTTCGCCCGGATGTGCTCTCGCTGCGCATCGGGAATCTGGCGTATGAGGTGAAGTCGGAGCGACTGGCGAGCGGTTTGCATCTGTGGGTGGGGAGCACGCGCTTCGCGGTTGAAGTCCGCGATCCCCGCTCGCTGCGCGGCCGTACCCGCGCCGGAGACGATGGTGGGCCGAAAAAAGTCGTCGCCCCCATGCCCGGCAAAGTCGTGCGCCTGCTGGTGAGTGAAGGTGACGAAGTGGAATCAGGCCGTGGCGTCGCCGTGGTCGAGGCGATGAAGATGCAGAACGAAATCAAATCGCCAAAGCGGGGAACCGTACAGAAAATACTAGTCAGCGAAGGTGCGGCCGTAAACGCAGGCGACGTGCTCGCTATCGTGGAATGATTCCCGCCTAGTTCGTCAGCCCGTTACTATCCAGAATCTTTTTGGCGTAGTAATTCTCCACCTTAGCGGAGTCGCGCAATACTTCGTAGTAAGCCGCCTTCAGCAACTGCTCACGCCGGTCGTGGAGCTGCGAGCGAATGGCCTGCTGTACGCGCGGATCCGATAAATCGCGCTGTCCCGCGGGCTCTTTCGACATCAGCTTCACAATGCGGAATCCCATTATCTGTTTATTCGCGGGGTTGGCCAGGATGATGATCGGGCTGTACTGGCCGGGCTTCAGCTTCATCACCGCATCGCGGGTTCCCGGATCGGTGTTGTGCAGCGAGGACTCGGGAAGCGTTCCCAGGTCTCCGCCGTTGCCGGAAGTCTCCGGATCCTCCGAATAATTCATGGCAAGTGTGGCGAAGTCGTCGCCGCTGTCGAGCCGGTTCGATATCATCTGGATCTTCTTGCGAGCGTCGGCCTCGTTCTGCGCCTTGTTGTTCTGGTTGTGCGCTTGCGGATTGGGCGTGGGCGTGACGAAGACCTGCGCCAGATGGTACTGCGGTTCGATGAGATTGAATTCGGACTTGTGAGCGGCGAAATATTGGTTAATATCCTGATCCGTCACATTGATCTTTGAGGCCACTTCCTTATTCATTACTTTGTCGACGGTAATGGAGCGGCGGATGTCGCGCTTGAAATCCTCCAGGGTGATCTTCTTCTCTTTCAATCGCTGATCAAACTCCTCCTGGGTGTAAGGGGACTTGAACTCGTTGAGCTTGCGGTCCACTTCCTCTTCCGTGGCCAACAAACCCAACTTCTCGGCCCGGCGCATCACCATTTCGTCGTCGATCAGTTGGCGCAGAATGTTCAGGCGGAGAATCGTGGCCTGTTCACCGACGGGCGCCTGCTGGGCGCCGGCTACTGAATTTTCGTAGTATTTGTCGACATCGGAGCGGAAGATCTTGCGGCCATCTACCGTGGCCATCACGTCACCGCTCACTTGAGACTTACAGCCTACCAGGGCTGCCAGCGTAACGGCGGCTACCAGCAGAGCCGCAAGCCTGGCAAATTCAACATTTTTTTTCAAACGAGTTTCCCCTCCAACCCGACGGTCCGCGCTATAAGTGCACGGGGGCCAACCAACATCTCTCCGCTTCGCAATATCACTTGGAGGCCGGCGCCGATGCCGCGACTGCGTGCTCAGGCACGGGCAGGTTGGCATCTTTCAAGGCGCGATCCAGCGCAGCGCGCACTTCGCTGATGGGCACAGCGCCGTCGATTTTCTCTCCGCCGATGAACATCGTAGGCGTGGCTTCCACCCCAATCGCGTCTCCTTCTTTCATGGACGCCTTCACTGCGCTTTCATCCTGCGCCTTAACGCAGGACTGCAACCTCGCCACATCAAGATTGTGTTTCTGCCCCTGCAGGAGGGTGATCCGGTCGACCGCCTCTAGCCGTGCTTCGGGCGTCTTTTCAGCGTTTACTTCATGCTGGTTGCTGTGAATGTAGTCCGCGAAATCCCAATAGGCGTCGCTGTTCTGCGCCGCCAGGCAATTGGCATCCACTGCGGCGTGCACTGCCCAGGGATGGATCTCCACCAGCGGGTAATCCTTGTAAATGAAAGTGACCCGGTCGCCGTACTCTTTGAAGATCTGTGGAAATAACGTCTGATGCAGGCGGGAGCAGAACGGGCACTCGAAATCGTCGAAGTTCACCACTACAACCTTGGATGCCTTCGCTCCCCGCGTGGGCCGTCCGGTGAGGCCGATTTTGCTCATGGTCTCGGCGAACGGGTCCTTGGTCAGGTCGAATTTGATCGTCCGCACCAGCGAAGAACCGTCTTTGGAAACCACAAACTTGAGATCCTGTTTCTTGTCTCCGTCATCCACGGTTACAACCACCGAATCGTAGTTGGGAAAGTCGGCGCTGGGCGAGGGCACGCCCACCAGCACGTGCGTCTCGGGAGGAATTTTATAGTAGGAACGAACCTGGCGCTCGATCTTCCGGGCTAAATCGGGTGAAGCGGACTGAGCCACGCAGCCCAGACAAACTACCAACAGCAGGATAAAAGAGCGTCGAATTAGATTCACCAAAAGCTGCCTCAACATCGCAAGTCGCAGCTTGATTATCTCACAGCACCGGGTGGGGCGCAGGAATGCCGAGGCCGGAAACCAGCGAAAAATGGAGCGCTCAAAGCGGCGAACGCGGCTTCTTCTTCAACCGGTCGGCCGGAACAAATCGTCTGCCGGCAGCAACGCATTCATTGACCCCGAGCGGAAGCCCTCCAAGTCGAGGGTTACAAACTTGAAACCGAGAGCTTTGAAGATCCTGGCGAATTCCGCTGCCATAGAAGGATCGAGAGCCCGCGCCAGTTCCTCGCGCGCGATTTCAATGCGGACGATTTCTCCGTGATGCCGCACGCGGAATTGCCGGAACCCCAAGGCGCGCAGGGCGTCCTCGCCTTTTTCCACCACGCCAAGCGCCTCGCGCGTAACCGGGCGGCCATATTCGATACGGGACGACAGGCAGGCGGACGCGGGCTTGTCCCAAATGCGCAGGCCAGCGTTCCGCGCCAGCGCGCGAATTTCTTCCTTGGTGAGCCCTGCATCCAGCAGAGGAGCCACAACCTGATGCCCGGTCGCCGCCTTCTGGCCGGGGCGGAAGTCGCCCTGATCGTCGAGATTTACCCCGTAAGCGATGACGTCGAACCCGCGCGTCACGCGCAATTGTTCCATCAGCGTGAATAGTTCATCCTTGCAGAAGAAGCAACGTTGAGCATCGTTGCGCACATATTCTGGGCGATCGAGCTCCGCAGTGGCGACCACTTCCAGCGGAATGCCCTGCTCGCGCGCAAAGGCAATCGCATCGGTGAGCTGCGTGCGCGCCAGGCTGGGAGAGTCAGCGATAATCGCCAGCATGTTATTTCCCAAAACCTCATGCGCAGCCCACGCCAGGTAGGCGGAATCCACGCCGCCGGAATAGGCGACGAGGGTGCGGCCAAGGGCCTGAAGGCGGGCCTGAAGCGATGCGAGCTTTGAGTCGATGTTCGGTCCAGCGGCGGACATTGCATTATCTTAGCAGGGGCCGTCCCGCGTGGAGGTTGGGCAGTATCCTGGGCAACCAGCTGGCGAAAGAGGCAGGCTTCAGGAGGAATGAGCCGCCTCACTGGCGGCTAACCACTGGCCACTGCTCTAGTACAGCCGTTCCTGGGGCCGCAAACTGCCGAAGCTGGCGATGTTAGCCAAGGTGAAGGACACGCGGAACAGATTTTCGTTGCGCACGTTGGCGACGGTGTAGCTGCGATATTCCATGGTCATGCCGCAGCAATCCCAGTTGTAGGTGGTCTGTGCACTGAAGAACTGCAGAAGCTTGGATTCCGCATCAAAGCCAAAGCTGCTGGCAGCGCTAAAGCCGCGCTTGTTGGGGCGTCCATACCCAAGGGCGGCGCGAAATTGGTTGAAGCGTGGGGGTGAACCCACCGCCGGCACGGGTACCTGCAAGAATGCATCACCACCGCCGATCGTCACTTGGCCAAAGTGATAGTTGGCGAGTAGAGTGCTCGCGTTGATGCGGCTATTCTGGAAGTCGTAATCCAGGTCCCATTCAGCGTCGGTGCGAGAGCTGGTTTCCACGCGCAGCCGGGAAACCAGTGGCGAAAGGTGCCGCGCCTGGGTGAGAAACGCGATGCCCGTAAGATCAACCGTTGTGGTGAACACGTTGCGCTGGCCTGGAATGAGCGCTCCCCCGAACGTCGGATCGAGAAAGTATTTTTGCCCCAGTTCCCAGGTCACGACCTCGCGCACCGGCGGTTCCGGCGGGCACTGTCGATTGGCCAGCGTGTTGACATGCTGCCAGGGCACAGTCGATTCCGGCCCCGCCCCGCCAACCATAAGAGCCGACATGATGGGATCGCAATCCTCCGGCTTATCCGAATTGCGCTTGGCATAGAGACGGGTTACAAAGCCGTACTCCACTTCGTGGGTATCGGTGAGAATGTCGCGTTCGTCGAACTTCAGAACGTTGGCGTAGTTGTTCACCCCGGTCACAAAGCGGTAGACCGCCAGCGGTTCGATGACATGCTTCCACTTTCTCCCCAGGAAGTTCTTGTCGAACACGCGCTCCAGCGCGGGTGGCCGCAGCTCCACCGCCGTCTCCAGGGCTTGGCGGTTAATGGCGTCACTCACCGCCTGCCCCGGATTATTCTGCTCTTCTCCGACCAGTCTTTCGCTGTAGTAGGTTTCATGCAATGTCAGCTGGGGACGCAAAGACCATCCTCGAAACAGCAGCGGCAGAGAGATTCCTGGGTTCAGATCGAAGCGTTCGACGAGATTGCCCGTTCGGAAGGCTGGCGTGCATGACTGAAAGAACCCCGGGCACGTACCTTGCTGTGGCTCGCTGCGCGACAATCCGGTCGCCGACGCATCAGCCGACCAATAAAACGGCGTGCGCCCCAACTCACGTTCGTTGCCGGAGAAATCAAAACTCGGGGCGTGCAGAATGGTGATTACCTGACCCGGCGTGGTGCTCATGAAGTTCTGGTAGCGCTCCGCGAATCCATTCAGATTGAAGCCGTCGTTTGACTTCGAGAGGAAAGCTTGTGATTTAACTTCCGAATACACGGCCTGGCTGAACACTTCGTTAAAGGCCAGGCGGAAGAGAAACGAACTCAGGTAGTCGACGTTCGCCACGGCACGGAACCCCTCGAAGTTTCCCACTGAGTTCAGGCGCACATTTTCTCCGCCTTCTTTGAGCGGGGGCGAGCCGATCCCGCGATCAATTACTCCAAAGTAGTTGAGGTCAACGTAGGAAGTTTCGCTGGGGCGGGCCCGAAACTCGCCGCGCTGCGACCAGCCGCGCAGGGAGAAGTATTCGGCGCCCATGGTCGCATCCATCATGCGATTGATGGCCCAGTAGTAGGCGTCGCCCACCACATTGCCCTTAGTGGAAGACCGGGCGATCGAGGGCATCAGAAACCCGGACTGCCGTGACTCTCTCTGCACGGGATGGGTGGCATACGGGAAATAAAGCATGGGGATGCCGTGCAGAACAAAAGCGCTGCGGTAGATCTGAGCGTTGCCGCCCACGTCCACATTTACCTTGCGCGCGTCGAATCGCCACAGAGGATGAGGCAACTCGCAGGTAGTGATGGTGCCGTCGTAGACCAGGTAATGATCGGGGCTGACCTTGTCGACAATCCTGCCCGTAAACGCGAATGGGGCGGTCGAAGTCAGAATCACCTGGTTGCCGCGAAAGACCAGCCCGGTGGTTCCGGTCACATCGTAGAAGCGTCCGGTTTCAAGGTCCAAGTTGTAGGTGCCATGCGATGCTCGAATATGGTCGTCATTAGGACCGCCGTCGAGCGCGAAATGTCCCGTACCAGTTGCCTCCCTGGTGTCGGAGTTGTAAGTGGCTTCGTCCGCCCGCAGTATGTAGGTTCCGTAATAGATTTCAACCGCACCGTGCAGCTTGTAAACAGAACCTTCCTCTTCCTGCTGGATGGCGCAAATGGTGCGGACGTCTCCTTTTTCCTTCTGCGCCGCGGCCGCCAGCGCGCAGGGCGTTGACGGCGCAGTCGCCGGCTTTTCTGCCGAGGCCTGGGCCGAAGCGGGAGCGCGCGGCTCTGCGGCAGGGGCATTTGCAGGCGGCAACTGGCTGGTAACTAAAGGCGGAACGAGAAGAAGGTGACAAAGCACCGCTGCCGTGATAAGGAATCTGTTGCGAAGA